>Ga0182011_10000009_pt1 | contig 168311 bp, 157 predicted proteins | sample 711E1DmetaG_FD_120481 | JGI IMG/M metagenome (GOLD analysis project Ga0182011, IMG submission 120481) | Permafrost microbial communities from Stordalen Mire, Sweden - 711E1D metaG | ecosystem: Environmental > Terrestrial > Soil > Wetlands > Permafrost | place: Sweden: Stordalen | collected...
CGAGAGGATCTCCGCCGTCGTCACGATAAGGAGAAACGACCCGATGAATTTCTGCAGGTAAAGCCTCCGGAGGCTCACCGGGGCGGAACGAATGCACCAGAAAGCGTCCCCCTCGAGGCTCAACGCGGGGAAAACGAACCTGAGGGATATCGAGGCTATGAGGAACCCGTCAAACAGGAAGACCACGAGATATGAAATCGTCTGGAGAAACGGCTGTGTCAGCCTCAAGTCGAGAGAGCTGATCGAGACCAGGAAGACAAGGAGGAGGACAAACATCAGCAGGAGGTGGAGCCACTGGCTCGGCTCACGGAAAAAACCCCAGAAATCCCGCCTGAGTACTACGTCAGAGGGGCGCGCGAGTATCCCCTCGCGCCCGAACTCCATGAAACGGACCTGGAGGAACCGGGGACGGCCGGCGACGGGAGAGCGCGCTTCCGAGGCGTTCACCCAGCTCTTATAGTAGTACATGCGCGCAACGATCCACGCCGTCAGCATGAGCGTCGCGAGTATGCAGAAGAGGGTCAGGAGGTGCCAGCTCGCACGAGCAGGTTCCCCGTTGACGGTCCAGTAGAGGAATTCCGATACCCAGTGGTTCGGAAGGTACCGCACAAACGGGGGGTCAAGGTAGCCGAAGTACGCATTGACGTCGGGATAGTGTTTCATCACCTCCTGTACCAGAACCACCGGATTGACAGCTGAAAAATAAAGATAGATCGCCGAGAGATACACGATCATGATACCGGACAGGAGCCACCGGATGCCGACGCGCGAGGCAACCCCGATGAGGAGCATCAGCATGATAACGGCAAAAACTCCCGCCGTCAGCATGAAGGGGAGGAGCACGGCCGCAAATGTGAAGAAATAGAACCAGGCGGACATTCCGAAGTACGACCCGTACCCCAGGAGGAGGGCCAGTCCGAGAAGAAGGAGCGTGCTGGAGCTGTAGAAAAAATTGTCTATGAACTTGACGGCGAATATCGTGTGGTGCGGCACCGGCAGGCCCATAAGGAACGTCACTTCCTCCGACTTATACAGCGTCGCGTAGCAGACGATCATGTTGCCCAGGTTGACGGTGATGAAAAAAACGTAGAGGAGCATCGAGAGGAACCTGTGGAACAGGAAGAGGCCGATGTGCGCCTGCTGGAGGAGGTATCCTGTCGCCGCGCGCGAGAGGAGGAACACGCCGAGCGCCACGCCGCCGAATATCAGGACGGAAGACAGGTTCTTGAGAACGCTTTGCGGGCGGAAGTCCGTGACGTTCTTGATGAACGCGCTGGCCTTGACGTTCAGGATGAGAATAAACTGTGGCATCCGTTGGTCATTTCGTCAATTCCAGGAACATGGTCTCCAGTTGGCCATTCGACCTTCGCGCGGCGCTCTGGGTTTCTTCGTAGATGATCCGTCCCTCTTTGATGATCGCAATCCGGTCGCACAGCTCCTCCACGATCTCCAGGAGGTGCGTCGACATGAAGATCGTCAGCCCCTCGGTTGTCCTCCGCTTGAGCACGTCCTTCACCAGGCGCGAGCTGCGGGGATCAAGGCCGACAAGCGGCTCGTCGATGATGAGCACGCCCGGATCGTGGATCAGCGCGGCGGACAGGACGATCCGCTGCCTCATTCCCTGTGAATACTCCTCCCCCCGCTTGTCGATGAAATCGCCGATCTCGAAAATGTCGATGTATTCATCGATCTTTTCCTTCACCACGGCAATGGGCATATTGAAGAGGCCGCAGACGAAAAACAGGAATTCACGCCCGGTGAGCTTCTCGTACAAGAACGGCTGGTCGGGGACATAGCCGAGGGACCGTTTGGCGGGAACCGGATCCGTGTGAACGTCATACCCGTTGATCAGGCAGGAACCGGACGTCGGCGCGTAGAGCCCGGTGATCATTTTGATCGTGGTCGTCTTCCCCGCCCCGTTCGGGCCCAGGAATCCGAAGAATTCCCCTTTGCCGATCGACAGGTCCAGGTTGTCAACCGCCACGAAGGAACCGAATTTCTTTGTGACATTGCGAATCTGGACCGTCGGGCTCACGCATCTCCTTCGTGAATGTGGCGTGAATATGGACACAGCCTGTAAATAAGTCCAATAATTCCTTAAATATCAATCTGCTTCCCCGTCTTCCTCTGGAGGGCGCGGTGTGACCTGAGGAGGGCGCGCGCCGTCCGGGGGCCGTAAGGATTGTAGCGCCACATATCCAGGAAGAGCTGTTCCGAGTCGCGCAGGGCGGTCCGGACGAGGAGCTTCAGGTTGCCGTAGGAAGGAGTCGACCAGGCCCTCGCCGGGATCCCCGTTCCCTGCAGGAGACGACCCATGTACTGTGTGAGGAGGAGTGTCTCCGCCATCAGGCGGTCGTGCGCTGCCGGCCTCATCACGGAGAGACGCACCCCGTTCGATCTCGCGAGCCGGCGGATCCTCCCCATCCATCGTCCCCCATCCCGCGACGGGGAGACGACGACCCTCTGTCCCCTGAGCACACCCGTGTCACTGTCCGGGCCGAACAGCGGGTGCATCCCGACGATCGACACGGAGGAAGGGAGTATCCGTTTCATCAGGCCGAGGGGGATCACCTTGACCGAACAGACATCGATGACGAGTCCCCCGGGACGGACGAGCGTCCGGATGGAGCGGAGCACTCCGCGAAGTTCCGAGATGGGGACCGCGAGGACCACCACCGGTTGTGACGCCGCTTCCCGAAGCGTGGCGCGGCGTATCCCCCCGCCGCCTCTGACCCGAACGCGTGGATCATAGACATGCACCTCGGCCTCACGGGCGCAGTAGCGCGCCGCGAGCCTGCCGAAGCGGCCGTAACCGATCAGGCCGAGGTCGCCCTTCATTTCCCGACGATCACTCTCTGTGAGGCCCGCGCCAGTCCGAAGACATCCAGGAATATCCTTTCGATCATCTCCTCGTCGAGGCCGAGATCGCGCGCGCCCGCGCGCTGTGTCCGCAGAACGCTCCTCTCACGCCCCCTGTCGCGGACGAGTTTCCCGCGCCTCCGTTTGATCGCGCCGATCTGGCGCACGAGTCCCTGGCGCTCGGCCAGCAGCAGGAGCATGTTCCGGTCGATCAGGTCTATCGTGTCGCGCAGGTCGTCCAGCCGGCTCCTTGAGGCAAGGAGCCTCTGCCGCATGAGATGATCGATTATTGTCAGCGCGACCATGGATTCCGCCACAGGGACTACACGCGGGCAGATGCACGGATCGTGTCTCCCCTCCACCGATATCGTCGCGGCTTTCCCGTCAACGGTGACGGTCTCCTGTTCTTTCCGTATGGAAGAGGGGGGCTTGACCGCGATCCGCACGACTATGTCTTCCCCGTTGGAGATTCCCCCCGCAATTCCGCCGGCATTGTTGGAGCGCGTCCGCACCCGTCCGGTCTTCCGCTCGAGATACATCGGGTCGTTGTTCCGGCTCCCCCGGAGCCGCGCCGCGGCGAACCCGTTCCCCAGCTCGAACCCCTTGATCGCGCCGATGGACATGAGCGCCTTCGCGAGGTCCGCCTCCAGCTTGTCGAAAACCGGGTCCCCGAGTCCGGCCGGGGGGTTCCTCACGACCACTTCGACGATTCCCCCGACCGAGTCCCCTTCCTTTTTCATCTTCAGTATGAGCCTCTCCATCTTCCGTGCGGCCGCCGGGTCGGGAGTGCGGAGAGGGTTCCTTTCGATCTGGTCCCGTACGAATCTCTTCGCGCGTATCCCCCCTGCTTCGAGCGTGTAGGCGAAGACGTCGATCCCCCGCAAGGCAAGGAGTTTTTTCGCGAAGGCGCCCGCGGCCACTCTCGCCGCGGTCTCCCTCCCCGACGATCTCCCCCCGCCGCGGTAATCGTTGACACCGAATTTCGCAAGGTAGGTGTAGCCTGCATGCCCGGGCCTGAACATATCCCTGATCTTCTCGTATGCCTGAGGCTTCTGGTCCCTGTTCCAGATCAGCATGCAGACAGGGGTGCCTGTGGTCTTTCCTTCGAAGACCCCGCTGAGGATCTCGACTCTGTCGGCCTCCGACCGTGACGTCGTCACAGCGCTCTGCCCCGGACGCCTGCGGTCCAGTTCGTGCTGTATGAAGTCGATGTCGATGGGAAGGCCGGGGCGCACGCCGTCGATGACCGCACCGATCGCGCGCCCGTGACTTTCGCCGAATGTCGTGATGCGAACGTGCGAGCCGAACGTGTTTCCCGCCATAGGTTATCGTCCTGATTGACCGCTCTGTTCCAACAGCCGTTCCAGTTCTTCCCAGAACAAGGGGTATGACTTCCGGACGCACCCCGGGTCTTCGATCCTCACGCCGGGAACGCGAAGGCCGACAACTGCGAAACTCATCGCAAGTCTGTGGTCGTCATGGGTCTCGAGAAGCGCCCCGTGCAGTCGCGCCTGCCTGACGGTCATGACGTCCCCCTCAACCCCGATCCCCCCTCCGAGCTTCCTGAGCTCCCCTGCATACCCTTCAATCCTGTTCGATTCCTTGAACCGGAGATGCCCGATACCCCGGATCCTAGTCTCACCATCGGCGAAGAGCGCGACGGCAACGAGCGCGGGGACGGCGTCCGGCATCCCGTTCATCGTGACGTCGGTCCCCCGGAGCGTCCCCCCCCGGGAGACGAGCGTCCCACCTTCCCTGGTCTCCACGCGGCATCCCATCATGCGGAGGACCTCCGGGAAACCGGCGTCGGGTTGATGCGACGAAGGGAGGACTCCGGGGACGAAGACCTCTCCCCCGGCAATTGCAGCGGCGGCGAACGGATATGTGGCGCAGGAAGCATCGCTTTCCGCTGCGAACACTGCGGGACTGTAGTGCAGAGGCGCGTCGACCGAGAACCGCTCCCCTCCTTCACTCCGCACCTGTACGCCGAACTTCTCCATCACCTCGACTGTGAGGCGGATGTAGTGCGCGGAGGCAACCGTCCCGGATGGCATGACGGTGCACCGGGTCCGGGCATACGGGGCGACCATCAGAAGTGACGAGAGGAACTGTGAGCTCCTGTCGCTCCTGACCGGAATCTCACCCCCCGGCAGGCCCGTCCCGGTGACCTCGAAACGGGTCGACCCTGAGTCGTGTTTCACCGGCACTCCCATCCCTTTCAAGGCGTCGAGTATGTCGTCGTTCGGACGTTCTGCCATCCTCCCGCTCGTTTCGATCACCGTGGTCCCGGAGGCCAGGACTCCGAGCGAGAGGAGGAACCGGAGTGTGGTCCCGGCGTTTCCCGAGGGGATCGGGAATTTCGGCGCATGAAGGACGCCTCCTCTCCCCTCTACTTCAAGCACAGACTCCCTCCGGTGCACGAGAATGCCGAGCTGGTTGAGACCGTTCGCCAGGAGTGCGGTGTCGTCGCTCTCCGAGGCATTCGTGAGCACGGAGTTTCCTCCGGCCAGTGACGCACACACCAGCGCCCGGTTGGTGAGGCTCTTGGAGCCGGGGACGCGCATCCGCCCGGCGAGGGGACCTGATGTTCTCGCTTCCCGAATCATGGCCCGGGGAGCTCGTAGTCGACGACCGTCTTCTCCATGTGCCTGATCATGATTCTTCCCCCTGCAGCAGGAGTTTCTTCATGAGGGAGACGTTCGCGGAAACCCCCGCATAGAGTTCAAATTGCATCGCGGCCTGGTTGATGTACATGTCGGTCCCCCGGACGATCTTCGCCCCGGCACCCGCCGCTTCACGCAGGAGCCGCGTCAGGGGGGGGTTGTATACCGCATCGAAGACTGTCTTTCCCCTGAGCATATGCGGGGGGAAAGGGGATTCATGCGAGTGCGGAGCCATCCCGACCGGGGTTGCATTGACGAGTATATCGGCTTCCACACCGCGGAAGCCGGAAATCGGCACATACACGATTCCGAATTCCCTCGCCAGGCGCCGTGCCGCCCGGGGGGTTCGTCCTGTCACAATCACCAGCGCGCCGCGACGCATTGCTTCGAATGCGATCGCTCTGGCAGCCCCCCCCGCACCCATAATCAGCATTCGTTTCCCCTTGACGGGAGATACATGTTCGATTGCATCGAGAGCCGCGGGGGCATCCGTATTTGTCCCGGTGAGACGCCCCCCCCTCCTGATCACCGTGTTGACAGCACCGATGGAACGGGAGATCTTATCCATGGAGTCCAGGTACTTTCCGATCTCCACTTTGTGGGGATGCGTGACGCTGAATCCCTGTACAAGGGGAACCATGCGGGAGAAGAACCTGCCCAGGTCCGTGACGGCAAATCTGCAGTACACGGAGTTCTTTTCAGCACGCGCGAAGAGGGGATTGTGGACGAAAATCCCCCGGCTCTGCCGGACCGGATTTCCCACAACGCCGAATATTTTCGTGGAAGGCCTGAGCCGTTCGGCCCTGTAAAGATCTGACAGGACGCGCGCAGTCAGCTGCCCCGGGGCCGCCGCTCTCCCCGATTCCGGGGCCGCGTACGTCCCCCACCCTCCGAACACCCGGTACAGCACCCTGCTCGGCTCCCCCGCCTCACCCATCGCGATAGCGATCGCCCGCTGCCGGTCGCTCCCGGCACGCCGGAGGAAATCGAACGCGATCCGGTTCTCCCAGGCATCGTGCGCGTCAAAGGCAAACTTGAGTATGTCGGCCCCCGTACCCCTCATCCTCCTGTAGAGCGCACCGATGCTGACCCGCGTGCCGGGGGGAGCATGGTAGGAGACGATCACGCTGCTCTCGCGGCGCCGGCCGAGGAACTGGCCCAGAACCCTCGCGCCTGCGCGCAATTCGATATCCACGTACTCCGCCCCCAGCAGTGACGCCGCCGCGAGTATGTCGAGACGCTCCTCTTCCGAACCCCGGAATTCCCCCCGCTCCCAGACAGGCCTGCAAGTCGCAATCACCGGCTTGCGCGTCGAGAGGAGGAGCCTGGCGAGCTCCGGTTTGCGAATACGATCGAACCGGAATTCAAACATGTCCGCCCATGGATCCGAGGCCGCGACCTGTTCAAGTGCGTCCGACATCCGCGGGCCGGTGATCGAAACGATGATCATCCATTCTCCGGTTTCCGCCGCAGGGAGACACGATCACGCTCCCGGCGTTCAGCCATGCGTACTCTTCTTAGAGACAAGACCCATCGTTTTCCGAATGAGATCGGCCGGGACGGGGACACCGGGGGCGCATTCGCCTATCCTGCGGAGGAGAACGAACCGCGTCCCCGACACGTCGGATTTTTTGTCCAGCGCGATCGCTGACATGAACGCCCGCTCGTTGATGCTCCGGGGAGGCGTAACGGGGAGGTCCGCGGCCTCCAGCATCGCTGTCAGCCTCTGACAGTCCGACGCCCCGAGGAGCCCGAGTTCCCTGGAGATACGCGCTTCGACCGCCATGCCGATCGCGACCGCCTGGCCGTGTTTCAGGGCGAACCCGCCGGAGGATTCCAGGGCGTGGCCGATCGTATGCCCCAGGTTAAGCACACGCCTCAGCCCGGTTTCACGCTCGTCTTTTTCGACTACCGAGGCTTTCAGTGCTACCGCAGTTTCCAGGATCTTCGCGTTGAGAGCCGTATTCTCCCTCCTGATGCGCTGGGCGTTTCGCTCGATGTTGGCGAAGAAGGGAGCATCAAGCGCGGCGGCAATCTTTATAACCTCGGCGAATCCGTTTCTGAACTCATCCGGGGGGAGAGTCAGGAGAGCCTCCGGATCGATGTAGACCGCCGAAGGCTGGTGGAAGGCCCCGATCAGGTTTTTCCCCGCGGGATGATCAATCCCCACTTTCCCTCCGACGCTGCTGTCCACCTGGGCAAGGAGCGTCGTGGGGATCTGCACGAGCCGCACGCCGCGCAACACCGTTGCTGCGATGTACCCGGCGAGGTCCCCGATCACCCCGCCGCCCAGAGCGATGATGAGGCTGTCCCGCCTGATCCCCCCGCGGAAGACTTTGGTGTACAGAAAGTTCACCGTCGGGGAACCCTTCGAGCGCTCTCCCGCCGGGACATCCAGCACCGTGACTTCGCACCCGGCGGCCGCGAGTTTGCTGTTGAGCGCGCGGCCGTAGTACCGTGTGACGTTCGAGTCGGTGATGACGAACATGCGCCTCTTCCCTTCCGAGCGGGAGAGGAGCAGGGGAACCTCGGCAAGAATTCCCGGCCGGATCTCCACGGTGTACGACCTGTCGCGGAGTGCATCCAGGCGGACGCGGATTCGGGTCATTGCCAGTCGCTGTGCTGTGGGGGTGCGCGGCAAAACAAAAAGACCCTCACCGCTCCCGGATGAAGGTCAGGCTCTCTCGGCGCCTTTGCAAGAGTATACACGAATCGGCGTACAATGTCAATATGCCGGACGGGGGAACCCTCCCCGCCCGGGGGACGAACACCGGAGCCTTGGAACTCTTCCGCACATTTCGTATTTTCGGGCTCACAGTTCGGCTCACGGTTGTGCAGAAACAGTACGTCCGCTCCCTGTTCGATTCCATCGCCCGCCGGTACGACTTGCTCAACCACCTGCTGAGCGGAGGCGTCGACACATACTGGCGGCGCAGGGCGATCAACCACCTGCGGCCCGTGGCGGGCGGGCGGATACTCGATGTCGCGACGGGTACCGCCGATTTTGCGATTGCCGCCGCCCGGCTCGCACCCCGCGAGGTGGTGGGAGTCGACATCGCCGATGAAATGCTCGCTCTGGGCCGGAAGAAACTGGCCGCGCGGGGGCTCTCCGGAATCGTCTCTCTCCGGAACGGGGAGGCCGAGAGTCTCCCGTTTGCAGAGGGGTCGTTCGATGCGGCAATCGTCGCTTTCGGCGTCCGCAATTTCGAAAGGCTTGACGGCGGCCTCGCGGAGATGCGCAGGGTCCTCCGCCCCGGGGGGAAGCTCGTTGTCCTGGAGTTTTCGCGGCCGCGCCGCTTCCCGTTCCGGCAGATCTACCTGTTCTATTTTTTGAATGTGATCCCTCTCATCGGCCGTCTTCTCTCCGGCAACAGCGAGGCGTACGCATACCTCCCCGCGAGCGTGATGGTGTTCCCTGAAGGGGATGAGTTTTTGGCACTATTGATATCCGCGGGATTCACCCGGACGCACGCCGAGCGCCTGACGTTCGGCATCGCATCGATCTACACTGCCGAGAAGTGACATGGTCCACCACACACTCCGCACAGGCGGAACAGAGGTCTCGACGGACCCGGCCCGACTGAATATCGACATCATTCACGGGTTCCTCAGCCGGAGTCACTGGGCGGAGTGTATTCCCCGGGAGATCGTGGAACGTTCGATACGCGGCTCCCTCTGCTTCGGCGCGTACCGGGGGGAAGCGCAGATCGGTTTCGCCCGTGTGATAAGCGACCGGGCGACGTATGCGTACATCGCGGACGTGTTCGTCCTCGAACCGTTCCGCGGCGACGGGGTGGGGAAGCTCCTGATGCAGTGCATCACGTCGCACCCGGACCTCCAGGGGCTGCGCCGCTGGAGCCTTCTGACACGCGACGCCCACGGGCTGTACAGGCCTTTCGGATTCGACGTCCCGCGGCACCCCGAGCGCTACATGGAGATCAGCAACCCCGACATCTACAGGAAGCTGAACAAATGACAGACCGCACAATCAGGGTGGGACACAGTCCGGATCCCGACGATGCGTTTATGTTTTACGGGCTCGCCAGCGGGAAAGTGAAGCTCCCCGGCATCCTGATTGAACACCTGCTCGAAGACATACAGTCCCTCAACGAGCGGGCGATCCGGGCCGAGCTGGAGGTGACCGCCATCTCCGCACACGCTTTCAGCGCCGTCGCCGACAGGTACTGGATCATGAGGACAGGTGCCAGCATGGGAGAGGGGTACGGACCCGTTCTGATCTCCCGCCGCTACAGGTCGCTCGGCGAACTTCGCGGGAAGACCGTCGGCACCCCGGGCCCTCTCACCACCGCCACGCTCCTGTTCAAGACATTCACGGAAGGGATACGGAACGTCGATATGCCGTTTGATGCGATCATGGGGGCCGTCGACAGGGAGGAAATCGATGCGGGACTCCTGATCCATGAGGGGCAGATCACATACGGATCGCTCGGATATCATAAGGTGATCGACTTCGGCGAGTTCTGGCAGGAAAAGACGCACGGTCTCCCCCTCCCTCTCGGGCTGGACGTCGTGAGGAAGGACCTCGGTGAGGAGTTGGCCGGGAAGCTCTCGGGCGGCCTGCGCGAGAGCATCGCGTACGGATACGCCCACCAGGACGAATCGATTCCTTATGCCCTCCAGTGGGGGCGGGGGATCGACAGGGCGCTGGGGGAGAAATTCGTGAAGATGTACGTCAGCGAGCTGACGATCGACATGGGTGAGAAGGGGAAACAGGCGCTGGAGTACCTCTTCCGCTCCGCGCACGAGCGCGGGCTCATCGCGCGCGTCCCCGGTATCGCCCTCTACTGAGCGGGGAGCCTCACGCCGCCACCGACGGGGCTTCGTAGACGCGAAGGATGTCATAGACCGTGTTCCGCTGCGCGGCGGCGAACCCCGAGTCGTGTATCATTGCGATGCACTCCCCCGTGCTCGTTTTGTTTACAAAGCGTGCGGCGGCATGCACGTTTTCTTCCTGCAGTGTCCCTCCGAAATCGTCCGCCCCGAAATGCAGCGCTATCTGTCCGGTCTTCTTCCCTTCCGAGAACCAGGAAGCCTGAATGTGCGGGAAATTGTCGAGATAGATGCGGGCCAGCGCGATCATCTTCAGGTAGCGCACCGGGGTCGCGTACTCGGGGATGATCTTCTCCAGCGGGGTGTTTCCCGGCTTGAAGCTCCAGGGAATGAACGCGGTGAACCCGTGGTATTCGTCCTGCAGGGCCCGGACGAGATCGAGGTGCGTGATGATGTCCTCGTCGGTCTCGAGGTGCCCGTACATCATCGTGGCGGTCGTCTTGTATCCTATCCTGTGCGCCTCCCTCATCACGTCCGCCCACTCTGCGCTCGATCCCTTCAGGTGGCTGATCTTTTTCTTCACCCTGTCGGAGAGGATCTCCGCTCCCCCTCCCGGAATCGTGCGGAGCCCGGCATCCCAGAGGCGCCGGAGCACGTCCGGAACTGTGAGATGGGCAACGCGCGCCATCCCGAGTATTTCCGACGTTGAGAAGAAATGGGGGGTGACTCCGGGGACTTCACGGAGAGTCCGTTCGACAAGCTCGACGTAATACCCGAACGGAAGCGCGGGGTTGACCCCTCCCTGAAGGAGAATCGTCGTGACTCCGTTGGCCGCGGATTCCCTGAACTTCACGATCATGGTATCGACGGAATGGGTATATGCCCCCTCCTCCCCGGGATGCCTGTAGAATGCGCAGAAGATGCAGTCGACGTTGCAGACGTTTGTGTAGTTCGGGTTGGTGTCCACGTGGAACGTCACGCGCGGTTCAGGGTTCTTCCTGAAACGGATCTCGTTGGCCGTGCCGCCGAGTTCGAGCAATTCCGCATGCGCGAGGAGATCCAGACCCTCCGCGGGGGAGAGCCTTCCGCCGGCACACGCCTTCGCACAGATTGCCGAGAGTGTCATCGTGCCTCCATGTCACGTGAGGAGGCAAGTGCTCCGGAAGCGACGGCCGGGAGGAGGCGTCGGAACACCGCGATCGCTTCCCGTTCCCGTTCGCCGAGCGAGTAGTTGAAGCCCGAAAGGTATTCCTGGGTTTCCGCATCGGTGAGCCCGATCCTGCGGCCGTGCGTGCCCGCCAGCGGCACGAAGTCTCCCCCTGCCGATTCCAGCGATTGCTTCAACAGACCGCTCAGCTCTTCCTTGACGGCAGGGGGAACCGAGCGGCGCACCGCCCAGACCGCGAACACGAAGGGGAGCTTTTGCCATTCGTACCACTCGCGTGCAAGGTCGTAGACAAGATCGAACCCTTTGAGCCCGTGCTTGTTCCTGCGGAGAGCTTCGTCCCCGATCAGGAGCACCGCACCCAATCCGTCGTAGGCGTTCACCCCCTGATGAAGCCGTTCGAACCGGGCATGGACGCCGTACTTCTTCTCAAGCAGGACGTTCAGAAGCTGGACGGACGTGGCGGTGTCGTCCGTAATCCCTATCCTCGAGCCGTCGAGTTCACGCCACCCTCCTTTTGAAAAGAGCATCACGCTCTTCACCTGGTCACGCGTCGCGATACACCACCCCATCAGCTCCATGTCATTTTCCTGGCGCAGGTAGTCCATCAGCGAGAAGAGGCCCGCGTCGATTTCCCCAAGCGCACTCAGAATGCCCATACGCCTCGGCACCACGGGAAGGATCCGGAAACCCCGCCTTTCGAGCCGTGCATAAAACGGAACGGAATTGAGATAGGGGATCTTCCCGACGACCCTGTCATGATAGACATGCAGCGGGTTGTAGTACGCGTCCCGCTCCACCGGTATTTTCCCCGCGTCCCTGATCAGGCGGATGATCGTTTCCTTGGCCATCGTCATGGGACTCAGGGCCCCCGCGTCATGGGCGATCTTCTCGCCCCCCACCGTCCCGTCCATGTCGTCGGCCCCGAAATTCAGCGCGACGGAGGCGACTTCCCCGGTCAACATCACCCAGTAGGCCTTGATGTGCGGGATGTTGTCCAGCATGAGCCTCGAGAGGGCGATCGTCCGCAGGTCGTCGGCAGCAGAGGTGAAGCGGTTCGCGGGCTTGATGCCGGTCTCTCCCGGCTGGAACGCAAGGGGGATGAACGTGAGAAAGCCCCCCGTTTCATCCTGCAGCTCACGCAGCCGGATCATGTGTGTGAGACGTTCCTCCAGTGTCTCGATGTGGCCGTAGAGGAGCGTGCTGTTTGTCGGGATTCCCAGACGGTGGGCTGTCCTGTGTATGTCGAGCCACGCCTTCGCACCGATCTTCTGATGAAAGAGGAGTCTCCGGACACGCTCGGAAAAAACCTCGGCGCCTCCCCCCGGCATCGTGCGCAGCCCCACCGACTGGAGCTGGCGGAGGACCTCCGCTACCGGCATCCTGAATTTTTTGTGGAAGAAATCGATCTCCACTGCAGTGAACGCCTTGATATCCGCCTCCGGCAGGCGGTCGTGCACCGCCTTGAGGATCTCCAGGTAGCGGTCCCACGGCCAGTCGGGGGGCATCCCCCCGGTGATGTGCACTTCGCGGATCTCAGGGCTGAGCTTCCCGAGTATCTCCTCTACGGACATCTCGTATGCCCGGGGATCCCCTTTTCTGACGGCAAAGTCGCAGAATTTGCACGAGAGGACGCACACATTTGTAGGTTCGATTTTCTGATTGAGGACGAAGTAGACAGCGTCCCCGCTCTTGTCCTTCTGGACGGCCCCGGCCATCGCCCCGAGCCCGATGAGGTCTCCGGAGGTGTACGCCCTCAGGCCGTCATCGAGCGTCAGTCTCTCCCCGCGCTGTATCTTTTCCCAGACCGGTATCAGGTTTCTGTCGCGTATGTGCATGCTCGCCCTCACTTTCTTTCTGTTCCCGGGACATCTAACGCCAGTAGTCGTCCCAGCGTTCCTCGACTCTCTTTTTCACTTCCTCCGTCATCGCCAGAGGGGCGGGGTACCCCGGTTTCCAGGTTGCGTCGATCCCCATGGCACCCCCGTACACCGGGCTTATTCCTATGAGCTTCTGCTCGGCGAAGAGGACATCTCTCTCACAATCGAAGCGGGTGAATATTCCCCAGAGAGTGTTTTCCCGGTCGCGGATATCGACGTCCTCGCTCACCGTCACGATCAGGGGAAGCGATCCGAGAGGAGCATGCTTCAGCAGCTTTTTGAGCACCTGCATCCCGTCCCTGCGCACTGTGACGATGAGCATTGCATCATCGACAAGGTTCTGGTCCACGATCCTCCGGTCGAGCGGTCGGAGCGGCGGGATTCGCGGCCGCCCCCCTGCCGTGCGCCCCGGGCCCGGTCGCTCCTTCCTCGTCGCGTCGAGTATCATCTTGCTCCCCAGGTTCATCCTGGCGCTTGTGAAGTCGAGCGTGTCAAGGGGGACCCGGGGGATCATGACGAAATCAAAATGCGGATCGTAGTTTTGCCTCACCTCCCGCATGACGTCGGAGAATTTCCGGACGTCGACCCCCTCACTGACAAGTATGATGCACTTGGTGAGGGAGAGCTGCGACATACCCATCAGGCCGAGCGCGGTCTTCATCGCCTCCTTGCCGTAGCGCTGGTCCACGGCGACCACAAGGAGGTTGTGAAACCCCGCCTCGTAGTATGCCCACATCGACGTGACTTCGGCGTGCAGCAGCCGTAGAAGCGGCGAGAGTATCAACTGCGTCGCATCCCCCAGGAACTTGTCCTCCATGGGAGGGATCCCCACAACAGTCGCGGGAAAAACGGGATCCCGGCGCCGCGTGATTGCACTCACGTGAAATACAGGGAACGGCGCCGCATGCGAATAGTGGCCGAAGTGATCCCCGAACGGACCTTCCATCCTCCGTTCGCCCGGCCGGACGATCCCTTCGAGTATGAACTCGGCATCGGCGGGAACGGCAATGGAGATCGATTTCCCCCTGACGAATTGGGTTCTCTTGCCCCTCAGGAACCCCGCGAACATCGCTTCGTCGATATTTTCCGGGAGCGGCGCAACCGTCGCCAGAAGGAGCGCCGGATCGGTCCCGATCGCCACGGCGAGTTCCAGCGGTCTTCCCAGTTTCTCGGCCTGGACGTAGTGGAACCCCCCTCCCTTCTGTATCTGCCAGTGCATCCCGGTCGTCCGACCGTCGAACACCTGCATCCGGTACATCCCCATGTTCCGCTTCCCGTTCGCCGGGTCGTACGTCACGACCTGGGGGAGCGTGATGAAACGCCCTCCGTCCCCGGGCCAGCAGGTGAGGACCGGGAGGGAATCCAGGTCCGGCTCCCCGGTGATCTCCTGGGAAGGGGCGTTTCGCACCATGCGGACGGGCGTGTGGAGGAATCGTGCGGCGGTTTTCCTGTGGGCGACGAGCGTGGAGAGCTTCGGGGGAAAGGCATCCTCCATGAACCGGACCAGCTGCTCACCCAGCTCCCCGGGGTGAGCCTGGAGCGCGAGCTCGCAGCGCCTGTCGCTCGCCAGCGCGTTTACCACCACCGGATACGCGGATCCCTTCACGCGCTCGAAGAGGAGGGCGGGTTTTCCCTCCCGGATCGCCCGCGATGCGATCTCTGTGATCTCGAGACATGGATCCACTTCCACCGGGACGCGGTGGAGTTCACCCGCGGATTCGAGGAACCGCGAAAAATCGCCGAACGAGGTGAAAGTCACTCAAGTTCCTCCGCACGCCACCCCCGGGCGCTCCGTACTCCGATCTGCGCGAGCACCCTGTCGGTGAACGCTCCGACGAAGTCATCGATGGTCTTCGGGACGAAATAGAGAGGGGGGGAGACAGGCATGATCACTGCGCCGTAGGACGAGAGGCGGGCACACTGCTCGAGCGTGAGCGTGGAGAGGGGGGTTTCCCGCACGCAGAGTATGAGCCTGGTCCGCTCTTTCAGGCACACCTGTGCCGCACGCGTGATAAGCGTGTCGCCGACGCCTGAGGCTATTTTGCCGACCGTGGACGTCGAGGCGGGTATGATCACCATCGCATCGAACGCGTTGGAGCCGGAGGCGACCGGGGCGGCCAGGTCGTCATCGGAGAATGTCCGCGCAACAAACGGCTTCAGATCCTTCTCCCCCATGGCGAGTTCGTCCCGGAGCAGCACCTTCCCCCATGCACTGACGATGAGGAACTTCTTCCCGGGACATTTCTTCAGGAAATCCAGCGCATACGCTGCGCCGGAGGAACCCGTGACTGCGACGACCACTTTCATGCGTAGACCCCCACCAGGACCATGCAGAAGACTGCAAACCCCGCGACGGCGTTGATCCTGAAGAAAGCAAGCTGCACGTCTTCGGCCTTTTTCTGCTCGAGGAAGAGGAGCCAGCCGGTCAGCAGAAGGAGCGGGAGCGCGAGGAGCGACATGTACGAATAGAAGAAGAGGACGACGAGGAGGATGAACGCGATCCCGTGAAAAAGCGCGGAGAGGCGGAGGGCAATCCTTTTCCCGAACCGCGCGGGGAACGAAAAGAGCGACTCCTTCCTGTCGAACTCCTCATCCAGTGTCGCGTAGATGATGTCGAACCCTGCGACCCAGAAGAGCGTGAACAGTGCCAGGAGTGCCGGCGCCGAGAGCTCCCTGAACGAAGGGGAGAGTGCGAACCAGCCCCCCAGGGGCCCCATGGCCAGCCCGAGACCGACCCCGAAATGCGCCAACGGGGTGTAGCGCTTCATCATCGGGTAGACGATGAACACCGCGAGAGGAACGGGAGACATGAAGAAGCAGAAAGACGATATGTACCACGCGGAACCACAGTAGAGCGCCAGCCCCGCGACCATCACCCACACCGCCTCCCAGAGCGTCATGCGCCCGCTCGGCAGGTCCCGGGAAGCTGTCCGGGGGTTCCGCGCATCGATCTGCCTGTCGATGATCCGGTTGAGGGCGAACGCCACGGTGCGCGCACCCGTCGCGGCTGTCAGGACGAGGACAAGGATGCGGAGCGGGGGGGGGCCGTTCTTGGAGGCGAGCATCACGCCGCTATAGATCAGCGGCAGGGAGAAGAGCGTGTGTTCGATCTTGACAAACGAGAAATATTTATTCACCGGTTACCCTGCCCTTCATTCCCACTCGATCGTCGCCGGCGGCTTCGAGCTGATGTCGTACACCACCCGGCTGATCCCCGGGATTTCGTTCGTGATCCGCCCCGATATCGCCGCGAGCACCTCGTGCGGCATCCTGAACCAGTCCGCCGTCATCCCGTCGACACTGGACACGGCGCGGATTGCGACGGTATAGCCGTACGTCCTTCCGTCCCCCATCACACCCACGGAGCGGACGGGGAGGAGCACCACGAACCCCTGCCAGATCTCACGGTACAGACCCGCCCGCCTCACTTCGTCCGTGAAAATCTGATCTGCTTCCCTCAGGAGGTCGAGCCTCTCGAGCGTCACTTCACCGAGTATGCGCACGGCGAGCCCCGGCCCGGGAAACGGGTGCCGCCAGAGGAGGTCGTCGGGGAGCCCCAGGTCCGCGCCGACCGCACGCACCTCGTCCTTGAAGAGCTCCCGGAAGGGTTCGATGAGGCGGAGGTTCATCTTCTCGGGGAGGCCGCCGACATTGTGGTGGGATTTGATTGTCACCGAGGGTCCCTTGAATGACGTGGATTCGATCACGTCCGGGTAGAGCGTCCCCTGCGCCAGGAAATCCACTTTCCCGATTTTTTTCGCCTCGCGCTCGAAGACATCGATGAAGAGCTTCCCGATGATCTTCCGTTTCGTCTCCGGATCGGTGACCCCGCGGAGCCCTTCCAGGAAGAGGTCGGAGGCATCAACGTATTCCAGGGCGATGTTGAACCGGTCGCGGAATGTCTTCACGACCGCCTCCGACTCGTCCTTCCGCATAAGCCCGTTGTTGATATGTATGCAGGTGAGCCGGTCCCCTATCGCCCTGTGCAGAAGGAGCGTTGCCACCGACGAATCGACCCCGCCGCTGAGGGCGCAGAGAACTTTTCCCTCTCCCACGGTCCGACGGACGTTCTCCATCGCCTCCCCGATGAACGCCGACGGGCTCCATCCGCCCGTGCACCCGCAGATGCGGTAGAGGAAATTGCGGAGGATCGCCGCCCCTTTCGGGGTGTGGGCGACCTCGGGGTGGAACTGCACCCCGTAGATTTTCTTTTCCCGGTGCCGTATCGCGCACACGGGGGCGTTCGCGGTGTGGGCGATCGCCTCGAACCCCGGCGGCATGCGCGTGATGTGGTCTCCGTGACTCATCCAGACATTGAGCCCCGCCGGTCCGTCCGGCTCGATGCCCGCGAACAGATCGCCGGGGTCATCGACCGTGAGGACCGCCTGACCGAACTCCCGACGCGCGGCCCTGTCGACCTCCCCGCCGAGCTGGTAGGCAATGAGCTGCAGGCCGTAACAGATCCCCAGCACCGGGATCCCGAGCGAGAACACTCCGGCCGAAGAGACCGGCGCCCCTTCCTCGTAGGCGCTGTAGGGGCTTCCGGAGAGTATTATACCCTTCGGCCTGAGCGCACTTATGCGTTCGACGGAGATCGTGCAAGGGTGGAGTTCGGAGTAGACCCCCGCCTCACGGACGCGGCGGGCGATAAGCTGTGAGTACTGGGCACCGTAATCGAGGACGAGAACGAGTTCGTTGTGGGTCATCGGGCGGGATTCGGGATTCCGGGTTCATTTAATATACGGAATTCCCCCCTCTTCTCCAACGCGTTTCCGCTCCTCGTCATCGCGCCCTGCGCGAGCTTCCGGAGGAACGCCGGTGCCCGGGCCGTTTGAGGAACTCATCGAGAACGGCAGGGATGTCGGGTTTCGTCAGTTCCTCGAGGGCGTAGCTGACACGCACGGAGGGTTTGGCGATCTTCAGTACACGCCGCAGGTCGATCGGCGTCCCGATCACCACCGTGTCACAGGGGACCCGGTCGATCGTCATCTCCAGGTCCCTGACCTGCTCCTCCCCGTATCCCATCGCCGGCAACACCGTGCCTGTCCTCGGATATTTTGCGTAGGTCGCGGCGATCGAATTGACCGCATACGGGCGCGGATCGATGATGGCGCGCGCGCCGAACATCTTCGCCGCGATCGTCCCCGCACCGAATTGCATTTCACCGTGTGTGAGTGTCGGTCCGTCCTCGATCACGAGGACGTTCTTCCCCCGCAGCAACGATTCATCGTCGACCGTGATGGCCGAGTTGGCCTGTATTATCGTTGCGTCCGGGTTGATCGAACCGACGTTGGCAATCACGGTGGCGACGTTTTCCCTGCTTGCCGAGTCGACTTTGTTCACCACGATGACGTCGGCGAGACGGACGTTCGTCTCGCCGGGGTAGTAGGTCAGTTCATGTCCCGGACGGTGCGGGTCGACGACGGTGATCGTGAGGTCGGCCCGGTAGAACGACATGTCGTTGTTCCCCCCGTCCCAGACGATCACATCGGCTTCCTTCTCGGCCTGCCGAAGGATCGCCTCGTAGTCCACGCCCGCGTAGATTATCGTCCCCTCGACGATGTGGGGTTCATACTCCTCCATCTCTTCGACGGTGCACCTGTACTTCACCAGGTCCGCGAGCGTTGCATAGCGCTGGACCCGTTGTTTCACGAGATCGCCGTACGGCATGGGATGGCGCACCGCCACGACGCGTTTCCCCCGGCTGCGCAGGTAGGTGCAGACCCTTCGGGACGTCTGACTCTTGCCCGATCCCGTGCGGACAGCAACGACGGCGATGACGGGGACTTTCGAGGGGATCATCGTACGGCTTCCGCCGAGGACCGTGAAATCCGCCCCGAGCGCCATCACCAGCGACGCTTTGTCCATGACGTAGTTGTTCGAGACATCGGAGTAGGAGAAGACGACTTCGTCCACCCTGAGCTTCCGGATCAGCGCGGGGAGATCCGATTCGGGATAGATCCGTATCCCCCGCGGATACGCAGAACCGGCGAGTTTCGCGGGATACTTCCTTCCCGCAATGTTCGGAATCTGCGTCGCGGTGAACGCGACGACCTCACAAGACCTGTTGCCGCGGAAGACCGTGTTGAAATTGTGGAAATCCCTCCCAGCTGCTCCCATGATCAATATGCGTTTTTTCGGCATGCGTTCTCCTTGCGTCGGCAATAGTTGTCAGCGAATTATATGCGTCCCGCCGTGCCCTTCGACGGCGTCGAACAGGTGCTCTGAATCGGTGATAAGGGCTTCCCCTCCTCCGCGCGCGAGAAAGACCATCGCGGCCCTGATCTTCGGGCCCATGCTCCCTTCCGGAAACTCCCCCGCGGCGAGGTGGCGCCTGCATTCCTCGACCGTGAGGAGGGGAAGCTTCCTCTGGGATGCTCTCCCGTAATTCAGGCAGACCATCTCTTCGTCCGTATCGATCGCGAAGAAGTCGGCCCCCAGCTGCGAGGCGAGTATGGCGGAAGTGTGGTCCTTGTCGATAACCGCCTCCACCCCCTTGCTGATATCGTGATCGTTGAATACCGGCACCCCCCCGCCCCCGCCGGCGATCACGACGAGTCCCCGGTCGACACATGCCCGGATTGCCTCCAGCTCCACAATCCCGCGCGGCTCCGGGGAGGCGACCACCCGGCGGAAACCCCGGGAGGAGTCCTCCACGATGTCCCAGTTGAACAGGTCCCGGTACCGTTCAGCCTCGTCTCGTGTATAGAACGGACCGATAGGCTTCGTGGGTCGGGCAAACGCCGGGTCGTTTTTGTCGACGAGCACCTGCGTCACCAGAGAAACGACGGGGGTCCCCAGTCCCTTTGCCTGGAGTGCCTGCCAGAGCGCGTACTGGAGCACATAGCCGATCTCCCCCTGCGTGGAGGCGACACAGCAATCCAGCGGCATCCGGTACGCATGCGCGGCCGCAAGCTCGGAGCGGACAAGCGCGGCGCCCACCTGCGGGCCGTTCCCGTGCGTGAGGACGACACGGTATCCCGCACCGATCAGAGCGACGACGACTCCTGCGGTGTCCACGGAGTTCTGGAACTGCTCCTGCGCGGTCCCTTTCTGACCGGCCCGGATGAGCGCGTTCCCCCCCACCGCAATCAGGACAAGCCCGCTCATATGCTCAGTCACGAAGCAATTCGAACATGATCGCCTTCTGCACGTGCAGGCGGTTCTCCGCCTGGGCGAAGACGACCGAATTGGGAGAATCGATGATCTCGTCCGTCACCTCTTCTCCCCGGTGCGCGGGGAGGCAGTGCATGAAGATTGCATCCCGTTTCGCCCGTGAGAAGAGAGTGCGGTTCACCTGGTAGGGGCTGAAAATACGGCGGCGGACTTCCGCCTCCTCCTCCTGTCCCATGCTCGCCCAGGTGTCGGTGTATACCATATCGGCATCCCCTACGGCCTCGGCGGGATCGGCGGTCCAGGCGATCGTCGCGCCGCTTTCCCCGGCCAACTCCAGGCATCGCTCTGTCACGCGTGTCTCCGGCCTGTACCCGGCGGGCGTGCCGAGGAACAGTGTCCCCCCGAGCTTTGCGGCCATAAGCATCAGGGAATGGGCCACGTTGTTCCCGTCCCCCACGTACGCGAGCTTCAGCTTCCGCAGGTTCTTTTTATATTCCAGGACCGTGAGGAAGTCGGCCATGGCCTGGCAGGGGTGTTCATGGTCCGTCAGTCCGTTGATCACCGGAACCCTCGCGTACTCGGCCAGCGACGTGCATATCTCGTGCCCGAATGTCCGTATCATGATGCCGTCCACCATCCGCTCGAGGTTCTTCGCAACGTCGTAGACCGACTCCCGCTTCCCGAGGCTGATGTCGGCCGGCGTCAGCAGGAGAGAGTCCCCCCCGAGCTGTTTGATGCCGACCGTGAATGTCGTCCGCGTGCGCAGGGAGGGTTTTTCGAATATCAGCGCCATCATCTTCCCTTCGAGCCCGTTCCTGTATTTCTTCCGGTTCGATTTCATCGCGGAGGCGAGCCTGAAGAGCGACCTGAACTCGCCTGCAGAGCAATCGTCGACGGAAACAAAGTCCCTCCCCCGCAACCCTTTCCCGGAGGCCTTTGCGCTTTTCTTTTTCACGGGTGAACTCCCTCTGGATTCTGTCCGGCTGTTCGTTGTATATTGTAAATGTACGGAGTTTTCCCTTCCGTTTCAATGAATCGAATCCGCCTGCTCCGGGGGGCTTTTCCCCGGTCCGGCGTACCGTTCCCATGGGGAGAGACCGCGATGAACGTCGCATTCCAAGGAGTCCACGGCGCCTACAGTGAAGCCGCCGCCCGGGTCATGCTCGGAAAAGAGATCAGCACATCCCCCTGCGAGACATTCGGCCAGGTGTTCGAAAGGGTGGAACGCCGGCGGTCGGACCGCGGCGTCATTCCGATCGAGAATTCACTCGCAGGGAGCATTCACGAAAACTACGACCTTCTCCTGGCTCACGGACTGCACATCGTGGGAGAAATACACGAACGGATCGAACACGCCCTCCTGTGTCCCCGCCACAGCACGCTGGGCGACCTGACTTCTGTCCGTTCCCATCCACAGGCGCTCGCCCAGTGCAGCAAGTTCCTTCTCGCCCACCCGTCGCTCCATCCTGTCCCTTTTTTCGACACGGCAGGAGCGGCGTCGGCGGTGGCCATGGACGCGCGTCCCGACACCGGCGCGATCGCCGGAGCTCACGCCGCCCGGCTCTATGGCCTCAAGATCCTGAAAAGAAACGTCGAGAACAGCGCGAACAATTACACCAGGTTCCTGGTCCTCTCGCGCACCCCCTTCGGGAAATTTGCCAGAGGCGCGAAAACGCGCTCGAGCATCGTGTTCACCCCGGCAGCCAACCGCCCGGGAATACTCTTTCATATACTCGGCGTGTTCGCCCTCCGCGACATCGACCTTCTCAAAATCGAGTCCCGCCCGGACCCCCGATCGGCGTTTGAATACCGCTTCTATGCCGACATCGCGGGGGGACCCCATGAGGAGCATGTGGCCCGCGCGTTCGAACACCTCGGGGAGATCGTTTCCCAGTTCCGGTTGCTCGGCACTTACCCGGCGGCCGTCGGACCGGGTCTGCGCCGGCGTCCCCGGGGGGCGGGCCGATATTGAATGTGAGCCGTAGTCTCCGTATTGTATAGTTTTTCGAGGGGAGATCCGATTCATGCAGGACGCAAATCTCGATCCAGTTCCATTTTCACGCCGTCACATCGGGCCGGGGGCCGGCTCCCGCCGGGCAATGCTGGAAGCGCTGGGATGCCCTTCGCTTGAAGAGTTCATCGCCGGGGTTGTTCCGCCGGCCATCCGGAGTTCCCGTCCGCTGGCCATAGAGGAGGGGCGCTCGGAAGAGGATGTCATCGCCGCACTCGCGGCGATGACGGCGCACAACAGGCTCTACCGCTCGTTCCTCGGGATGGGGTACCATGATACCGTCACGCCCGCGGTGATAGTCCGCAACGTCCTCGAGAACCCCGGATGGTATACGGCGTACACACCGTACCAGGCCGAGGTGGCTCAGGGGCGACTCGAGGCTCTCCTGAATTACCAGACGATGGTCACCGACCTCACCGGTATGGAGATCGCCAACGCCTCGCTCCTTGATGAATCGACGGCCGCGGCCGAAGCCATGACCATGTTCCATGCGATCAAGGGGCATCCCGCCGGCGGTCTCTTTCTTGTTTCAGACGAATGTCACCCGCAGAACATCGAGGTCGTCCGGACGAGGGCAAGGCCCCTGGGGATACGTGTCCTCGTCGGGTCCTGTGCCTCGTTCGAATTTTCCGAGGACGTTTTCGGGGCCCTCGTGCAGTATCCCGCGACGGACGGCGCGATACACGATTACCGGCCGCTGTGCGAGAGGGCCCATGAGCGCGGTGCGCTTGTCGTATGTGCCGCCGATCTCATGAGCCTGCTCCTCCTTGTTCCCCCGGCTGAGTTCGGCGCCGACGCCGCGGTGGGATCCACACAACGGTTCGGCGTTCCTCTCGGTTACGGCGGCCCCCACGCCGCATATTTCGCGACGAAGGGGGACCACAGGCGCCACATGCCGGGGCGGATCATCGGCGTCTCCGTCGACGCACAGGGAAACCGGGCGCTCCGGATGGCGTTGCAGACGAGGGAGCAGCACATCAGAAGGGAAAAAGCGACATCCAATGTCTGCACGTCGCAGGTCCTCCTGGCGGTCATGGCCGGCATGTACGCAGTGTATCACGGCCCGGAGGGACTCCGCCGCCAGGCGGAGAGGCTGCATGGACTCGCTCGCATGCTCTCCGCCGGCGCGCGCGCGATCGGGCACGGCGTCGTCCACGAGGACTTCTTCGACACCGTGCGGATCAACCCGAAGAAGGGATCGCTCCCCTCCATTCTCCAGACCGCTTCAGCCCGGTCGATGAACTTCCGGGCATTCGCCGACGGGACGCTGGGGATCGCTCTGGACGAGCTGACGGACAGGAAAGAGGTGCTGCACATACTCGGGGCGCTCTCCGGCGGCGCCGGCGTCCCGAATGAGGAAAAGCTGCATCCGGTGACCCCGGCCTCTGCGGGCCCGCTCCGCCGGACCACACCGTACCTCACGCACCCCGTATTCAACCGTTACCACAGCGAGACCGGAATGCTCCGCTATCTCCACGCCCTGGAGTCGAAGGACCTCGCGCTGAACGTCAGCATGATCCCGCTCGGATCATGCACGATGAAACTGACCGCAACCACCGAGATGATCCCCGTAACCTGGCGGGCGCTCGGGAAGCTCCATCCGTTCGCGCCCCCGGAGCAGGCGGCCGGGTATCACGCAATGTTCGCACAGCTCCGCTCATGGCTTGCGGAAATCACCGGGTTCGAGGCCGTTTCGCTGCAGCCGAACGCCGGCGCGCAGGGGGAATTCACCGGGCTGCTGGTCGTCCGTGCATGGCACGAATCGCGCAATGAAGGGCACAGAAGCGTCTGCCTGATCCCGTCGTCGGCGCACGGCACCAACCCCGCAAGCGCCGTCATGGCCGGGATGCGGGTTGTCGTTGTCCGCTGCGATGAGGCCGGGAACATCGACGTGGAAGATCTGAAGGCAAAGGCCGCGGAGCATGCCGGCGGGCTTGCGGCCCTCATGGTCACCTACCCCTCGACGCACGGGGTCTTCGAGGAGTCGATACGTGAGATCTGCCGTGTCGTCCATGCGCACGGGGGACAGGTCTACATGGACGGGGCGAATATGAACGCACAGGTCGGGCTCTGCCGTCCGGCCGAGCTGGGGGCGGACGTCTGTCATCTGAACCTGCACAAGACGTTCTGCATCCCGCACGGCGGCGGGGGCCCCGGAATGGGACCGATTGCGGTCGCCGGACACCTGGTCCCGTTCCTCCCTGGCCACCCTGTCGTCGCCGTCGGAGGTTCCCGTGCCATCGGCCCTGTTTCTGCGGCCCCGTGGGGAAGCGCGAGCATACTCGCGATCTCATGGGCATACATTGCGATGATGGGGGGCCCGGGACTCAGGGAAGCGACGGAGATCGCGATACTCAATGCCAACTACATGGCGGAGAGGCTTGCAGGGCACTACCCGATACTCTACAGGGGAACCGGGGGGCGCGTGGCGCACGAATTCATCGTCGATCTCCGCCGCTTCAAGGAGAGTGCCGGCATCGAGGCGGAAGACGTGGCAAAGCGCCTGATGGATTACGGCTTCCACGCCCCGACGGTGTCATTCCCCGTCGCGGGGACACTCATGATCGAACCGACCGAGAGCGAATCGAAGGAGGAGCTTGACAGGTTCTGCGAAGCGATGATCGCGATCCGCGGGGAGATCCGGGAGATCGAAGAAGGGACTGCGGACAGGACGCTGAACGTACTGAAGAACGCACCGCATACAGCCTCGGCGGTCGCGAGCGACGCATGGGCGATGCCCTACGGGAGAGAGAAGGGGGCGTTTCCGACACCCTACGTGCGGGCCCACAAATTCTGGCCCGCGGTCGGACGGATCAATAACGCCTACGGAGACAGGAACCTCGTCTGCACCTGCCCGCCGGCGGAGGAATATGCGGACATCTGAAGAGTGCTCCCGGGACAGGGGGGCGGGCCAGGGGCCAGGCTTCCCCTACTTCCCGATCAGCGACCGGTAGGCTGCGGCGTCAAGGAGTTCCGCCGCCTCGCTGGAGTTCGAGAGCTTCACCTTCACCATCCAGCCCTTGCCGTACGGGTCCTTGTTCACCGCCTCGGGCGATGCCGCCACGGCGGCATTCACATCCGTGACGGAGCCCGACATCGGGGCATACAGGTCCGACACCGCCTTCACGGCCTCTATCGTGCCGAAGACCTCATGCTGCTTCACAGACTTCCCTACCGGGGGGAGCTCCACGAAGACCACGTCCCCGAGTTCTCCCTGCGCGTACTCTGTGATCCCGATCGTCCCCGTCTCTCCTTCGATGCGGATCCACTCGTGGTCCCTGGTGTACTTCAGGTTGTCCGGAAAATTCATACTGTGAGTCTCCTTTCCTTCACGAGTTGGTCTTTACTCGCCGCTTGATCCGAAAACAAACGTCTCCAGGAAGCTCGTATCGAACCGGCCGCTCCGGAACTTTTCGTTCTGCATCACCTGGCGGTGAAACGGGATCGTCGTCTTGATCCCTTCGATCACGAATTCCTCGAGGGCCCCCGCCATCTTGTTGATCGCCCCTTCACGCGTCTGCGCATAGACGATGAGCTTCGCGGTGAGCGAATCGTAGTACGGGGGGACGGTGTACCCGGCGTAGGCATGCGTGTCGACCCTGACCCCGAATCCCCCGGGCATGTGAAAATCGGTGATCTTTCCCGGCGAGGGGCGAAAATCGTGGGCCGGGTCCTCCGCATTGATGCGGCATTCCATTGCGTGACCGCGCTGGACGATCTTCTTCTTCGGGAGGCGTTCCCCCGCGGCGATCTGGAGCTGAAGCTTGATCAGGTCGTGCCCCGTGACCTGTTCGGTGACAGGATGCTCGACCTGTATACGGGTGTTCATTTCCATGAAATAAAAATTCTGCTCCCGGTCGACGAGAAACTCGACGGTGCCCGCGTTGACATAGTTGACCGCCTTGCACCCCTTGATCGCCGCCTCCCCCATCTTCGTGCGGAGCGATTCGTCGACCACCGGAGAAGGTGACTCTTCGATAAGCTTCTGGTGGCGCCTCTGCACCGAGCAGTCCCGCTCACCGAAATGAATGACGTTGCCGTGCTCGTCGCCGAAAACCTGGATTTCCACGTGGCGGGGCTGCTCGATGTACTTCTCGAGATAGAGATCGGGATTGTTGAATGCCTGCTCCGCCTCGTGCCGCGCGGTCCCGTACGAATTCTCCATCTCACCCTCCTCACGCACGATCCGCATCCCCCGCCCGCCTCCCCCCGCCGAGGCCTTGATGATGACGGGGTAGGAGATCGAACGCGCGATCTCGCGCGCCTCATCGACGCCCGTAAGCACGCTGTCGCTCCCGGGGACCACAGGGACACCGGCTTTGCGCATCGTCTCTTTCGCAACGGCCTTGTCCCCCATCGCGCTGATCATCGCGGGCGTCGGGCCGATGAACTTTATCCCCGACGTCGTGCAGATCTCGGCGAACCCCGCATTCTCCGCCAGGAAGCCGTACCCCGGATGGATCGAGTCCGCCCCGGTTACTTCTGCGGCGGCGATGATACGGGGAATCTTCAGGTAGCTTTCCCGTCCCGGCGGAGGCCCGATGCAGACCGCCTCGTCCGCGAACCGGACATGGAGGGAATCCCGGTCAGCCTGGGAATAGACCGCCACGGTCTTGATCCCGAGCTGCTTGCAGACCCGTATGATCCGGAGGGCGATCTCCCCCCGGTTCGCAATGAGGACCTTCTTGAACACCCCTGGTCTCCTCCGGTTTCAACTCACGGTTTTACGATTTCTCGACCAGGAAGAGGGTCTGGTCATATTCGACCGGCTGCCCGTTCTCGACCATGATCTTGACTATTTTTCCGGCGACGTCGGCCTCGATCTCGTTCATGAGCTTCATTGCCTCGACGATGCAGAGAATGGCCCCCGGTCGGATCACGCTCCCCACCTGGATGAAGGGGGCAGCGTCGGGGGCGGGAGAACGGTAAAACGTGCCGACGATGGGTGACTTGATCTCGTGGAACTGGGTCGTGGCGACGGGAGGTGCCGGCTGGCCCGGGGCATCCGGGAGGGTCGCCTGCGGGGGGTACGCGCCGGCCCCGGGGGGAGGCGCAGCGCCGGGAGCGTGCGGCACCGGGGAGACAGGGACGGAGTGAGGATTCTTCGCGACGCGGATCTTCTTTCCTTCCTCTTCAATCTCGATCTCGTCTACGGCACTCTCGGAGAGAAGCTTCACCAGCTTCTTGACGTAGTTTAGATCCATGCGGTCTCCGCGTTTGTCACATATTCACGGGCGGACTGAAGCGCGTGCCCCCTCCCCTCCACTCCCCTCCCCCGCGCGGATTTCACGCCTTGACGCGTTCGATGTATTCGCCCGTCCGGGTGTCGATCTTGACGACATCCCCCTCGTTGAGGAACAGCGGAACGTTCACCGTTGCCCCCGTCTCCACCGTGGCGGGTTTCGTCCCCGCGTTGGCGCTGTCTCCCCGCACCCCGGGGACGGTTTCCGTCACCTTCAACTCGACCGTGATTGGAAGTTCTATCCCGGTGATATCATGCCCGTTGAAAAGTATGTCCACCGACTCTCCGTCCTTGAGGAACTTCGCGCCTTCGCCCAGCTGTTCGCCCGAGACGGACAACTGCTCGTAGTTTTGTTTGTCCATGAAGACGTAGCCGGTGCCGTCCCTGAAGAGGAACTGGAACTCCTTCCGCTCTATGCGTATCGTATCGATCGACTCGCCGGCCCTGAACCGGTTTTCAATAACCTTGCCGCTCTTGAGGTTTTTCAGCTTCGTGCGCACGAATGCCCGCCAGTTCCCCGGGTTGACATGCTGAAACTCGATGATCGTCCAGAGCTCGTTGTTGTACTTGATTACCAGGCCGGGCCGGAAATCTGAAGTTGAGGGCATACCCTGCTGCACCGTGATGAGAAAAATGCGGAAATGAGTCGAAATATACAGACTCCCCTGCTGAAAGTCAAACCGAGAGACCCTCGCCGGAGGAACGCTCGCGATTGAGTATTCAGATGCAATACGCGATATTGAGTTCGTATACATCCGTCATCACGAGCATGCGAACCGGGATACTGCTGCTATTGATTCTTTCGGGCTGCGCGCGGCCGGTCGGAGCGCCTGCCGGGGCCGGTAACGAGAGGACCGCGCGTCTTTTTGCAGCGCTCGTGGAGACCGCGGCGAAAAGCAGGCAGGCGGGATTGGACAGCGGGCGTGCGGAAGCAGCTGCCGATTCGGTGCTGAGGACCGAATCGGTGACGCGGCAGGAATTCCTTTCCGAAGTGCGTGCATTGAACCGGGATGTAACGCAGTGGCGGGAAGTGAGCGAAGAAGCGGCGCGGATACTCGAGCGGCGTTTGGCCGCCCGCGGTCCGGAGCGCTGAGGCTCCCGCCGATTCCACGCGGGGTCAACGATGGCGCCGGAGGCGCCGTCAAGGATTGCGCCGAAGGCGCCGTCAAGGATTGCGCCGAAGGCGCCGTCAACATTCACGCTGTTCTTTGGCGTGGCCGGGTCATTCCAGCGTCGTATCCGGATGGGCCTTCTTGAGCGTGAAGGCGAAAGTGCTCCCCTTTCCCACCTGGCTCTCCACCCATATCTGTCCACCGTGGGCCTTGATGATCTCCCTGCATATCCAGAGCCCGAGCCCCGACCCCGTGATCTCCCTCGCCTGCGGCGTGTCGATGCGTGAGAATTTCTGAAAGAGCTTCCCCTGCTGGTCCGTCGGAATCCCGATCCCCTCGTCGGTCACCGCGACGACAAGCTGTTCGGCGGAGTGATGCGCCGCGCGGATCGCTACCTTCCCCCCCGCCGGGGAATACTTGACGGCGTTCGAGAGAAGATTCTGAAGGACCTGGCGCAGCTTCGTCTGATCCCCCCGGACGAACGCCACGCGAGGGTCGACCTCGTAGCTCACCGTGTGAGCGCCGGAGACCATGATCATGGAGATCGTGTCCTTGATAAGGCGCTCCAGGTTGACCATGTTGAAGAAATAGTTGAGCTGCCCGGCCTCCATCTTGGTCATGGAGAGCGTGTCCTCCGCCAGGCGGATGAGCCTGTTCGCCTGATCCACGATCACGGTCAGGTATTCGCGCAGCCGCCGGGTGTCCATCAGGTCCGGTCTCTTCAGAAGTGCACTTGCCGCCAGTACGATGCTCGCCAGGGGAGACCGGAAGTCATGCGAGACGATGCCGAGGAATTCGGATTTCATCCTGTCGAATTCAGTCAGCTTTGTATTTGTCCGTTTCAGCCTGTCGTAGAGCTGCGCATTCTTGATGGCGCTCCCCATCTGGTCGCAGAGCGTTTCGAGCACGATCGCGTCGGTCTCGTCGAATGCCTGGAGGCGCGCGTCCTCGACGTTCAGGACTCCCACAATCTCGTGCTCCACCCGGATCGGGATGGCCATCTCGGAGCGGGTCTCCGTGTACAGGTTCGTGCTGTATCGCGCATCCTGTGTCACGTCCCCCGACATCACCCGCTGGTCGTGGCTGATCGACCAGCCGACAATCCCTTCGTTGAATTTCTGCCTGTACCCTTCAGGGAGGAAATCGACGTGCGTCCCGGAGTGCGCCACAAGGTACGCCTCCTGCCGGGGACGGTCGATGAGAAATATCGACACGTCGAAAAAATTGCACGTCTTCCGGATGGTTTCCGCGGCCGCCGCGAGGAGCTGGTCCAGCTCCAGCGTGGATGTGAGGTCCTCGGCGAGTTCGTTCACGAGCTCGATCTGGGAGATGCGCCGTTGCGCATCGCCGAACATCGTGTTGTTCTTGAGAGCGACAGCCACCTGCGTGGCCAGGAGCTGGGCCAGCACGATGTCCCGCTCCCCGTATGCCTCCCGCTCCCTCGAGGCGATCCCCAGTGTCCCGATCGTTTCATCGCCGGTCCGCAGGGGGACAACGAGCAACGTGCGCATCCCGAAGCTTTTCAGCAACGATTCGGGGAGGCTTCCCCGTGCTGCCTCGGGTTCATCAGGCGGATCCCCGCCTTCCCCCGCCAGATCGAGGCACAAAGGGGACTGGTTCATCATGACGGTCCCCACAACCCCCGCGGAGGCAGCGTGACGCGTTCCGTCCGGCAACGCAAACTCATCCGGCGGAGAAAGGGAGGTGACGGTGTATTCGGTGTGGAAATTGTCGAGGATGCACGCGAAACAGACGCGGTGATCTATAATCCACCGGATCTCGTTTCGAAGGACCCGCATGATCTCCTCCCTGCTCCGCGCCGCGTCGATCTGGAGTGCGATCTCGTGCAGCGTACTGACTTTGCCGGTGAAACTGTCGGGGGGAACGATCGACGCGCCGCTCTCGGCGGGTGAATGCTCCTTCGCCGCGGCGATGCCGGCGAACGGGGGGACGGTTGGGTGCTGCTTCTCCTGGTCTGTCATGGGCTGGGGAGGGAGGATTTCGCGCACAATGTCCGCTTTAACGATCACGCCTCCCTGAGGCGTGACTAACTGACCTCGCCTATGAACGCGGCGGGCTCCTTCCTTCGTTTGAGATAGGACATGACGCCCCCGGCCTGGCGTTCGGGAACGATCATCACGAGGCCCATACCAAGGTTGAACGTTCGGCGCATGTCTTCTTCCGGAACTCTCCCGGCACGCTGTATCAGTCTGAATATCGGGGGGCGATCCCATGCATCCCAGCGCATTGTCAGCGACCGCGAGCGGGGGAGGACCCTCCGGGTGTTCCCGACGATTCCGCCTCCCGTTATGTGCGCGAGCCCTCTGATGTCAAACCTGGGAAGGAGAGGCCCCACGACGCCGAGGTACGACCGGTGGACCGCAAGGAGCGACTCTCCCACTGTCGTGCCGAGCTCTTCGACATGATCGTCCGGGGAATATCTCGGGAAGAGTGCGGCACGGGCGAGCGAAAACCCGTTTGTATGCAGTCCCGTCGAAGGGAGCCCGATCAGCACGTCCCCCTTTCTGATCCGCCGGCCGTCGATGATCCTGTGCTTCTCCACAACTCCCACGATCATCCCCGCGAGGTCAAATTCATCCGGCTCATAGAGTCCCGGCATCTCCGCCGTCTCCCCCCCGATCAGGGAACAGAGGTTCTCCCGGCACGCTTTTGCAAATCCTGCTATCACGCGCGCGGCATTCTCGACGCTCAGCGCGCCGGTCGCATAGTAATCAAGGAAGAAGAGCGGGCGTGCCCCGCACACAAGTATGTCGTTGACACAGTGGTTGACAAGATCCTGCCCCACCGTGTCGTAGGTTTTCATCATCTGAGCGACAAGGAGCTTGGTCCCGACTCCGTCCACGCTGGAAACGAGAACAGGGGATTTCATCCCCTGGAACCTCGCGTCAAAGAACGCGCCAAAACCGCCTATGTCGCTCAAAACCCCTCTTCTGAACGTCGATCTGACGGATCTCCTTATCTGCCTGACAAATCTCTCCCCTTCCGAAATGCTTACCCCGGCGTCGGTATATGTGAGTGTCACGGAGCAGCCCCTTTCGTCTGAAGCGAGCGTATGATATTGAGGATTTTGCCGAATTGCAATAACAACCGGAAGGTTCGCATATTTTTTCAGATTACTCAGATATGCCTTGATAGTCATGCTCGGGGGGAGTACATTTGATACGTTTCCATTTCGATCGGTCGCCGGACATGAATTCTGTGAGATTTGCCGACGGGGAGTCACTCCATGTCGGAAAAATGCTCTGTCTTGGGAGGAACTACCCCGAGCATATCAGGGAAATGGAGGCGGAAATTGCCCTGGCTCCTGTCGTGTTCATCAAACCTTCGACCGCACTCGTTGAATCGGGGGGATCGGTGGTGATCCCGGCATTTTCAAACGACGTGCATCACGAAGTGGAACTCGTCGTTGTGATAGGCCGGGACGGGCGCGGGATCCCGGCGGAAAAAGCGATGGACCACGTGGCCGGGTACGCCGTGGGTCTCGACATGACGCTGCGGGACGTCCAGGCCGACGCGAAGAAGCGCGGACTCCCCTGGAGCGTGGCAAAAGGATTCGATACGTCGGCGCCCCTTTCCGCTCCGGTCCGGAGGAGGGAGGTGAGCGATCCGCACGCGCTTTCAATCGAGCTCCGGGTCAACGGCGCGGTGCGCCAGTCGTCGAACACGCAGCACATGATCATGCGCATCCCCGCGATCATCGCATACTGTTCGACGGTGTTTTCGCTCGAAGCCGGGGACCTGATCTTCACCGGCACACCCGAAGGGGTGGGACGCGTAGTTTCCGGAGACAGAATTGACGCACATATCGCATCGGTCGGTTCACTTACCGTGGGGGTCCGATAGCATCTCATGACCCGGATTATTTCAGTCGCGCTCCCGAAGGGAGGAGTCGGCAAGACGACGACGGCGGTGAACCTCGCCGCGAGTCTCGCGGTGGCCGAACAGCGGACGCTCCTGATCGACATGGACACGTTCGGGGCCTCGGGGCTTTCCCTCGGGTTCACCGAAGGGACCATACGGGCGGGACTGTACGAAGTCTTCAACTTCGTGACGGGCATGCAGAACGCGATTCACAAGACCGAGCTCAAGTTCCTCGACTTCATCCCGGCCAACGTCCGCTCGATGCAGATGGAGGAACGGATGATCAGGGTGGCCGACAACAGGGGGATACTCCGGAACGCCCTCCGGAGCGTCGCACAGCAGTACGATTTCGTCATACTCGACTGTCCCCCGTTCCTGCGGGGTCTTTCCGCCAACGCCCTCATCGCCTCCGATTCCGTCCTGATCCCGGTCAAGTCCGGCCATTTCGCCCTCGAAGCCGTCGACCGGCTTTTCAAATACCTGGAGTGGGTCAAGGAAGTATCCCACAAGAACATCGACGTTGAAGGAATACTCGTCACGATGCACGAGCCCAATACCCGGGTCACCGATATCACGATGCGCGAACTGAATGCCAAATACGGGAAGCACATGTTCACGACATCCATACCCCGGAACACGGCCCTCAGCGAAGCGAGCTTCTACGGCAAACCCGCTGTTCTGTACAGCGTCAATTGTCGCGGCGCATCCGCCTACCTGAAGCTCGCACGTGAAATCCTTGCACGGAACGTCCGGCGCCCCTCCCCGCTTCAGCCCACCGTGGTCCAGCTCAGCCGGCAGGCGTAGGCCGGATGGGCACAGAGGCGGCATTCTTTTTTCTCCTCATTTTGAACACCTCCGGGCTGAACACCTTCGGGCTGAACGCCTCGGCTCTGGACAGCTCCGGGGAGTCCGCCTCCGCGCAGTCCGCGTCCGCTCCCGCCGGCGCGAAGACCGACTGGGATGACTACGCATGGCCGACGGAGGCTGGGCGGATCGTGACATCGACGTTCGGTGAATACCGCCGCACGCACTTCCATGCCGGGATCGACATCTCAAGCGGCGACGTCACGGGGTACGGCGTGTTCGCATCCCGCTCCGGCTACGTCTCCCGGATCAGGATCAGCCCGGTGGGGTACGGGAAAATCCTCTACATCCGCCACGCTGACGGATTCACGACGACATACGCACACCTCGAAAAATTCGCACCTGCGATCGACGCCCGCGCCGTCCGGGAGCAGCGCGCACTCGGCAGCTACCCCGTGGACATCGCATGCGCGCCGACCGAATTCCCCGTCCGGAAGGGGGACCTCGTCGGTCTGACAGGCCAGACAGGAGCCGCTTCCCCCCACCTGCATTTCGAGATCAGGGACCCGGACGGAAACCCGGTCAACCCCTTCCTCGCTCCCCTGCTCCGCGTGCCGGACACCATCCCCCCCTCCATCAAGCGCATCGCCGTCTCCCCTCTCTCGCCGGACGCGACTGTGGACGGGGGAAACACGCCGCGCATATTCAGGGCGGAAACAGTCCGGGGAAACAGTGTGCATCTCCCGGTTCCGATCGTCATTACGGGGGAAGCCGGATTCGCCGTCGAATCAAGTGACCGGATCCCCGGGAGCCGGTTCAGGAACGGCGTCTACACGCGTGCGTTATTCATCGACGGTGTCCCGGTCTATGCCGCGCGCATCGACAGGACCCCCTGGAACGAAGCGCACGAGATCGACCTCTGTTTTGAACGTTCACTCCCCGGCGCGGGGGGAGGGCGGCTTGCAAAGCTCTACATGGACTCGCCGAACCACCTCCCCTTTTATATGCCGCACACACAACGAGCTGGAATAATCGACTGCGCCTCATACTCCCCCGGCCCCCATGCGTTCCGAATCCTCTGTACCGACTTCCCGGGGAACCGGGCCGAAGTCACCGGAACTCTCGTCATGAGCCGCATCCCGACCTGCAGCGCCGGACGGTCCGGCGATGATATCGCCCTGCAGCTGTTTGCGCCGGGGGATGTGGTGAAAATCTCCCTCGGGGCCCGCCCCGCGGGCGGATCCTGGTCCCGACGTGAATGGTATGCTCCGGCGGCGGGATTCTCCCCCTCCCTTCTCCTCCCTTTCCCGGCAGGGAGAAACGGGACCGTGACGGTGATACTGGAAAACAGGTGGGGGACGCTCTCCCCCGCAAAGCTGATCGCTTCGCCAAGGCCCGGAGGGAGCGCGCCCGCAATTCACCTCACCTGCGAAGCGGGAGAGGAATATGTCCGCGTGCATATCACCGCGCAGGGGGATCTTCCGTCACCTCCGTCCGTCACGGTCGGGGAAGGGACGGGGAGAAGCACGGTGATCATGTCCGCGGCCGGCCCGGATGAGTACACCGGATGGTTCAGGCCCCGGGAGGAATACAGAGGCACGCGGCACATAGTGGCGGAAACAAGCTCCCCATGGGGGCGCGCGTCGGATTCAGCGGCAATCGATATTGAGCCGGTGCTGCCGGGAACGACGGGCGTGATAGCCGCCGATGGGGGGAAACTGCTCATACGGTACGACTCCCTCTCCGTGCTGAAACCACTCTTCCTCAGGATCGAAAAAAGTTCGGGAGAGGAGGGACCGGTGTACGCGCTCGACCCGGAAGGGACCGTGCTGGGGAGCGGACTCACGGCGTCAATCCGTCCCGGCACTCCCGGTGAGCACCGGGGACTGTATTACCGCACCCGGGGGAGCTGGCAGTTCATCGGCTCGCGCGGCGTCGGGGAAGAGGCCGCGTGCACGGGGAGGGTCAGCGGGACGCTCGGCGAAGTGACACTGCTCGCCGACAGCACCCCGCCGGCCGTCGTACAGGTATCCGCGCTGCATCACGCGGGTCGGGAACCGGAGATCATCGTCAGGTTTCGGGACGACCGCTCCGGCGTTGAATATGACAGCCTAAAAATGTACATTGACGGAAACATGGTGATACCGGAAATCGACGGCAGACGCCACAGGGCGGTCTACAAGGCCATCGAACCCCTCGGGCGCGGCCCCCATCTGATGACCATCCGCCTCACAGACAGGATCGGGAATTCGAGCACAACGCAGCGGCGGTTCGTCCTTCCGTAACACCGGTCTCCCCCTTCGATGCACATCTCCCGGAGTGAGCGAGTTGAGCGACGCAGAACAGTCCCCCACGACTCCCAAGACCTATTCACCCCGTGAGGTCGAATCGAAATGGTACGCGATCTGGGAACGGTCGGGTTTCTTTCACGCCATAGTGAACCCGGAGCGCACGCCGTACACCATCGTCATTCCCCCGCCGAACGTCACGGGCGTGCTCCACATGGGGCACATACTCAACAACACGCTCCAGGACGTCCTGATCCGTTACAAGCGCATGACGGGATTCGAGGCCTGCTGGATCCCGGGAATGGACCACGCCGGCATCGCGACACAGCACGTCGTCGAGCGTTCGCTCCAGAAGGAGGGGAAGACACGACACGACCTCGGCCGTGAGAAATTTGTCGAACGGGTATGGGAGTGGAAACAACAGTACGGAGGCGCCATCGTCCGGCAGCTCAGGACACTCGGGGCGTCGTGCGACTGGGAACGCGAAAAATTCACGATGGACGAGACGCTCTCCAATGCCGTACGGGAGGTCTTTGTACGCCTGTATGAGGACGGGCTCATTTACCGCGGGAAGTACATCGTCAACTGGTGTCCCAGGGACCATACGGCCATCAGCGACGACGAAGTCACCTACAGCGAACAGCAGGGGAAGCTCTACTACATACGGTATCCCCTCTCAGGACGCAAGGGTGAGTTCCTGACCGTGGCAACGACAAGACCGGAAACAATGTTCGGAGATACCGCAATCGCAGTGCATCCGGACGACGAAAGGTTCGCGCACATCGCCGGTGAGATGGCCACAATTCCCCTGACGGGCCGGGAAATCCCCGTCATCGCCGATGAGTCCGTTGACCCCGCGTTCGGAACGGGGATGGTCAAAGTCACGCCCGCCCACGACCCGAATGACTACCTCATCGGCCAGCGCCACTCGCTGGCCCAGATCAACATATTCGACGTCTCCGCAAAACTGAACGACAACGCCCCCGGACCCTACCGCGGCATGGACAGGTACGACGCCCGGGAGCGGATCCTGCGCGACCTTGCGGAGGCGGGTCTGCTGGAGGGAACGGCGGACCACGCCAACAGGGTCGGACGATGCTACCGGTGCGACACCGTGATCGAGCCGTACCTTTCCGATCAGTGGTTCGTCCGGATGAAGCCGCTGGCACAGCCCGCACTGGATGTGGTCAGGGACGGGACGATCCGCTTCTACCCCGACCGGTGGACGAAGGTGTACGAGAACTGGATGACCAACATCAGGGACTGGTGTATCTCACGCCAGCTCTGGTGGGGACACCGCATCCCCGTCTGGTACTGTACGGCGAGCAGAACGGAGCGGTGCAACGAGCCGATCGTCAGCCGGACGGCACCTTCCGCGTGCCCCCACTGCGGGGGAACGAGCCTCCGGCAGGACGAGGATGTCCTTGACACATGGTTCTCCTCCTGGCTCTGGCCCTTCTCCGTCCACGACTGGCCGGCCCAGAAAGCGTCGGGGAAGGAACAGGACCTCCGGTACTTCTACCCGACCGACTCGCTTGTCACCGCCCCCGAAATTATATTTTTCTGGGTCGCGCGGATGATCATGGCGGGACTGAAATTCGGCCCGACGTTTACAGGGAGCACCGACCCGGCGAAGAACGTCCCGTTCCGGGATGTTTACTTCACGAGCATCGTCCGTGATGCACGGGGGCGCAAGATGTCGAAGTCGCTCGGGAACTCGCCCGAACCCCTCGAGCTCATAGCCGAATACGGCGCAGATGCGGTCCGGTTCACCATACTCGCCCTTGCCCCGGTCGGTCAGGACATCATCTATGCGAAGGAAAAGAACGAGCTCGGCCGGAATCTCGCAAACAAGATCTGGAACGCCGGCCGCTTTCTGATGATGAACCGGGACCAGACCGGGGAGGCGGCGGCGGGGAAGGAGTTCAACACCGATCACTCCGACCTTGCCGACAGGTGGATACTCTCGCGGCTCCATTCAACATTGCGCGATGTGAAAGAGTCGATCTCCCTTTTCGAGTTCAACCGGATTACGAGGCAGATCTACGATTTCTTCTGGCACGACTACTGCGACTGGTATGTCGAGATGGTAAAATCCCGCCTCTACGGCGCGGAACCCCTTCCTGTCAAACAGGCGGTCGTGACGCGGGGGCTCGACGTGTACGATGCGGCGCTTCGCCTCCTTCACCCCATCATGCCCTTTCTCACCGAAGAGCTGTGGCAGAGCATCAGGCCCCGGCCTGCCGGCGCGACAATCATGCGTGAGAGGATCCCTGAACCTGACGCGGCATCCATCGACACGGCGGTCGAGCGTCAGATGGGATACGTCCAGGGCGTTATCGAGGCGGTCCGCACGATACGGGGGGAGATGTCCATTCCTCCCTCCAGGGAGATCGCGCTCGTGATGACGGCCGGAGCCGCACACCCCCCGGAGGAGGTCCGCGAATACGAAGGATACATGATGCGCCTGGCCAGAGTCACGTCCCTCTCGATCGTCGAATCGGGACTCCGGCCTCCCCTCTCGGCGACGGCGGTCGTGGAGGGGGAAGAACTCTTTGTTCCGCTTGAAGGAGTGATCGATCTCGATCTCGAGCGGAAACGGCTCCAGCGGGAGATCGACAGGGTGACGGAGATGCTGAAAGGGATCGGGGCAAAGCTCGGGAACCCGGATTTCACCGGAAGAGCCCCGCAGGAAGTCGTCGGGAAGGAACGGGAGAAGCATGCCGCGTTCGAGGTAAACCTCGCCAAGCTCTCGCGAAGCCTCGGACAACTCTCGTCCGAACGGGAATCTCCACGAAAAGTCCGGTAAACGATGCCTGGAGCGAAAACAGACACGGGAGGCGCCCCCGTGCACGGGGCGTTCGCCCGCGTGACCCCGGAACTCCTCGCCGCGCTCCGAGGCGTATGCGGAGCGGCAAATGTTCTGACGGACCCCGAAACGAAAGAGGCATACGGCCATGACGAGACCGAAGATCTCTCGTTCATCCCCGATGTCGTCGTGCGGCCTGCGAACGCCCGGGAGATCTCGCAGATCCTCTCTCTCGCCGGCAATCACCGGGTACCTGTTACCCCGCGCGCGGGAGGAACGGGACTCTCCGGGGGCGCCCTCCCCGTCCACGCGGGGATCGCCCTCTCGCTGGAGCGGCTGAACCGGATACTCGAGATCGACACTGCAAACCTGCAGGCTGTCGCAGAGTGCGGGGTCATCACACAGAAATTCCAGGAGGCGGTGGAAGAACAGGGGCTTTTCTATCCCCCCGACCCGGCCTCCCGGGGAAGTTGTACGCTCGGAGGAAACCTCGCGGAGTGCGCCGGGGGACCGCGCGCCGTGAAGTACGGCGTGACCAAGGACTACGTGCTCGGCCTCGAAGCGGTCCTCCCGACGGGAGAGATCGTCAATACGGGGGGGCGAGTCCTCAAAAACGTGTCGGGATACAATCTGACCCAGCTGATCATCGGGAGCGAAGGGACACTGGCCGTGATCACGAAGATCATATTCCGCCTCATCCCCCTCCCCCGACTCCGCCGTGTCGTGCTCGTCCCCTTCGATTCGCTCGAGGCGGCGGTTCAGTCGGTGGCGGGGATATTCCAGGCGGGGATCACCCCTTCCGCACTCGAGTTCATGGAGCGGGCCGCCGTCAGGGCGGCCGAGGAGAGACAGGGGAAGAAGTTCCCGAATAGCGACGCTGAGGCACAGCTCCTCATCGAGGTGGACGGGAACAACGAAGAGGCGTTGGCCGCCGACATAGAGGCCATAGCAGGTGTCGTCGGGACACACGGGGCCGCCGACATACTGCTCGCCGATGACCCGCAGAAAGTCGCAGACGTATGGGCCCTCCGCCGCGGGATCGGGGAAGCGGTAAAATCGATTTCTGCTTACCGGGAGGAAGACACCGTCGTCCCCCGCGCGCGGCTCCCCCCCCTCGTGAAAGGGGTGAAGGAGATATGTTCCCGCTACGGGATCACGTCGGTCTGCTACGGCCACGCGGGAGACGGGAATGTCCACGTCAACCTCCTGAAGGGAGGGCTCGGGGAAGAGACATGGAACGCGGGGATCGAGCCTGCAATACGGGAGATTTTCACGCTGACCGTGTCACTCGGCGGGACGATCTCCGGCGAGCACGGCATCGGGTACACGCAGCGGCCGTACCTCCCGATTGCGGTCCCGGAGGCGGAAATCAACCTCATGAAATCGATCAAAGGGGCGTTCGACCCCCGGGGGATACTCAATCCCGGGAAGATATTCCTCTGATTTGTATTTTCCCCCGTTGTCGCTATATTCAACAGAGGGATCGGGGAGGTTTCACACTCATTGCACTTATGAACCGCACAACAATCGACCGGATCATCGACGAGATACTGGCTGAAAAGCTGAGGGGAGGGGTCCGTCCCCACCATGAGTGCTGCAGGGACGGAATCTGCGACGACAACCTGTGCGTCGTTCACAACAAAGCGGGGGTGCGGAACATCGTCGGGAACGGCGCGACCCGGGTCTCTGCGGGAATGGGTGTGGATGAGGCGGGCGGCGTCGAGCCTGACCTCGCCGCGCTCATCGACCACACGCTCCTCAAAGGGGATGCGACCGTGCGCGAGATCGAACAGCTCTGTGCCGAGGCGCTCAAGTTCACATTCGCGAGCGTCTGCATTAATCCCGGCTATGTCCCTCTCTGCGCGCGGCTCTGCAAGGGGAGCGATGTGAGGGTCTGCACGGTGATCGGCTTCCCCCTCGGCGCCACTTCCACCGCCTCGAAGGCATTCGAAGCGGAACAGGCTATCAGGGACGGGGCCCAGGAGGTGGACATGGTGATCAACGTCGGGATGCTCAAAACGGGGGAACACGACTACGTCGAGTCCGACATATTCGCAGTCACGAGCACCGCGCGGCGGGCCCGTGTGCTTTCAAAGGTGATCATCGAGACCGGGTTGCTGACCGACGAGGAAAAGATCAAAGCATGTCTCCTTGCGAAGCGTGCCGGGGCGGATTTCGTGAAGACCTCTACCGGCTTTGCGAAGGGGGGGGCGACCGCCGGCGATGTCGCCCTCATGAGGCGCGTGGTGGGAAGCGCCATGGGGGTCAAAGCCTCCGGCGGCGTGCGGAGCCGCGAAGACGCTCTGGCAATGGTCGCATCGGGAGCGGACCGGATCGGTGCCAGCGCGAGTGTGAAGATTGTCAGCGGTGACGCCGGGACAGCGTCGAAAGGGTACTGATGAAGTTCTCACCCCTTGTGATGATGGCATCGGCACTCGCAGTATTCCTTCCCGGCTGCGGATCGTCCGAAGAACCCGCCGCCGTTGAAAAGCCCGCGCCCCCCGCTCCCAGGAACGAAAGTCCGGAGAGGGTACAGTTCCATACGCACGCAGACACTGTCACGGCATTGAACGCGGGGGAGCACGGCACAGTCGGCGCACCCGGCAGGACGGCGCAGATCCGTTTCATGGTTCAGATCGGCGCATTCAGGGACCCGCACCACGCAAGCGTGGTGCAGGGGGAGGCCCGGAAGCGGTACCACATGCCGGTGCTGAACGACTTCCTCGCCGGTCCGGGTCTCTATCAGATACGGATCGGCTTCTTTGAGTCGCGCGAAAACGCACGCGCGTTCCGGCAGCAGATGAGGCAGGACTACCCCTCCGAATACAGTGATTCATGGATCGTCCAGCTTAAACGGTAGTGAGCATGAAATACATCCCCCTCTTTCTTGTCCCTGCAGCATTTCTCTCCGCCTGCGCCCCCGGCAGGGAGGCCACGCGTGATTCCCCCTCGTCCCCGGCGCAGGATGCCATGGGGCGGTATGAGGCGGATTTTCGCCCGTCGGATCATGACACGCTGCCGACTTCCCCGTCGCAAACGGGCACGCCGCTCCTTCGCCAGTTGGATAACCCCGGGAACGCCGCCACGCCCGAGGGGGAAGCTGAACTCGTCCAGGGGTTCCGTGTCCAGATATACTCGACAACGGACATCGATGCCGCAAAAGCAAAGAAGCTCGAGGCGGAATCGTTTTTCCCGTCGGAATGGTTTTACCTTCAGTACGATCCCCCCACGTACAAGATCCGGGGGGGGAATTTTCTTCAGCGCTATGAGGCGGAGAGGTTTGTCAAGCTTGCGGTAGAGAGGGGCTTTGGGGATTCCTGGGCGGTCCCCGAGAAGGTATTCAAACAGGCGCCCCCCCCGGCGCACTGATCCGCGCATCCGCTATCTGAATTTCACCAGCACGCCTTCCACCCCCCACCGTGCCCTGACACGTATCGTATCCTGGAAGACCGTGAACCGGTCCGAGGGACGGAACGGCGCGGGGAGTCCATAGGCATATTCCCCGGAACCCGCGGAATCACTGAACGCGCTGATCGTATATTTTCCTTCCGGAAGTTCCGCAAGAGCGAATGGACCGGGGGACGCCAGGCGGATCGTCGATGAGTGCCGGGGTGTGAGGTTGATGCTCGACGCCGTCAGGACAATTCTGCCACCCCGCGCATCCTGGACATTCCCCGAGATGCTTCCCGTGTTCCGCAGGTCGAGCGTCTGAAAATGAAACGCAAACGTCGAATCCCTGTAGGCACGCCCCGTCAGGCTTCTGACAGAATCCAGGGTAACGCGGAGTGTGTACCATGCAGTCCCCGGCAAAGGTCCCCAGGGGATGAGCGCGAAAGACGCCGGTCCGGTCCAGAGAGACCGCGCCGGGACATCTTTTTTCAAGCTGTCCGTGAGCACGGCCGTCCCCGGAAGTGAAAAAGGGAGCACCGGGTCGCTGAACCGCACTTCAATCACGGGGTTGAGCGGGAGGGCGCGGGTGCTGTCCCGCATGTCCCGTACACTGATGGAAGGTCTGATGGTGTCCGGAGTGAGCGTCCCTTCGAATGTCTCGCCGCGGGCGCGCTCATCCATCAGGTTCCCTGAGAGGTCCGCTGCGCCGCGGACTGTGAGCCGGTATACCGCGGGACTATCCATCGGGACGCGCGTAAAAATTCCCGCAACTGAGGGTTGAAATCTGTCGAGGTAGACCAGCCGGAGCGGGACTTCGCGCATCGAGAGTGTGTCCACCACGGTGAATGTGCTCCTTGTGAACGATAGCGAATCCAGGGGCTCGCTGAACCTCACTGCGATCCGGTACCTGTCAAGCGCCTTCACCCCTGCCGTAAAGGGGCGGGTTGTATCCTCTTTCGAGAGACGGTACCAGAGATCGTCGACGGAAGGCTCCCGCGGGGAAAGGATGAAGTCCCGCGGGGCGACGCCGTACTGGTCAATCTCCCGGTCATAAATGAAGTTATGGTACTCATCCCTCACAGCGAACACCCTGTACGGACCGAACCCCAGGTGGGCGAGCGAGAATGAGCCGTTTCTTCCAGTCTGTGTGACGTAATCCGGCTTGACCCGTGAAGGATCCAGCGTGTCCGGGAGGAGCCCCGACAGACGGTAGGCGAATATCAGGACCCCGTCAGGTTTCTCATCGAAGACCCGCCCGTTGATGAAGCCCCTGTCGATGGAATCCCCGGTGGAAAATGCAAGCGTAAATGAGGCCGCCATCCTGTTCCCTTCATGCAGGTCCGCAACATCGGTCCCCACATTGACAACATATGTCGTGTTTTCCCTCAATTTTCCCGAAAATGAAAACGTCACCTCTCTCCCGCTCCAGTCGTACCGGAGATCCCCCGGATACGGGGATATAAAGATTGACTCCTCCACGCTCCGCCGGTCGACGTACTTGCTGAACTCGAGTGTGATGGCGTGAGGCATGACCCGTACGGCATTGCTGTCGGGAAATGTTCGCACGATGGCTGGAGGGACGGTGTCCTTCGGGCCGCCTCCCGGGGGGACCTGACCGGCGCACCCCCCGAGAAGGATTGCAAGCATCGCCGCCGGTAGAAAACGATTTTTCAGTTCAGGAACCATTGACCCTGCCGTTATGTTCAAGTATATGAATGCCGGCCATCTCCGGCATCAGATCTCGCAGATTTAACGGGGTATCCCGGGTGTGTGGTTGGCTGTGACGCGTCGCTGGTGGGTGGTGACGTTGATGGCAATCCCGGGCTACCCCATTTTTTTGGAAATCCACTCCCCCCCTACTCCCGTCGTGAAGCCGACGCCCCCGCAGCCCGCACCCGTCTCTCGTGCTTGAAGATTCTGACATAGTGGAGATGCTCGTCATAGGTCCGCGTGAACCAGTGTCCTCCCCTTCCGTTTGCAACGAAGAAGAGGTAGCCGTTCCCCTGAGGGTAAAGCGCCGCCAGGATGGATGCCTTCCCTGGGTTGTTCACCGGACCGGGCGGAAGTCCCCTGTAGCGGTACGTGTTGTACGGAGAATTGGACTTCAGGTCCGCATATGTGAGCCGCCGGGGTCCGTCCTCGAGGACGTATTGTATCGTAGGATCCGCTTCAAGCCGCATCCCCCTCCTGATGCGGTTGTGGTAGACTCCCGAAATGATCGGGCGTTCTTCATCAAGTACCGCTTCCCCCTCGACGATCGAAGCAAATGTCACCGTCTGATGCACATCCCATCCGAATTCCCGGCACTTCGTGAGAAGAGTGTCGTTGAAGAATCTCTGGAACGCATCCAGCTGCCGCTTCAGGATCTCCCGTTCATCCTGTTCCCAGAAGAAGTCATACGTATCCGGGAGGAGGTACCCCTCGAGTCCCCCCGCATCGATTCCCAGTGAGCGGGCCCAGGCGGGATCGAAGGCGAGCCGTGCGTATTTCGACGAGTCGATGCCAAGCGCCCTGGAAAAAATGCGCGCCTGCCCGCGTATCCTGGACCCTTCCGGCACGGTCACATGTATGAGCTGGTTCCCCTTCCCCGACCGGAGCATGACGAAGAGATCGACATTGGAAATCCCGCTCTGAAGGACGTACTTTCCCACCTGCACTTTATCGGCACCCCCCAGAACGCGCGCAACGATCATGAACAGGAAACGGCTCCGGAGAATCCCTTTCGAATCCAGCGAGTCAACCACCGTAGCGAAGGACTGGCCGCGCGAGACATAGAGGACGCGTTCGCCGACCCCCCCGCTGAACGGATTCGGCCCATAGAGTACCCAGGCGACCGATGCGACACAGGCGAGCAGCCCCACCGCAAGAGCCACCGGCACGAGGCGGGCCGGTTTTTCAATCCGGGGGATCATCACTTCCGATTCCCCCGGGCGGCTTCAACCTGAGCGAGCGCCGCGCGCGCTTCCAACAGCGTGGGCTGAATCTCCAGTGACTGCCGCAGCGACGATTCCCCCTCCACGGTTTTCCCCGCAGACAGAAGGGCCAACCCCAGGTACATGTGAATCCGCGACGATAGGGGATCAAGCCGGATCGCCCCCGTGAGAAGCGCAATGGCAGTCCTCGACTCCCCGCGCGCCAGGTACGCAAGCGCAAGTTGCTCAATGGCTCCCACGTTGCCCGGGACGACATGGAGGCGGAACGGATCGAACGCGAAGACCTCCATGATCTCCGGGTGGGCTTCGTCCGTCCGGAACAGCGAATTGACGTTCACAACTTCGAACCAGTTGCGAAGGACCGCCAGATGCGTCACGCGCTTGCGTACGAGAAACGCCCTGAGGGAATCCAGGTTGTGCAGGTTCGGAATCATCTCCGGGGAGACGAGTCCGACCATGTCGACGACCCGGCGCCCCGAATAGAACCCGATCGCGCCGATGTCATGTGTGGCGACGACCGCCTCCCCGGGAAGGTTGTCGTGCAGCCAGTGCGCCGTTTTTACCTGGCGATCGCTGATGTACCTGCAGGCCTCCGCGTATCGCACTTTCATAGCTTCCCCCCCCAGGAAGAACTGAGCGATGGGGACGAGGACCAATGCGCAAGAGACGAGTGAATACCGCCGCAGGCCGGACTTTGCGAAGAGCCTTCGCTGGAGGAAGTCGCCTGTCGAGGAGGCACCAAGCAAACCGAGGATCAGAAACGCCGGGATCACTGGCATCATGTAGCGCCCTTCCTGAAACAGGTAGGGAAGGTTCCTCCAGTACGCCAGAAACATGAGCACGATCCAGCACAGAAGCAGGAACGGCTCCGCGCGCCGGGTCTGAACAACGTCGCGAAGGGCCATCAGGGCGCCGATCGCCCCGAAGATCGCAAGGACGGTCATATGACCGCCCGTGAGAAAGGCAAAGACTCTCGCAGGGAAGTCCGGCGTTCCCGAAGCGTAGAATTTTATTTTTGCGGCGTACGTATTGGGAAAGAGGGAACCGGACAGGGAATAGTTCATAATGAAGTACGCTGCAGCGATCAGAAGAAGGAGGCCGATCGAAAGGCGCGACTCGGGCCAGAGCGCCCCGGGCGCCGCAGGGGATGGCCTCTCCGGATGCGGACGCCGCCCGAAGTACGCCCCGTACACCGCTCCCGCGCCGAGAATTGCAATCAGCACCACTCCTTCCGGACGAATCCAGAGCAGCATCCCGAGAATGACCGGAAGTATCCGCCACTCGCGCGCGGCGAAGAAGTAGATGGAGGCAAGCACACCGGCGATAAAGAGCGTCGTTTCCATTCCCGAAAGCGCCGCCCACTCCATCCGGGGTTCCAGGAGGAAGACGAGCATCCCGGCCAGCGCGAAGACGGGGCGATCAGGGACCAGGCGCCGCAGCAGGAGCCAGAAGAAGAGACCGGAGACGGCAAAAAAGGTTATCCCCAGAACGTAACTCAGGAGCATTTCATTCGATGTGAAGAAAAACCCGACCGAGAGAAGGATGGTATACAGCGGGGATGTGGAGCCGGCAGTGACCATTTCATTCCGGAAGTAGGAGAACGCCCCGAACTCGCGGAGGTTCCTTGCAAACTGGAGATGGATCCATGGATCATCCAGAGGAAAACCGGGTCCCCCGTTTGCCTTCAGGGAGGACCAGAGGACCAGACAGACCCTTGCCACGCCGACTCCGATTACCAGTGTCGCGGCGGCGAATTCTCGCCGCTCTGCATGATTGCTCGTCATGAGGCGATGCCGGTGAGTTCGAGATATGCCACCGCGGGGGTCCCATAGGCGGAGGTGAGGCCGCGCGCGAGCCGCATCCAGCCGACATAGGCTATCATCGCCCCGTTGTCCATGCAATATTCGTTCCGGGGTGTAAACACCCTGCACCCGTGCTTCCCCGCTTCGTCGCGGAGCGTGCGCCGGAGCGATGAGTTCGCCGAGACACCTCCCACCAGGGCAATATCCGTCACCCCCTGGCGGAGTGCGGCGCGTATGGTCCTGGCGACGAGAACCTCAACGATAGCGGCCTGAAAGCTGGCGCAGATGTCCGCCATGCGCTTCCCGTCCAGAAGAGTGCGGGCCGCGCCGGATTCCCCCAGTCCTTCCCGCCGGAGATAGTACAGAACGGACGTCTTTATCCCGCTGAAGCTGAAATCAAGCGTTCCCTCCTCAAGGAACGACCTGGGAAACCGGACCGCACCGGGGTTCCCTCCGGCTCCAAGCCTGTCGATGGCGGGACCCCCGGGGTATCCCAGCCCGAGCATCTTCGCCACCTTGTCGAATGCCTCCCCGGCTGCATCGTCCCGGGTCTCGCCGAGCACCGTATGCCTGAAGGGGGCCTCCACATGCACAAGCATCGTATGGCCGCCCGATACCACGAGGGCGAGAAAAGGGTAGGCGGGGACATCCTCTTCGAGGAAGACAGAATACAGGTGCCCCTCCATATGGTTGACGGCGGTGAACGGGATTCCCAGTCCGAATGCGAGTGCCTTGCCGAAGCTGAGGCCGACCAGGAGCGCACCGACCAGTCCCGGCCCCTGCGTTGCGGCGATCCCGTCGATCTCTTCTTTCTTGATCCCTCCGCTGGCAAGGGCCTCTTCGACAACCGGTATGATCAGCCGCTGGTGCGCCCGGGAAGCAAGTTCGGGAACAACCCCTCCGTAAGCGCTGTGAATGAGCTGGGAGGATATCACGTTCGAAACGGCCTTCCCATCTGCCAGGACGGACGCCGATGTTTCATCACAAGACGTTTCTATGCCGAGTACGATCATCTCACTGCGCGGGACGCTCATTTTGTCATGGTACGGAACAACAGGCTGAATTTCAACAAACTGTTGCGCCGGACTGTTTATTTCACTATCTTGAATGCCTCGATTCTCATTGATTGGACGCCAGTATGGCAAAGGTGTGCGACATCTGCGGTAAACGGCCGGTCACCGGCAACAACATCAGCCACGCCCACAACCTCACCCGCCGGCGCTGGGAACCCAACCTCCAGAACGTCCGCGCAAAGGTCGACGGCCGCTCGAAGCGCCTCAGGGTATGCACGACGTGCATCAAATCGAACAGGGTGTTGAAGGTCGCCTGAGACCTCTCCCCGCGACTCCACCCTCTCCGCGCCACCCCTTGACGCACGGCCCGATACGTGACCGGTGCATGAACTAACCCACCGCAGGGAACCGCCATATGGCAAGGCTTGAGATACAGCTCACGCTCCCCAATCAGCTTACGCTCCTCCGCATTCTCCTCACGCCGGTCTTCGTCCTGCTCCTCATGTCGGGTTCGCCGCTCTACCTGCAGCTTTCCCTCGTCGTCTTTGTCGTCGCGGCACTGACCGACTGGTACGACGGCTGGATAGCGCGGAAGATGCAGCACAGCTCGCGATGGGGGAAATTCCTCGACCCCCTGGCCGACAAGATCCTCTCTTCCTGCGCGCTCCTCGCATTCGTGGGACTGAACCTTGTCGATGCATGGATGGTGTGGATCGTCATCGTGCGGGATTTCTTCATCACCGGGCTCCGGAGCTCCGCCGAGTACCTGGACAAACCGATTGTCACGACACGGGGAGCCCAGGCCAAGACTTTCGGCCAGTTCGTCGTCATCTATTATATCCTGATCCTCTATGTCGGACGAAGCATCCCTCCCGTGTACGGGGAGTTCGGCCCGACGATCGACACGCTCATGCATCCAAAGGTGCTCTTCGGGATGATGCTCCTCGTGACGCTCACCACGGCGGGCACGGGCATCGCCTACGTATTCGACAACAGGAAGGTTATTCGCGAACTTTATGATCGGTTCCGTCCCGCACCCTGAAGCACCGGAGGGGAATCGTGTCCCCTTTGCGGTGCGGTTCATCGCCACGGGATTCTTCACCGGCTACATCCCGTGGGCATCCGGGACGTTCGGATCCCTTGCCGGCCTCCTTCTGTTCCTCATACCCGGCGCCGGTGGCGCCACAGGCGCCATGCTTCCCGTTCTCCTGGTTCTCGGATTCGGGATCGGCGTGTACACCGCGGGGCGGATGGCGGACGCCGAGGGGAACAGGCTGACCAGGAGCGCTGCGGCAGCCAAGGCGCTGTTCCAGCCCGGAGCGCACGCGCAGGCGGACCCTTCCATCGTGGTCATCGACGAGATTGTCGGGATGTGGGTATCACTCGCCGGAATCGGGACGGGACCCGCCCCGTTCATCACCGCGTTCATCCTCTTCCGTCTCTTCGACGTGCTCAAGCCGGAACCCGCCAGGTCGCTCGAACGCCTCCCCCGCGGCTGGGGCATCATGCTGGACGACGTCGTCGCCGGAGTGTACGCCAATGCCGGTACCCGGGTCGTTCTGTTCCTCTGGACGCTGTTCGTGAACGGGAGGGGGATGAGTTGAACGCGCACATACTGACAATAGGTGACGAGCTGCTGATCGGGCAGGTCATCAACACGAACCAGGCGTTCATCGCCGAACGCCTCAACTCGATCGGCGTGGACGTCGCATTCATGTCCACGGTCGGCGACACGATGGACGCCGTGGTCGGCGCCCTCCGCACAGGATGGGAATCGTCGGCCGTAACGGTCGTGACAGGGGGGCTCGGGCCGACACACGATGACATCACACGGAATGCGGTCTGTGCTTTCTTCCGCACCGATCTCGTCCCGAACGAGGAGGTCAGGCGCCATATCGGTGAGCTGACGAAGGCGAGAAACCTCCCCTGGACCGCCGCCGCGGAAGACCAATCCCTCGTCCCCCGCGGCGCCGACGTTCTCCCCAACCCGGTCGGTACGGCCCCCGGGCTCCGGTTCAGCGAGAAGGGGAAGATCATGTTCGTGCTCCCCGGTGTCCCGTACGAGATGAAGGAGATGATCGACGGATCGGTGATCCCGTTCCTCGCCCCCCTGGCCGGGGAGCAGGTCATACGCCACCGCACGCTCCTGACAACCGGGATCCCCGAGAGTTTCCTTGCCGCCCAGCTCGGCAACCTGAACCAGCTCCTCGGCGGGGCATCGCTGGCGTTCCTCCCCTCTCCCGCGGGGGTCCGACTCAGAATCACTGTGCACGGCGGTTCCGCCGCCGAAGCAGACGGGACGGTCCGCGACGTGGAGGGACGGATACGCGCAAAGGTATCGCGATACATTTATGGAACGGACGAAGAGGATCTCGAAACCGTCCTCGGCCGCATGCTCGCCGGGAGAAAGCTCACGATTGCGGTCGCCGAATCGTGCACGGGGGGACTCATTGCGCACAGGCTGACGAACGTCAGCGGGAGCTCGGCCTACTTCGAACGGGGTGTTGTCACATACAGCGACGCCTCGAAAACAGAACTCCTCGGCGTCCCCGCGGAGACGATCGGGACACACGGCGCGGTGAGCAGGGAAACGGCGGAATCGATGGCATCGGGAATGCGGAAAACCGCCCGCACGGCGATCGGACTCTCGACAACGGGAATCGCCGGACCGGCGGGGGGGACTCCCTCCAAACCGGTCGGCACGGTATGGATCGGAATCGCCGACGCGAGAGGAACGCTTGCACTGAAATTCGATTTCGGCGAGGGACGAGCGCGCGTCAAGGAACGCGCGTCGCAGGCGGCGCTGGAACTCGTACGCAGGCGACTGCTGAGTCTGGAGTAAGGCATGGACCTGCTCAGGCTCTTCATTGCCATCGACACGCCCGAGGCGGTGAAACACCGGATGGCACTCCTCAGGGACGACCTGGCACGCCGGACGCGGGATGTCCGGTGGGAGTCAACCGGAAAACTCCACTGCACGCTCCGGTTTCTCGGGAACGTCGAACGCTCCAGACTCGGATCCATCGAACAGCAGGTTGAAACGGCGGCCTCCGGGACTTCTCCCCTCTCACTCAGCTATTCGGGGATCGGCTTTTTCCCCGACAGCACACGGCCACGAATCATCTGGGTCGGCATCAGGGAAAGCGGAAGAGACCTGAGCCGCTTGCAGGAAATCGTCTCTGGAGGGCTTTCAGCCCTCGGGTTCGTCCCGGAGGGTAGGCCGTTCCATCCCCATGTGACGCTGGGACGCGTCGGCGGCGCCGGGGAGTCCCGCGGGTTGATTGGCATCGTGGAAACGCGTACATTTGAGCACCCGCCGGTGATTATCCCTGCCGTGGAGATCATGCAGAGCGTGCCGAGGCCCCGCGGATCCGAATATGTCGTCCTCCGGTCGATCCCTCTCACGGGAGTCGGGGGCATTTCTCCCGGAACCCCGGTGTGATCGTAATACGCCTTCATCCCGAGTATATACATCAACAAGGAGTCGCTCATGTCCGAAGAGAAAGACGCCAAGTTCCAGGCATTGAAGATCGCCCTCGACCAGATCGAAAAGCAGCACGGGAAAGGGAGCGTTATGCGCCTCGGCGAAGGACCGATACAGGTGGTGGATGTGATATCGACGGGATCGGTTTCCCTTGACGCAGCACTGGGGATCGGCGGGATACCACGCGGACGGGTGATCGAAGTCTTCGGTCCCGAATCGTCCGGAAAAACAACCCTCTGCCTCCAGATCATCGCGGAAGCGCAGAAGACGGGGGGGATTGCAGCGTTCATTGACGCCGAACATGCCCTGGATCTCGCGTACGCGAAGAAGCTCGGGGTGGACGTCAACAACCTCCTCCTCTCACAGCCGGAGTTCGGCGAGCAGGCGCTCGAGATCGTGGAGACGCTCGTCAGAAGCGGAGCCCTCGACGTCATCGTGATCGACTCGGTCGCGGCGCTGACCCCCCGGGCGGAGATCGAGGGAGAGATGGGGGACCCGAGCATGGGGGTCCAGGCCCGGCTGATGTCCCAGGCGCTCCGGAAGCTCACATCGGCGATAAGCAAATCGAAGACGTCGGTAATATTCACGAACCAGCTCCGGATGAAGATCGGCGTGATGTTCGGCAACCCCGAGACAACGACCGGAGGGAACGCACTCAAGTTCTATGCGTCGGTGCGTCTCGATGTCCGCCGCATCGAGGCGATCAAGGACGGAACGACGATTGTCGGAAACAGGACCCGGGTCAAAGTGGTCAAGAACAAGGTGGCTCCTCCCTTCCGGGAGGCCCAGTTCGACATACTGTACAACGAAGGGATCTCAAGACTCGGCGACCTTGTGGACACGGCGGTGGAGCAAAATATCATCGCGAAATCAGGCTCATGGTTCTCGTACGGGGAAGAACGGATCGGCCAGGGACGGGACGCAGTGAAGAAGTATCTCCAGGAGAACGAAACGATCGCAAAGAAGATCGACGGCGAGCTTCGCAGGAAACTCGGTCTGGCCTCCGGACCCCGCACCGCGCGCCCCGGCAACGGGGAGTCCGACGCCGCAAAGCGTGAATCCCCCGCAGCGAAGGCCCCCCCTCCGGCTCCCCCTCCCCCCCGTCCGGAACCGGCCAGAAAGAAGTGACGGAAAAGTGGCAACGGATCCCCCGCGCCCGGACGGCACGGGGGATTTTTGCATGACGACGCCCCCCCGAATGAAGATCACGCGGATAGAAAACCAGAAGAAACGCCCCGGAAGGAGATCAATATTCGCCGACGGTGTTTTTCTCATCGGCGTGGGAACCGACACGCTGATTCGGTTCGGGCTCCGCACTGGGGATGAGATCACACCGGAGACTCTCAGGGGCCTCGAACGGGCGGAAGAACTTCTCGCTGCCAGAGTCGCGGCCCTCCGCTACCTGGCCGTGCGGGCCCGGACCGAACGCGAAATCCGCGACGCACTCCGTGAGAAGGAATTCAGTGATGCGGTCGGAGCCGAGACCGTCGCGGCCCTGAAGGACGCACGACTCCTTGACGATGCCGCGTTCGCCCGGTCGTTCATCCGGAATGCGCTCACGCTGAAGCCCACCGGGAGAGTGCTGTTGAGACGGAAACTCCTTCTCCTGGGAGTCGACAGGGCTCTGGCCGATGAAGCGCTGGATGAGATACTCGAAGGGGTCAGCCAGGAGGATGAAGCAGGCCGGGCCGCTTCGGCCTTTGTTGCAAGGAAATCAGCCCGGCTCCGCACACGCGAGAAGGGGGACGCAAAAATCAGGCAGCAGTTGACGGCATTTCTCTTGAGGCGCGGCTACACGTGGGACGTCGTGGAGGGGGCCGTGAAGAAAGCCATGAAGGGGGCGGGCGGTGAGGGGGAAGATCTCTGAGGTCGTCTTCGATATCGAAACGCTCGCCTACCCTCCCGGGGCCTTCGATGAAAAGGAACGGGTCTCCCCGTATGCATCTGCGGAAGAAGATCCGGCGGAGGTCTTGCACCGGATGAGCCTCGCGCCGCTGACAGCGCGCATTCTTGCCGTCGCCATGCTGAACCCGGGGACAGGCAGAGGAAAGGTCTGGTACGAGCACCCGGGGGGTGAGCCGGCCCGGACCGGGGACGGGCTCGTCGAAGTGGTCCCGGCAGCTGAAGAGGAGATGCTGACAGAATTCTGGAGTGCCGTGACCCGTTTCCAGCGGCTCATCACATTCAACGGCCGGTTGTTCGATTGCCCCTTCCTTATGCTCCGCTCGGCGCTCCTTGGGGTCGCCCCTTCCCGCAACCTCATACCTTACCGATTCAGCGCCAGGGAGCACTGCGATCTCCTTGATCAGCTGACGTTTTACGGTGCGATGAGGAAATTCACGCTCGAGGCTTACTGCAGGGGGTTCGGCATCGGGCGCGCAGGAGGGGATTCAGGGCGGCCCGACGTACCCCGGCTCGTGGACGAGGGGCGGTACCGGGAGATTGCAGAGTACGCGGCCGGAACCGTCAGGGCCACCGGCGAACTCTATCGCCGCTGGGAGGGATCGCTTTCATTAATTCGCGGAGCAGACTGACAGCCCCGCCGGTTCCAGGAGGGACTACCGGGTCTCCCTTCTCCCGGGATCTGCGGGTGGGGGAAGCCTCCTCCACCGTTTCCCCAGTTCGAAGTAGATCATCGACGCTGCAGAGAGCTTCAGGAGGTCCCACCAGCTGAATATCAACACGCCGGCCGCGAGGGCCGTGCCGACGCTGTGCGTGTAGAAGACGCCGAGGTGCAATGCGCCCAGTGTGAACACCACAACCAGCCCTGCAGCCATCGAGAGCGCCACCTGTATGAGCGAGTGCCGCCTGTTGACAAGGTATCCCACCAGGGCCGCGGCAAGAGGGAATGAGAGAATGTAGCCACCCGAAGGTCCCAGTATCCTTGCGAACCCGGCTGCCCCCCCCGCGAACACCGGGGCTCCCAGAATCCCGGCAGTTATGTACGCGAGTTGGCTCAACATGCCGTTCCTCGGCCCGAGAAATGCCCCCGAGAGGAGGACCATGAGAGTCTGAAGCGTGTACGGGACCGGCTGGTGCGGAATCTCCAGCCGGGCAGAGAGCATCGTCCCCACGGCGAAGAGGCCCACCCAGGTGAACTGGACGAGGGCCGGAGAAGAATCCACAGTCTTCCCGAGCACGAGATTCGACGAGTCATTCATGATTCTTCTCCTCAGATGAACATATGAAACCACCGTGCAGTCAGCTCCACAAGATGGTCTAGGGCCGGGCTGCCGTGCCTGTACGGGTGCTTTGCGCCGAATGTGTGACCGGTCCCTTCCACAAGGACGAACTCCGTCTTCGACCTGTCTGCAACGGAGTAGAGTGATTCCGGTTCTGCCGGTCTCACCGACACGTCAGCAGCGCCGTGAACGAGGAGGAGCGGGACCCTCAGAGCCCGGACGGCCCGGGGAAGGTCATACACTTCCCTGTTTGCCTCCAGGTCACGGAGAACTTCGATCCCGAGTTTCAGGCGCGTCCTGAGTCCCCTGACGGTCACAGGGAGAAACCCCTCACGCTCCCAGGCTTCACGCTGATGCGGAGTGTAGCGGTGGAAGGTGGCAACGGTTGACCATGCCGCGACCCCCCTGATGTCGCGCTCTCTCGATGCGGAAAGTATCGCAACACCTCCTCCCCGCGAGTGCCCCACGATGCCGATCTTCGAAGCATCGATACGCCCGGCTCCGAACCTCCCCCCTTTCGCCGCAAGGAGGAGCGCCCTGATATCTTCGAGTTCCTTCCCGATCGTGTTGCGGGAGAACTTCTCCAGCTCGGTGAACCTCTTCGAACCGGGCCCCATGCCGTTGTGCGAGAAATTGAAGACCGCGGAGGCGAACCCCAGCTCGGCGAACCTGCGGCCGAAATAAGGAAACGGCCCCCAGTCCTTGTGCGCCGTGAACCCGTGACAAACGATGAGGAGCGGCAGCCCCGCTCCACCTTCCGCATATCTCAAATCCCCCGTGATGCCGTCTCCTGACTCGTTGCGGAGGCTGAAAGGGGACTCGAGTACCACTCGATCGGAATTGACGGGGAAGTCCGTGAAAGACATTGTTTTAGAAAAGTATTAAAATCCGGCCAAAATGTCAACAAACGCGAAAATTTGCCTTGCAAAAAGCGCTCCTTTTTGTTATCTTTATAAGCTTCGATTCCAATCGGATTGTATGAGCATCCTGAAGGTTTTTTCCGGCCGGTCGAACCGTCCCCTGGCAGAGAGAATTTCGCGCGAACTCGGAAGCGAACTGGGTCAGTGCGAAATCAAGACGTTCAGCGACGGCGAGATCTGGGTCAAGTTCACCGAGAACATCCGCGGGTCCGACGTGTACATCATTCAGTCGACAAACCCGCCCGCGGAGAACCTCCTCGAACTCCTGATCATGATCGACGCCGCGCGCAGGGCCTCCGCGCGGAAAGTGAACGCCGTCATCCCGTATTTCGGTTACGCGAGACAGGACCGGAAGGACCAGCCCCGCGTGTCGATCACGGCGAAGCTCGTGGCGAACCTCATAACGCAGGCAGGCGCCGACCGGGTCATTACGATGGACCTCCACGCGCCGCAGATACAGGGATTTTTCGATATCCCCGTCGACCATCTGTATTCTTCGGCCATACTCGTGAAGCATTTCAAGAAGATGCGTCTGGCGAACCTGGCTGTGGCTTCGCCGGATGTGGGGGGGATCAAGATGGCCCGCGCCTATGCCAAGCGTCTCGAAGCGGACCTGATCGTCATCGACAAGCGCCGACCCCGGCCGAACGAGGCCGAGGTGATGAACATCATCGGCGAGGCGCGCGGGAAAAACATACTGATCGTCGACGACCTGGTGGACACGGCGGGGACGCTCTGCAACGCGGTCAAGGCGTTGAAAAGCGCGGGGGCGAAAGAGGTCTATGCGGCATGCACGCACCCGGTCCTCTCCGGCAGCGCGATCGAAAGGATCAACGCCTCCTCGCTGACACGGCTCGTGGTGACGGACTCCCTCCCGCTTCCCACGGGCTCCGCGAAGATCGCGGGAGAATCGGTGGCCCGCATATTCGCAGAGGCGATCAAGCGGACGTTCAAGTTCAAGTCGATCAGTTCTCTGTTTGACGTCGACAAGGGTTGATGACCACGTACTGTCAGGAAAGGTGGGATCATGTCTGAAATTGTGTTGCAAGCCGAGATCCGGGATCTGACCGGGAAACGCGCCAAGCACTCGAGGCTCGCCGGGATGGTCCCAGGCGTGTTTTATGCGCGCGAAGAAAAAAACGTGAACATACAGGTCCCGAAGCCCGTTCTGGATCCGCTCGTGTTCACCTCCGAGACACACGTGATCGACCTCCGCCTGAAGGACGGGACGTCCCGCAAGTGCATACTGCGCGATGTGCAATTCGACCCGGTGACGGACAGGCCGGTGCACTTCGACCTCCAGGGGTTGAAGGAAGACGAGAAGCTCACCATCGAAGTGCCGGTCGTCCTGACAGGCGGAATTCCGCAGGGGGTCCGGGACGGCGGCATGGTCCAGCACATCCTCCACAGGCTCAAGATCTCCTGCCTTCCGAAAGACATTCCGGAAAAGGTCGAGGTCAACATCACTGAACTGGCGATCAATCACTCGGTCCATGTCCGCGACCTGAACATCCCGAACGTCACGCTGCTGGACCACGCCGACAACGCCGTGGTCAGCGTGTTGCCGCCGACGGTGGCCAAGGAGGCGGAAGTCGTCGCCGTGGCGGAGGAAGCCGTCAAAGAACCCGAGGTCGTCGGCAAGGGGAAGAAGCCTGAGGAAGGTGAAAGCGCGGAACCTGCGAAGGGTGACGCGAAGGGTGCCCCCAAGGATGCCAAGCCCGCATCCAAGGATCCGAAGCCGGCATCCAAAGATGCCAAGCCGGCTCCCAAGGAGGAGAAGAAGAAGTAACCTGCAGGCTTTCCGCCGTGGACGCCCCCCTGGACTCTGCCCCGGAATCAGCCGGCTTCCAATCAGCCCGGCAATCAGCCCAACAATCAGCAATGATCGTCGGGCTGGGAAATCCGGGCGCCGGATACGAAGGGACAAGGCACAACCTGGGGTTCATGGTGGCGGATGAACTTTCGGCGGGACTTCACGTCCGTTTCTCCCGGCATCCCGGCGCGTTCGACTACGCCCGCGCAACGGAGGGGGGAGTCACACTCCACCTGGTGAAGCCCCTCACGTACATGAACCTGAGCGGGGCGGCCATCATGGAGGCCCTCGCGGTGACGGGGACGGCCGTCGGACGTACGCTCATCGTTCTCGACGATTTTCAGCTCCCCCTGGGAACACTCAGGATCCGGCCGGCGGGGAGCGACGGGGGGCACAGGGGGCTGGGCTCGGTCATCGCTTCGCTGGGGACCGATCAGGTCCCACGCCTGCGCTGCGGTATCGGGAAGGATGTGCTCCCCCCGAAAGAAGAACGCCGGGAGTTCGTGCTCGAGGCCTTCGCCGGAGAGGAAGTCGATCAGGCGCGGGAGATGGTCCGCCGGGCAGCCGACGCGGCCCGTGCGTTCGCCTTATCAGGAATCAATCACGCGATGACAGTGTACAACACGCCGTAAACCACAAGAGGGACTCCTCTACTCTTCAGTTCACCGCCCGGTGAGTACTGGAGGGTCACGCACCATCAACGGTCCACAGGGAGGCAATTTCATGGAGAAAGCCCGGCTGTACGAAACTACGTTTATCATCAACGCGTCGCTTGACGACACGCAGGTGGATGCCGTCATAGGCCGCGTGCAGGACGTGATCGTCAAGAACGGAGGCACGGCGAATGCGCTCAACAAATGGGGACGCAAGCGCCTGGCGTACTCCATCAACAAGAAAACGAACGGCTTTTACGTCAACATCGAATTCACCGCCCCCCCTCCGCTTCTTGCCTCGCTCGAGCGTTCATTCCAGCTCGACGAGATGATACTCCGCTTCCTTACCCTTCAGCTCGACCCGAAGGCGCTTGCCGCGCGCGCAAAGGCCCAGGCGGCGGCTGCGGCGCCCCCGGCGGCGGACCCGGTACCCGTGCAGCCCCGCGAGCCGCTTTTCAAGGAACCCGCGGCAGACAGGAAACCATGACGCCAACGCCATAACGCCAACGCCAAACACAAACGATTGACAAGGGAGACGCAGACATTGATCACCACACGGAAGCCACGGCGCGACAAGGAAAGCCAGATGCCCCGCAAGAAACGGACATGCCGCTTCTGCGACGCGAAAGAGGTGTACATCGACTACAAAGACGACAAGCGCCTGTCGCGCTTCGTCACCGAACAGGGGAAGATCATCCCCAAGCGCATCACCGGTACCTGCGCAAAACACCAGCGCCAGCTCGTCAAAGCCATCAAGCGGGCGCGGCATCTCGCGATGCTGCCGTTCGTGTCCGATTCCATCCGTTAGGACTCTCAAGAGGACCATCCATGAAAGTGATACTTCGCAAAGAGCACGAGAAACTGGGGCAGGTCGGTGCGGTCGTCGACGTGAAGGACGGCTACGCGCGCAATTTCCTGATCCCGAAGGGGATCGCCTATCCTGCGAGCAGCGGCAGCATGCGCGCGCTGGAAGAAGAGAAAAAGCAGGCCTCCCGCCGCCACACCAAGGAGCTCAAGGGGAGCGAGAAGCTCGCCGCCGAACTCGAGAAGCTGTCGATCACGCTGCAGATGAAGGTGGGTGAGGATGAGAAACTTTTCGGCGCGGTGACGTCGCAGATGGTGGCCGACGCGTTGAAGGAGAAAGGGTTCGAAGTCGACAAACGGATCATCGATCTCGAAGAACCGATCAAGGCGCTCGGCATCTATACGGTTGACGTGAAACTCCCGCAAAGCGTCACGGGAAAGCTGAAAGTCTGGGTCGTCCGCGAGTAGCGCCGGCCGACGGAACCCGGGACGTGACGTCGCGTGTTCAATAGCTATAGGCAGGGGAACAGTCATGGCAAAGAAGATCCAGACTCTTGATGAGGTGACAATCCGCTTCGCGGGGGACTCCGGTGACGGCATGCAGCTCACCGGCACGCAGTTCACGAACACGGTCGCGTCGCTGGGGAACGACCTCAGCACGCTCCCCGATTACCCGGCCGAGATCCGGGCCCCCGCCGGGACGACCTACGGCGTGAGCGGATTCCAGATCAAATTCGGCAGCACGGACATCCTCACGCCCGGCGACACGTGCGATGTTCTCGTGGCCATGAATCCGGCGGCGCTCGTGACGAACGTGAAGATCCTCCGCGACGGTGGAACGATCATCGTGAACGAGGACGCGTTCACCGAGAAGAACCTGAGGATGGCAGGCCTGTCGACGAACCCCCTGGAAGACCATTCGCTCGAGAAATTCAACGTCCACGCGATCGGCATAACGAAGCTGACGACGTACGCGCTGGCGGACATGAATCTCTCCACGCGGTTCGTCGACAAGACGAAGAACTTCTTCGCCCTCGGGCTCATGTACTGGATGTACAACCGTCCCCTCGACCAGTCGATCAGGTTCATCGAGGAGAAGTTCGGCGCGAAGGACAAGCAGGTTGCCGAGGCGAACCTGAAAGTGCTCCGCGCAGGATACAACTACGGCGACACCACCGAGGTCTTTACGACGCGCTTCGACGTGCGGCCCGCGAAACTCCCGCCGGGAAAGTACAGGAATATCATGGGAAACGTCGCGACTGCACTCGGGCTTGTGGCGGCAGCCCGGAAATCGGGGCTCCAGCTCTTCCTGGGAAGCTACCCGATCACACCGGCGAGCGACATACTCCACGAACTCGCGCGCCTGAAGGAATTCGGCGTGAAGACGTTCCAGGCGGAAGATGAGATCGCGGCGATCTGCGCGGCTATCGGCGCCTCATACGCGGGGGCGCTGGCAGCCACCACAACAAGCGGACCCGGACTCGCGCTGAAGACGGAAGCTCTCGGACTGGCCATCATGCTCGAACTTCCCCTCGTCATTGTGGATGTGCAGCGCGGGGGGCCCAGCACCGGCCTTCCGACAAAAACCGAACAGGCAGATCTGCTTCAAGCCGTCCTCGGAAGGAACGGCGAGGCACCGCTGTGTGTCCTGGCGGCGTCCTCTCCTGCCGACTGCTTCCTGACCGTCTACGAAGCAGCCCGGCTGGCCATCAAGTTCATGACTCCCGTGATATGCCTGACGGACGGCTACCTGGGGAACGGCGCCGAACCCTGGCGGATCCCCGATGCCGGCGAACTTCCCCCGATACCGGTGACGTTCGCGAAGGACCCTGTCGGCTTCCAGCCGTATGCGCGCGACCCCGGGACGCTGGCGCGGCCATGGGCGATTCCCGGAACGCCCGGTCTCGAGCACAGGATCGGCGGACTCGAAAAGCAGGATGTCACCGGGAACATCAATTACGACCCGGACAACCACGACCTGATGATCCGGCTGCGCGCGCAGAAGATCGAGAAGATCGCCGACGACATCCCCGAGCAGACCGTCGAAGGATCCCGTTCCGGCGACCTTCTCCTCGTGGGCTGGGGAAGCACGTACGGCTCCATCAAGAGCGCTGTTGCCGGGATCAGGGAGTCCGGACATGCAGTGTCGCAGATCCACCTCCGCCACATCAACCCTTTTCCCCGCAATCTCGGACCGCTCCTCTCCGCCTTCAAGACGGTCATCGTCCCGGAAATCAACAGCGGCCAGCTTATCAAGCTCCTCCGTGCAAAATACCTTGTGGACGCCGTCGGATTCAACGTCGTCAGGGGATTGCCGCTCCGTTCGGAGGAGATCGAGGATTTCGTGGAGAACCATATCGGAGGAAAACATGCCTGACACAGCGGAGCAGACAGAGGCGAAACTGACGATCAAGGATTTCCAGTCGGACCAGGATGTCCGCTGGTGCCCGGGATGCGGAGACTACTCGATACTCGCGCAGGTCCAGAGGGTGTTTCCGGAGTTCCCGCACAAGAGGGAGCAGTACGTCGCGGTGTCGGGCATCGGCTGCTCCAGCCGGTTCCCGTACTACCTGAACCTCTACGGCATCCACGGGATCCATGGGAGGGCGCCCGCGATCGCCTCCGGGGTGAAGATGGTCAACCCCTCTCTCGACGTGTGGGTGGCGACAGGAGACGGGGACGGGCTCAGCATCGGCGGCAATCACATGATCCATATGCTGCGACGGAACCTGAACATCAAGGTCCTCCTCTTCAACAACCAGATCTACGGATTGACAAAGGGACAGTACTCCCCCACATCCCTGCTCGGGCAGGTCACGAAGTCCACACCTGCCGGGGTGATCGATTTCCCGTTCATACCGGTCTCCCTCGCGCTCGGCGCGCAGGCCACGTTCGTCGCCCGTGCAATGGACCGGGACCCGAAACACCTCCAGGAGATGGTCCGACGCGCGGAAGCTCACCACGGGGCCGCCTTCGTCGAAATCTACCAGAACTGCAACGTGTTCAATGACGGGGCTTTCTTTCAGTTCACGGAGAAGGAGACGAAAGACGACCACATCGTGTACCTCGAACATGGCAAACCTCTTCTCTTCGGCAAGGAGCGCCAGAGGGGGATCCGACTGAACGGGTTCAGGCCGGAAGCGGTGTCGCTGAAAGACGGGAAATACTCAGCAAGCGACCTCCTCGTCCATGACGAAAAGGACTCGACGCTCGCCTTTATACTTGCGAACATGATACACAACCCCGACCTCCCCCGCCCCATGGGGGTGTTCCTTGCTCTCGAGCACCCGACGTACGAGGAACAGATGGCGGACCAGATCGCCCGCGCGAAAAGCAGGAAGGGTGAGGGGGACCTCCAGAAGCTGCTGGACGGCGAAGAGACCTGGGTTATCAAGTAACGGGATCCCGATTGCAGACCCGGAGGTTATGCCAGAGGAAATGCCAGAGGATTTGCCAGAGGGGATGAAGGAGGCATGCGGAGAAATCCTCCTCCTCTTCCGTACCCGTCAACGCTTCGTTCTCACGACGCACGTCAACCCGGACGGCGACGGGATCGGATCGGAGATCGCCCTGGCCTCGTGGCTCAGGAAACGGGGAAAGGACGTGCGGGTGATCAACCACAGCGCTCTCCCCGCCTCGTACCGTTTTCTCGATCCAGGGGGCACCGTCGCCGAGTTCGACCCGCCCCGCGACAACCCGGCAATAGCAGGCGCAGACGTGATCGTCGTCCTCGACACCAACCATCCGGACCGGCTCCAGTCGATGAAGGAAGCCGTCCTCGGTTCCCCCGCTCTCAAGATCTGCATAGACCACCACCTCGACCCCGAGCCATTCGCACACCCGGTGCTTATCGACGAAAACGCCACGTCAACGGGTGAGATCCTGTACCGTCTCCTCTTCCGGGAGGGGGATGAGCGACCCACCGCGGAGATCGCCACCGGACTCTACTGTGCCATCATGACCGACACCGGTTCGTTCCGCTATCCCCGCACCGGGCCGATCACACACACGATCGTTTCACGCCTGATCGCCTGCGGCGCGGATCCCGTCAGAGTATACGCGGAGGTGTATGAACGCTGGTCGACCGGCCGCCTTCACCTGCTCGGGGAGGTCCTGGCCGGCCTCAGGACCGAACTCGGGGGACGACTGGCCCATATCACGATAACTCGGCAGATGCTCTCACGCACCGGGACGAGCGAGGAAGACACGGACAATTTCACGACATACCCGATGTCCGTCGAGGGTGTCCGGGTGGGCATACTCTTCCTGGAAATCGAGGGTGGGGTGAAGATCAGCTTCCGGTCCAAAGGGGTGATTCCCATTAACGCACTCGCCATGGAATTCGGAGGGAACGGACACATGAATGCCGCGGGAGCCCGGATCGACGGGGGAGACACCAGCGACGTGCGCTCGCGCGTCCTCTCTGCGGCGGGCAAGTACATCACGGGGGAAAAATGATACGGATCGCCGTCCAGAGGGGAGCGGTCCGGCACGTGAAGGCGGACGTCCTGATTCATCTTGTCTTCGAAGGGTGGCAGAAGTCCGGCGAGGAGCTCAAAGTTCTCAGAACTCTCACGGGCGCGGACCTGATTCCGGAAGGGGGAACCGGCTTCGCCGGCAAAGAGCGGGAAACACTCCTCCTCTTCCCCAGGAACCTCTCCACCCCGCGACTCCTCCTTGTCGGTGCCGGCGCACACGGAAACTGGAGCAGGGAGCGCCTCCGGAGGGGAGGGGCCACAGCTGCAAAGGCGGCGAGGGGGATGGGGCTCCGCACGGCTTCGTTCATCGAGCCTGAAAAAGGAGTGACCGCCGCTCTTGCCACCGAGCCCGGCGAGGATCCTGCCGAGCTGTACGGTTGCGCTCTGGCGGAAGGAGTCTTCCTCGGCCTCTACAGGTACGACAAGTACCAGACGCGGAAGAACCCCGCATCCGAAATCCTCTCGAGGATCTCTTTCATCACAGATTCCCCATCCCGCGAGAAGGCGATCGCGCGCGGAATCGGCTTCGCCACTCTTGTGTGCGAAGCGACGTGCTTTGCGCGCGACCTCGAAAATGCACCGGGGAACGAGATCTACCCGGAGTCGCTTGCCGCCGCCGCGCGATCAGCAGGACGCCGAAGCGGTTTCAAAGTCAGCGTATTCGACGAACGGAAGATACGCTCGCTCGGGATGGGGGGACTCCTCGGTGTCGCCCGGGGGAGCAGGCGCCCCCCACGATTGCTGGTGATGGAATACCGGGGACGGGGGAGCGGGCGCCCCCAGGCCGCCCCCGGAAAGGGCCCCGTGGTGCTGGTGGGAAAGGGGGTCACGTTCGACTCAGGCGGAATCTCCATCAAGCCGTCCGCAGGGATGGCGGAGATGAAAATGGACATGTCCGGGGGCGCGGTCGTGATCGCGGCAATGCAGGCCGCCGCCCGGCTGAAACTCCCGGTCCACATCATCGGGATCGTCCCGGCGACCGAGAACCTTCCCGGGGGTTCCGCGCTGAGGCCCGGAGACATTCTCCGCCACCACAACGGCATGACGTCCGAGGTGGACAACACGGATGCAGAGGGACGGCTGATACTTGCGGATGCCCTTTCCTATGCGAGGCGCTTCGATCCCGCCCTCGTCATCGACCTCGCGACGCTCACCGGGGCGGTTGTCGTGGCCCTGGGTCATGTCGCCACGGGCATGATGGGGAACGACGCCGAAGCCATGCGCCTCCTCAAAGATTCGGGGGAACGGACATATGAAAGGGTCTGGGAGCTCCCGATGTTCGAGGAATACGAGGCCCTGATCAAAAGCGAGATCGCGGACGTAAAGAATACCGGCGGCCGGTGGGGTGGCGCCATTACCGCTGCAATGTTTCTGAGGAAATTCACCGGCTCCTACGGTTGGGTGCACCTGGACATCGCAGGGACATCGATCATCGAAGAACCCACCGACTACACGGGGCGCGGAGGATCAGGCGTGGGGGTGCGACTCCTGGTCGATTTCCTCCGGCGCAGGAGTGCACGCGGGAGTGACCCGAAGCAGAAAGGAGCAGGCGTTGTGCGAACGACACTGATGATGGGATCGGCAATCGTTCTGGCGCTGGCCGCCGTGACGGTGAGCGCGCGGGGACAATTCCGTCCTCCCCGCTCAGAGCAGGGACCGCAGGTACTGTTCTACGAGGCGTTGCCCCTTCCGGGCGAGGGAGACTCCCTTCGCCAGCGGATCGACATCCACTACCGGATCGACAGGGAATTCTTTGTGCCGGTCCGGGATCCGGATGGGCGTTCCGCGTTTCACAGGAGCGGGGAGATCGTGGTAGAGCTCGCCGATTCGACCGGAGGAATTGCCACGCGCTCAATGCAGGCCCTGGAGATCCCCGAGGGTGACGCCGACAGGAAGCCGCTCGGCGTCCGATGGGAGCAGGGAATTTTTCCGCTCATGGTTCCCCCGGGGAGGTACAGGATACTGATGACGGTGGAGGACCAGGAGTCCCGCCGGAGCATCTTGGACAGCAGCCGGTTCGTGCGGACATCCTCCCGCACCACAGCGGGACTGGGAACGGCGTCGGTGGTCCTTATCGCCCCTCCCCGGGATGCGAAGGGGATCCCCGGGGAGCTGACCCTGATGAACTACGGAGAAGAGGTACTCTTCGGCCGCCCGGCGGCACTCCTTGTGGTATGGACATCAACCGGAGGACGCGACAGTCTCCTCAGTGTGAAGTATTCGTTCACCGAGGAACCCGCCTCCTCCGAGGACCGGCCTTTCCTCCCCCCTGACCAGGAGGTACTCGTCCCGGTTCACCGCGGAGTGAAGTTCGCCCCGTGGACCGACAGCTCGCGTGCGGCGTACAGGCTCTCCCGGGATGCGCCCGGGGCAACATGCGCTGCGGTCGTTCCCGTTCCCTTCGCCCGGCTCCTCCTCCGGTCATTCCGGATGACATTCTCTCTTTCCTCCGGATCCGACAGGTACGAAGTAGTAAGGAAGGGGCGGGCCGTGTGGCCGGATATGCCCTTCTCACTGAAAGAGATCGACAATGCCCTCGACGCTCTCCGGTACATTACGACCGAGTCCGAGCTTGACTCGCTCCGGAGGGGAAACCTGGAGGCACGACGGGGAAACCTGGAAGGATTCTGGCGGTCGAAAGGGGGAAAGCACGAAACGGCGTTCAACGAAGTGATGACCGAGTATTACAGGCGTGTCGATCTCGCGATGCGCACTTTCGGGACACTCCGGCAGCCGGACGGCTTCCGTTCCGACAGGGGAAGGATCTATGTCCTGTACGGCCCGCCGACGACGACCGACAGGACGCTCAATCCCGTCTCCGGGTTCCAGGAGATCTGGACGTACGGCCACCTGAAGAAGCAGTTCATGTTCGTCGACCAGAACAAATCAGGCAATTACGTCCTCGTTTCCACAACGGCACTATGAAGCCCATAATCGCAATCACCGTCGGAGACTACAACGGAATCGGGCCGGAAGTCTCACTGAAGGCAATTGCCACGCCTCTGGTGCGACGGCTCTGCACACCCGTGCTCGTAGGCCCCTCCGGGATATTCGAACGCGTCGCTTCCCGCCTTGCACTTCGGATGCGGTTTCTCCCCTTCGCCTCCACAGGGCCTGGGGGGGGACGCATAGTGCAGATACTCGAGCCCGCCGGTGGGACCCCCGTGCGGTTTTCCCCCGGAAGGCTCTCCGCGGACGCGGGGGCTGCCGCGGGGGCCGCCATACGCACATCCATCAGGCTGGTGCTTGCAGGAGAAGCGCGGGCACTTGTCACCGCCCCCGTGTCGAAGCACGCACTCCATCTCGCAGGCATCAACGCACCGGGCCAGACAGAACTTCTCCAGCGCCTCACACGCTCTCCCCATGTCGCAATGATGCTTGTCAGCGGTTCGCTCCGCGTCGGCCTTGTCACGATACACACGCCGCTCCGGAAAGTCCCGCGCGAACTTACCGACGCGCTCCTCAGGGAGCGCATCACGGTGATCCACCGCGCGCTCCGCACCGACTGGCGGATCCGGTCCCCCCGACTCGCCGTTCTTGCCCTCAACCCGCACGCCGGCGAGGGAGGGGACCTCGGCAACGAAGAGCAACGGGTGATCATACCGGTCATCGCGGCACTCAGGGAGGAGGGACTGCGCCTGGAGGGACCCTTCCCCGCCGACGCCTTCTTCGCACGGTACGAGCCGGGGTCGTACGACGCCGTCGTCGCGATGTACCATGATCAGGGACTGATCCCGGTGAAGATGTCAGCCCGCGGCAAAGCCGTCAACGTCTCTGTCGGGCTCCCGCTGGTCAGAACCTCCCCGGATCACGGGACGGCGTTCGACATCGCCGGGCGGTCGATCGCCGACCCGGCCAGCATGATCGAGGCGATACGCACCGCCGTGTCCCTCTCGTTCCACCGTCCGGCAGCGACCCTGGAGGGAAAGCCATGATATCGTTCAAAGGCGTCTCGGTGGACTTCGGCTCACATACGCTGCTGAAGGACATCACGCTTCAGATCAAGCCGGGGGAGTTCGTCTTCCTCGTCGGCCAGACCGGTTCCGGGAAAAGCACCGTGCTCCGGCTGATCTACATGGACATACTCCCCACCCGCGGGACCGTCTTCGTCGGCAAACATTGTTCGGCGTCGATACAGCTCCGCGAGATCCCGTTCCTGAGGCGCGAACTGGGAGTCGTCTTCCAGGATTTCAAGCTCCTCGAAGACAGAAGCGTGTACGACAACGTGGCGTTCACGCTTCACGTCACCGGCACTCCCGCGGCGGAGATCAAGAAAAAGGTGATGCATACGCTCGGCGACGTCGGACTCAGCCACGCGCGCAACAAGATGGCACATGAGCTCTCCGGGGGTGAACAGCAGCGCGTGGCGATCGCCCGGGCGCTCGCCAACAACCCGACATTCCTGCTTGCGGACGAGCCCACTGGCAATCTGGACCCCGGCACATCGCTCGAGATCCTGACCCTCCTGAAGGGAATCAACATGCGGGGGACCGCGGTCGTGATGGCGACACACAACTACGATATTGTCAGGAAGGCGAAGGAGCGGATACTGAAGATCGAGGAGGGCGGGATACGCGAAGTGGACGCCCCGTTTTGAAAATTACGGCGCCTGCGGCGCCACCTTCAGGCGTGCGGACTTAGCCCGCCACCGCCTCTACGCGCTGGATCTCGGGAAAGTCGCGCATCAGCGCCCTCTCCACCCCCGCACGAAGCGTCATGGTGGACATCGGGCAGGTGAGGCACCTCCCCACCCACTGGATCTCGACGGTCCCGTTTTCGCGGAAACGGAGAAACTTCACATCTCCTCCGTCCATGCGAAGGTACGGACGGACGGTGTCGAGAGACTGTTCGATCCGCCCGGCGAAATGCTCATCCGTGTTCACTTCAACCTGTCCCTAGCTGTATGTCGACCCCCGGGGCGCCCGCCCGGGCCGCGTTGCGGATGCTGACCTGTGCGGCCACGTTTCGGGCGACGGAGCGGAGGATCGCGCTCTGCACCGGCGCCTCCGGATCCGCCACTATGGGCGTTCCCCGGTCCCCGCTCACGCGGATGTTCGTGTACAGTGGAACTTCACCGAGGAATGGAACCCCAATCTGTTCCGCCGCCTTCTTCCCCCCCCCGTTGTCGAAAATGTCCTCCCGCTCCCCGCAGTGTGAGCAGACAAAATAGCTCATGTTTTCGACAACGCCGAGCACCGGGACGTCGACCTTCTCGAACATTTTCCATGCCTTCAGCGCATCGGCAAGAGAGATATCCTGCGGCGTCGTGACGACGACCGCCCCCGTCAAGGGTATCGTCTGTACCAGCGTCAACTGTATGTCCCCTGTCCCGGGAGGGAGATCCATGACAAGGTAGTCCAGTTCCCCCCATTCCACATCGGACATGAACTGCTTCACCGCACCGCTGACCATCGGGCCCCTCCAGACGACCGCCTGCATCGGATCGACGAGGAACCCTATCGACATCACCTTGACCCCCCAGTTTTCAATCGGCAGCAGTTTCTGCCCCTTCATGCCGGGACGCTTCTTGATCCCCATCATCAGGGGCATGCTCGGGCCGTAGATGTCCAGATCCACGAGACCGACGGCGGCCCCGTCCATTGCCAGTGCGACCGCGAGGTTGGCCGCAATCGTCGACTTCCCGACCCCCCCCTTCCCGGAGGCGACGGCGATCGTGTTCCTGACCCCCTGAAGGATCGCCCCGCGCTGTGCGTGTTCGTGCTGCATGACATTGGACGTCATCGTGACGTTGACGTTTCCCACGCCTTCGACCGCCTCCCTGACGGCCTTCACAGACGCAGACTTGAGCTCTTCCCTCACCGGACAGGCGGGCGTCGTCAGTTCAATCGTGAAGGCGACATCGCTCCCGGTGATGACGATGTTCTTGACGAATTTGAGCGTCACAATGTCCCGGTGCAGATCGGGGTCCTTCACACTCCGGAGCGCCTCCAGAACATTCCCCTCGTTCAACGGCTTCATGCGATGCGGCTTCCCTCCTTTTGGTGGTGATGTCACAGATCAAACACTCCGCGGTCATATCAGGTTCATATTCTTTCCTACTTTTTCAAATGCGTCCAGGGCCCTGTCGATCTCCTTCGTGCTGAGCGCCGCGGAAACCTGCGCCCTGAGACGCGCTTCCCCCTTCGGGACCACCGGGTACCAGAGACCGCGTATGTAGACTCCCGCCTTCATCAGCGCCTGACTCATGGCCTGGGCAACGGATGCCTCGCCGAGCATGACGGGGACGATCGGGTGCTCCCCTTCGAGGATCCTGAACCCGAGGGCGGAGATCTCCTTTCTGAAATACGCGGTGTTCGCCGCAAGCTTCCGGACGAGCGACCTGTCCTTCATCAGGAGCGTGAACGAAGCATTCGCGCCGGACACGATCGCCGGCGGAAGCGAATTCGAGAATATATATGTCCGCGCCTTCTGACGCATGAACGCGATCAGCTCCCTCCTGCCGCTGATGTATCCCCCCGCTGCGCCGCCGATCGCTTTCCCGAGCGTCCCCGTGAGGACATCCACGCGGCCGTGGACACCGCGCGCCTCCGGTGTGCCCCTGCCGGTCCTGCCACACACTCCGACACCGTGCGAGTCGTCCACGAAGAGGAGCGCATCGTACTTTGCGGCGATCCCCGTCAGGGCGTCCAGGGGGGCAAGGTCCCCCTCCATGCTGAACACTCCGTCGGACGCGATGATCCTGAGACGGTACTCCTTGGCTCTGTCCTCTTCGAGCTGGCGGACGAGGTCGTCCATGTCCGCGTGTGCGTAGATCTTCCGCTCCGTGGACTCCGGCCTGCAGAGCCGCTGGCCGTCGATGATGCTGGCATGGTTCAACCGGTCGGAGTAGATCACGTCACGGTAGGACTCCATCCCCATCTTCTCGTTGGTCAGCGAAGCGAAGAACGCCTCGTTGGCGGCCCAGCAGGAGGAAAACAGAATAGCGTCCTCCGTCCCCAGGAACTTCGCGATCTTCTTTTCCAGAGAGAGGTGGATGTCCTGCGTTCCGCAGATGAAGCGCACGGAGGCAACGCCGTACCCGTAATCCCTGATGCCGCGGATCGCGGCATTGCGCACCGCGGGGTGGTTCGACAGCCCGAGGTAATTATTGGAAGCGAGCATCACCGCCTTCCGGCCGCCGACCCGGACGACGCCGTCCTGAGCGCTCTGAAGGGGTATCTCGTACTTGTAGGTGTGCGACCGCTCGAGCTGCTCGAGTTCCCGTGTGACGAGGTCCAGCACATTCGCCATGTACTCAATCTCCGTTTCGCAGTCAGTGAGGTGATGATTTGACAAGCCGGGCTGCAAACGAGCCGTCCATCCCGTGCCGGTGGGGAAATGTCTCCACGAACCCGGCCGCGTTCACGAGGTCCCGGCTGACAAATTCCCCCGCCGCCTCGAGTGCGAATTCGGGGTGCCGCCCGAGGAACGCCCCGACAATCTCCTCGTTCTCGTCCGGCTCGACCGTGCATGTGCTGTAGACGAGGACGCCGTGAGGCTTCACGAGACGGGCCGCGTTCTCGATAAGACCGGTCTGGATTTTTGTGAGCTTCAGGATGTCCGACACGTCCCGCTTCCATTTGATGTCGGGTTTCTTCGCGAGAACGCCGAGGCCGGAGCAGGGCGCATCGAGCAGGACCCTGTCGGCGGACTCCGCTTCCAGCATCGAGGCGTCCGCCGCCTGCAGCGTCACATTCTTCAGCCCCAGGCGATCGCACGACGCCTTGATGAGCGCCAGCTTCGCCTCGTGCCGGTCGATCGCAAGCACCTCCCCCTCGTTCTTCATCATCTCGGCGATGTTCGTGGTTTTGCCGCCCGGTGCGGCGCACAGATCGATCACGCGGTCCCCCGGCCTCGGCCCGAGGAGCAAACAGGGAAGCGCCGCGCTCTCATCCTGGATCGTGAACATCCCGCCGCGGAACAGGTCCATCTGACCGATCCCCGCGAGCGATTTCACCCTCACGAAATAGTCGATGTAGCGGGATCCGGAATATGCGATCCCCTGCTCCTCCAGGAGGCGGAGGAAGGGCCCCGGATCGATCTTCAGCCGGTTGATGCGGAGCGAGAGGGAAGGGCGCTCATTGGCCGCGATGAGGAACCGTTTCGTCTCCTCGACGCCGAACCGTGCCACCCAGCGCCTGACCATCCAGTGTGGATGCGAGTAGTACACGGCGAGGTGCTGCACGGGATCCTCCTCGAGGAGCGGATAACGGATCCCCTCGATGTTCCTTATGATATTGCGGAGCACCGCATTCACCAGTCCGGCCGGCTTTTCCCCGCGGATCCGTTTGATGAACTCCACGCCTTCGTTGACCGCCGCCGAGTGGGGGACACGGTCGAGAAACAGAATCTGGTAGAGTGCTACCCGCAGCGTGTTCTTGATGTTGATTTCGGACTTGGCGAAGTTCCCGTGCGAAAAGCCGTTCAGCACCCAGTCGAGCCGGTTCTGCCAGCGAAGGACGCCGTGGACGAGCTCGTTGAGGAGCCCCTTGTCGAGATCGGACAGGTCCCCCGACTTGAGTTCCATGTCGAGCACCTTGTCGAGGTACGAGTCCGTCCGTTCGACACGGTTCAGTATCCTGACCGCAATGCCGCGCGGGCCGCTGTACAGGTTCTTTCTCGCATGTGCGGGGATGGTATCTGGCGGGAGAATCTCCACGTGCCTGCGCTCGAGTGAGTAGGATGGTTGCCAAAATGGAAACGTTCCGCGGCGATGCTCGCTGCGGAACGTCTGTCATGAGCCGCCGGGCGGCACTCCTGAAGGTACGGCCTGAAGCCGTTACGCAGCGGGAGTCTCGGCCACTTTCTTCGCATACTTCCTGTTGTACCGTTCCACCCTACCGGCGGAATCGACGAGTTTCTGACGGCCCGTGAAAAACGGGTGGCAAGCGGAGCAGATTTCAATCTTCAGATTCCCCAGCGTCGAACGGGTCTCAAACGTGTTCCCGCAGACGCAGGTGACCACCGATTTCTTATAGTCGGGGTGAATTCCTTCTTTCATTGCGTATCCTCCTTTATCGCAGCGTTGCCAGGGCAATAGTATGACAGGATACCGAATTCCCGCAAAAGAAGCAATCGCGCTCTCCCGGCTTGATATTGGAGGCCCGAATCGATACATTCAAAGCCGTATGAGGGGGCGAGAGAAATATCGGTCAGTGCGCTCTGCCTGGGCCGCGGTCTTGGCGGCCCTCCTTACAGTCACTGCGGTGAGCGGGGCTTCCGCGCAGCAGACAACGGCATTCGCTTTCCTTCGGAACGACGTGGGCGCCCGCCCCGCCGCTCTTGCCGGGAGCGTTGTGGCAGTCACGAACGATCCTGTCCTTCTCTTCTACAATCCGGCGTCGCTCGGGACCCTCACTTCTGCGGCCGGCTCCGCGGGATTTTTCAAACACCTGCTGGACATCAATGTCGGGTACGCCGTCTACGGCCAGGAGATCGCCGGCGTCGGCAACGTGGGCGCCGGGGTCATCTACACAAACTACGGTTCGTTCGACCGGACGGACGAGTTCGGGAATACGATCGGGACGTTTACCGCCGCGGACATTGCCTTCTCGGCAGGGTACAGTAATTCGCTCGAAGAGAACGTCTTCTACGGCGGAGCCGTGAAATTCATCTATTCGTCGATCGCCGGCTACCGGGCAACGGCACTCGCGGCCGACGCCGGCATCCTCTACCGTCTCCCCTCAAGCCGGCTGACGCTCGGGGCAAGCCTGCGGAATATCGGCGGGGAAACGAAAACCTATGCCGGCGTGAACGAACCCCTGCCGCTTGACTTCGCCGTCGGGGCATCCGTCGTCCCCCGGGGGCTTCCCCTCCTTTTAAACGTCGATTTCCACCGCCTCAATGAGAATCCGGGGGGGTTCATCGACCGTTTCCGCGCGTTTACGGTCGGTGGAGAATTCACTCTTTCACACGCCTTCCAGGCCCGCTTCGGGTACAACAACCAGGCACGCAGGGATCTTCAAACCGGGACCACATCGGGCCTTGCGGGATTCTCTGCCGGCGTGGGAATTACCATTTCCGGAACCGTGGTCGACTATGCCCTCTCCTCGCTCGGCCCGATCGGCAACCTGCACAGGATCTCGGTGGGGATGACGTTCTAAATTCCCGATGGCGCCATTGGCGACACTCCCCGGATCGGCGCCAATGTCAGTGCCCGGCCAGGGGCGCCAGAAGTGCGGTTCCCGCCCAGAAAAGAAGCATCCCTCCGAACACAAGCAGCGGGATCACCCTGTTCCGGGAGTGATTGATTTCGGGGATCAGGTCACTCGCCCCGACATACGTGGAGGCACCGGCCGAGAACGCAAACGCAAATCCCACGACCCGTCCGTTCACCCCCGAGAGTATGAACACGCTCAGAATGCCGAGCATCGTCGCCACCCCGATTGCGAGTGAGGCCAGGAATGCCGTCCGCCTTCTCCGTTCCGCCGCGATCATCACCGAGGCGATCGTGAGCCCCTCGGGGATCTTGTGAAGGAGGACGGCGAAGAATATGAGGAGCCCCAGATAGAAGTTGAACTCCATCCCCGCCGAGATCGCAAAGCCGTCGAAGAATGCATGGATGAAGAGCCCGGCGAACGTCGAGTAGCTTGCCACGCCGGAGACCATCACGTCCGTGTGCGTCTCCTCGCCAAAATGAAGATGTCCCACGATCGTGTGCTCAAAGAAGTGGAGGACGGCATACCCCAGGAGCATGAACAGGGGCGCCTCTCCCCCCACGGCGCTGAAACTCTGGGGCACGAGTTCGAGGAACACGAGTGCGAGTATGAACCCGGCGCCGAGCGAAAGCAGGTATTCCTGAATTCTCCGCGGCCACTTCTTGCGCATGAGGACGAGGCTCCCGCCGACGATTTCCGCGGCCGCGGCGACGAGCCCGAACAGGATGATTGTGAGTGTCATACGTGAGGACGTCCTCTCAGTGGGCGTAGGGGACCGCCAGATACTGTTCCGCCAGTGCCCGTGAATCCTGATAGTCTTTCATCTCCCGGACCTTGCGGTACTGCGCGAGGGCGAGTTCCCTCTTCCCCTGCATGTCGTACAGCATCCCCATCCTCAGGTTCGCCATCGCCATGAACCCGGACGCCTCATCCCTGTCGAGCGTCCGCGAGAGGCCGTCGCAGCGGTAGAAATGGTCAAGGGCTTCATCGAACCGCCTGCCGGTCATGGCCCCCATCCCGCAATAGTACTCCGCCTCCCGTTCCACCGGGGGAGTATACCCTCTCATCCCGCTCCGCGCACGCGCGACGATCTCCTTGAACTCACTCTGTACCATGTCCCAGTTGCTCAGCGCAACATAGGACCTTCCGCAATAGCGGTGAAACACCATGTTCGCGGGGAACTTCCGGTGCAGATCCAGCGCGAGAGCGAGCGACTGATTGTAGTCCTTTTCATAAAAGTAGTAGATCTGCAGGAGGAAGTACTCCGCCTCGACCGACGCGTATGTCCCTTTTTCCGAAGCGGTCCTCAGCTGGAGGATCCCCTTCTGCCTGTCCCCCGGTGGAATGAAAAGGATCAGCGGTTTGAGGAACGGGTACTCGGAGGGGATGACCTCGGCGTAGTAATTGTAGATGCCGGCCCCGAGGAGGACATCGTTGTTCCCCGGATCGAGAGCCAGCGCTTCGCGAACCAGCGGGAGCGCCTTCCTCCCCGCGTTTGCCGCGCCGAGGTAGTCGCTCCTGTGGAACCTCAGGCGTCCCTCGAAACCGATCGCTCCCCCCTTGAAGAATATCGCGTTGACATCATTCCGGTCCTGTTCCAGGAGCGAATCGCACATACCGACGACGCCGTCGAGCGCGTCATAGAATTCCCTGTCGTATCGTTCGTCGTCGATGTTGATCATGATCATCCACCAGCGGACCATGGCGAGGAAGAAATACCCGGCCGGATCCCCGGGCCTCTGGCGGACCAGTTCCCGGAATTCCGTCTCCGCACTCTCGAACTCGAGATTGTACACATGACCGATCCCGCGCCTGGCAAGCGCTTCGAAGTCGGCCGGAGCCCGCTGGGCGTGTACCGGCAGCGCCGCAAGGAGGCAGAAGACCGTCGAGAGGCAGGCGCGTATCATCCTTTTCCCCCTCCGCTGCCGGCGACGAGATCCTCGATCGAATCGAGAGTGACGACCCCCTCGGGCGGCGCAAGGAACCCGGCTTTCAGTATGTACCACAGGCTCGCCAGAAGCGCGATCGTCGCAAGCACCCCCCCTTCCGGGCCGAACTCCCCGCCGCCGATCCACGCCGGTCCCGACCGGGCGGTTTTGAACAGGGCGTGTGCGTCGTCGAGCATCCCGCTCGTCGGCAGCCCGAAAAGAGTGGTCTGAGAGAAGTTCCAGGCGAAATGGACGCCGAACGGGAGCCAGAGGCTCCGGGTCTTCATGTAGGCGAACGAAAAGAGGATCCCTGCGAGAACAATATTGCAGAGCGAGAAGAGTGTGACGTGCGGGTTCTGCATGTGGGCGAGACCGAACAGGAGGGCCATCAGGAGCGTCGCCGGGAGAAACGTCACCGCCTGGATCAGTGTCTGGAACGCATACCCCCGGAAGAGGAGCTCTTCCTCCATCGCCCCCGCGGCGAACCAGAGGACCGAGAGAACCGTCACACGGATCGCGCCGGCCGGGTCCAGCCCGCTGTACGACGGTATCACGTATCCCATCGCCACTTCGACGATGGTGATCCCTGCCATCATGAGGAACCCCAGGAGGCATCCCGCCCCGAGTTCGCGGAGCGTGCGGTCGTGGATCCAGAGTCCCACCGCACGGACGGGTTTGCGGTTCACGGAACGGGTGAGCGTCCACGTCGCGCCCAGCGCCGAGGCGAGGAGAATCAGTTTTTCCAGCATCGGGCTTTCGATCCCTGCGAGGCGCAGGGGGAGAATCCCCCCCGTCACGAACAGGGGGACCAGGCACATGAACGCGGCGACCCTCCAACCCTGCCGGATATCTCCGTGCCTGTCGAAAAGAAAGTCCCTGAAGAGCCGGATCATGCGTACGGAAGACGCGATACTCTCTGGAGCGAGATCCGTATCTCCACCTGCCGGGTCGGATAACTTCCCGGGAGAATGTGAACATGCACCCGGACGTAATTGATCTCCCCGGTGTTCCCAATAGTCTTCACGTAATAGACCGTATAGTCCTCCAACGTAAGGGACTGAAGCGAAAACGTGTTGTCCGGGGGAAACGTTGCGAGGGGGGCGTTAAGATCCGAGGCCGGCGTTGACTCTGTCGAAAAGAGCGTCTGGTGCCATCCCTGGTTGAACACGCCGGCGCCGAAGATCTGGAGAGGCGATCCACTGGGTCCCCAGAGGTAGAAATCGAGCGTGGAGTCCGCATTGGCATCGAGCAATCCGACCGCCCGCGGATCGGTCGTCCCGGTCCCGGCATCCACGCCGGGGGTCCCGGTCTGCTGCGCTGAATTGTATTCCGTGACGACGATGGGGACAGCGTCAAATCTCCATGCAGGAGCCCAGGTGATCGTTGCGGCGTCGCTCATCTGTCCGTTTTTCAGGCGGGAACGGATCGAGAATGTCGTCGCACCTCGCGGGAGAGGACCCGCGGTGAACCGATCGGCGAGCGCGGAAAGCGTATCGGTGACCGACCCCCACGAGAGTATGTACCCTGCGAAAGTGGTGTCGGAGGCGCTCACGGAAGAAGCCCATATGAGGCCGACGTGCGCACTGTCAAGTGAATAGGCCTCCAGGCTTGATGGAGCGCGGAGAGAAGAAGTCCCCCCCGGGCCCGCAAGGTTGTCCCCGCATCCCGCGCATACGACGACGGCGATCAAAAGGAATACAGTCTTCATGCAGCCCCTCTTTTGCGGTGATTGTTCGTGCCTCCCACCCTCAGTGTCTTCATCCGATCTTTGCGCGCAGGAAGGGAACAAGGCCGTCCTTCCCCACTCGCTCCTGGCGCATCGAATCGCGATCCCTGACGGTCACGGTCTGGTCCTCGAGCGTCCCGGAATCCACCGTGATGCAGAACGGCGTCCCCGCCTCATCCTGCCGCCGGTAGCGGCGACCCACCGCACCGCTGTCGTCGTAGAAGACGCGGAAGTGGGGACGGATCGCCGCTACGATCCCGCGCGCGATCTCCGGCATCCCGTCCCGGTTGACGAGCGGGAAGACCGCGGCTTTGACCGGGGCAAGGCGCGGATGGAGACCCAGCACCACGCGGGTCTCCGTCTTTCCGTCGGCCGTCGGCGCCTCCTCTTCCCGGTAGGCATCGACGAGGAAGGCCATGAACGACCGGCTCGCCCCCGCGGATGTCTCGATGATGAACGGGGTGTACCGTTCCTTCGTCTGCTCGTCGAAGAACTTCATCGACTTTCCGGAATATTGCTCGTGGCGGGAGAGATCGAAATCCGACCGGTTGTGTATCCCTTCGATCTCCCCCCACCCGAAGGGGAATGCATATTCGATATCGTAGGCATCCCGGGCATAGTGCGCCAGCTCACCGGCCTCATGCCGGTGAAAATGCAGCTTTTCCTTCTTCATCCCCAGGGAAATAAACCACTGAAGCCGTTGATCCTTCCAGTAGTTGAACCACTTCTCATCGGCACCGGGAGGGACGAAGAACTGCATTTCCATCTGCTCGAACTCCCGTGTCCGGAAGAGGAAGTTCTTCGTATTGATTTCGTTCCGGAACGCCTTCCCGATCTGTGCGATGCCGAACGGGGGACGCTGCCTCGAAGAGCTGAGCACGTTCAGAAAATTCACGAATATCCCCTGCGCGGTCTCCGGCCGGAGATACACGACGGCCGAAGAATCTTCTACGGGACCGACGAACGTCTTGAACATCAGGTTGAACCGGCGCGCGTCGGTGAATTTCCCCTCCGCCTGGCATTTGGCTGCACGCCGTCCCTTGTAGGCCGGACTGCCGCAGGATGCATCCCCGATCTGGTCGGCCCGGAAGCGGGCCTTGCACTCCTTGCAGTCGACCATCGGATCGGTGAAGTTTTCGACGTGGCCGGAGGCTTCCCATACGCGCGGGTGCATAAGGATGGCGGCATCGATCCCCTCCACGTCCTCGCGGCAGGTCATCGCCTGCCACCACTGGTCCTTGATGTTCCTCAGAAGCTCCACGCCGAGCGGCCCGTAGTCCCAGCAGCCGTTCAGCCCGCCGTAGATCTCGCTCGACTGAAAGACATATCCGCGCCGCTTGCAGAGCGACACGATCTTTTCCATCAGCGCCGTCCCGGCCCCCGGCGCGTCTCCCTTTTTTCCCTCTCCCTTTTCGCTCGTAATGGATCTGCTCCTTTCTCTGGGTGGTCCTTGAATTCAGCGGCCGGCATCCGGAACGAACCAGAGACTCCGGATCGTTATGCCTCCCCGGACGACGTGCATGGTGACGCTGTTCTCCTTCGAGCGTTCCATGGCGACAACGCCCGCTCCGAACTGCGCGATCCTGCCCACGAGCGCGTGATTGAATTCCAGGCTGCGGAATCCAGGATCGACGGGTATCTTTTCCTCGATCCTTCCCGTCGGTTCACCTGCGGCCGTTGCTTTCCATGACCGGATGAGTCGCGCGTCGATTGCGTACAGAGGGCAGAGGCTGTCGATCGCCGCGGCGATCCCCGCCTCGGCCGACCTCCGCCCGGCGGGCGTCTCCGGAAAGACCCTCCCCGCCGTGATCAGCCCGGCACCGGTCAGAAGAATCGCGCACAGCGCGAGGACGCACGCGATCGCAAGGCGCCTCCGGAGCGGAAGGGGGATCGACATGAGCGTCATGAATTCGTGAAATGCGGTTTCCGTTTTTCGAGAAACGCCGTTGTCCCCTCCCTGAAGTCATGCGTCCCGCAGCAGACGCCGAAGAGAGAAGCCTCGAGTTTTTCCCCTTCGCTCGAGGAGACCTCTTCCGTCATGTTGACGGCCTTGAGCGCCATCCTGACGGCGATCTGTCCCACAGAGGCAATCAGCACGGCCATCGCCCGTGCCCGGCCCATGAGCTCGGGGAGGGGAAACACCCTGCTGACGAGCCCGGCCGCGAGCGCCTCCTGCGCGTCCATCTGCACGCCTGTCAGTATCATCTCCATCGCCCTTCCCCTGCCGATGAGGCGGGCCAGGCGTTGCGTCCCCCCGTACCCCGGGATGATGCCGAGGTTCACTTCAGGTTGTCCAAACTTCGCGTTTGCTGAGGCAAGGCGTATGTGGCAGGCCAGTGCGAGCTCGCACCCTCCGCCGAGAGCGTAGCCATTGACCGCGGCGATCACCGGCTTTCCGAGATTCTCGATCCCGTCGAACACCGACTGCCCTCCCTCCGCAAACTCCCTCCCGCTCCCGCTCTCCAGGCCGCGCAATTCCCCGATGTCGGTCCCCGCGACGAATGCTTTCTCCCCCGCCCCGGTGAGTATGACGACATCCACCGCAGGGTCGTTCTTGAGAGAGGCAAAGCACTCACGGAGCTCGGCTTTCGCCTGAGCGTTGAGCGCGTTCAATTTTTCAGGGCGGTTCACCGTGACCGTCGCTATCCGGCCGGCCACGTCTGTGAGTAATGTCTGGTATGCCATGGTTGAGCGCGGGCATTGTGCATGAATTGCCGGGCGTCGGACCCCCCGGCCGGAAGTGAACGGGTCACACGAGCTCGACCCTGCTCTGATCGCCGATCATAAACCTGTGCACCCTCGGTTTTCCCGTCGCCTCGACGATCTCCACGTCGTTCCCGAGTATGCTTCCTTCGAGCCTGATGCCGACGTTGGCGATTCTGCAATCGCGGAGTATGATACTGTACTCGACCTCGCTCCCTTTCAGCGTCGTGTTGTTCCCGATGGAAGAGAAGGGGCCGACGTAGGAATCCTCCACAAGGCACCCTTCGCCGATGATCGCCGGACCGCGGATGACGCTGTTGACGATGCGCGCTCCTTTTTCGATCACTACCTTCCCCGCGACGGATGACCGTTCGTCGACCTCCCCCCGCACGGCGGGGCTGACATTGTCGAGAACGAGTCGGTTGGCCTCCAGGAGGTCGGTAGGTTTCCCGGTGTCCTTCCACCAGCCCGTGATCTCCGTATACCCGACATCCATCCCCTTCCTGATAAGGTACTGGTGGGCATCAGAGATCTCGAGTTCCCCGCGGGCGCTGGGAGCAATGTTTTTTACCGCTTCGAAAATGCAGCTGTCGTAGAGATAGATGCCTGCCACCGCGTAGCTGCTCCGCGGATGAAGGGGTTTCTCTTCGACACCGACGATTTTCCCGTTCTTGATCTCCGGCACCCCGAACCGCTCGGGATCCTTTACTTTCGCCAGCGTGAGGAAGCAGTTGCACCTGCTCGTTTCAAATTCTTCGATGAACCGTTTCACACCCCCGACGACCAAGTTGTCGCCCAGGTAAAAGATAAACCGGTCGTTGCCGATGAAAGGCTCTCCGAGCGCCACAACCTGGGCAAGCCCCCCGGGGGACACCTGAGGGATGTACGTGATCTTTACCCCCCAGCGCCCCCCGCTGCCGATGGCGTCGGGAACTTCGTTGCTGTCCGCGTTCACGACAATCCCGATCTCCCTGATCCCTGCCTCGGCGGCCGCTTCGATGGCATAGTGGAGTATCGGCTTGTTGGCGATGGGGATCAGGTGTTTGTTGCGCGTGTGGGTGATGGGGCGGAGCCTGGTCCCGCGTCCGCCGCTGGCGATGAGAGCTTTCACTTTCGATTCCCGGTTGTTGATGAATCCTGCATGTAGGACATGATGAGATTCTCCAGCGCTTCGCGCCGTTCCGGGGTGAGAGACCCCCTCTCGATCGCCAGGCGGGCCGTCTCGAGAGTCATGCGCGTGAAATACGGAAGGAGCGCGGGGAGCGATGCGCGCACCGCCTCCAGATGCTTCGCCACAGTTTCGACGCCGCCGCGCGCAACGGGTCCGCTCAGAGCGGAGGCCGGCGATGTCGCGAAAACATTGAGGACCGTCGCCTCGATGATCGGCCTGAAGGGATCGAGGCGGGGAGCTTCCTTCCGGGAGACCCTTCCGTACATCTCCCGGAGCACCGACAGGAGCACGGTAAGGTGATTGGACGCGACCACGCACGTCGCGTGGTACAGTTCCCTGAACTCCGGCGGGATTTCGATGATATGCCCCCGGAGGGTTCGGGCGAGTCGCCGGGCCATCCTGAGACCAGGGCGGGGACCGTCTGCACCGTACCAGATCCCGCGCGCCAGCGGCACGATGCGCCTCGGGGGAAAACTCCGTGGAAATGTCTGCAGGGGATGGAACGAGAACACCGTCGCCCCCCGCTCCGCCAGAGGCTCCAGGACCGATGCGGTCAGCATCCCCGATGCGTGACAGGCACCCATCCGGCCGAATTCCAACCCTTCCAGCCGGGCGAGCGTCGACGCCACCCCGGCAACAGCGTCGTGCGGGGTCGCGATGAACACGATGTCAGTCCCCGGGGGGATGGCGGTCAGGGCGTCCCCGTGCGTGCGGCACCGAAGGAACGCCGCAGCCGACCGTGCCGACGAGCGGCTGCGCGACACCACCGCGGTGATCCGGGCCCCTTCCTCAACGAGCACCCTGCCAAGGACGGTACCGACTTTCCCGGCGCCGACAATGGCAACCCGGAGCGGGACGCGGCGTCTCCCCGTGGTCTTCATCAGAACGCCACCGCACTCAGGTACCCGACAACGCTGCGCCGGTCCCCCGTGACATCCCCTGACGTCGCGTAGTCCATGACCTCGATGCGGGTCGCACCGAGGCACTTCAGGGCCGTCATCACGGCCACCACCGGCCCTCCCCCGCAGGCCTCGGCCGCCCCTTCCGTCAGGTGGGACATCAGGGAACGCGCATCGAACCCTCTCACATCTCCGATCATCACCGCATCAATCTCCCGGGCCTCCCTGTCGACGTGAAAATGCGACAAATCCGTGCTGGCGACGAGCAATGCCCGCCGGTCACGGAGAACGCCACCGAGCGCCTCTCCGAGCGCGAAGCAGGTCCCGGGAGTCTGATGACCGATCACCAGCGGCAGAAATGAGAACGACCCCAGCACCGTCTGGAGAAACGGAAGGTGGACCTCGACGGCGTGCTCCTCTCCATGGCCTGCCGCCGATGCGTGCACAAACGGTGCGGCCGAGATCAGCGCAGCGCGGAGGTCACTGTCGACGGGAATGGTTCCAAGCGGGGTGACGTACGCCTCCCCATCATAGACGGACACGCCTTCAAAAAATTCGCGGTGGCTCGGCGCAACGACGACGACCGTGTCGTACGCCCCCCGCACCAGCTTTCCGTAGGCCCGCCCGGCGGTCGGTCCCGAGTACAGGTAACCCGCATGCGGGGCGATGATCCCCCGAACTCCGGCGGACGCTTCCGCCGGCTGCGCGGGTATCATTCCGGCGATCGTTCGCGCAAGTTCACCGGGTTCGCCCGGATAAAACATCCCGGCGACGGCAGCCGCACGGATGACCCCCCCCCGGACGTCATGAGTGCGCATGTTCTTCATTGCACACCTCGGCGGTGAACATAGACAGTTTTGCCCCCGCTCCCGGGGCGCGGATTTAGCAGCAACCTCCGCCACGACCTTCGCAAGTGGAAGGGGTGATAGGCTATACTCTATACACCCGTTGGTTGTCCGCGCTCATCGCCGGCGTCCTTGCGAAAGCCCTGTTCAACGTAACCAAAACGGGGGTGACTTTCAAGGCGAGAGGGCTCGCCTCGATTCCCGTCCTTGATTCTAGAGGAGGCCTTGAGTACCTTGACTACGACGTGGGTCCTGCACGTTCAAAATTCACAACCAACCCCTTCATCGCATGCCACTGATGGTCAGCATATCGGGGATCCGCGGCGTCATCGGCGAGTCCCTGACCCCCGAGGCTGTTGTCCGATACGCGGGGGCGTTCGGCGAGTACTGCGGGAAACGTCATCCTCCTGCCCCCTCTGTCATACTGGGGCGGGACGGCCGGAGCACCGGGTCGTTCGTCGCCCCGCTCGTCGAGGCCGCCCTGATCGCCAGAGGCGTTCACGTCAGGGAAATCGGAATCTGCCCGACTCCCACGGTCCAGCTCGCCGTGGAGCGGGGAGGCGCGGACGGAGGAATCGCCGTCACCGCGAGCCACAACCCCATGCAGTGGAACGGCCTCAAGTTCATGGCTTCCTCGGGGATGTTCCTCGACGGGGACGAAAACCGCGAGCTGTGGCATATCGCGGAACACCCGGGAAACTATGCCGGGTGGGAATCACTCGGTCGGCATACCAGGGAGGATGTGTGGCTCGAACGACATATCGACGCCGTTCTGGGTCTCGATCTCATGAACATTGAGACGATCCGCCGGCGACGTTTCCGGATCGTTCTGGATTGCGTGAACGCGGCGGGGGGGATGATCGTCCCCCGGTTACTTGAGCGCCTGGGTTGCGAGGTCATCCCCCTCAATTGCGAAGTTTCGGGGGTTTTCGCCCACACTCCCGAGCCGATACCGGAGAATCTCACCGGTCTTGCCTCGCGCGTATCCGCCGAGAAGGCCGACCTCGGGATCGCAGTGGACCCCGACGTGGACCGCCTTGTGCTCATAACGGAAAAAGGGGAGCCGTACGGCGAAGAATACACGATAGCGTCGGCGGTGGAGTTTGTCCTGGGCCGTCGTGATCGACAGCGCTCCGGGAGCCCCCCGAAGGTCGTCGTGAATCTCTCGACGACACGGGCGGTGGACGATATCGCCCGCGCGCACGGGGCCGAAGTGATCCGGACACCCGTCGGAGAGATCAATGTGGCCAAACGCATGAAAGAAATCGGCGCGGTGATCGGGGGGGAAGGAAGCGGCGGAGTCATACTCCCGGACGTCCACCTGGGGCGGGATGCGATTGTGGGAATCGGACTTCTTCTCCAGCTCCTCACGGACTCGGGGACCACACTCTCCGGCCTGAAGGGGACGCTCCCCTCCTATCAGATCGCGAAGGGGAAAATGGAGCTGGGCTCTCTCTCCCCTGACGATGTGCTCGGGAAGATCAGGACACTGCATGACCGGGACGGAAGAATCAATACCGACGACGGGCTCAAGATCGATTGCGAGGATCACTGGGTCCACCTCCGGAAGTCGAACACAGAACCGATCGTCCGGATTATCGCCGAGGCGCACACGATGGACCGCGCACGGGCGGTGGTGGCGGCGTTTAAGAGCGAAATTCAGACCGTCGCAGGCCTGCGATGATGCTCTGCCGAGTCACGGGCACGATTGTCGCAACGCAGAAAACGGAAACACTGCGCGGACAGAAGATACTTATCGTTCAGCCTGTGGACCTCGACGGGGCCCCCGTCGGGCGCGATATACTCGCCCTGGACACGCTGGATGCGGGGACGGGAGACACGGTCCTTGTCGTCCAGGAGGGACAGGCGGCGGCGCAGATGCTCCGGAGGAAGGACGTGCCGGTCCATAGCATCGTTGTTGCTGTTGTGGACGGCATCGATCTGCCGGGGTGAGGGGCATGACGGTCGATCCCCGCGACATTCTCATCATCTCCCGGATCCCGGGTGTCGGGCCGAACCGGCTCCGGGCCCTCCTGACAAGGTTCGGCGACGCCTCCGCCCTTGCGTCCGCTCCGGACCGGTCGCTCCGCCGGATCGAGGGGATCGAAGAGAAAACTGCCGCCTCGATCACGGCATTCTTCCGCTCGGGGGCGGCGGAGGAAGCGGCCCGCTTCGCCGATGACCAGCGGGCGCGGTCGGAGCGTGCCGGCGCAAGGGCGGTGACGCTGTGGGACCCCAGCTATCCCCCCTCGCTCAGGAACATCTACGACCCTCCCCCTCTCCTTTTCGTTCGCGGCACACTCACGGAGGAGGACTCCCGCTCGGTCGCGGTCGTCGGCACCCGCAGACCGAGTCCCTACGGCATCCTCATGGCGGAACGATTTGCACTTGCGCTCGCACAGTTCGGACTCCCTGTCGTGAGCGGTCTGGCACGGGGTATCGATTCCGCCGCACACGCCGCATCGGTCCGTTCAGGAAACCGGACACTTGCAGTGATCGGTTCCGGCATCGACATCATTTATCCGTCCGAGAACAGGGGCCTCGCCGAAAAGATCGCCCTGTGCGGGGCGGTGCTCTCGGAGCTCCCCTTCGGCGCAAAACCGGACGCAGCGAACTTCCCCCGCCGCAACAGGATCGTCAGCGGCATGTCGCTCGCAACGCTGGTCATCGAATCACCTCCGGGAGGCGGAGCGATGATTACGGCGGGAATGGCGCTGGACCAGGGACGCGATGTATTCGCGGTCCCGTCGGCGGTTTCCCCGAACTCGAGGAGCGGGACCAACCTGCTCATCAAGGAGGGAAAAGCGAAACTGACCGAGTGCGTCGACGACATCCTGGAAGAGCTCGCACCCCACCTCCTCCGCCTGAAGCAGCCCACCCCGCGTCCGGGTGCGGCGGATCTGTCCCTGTTCGAAAGGACATTGCTGGATGCAGTCGGGAACGATCCCGTCCATGTCGACGCGCTTGCTGCACGGGCGCACGTGACGGTCCCCGACGCGCTCGTGCTCCTCCTGTCGCTGGAATTCAAGGGAGCAGTCCGGCAGATGCCCGGAAAGCGGTTCGTCCGTCTCTGAGGTGCTTTCTTGTTGTCCCGGAATTCAGTATTTTATCTACCAGTAGAGGGAGTTCCGGGTGCGCGCATGTTCGTGATAGGGGAAGCGGTCATCGATGACGCCGCAGGCCGGGCTTCGTTCTGTTGCGATCTTCCCTCCTGTCGGGGGGCATGTTGCACGCTCCCGGGCGGACGCGGCGCACCTCTGGAGGACGACGAGGTGCTGGAGATCGGGAAGGCCTATCCCGCCGCGCGGCAATTCCTCGGCGAAAGAAGCCTCCGTGCCGTCGCCGCCGCCGGGCTGACGGAAGGGAGGAAGGGAGACTTCGCCACCCCCTGTATCGACGGGCAGGAGTGCGTGTTCGTGTGCTTCGAGGAGGGCATTGCCCGGTGCAGCTTTGAACGGGCATTCGAGCGCGGGCTCACCGACTGGCGCAAGCCTCTCTCCTGCCACCTCTTCCCCATCCGTATCCGTCAATTTGGGAAGGATTTTCTCCGGTACGAAATGATCGAGGAATGTGCACCCGGGCGGCGTAAGGGGGAAACGGCGGGGGTACCCCTTCGCGAATTCCTCCGCGAGCCCCTGATCCGCCGGTACGGCGAAGTGTGGTACAGGAAGTTCATCGCATACTGTCACGGGCGCGCAGAACCGTAACTGCGGGGATTTCATGCTCAACATCTCGCTCCAGCATAAGATGATGATGAAGCTGTCGCCTCAACAGGTGCAATACCTGAAGATGCTGCAGCTACCCACGCTTGCGCTGGAACAGAAGATCAAGGCAGAGCTCGAGATGAACCCCCTGCTCGAGGAGGGGTTTGAAGAGGAACAGGAAGCGGCACAGGAGCCGGAGGTCGTGGAGGAGGCACCGGACGGGACGAAGGAGGAGTCCACCGCGGACGAGGATTCCTATTCCATCGACGATTTCATGAACGACGAGCTGACCGGCCACAAAGTCCGCGAGCCGTATGACAACGAGGAGAAGGAGGAGCTCCCGCTGGCCGACGCCGTGCCGATGTACCAGCGGCTTCTGGAACAGTCCGGACTGCTCGACCTCGACGACGAGGAACTTCTCACAGGACAGGAGATCATCGGCAACATCGACGAGGACGGGTACCTGCGGCGCGACCTGGCGGCCATCGTGCAGGACATCAACCTGACGCACGAGACACAGATCACGCTGGAGAAGGCCGAAGGAGTCCTCCGGAAGATCCAGCGGCTCGACCCCGTCGGCATCGGGAGCCGTTCGCTGCAGGAGTGCCTCATCGTGCAGCTCGAAGCGGACCGTGCCGACCCCGCGCTGAAGGCCCTGGCGCTCCGCGTCCTCACCGAGTTCTACGATGACTTCACGATGCGCCATTTCGAGGACCTGGGCAAGAAACTCTCGATCGCCACCGAGGAATTGAAGAAAGTCATCGAGCTGATCCAGCGTCTCAACCCCAAACCCGGGGAGGGCGAAATCACCGCCCAGGAGAACTACGTCGTCCCCGACTTCATCGTCATGAAGTCGGAGGATGACTTCATCATCACGCTGAACGACAGGAACATTCCTCCCCTGCGGATCAACCGCGCGTACAAAGAGCTGATGTCCAAAAGGAAAAAGAACGGCGTCTCCGCGGAGGCGAAGGACTTCATCCGCCAGAGGTTCGAAGCGGCGAAGTGGTTCATCAGCTCGATCCACCAGCGCAGGGAAACGATGCTGAAGGTGATGCACACGATCGTCGACAAACAGCGGGAGTTCTTCGAGACCGGCGAAGGGCTCCGGCCGATGATCTACAAGGACATCTCGGAGGTCATCGGAATGGACATCTCGACGATCAGCAGGGTGGTGAACAGCAAGTACGTCCAGACAGATTACGGCGTCTTCTCGCTCCGGCATTTCTTCAGCGATTCGATAAGCACGTCGGACGGGGACGAGGTGTCCAACAAGGAAGTCAAGAGGAAGCTGAGGGCGCTCATCGATGCGGAGGATCCCCTCAAGCCGCTGAGCGATCACAAGCTCGCCGAGCTCCTGAACGCCGACAGGCTGAACATCGCCCGCCGGACCGTGGCCAAGTACCGGGAAGCCATGCTGATCCCGGTCGCGCGATTGCGCCGCAAACTCACCTGACGTCACAACTTTCCCCGCACACATGACCGAACTGATCCGCTCCACCACTGTCATCGGCCTCACCTACAACGGAAAGACCGTCATCGGGTCGGACGGACAGGTGACGGTCGGGGCGACCGTCATGAAGCATCATGCGAAGAAAATACGGCGGCTGTACAACGGGAAGGTCCTTGCGGGATTCGCCGGGGCCGCCGCCGACGCCTTCACGCTCTTCACCCGGTTCGAGGACAACCTGGAAAAATACAGGGGGAATCTGGAGCGCGCGGCCGTCGAGCTCGCAAAGGACTGGCGCACGGACAAGTATCTGAGGCAGCTCGAGGCGCTCCTCGCCGTCCTCGACGGGACGACGTCGCTCGTCATTTCCGGGACGGGCGAGATTATCGAGCCGGACGACGGCATTCTCGCCATCGGTTCGGGGGGGAGCTACGCACTTGCCGCGGCGCGCATGCTTATCAAGCACTCGACCCTGACGGCGAGGGGCATCGTGGAGGAGTCGCTCCACGTGGCGGCGGACATATGCATTTACACGAACAACAACATCAGCATAGAAGAATTGTGAACGACACTCCGCCGCTCCCCGACGGGAGGGAGCTCACGCCGCGTGACATCGTCCGTGAACTCGACAGGTTTATCATCGGACAGGACAGGGCGAAGAGGTCCGTTGCAATCGCCCTGCGCAACCGCTGGAGGCGTCTCCAGGTACCCCCGGGACTGCGGGAGGAGATCATGCCGAACAACATCATCATGATCGGTCCGACCGGCGTGGGGAAGACCGAGATCGCGCGCAGGCTCGCGAAGCTGGCAGGCGCCCCTTTCATCAAGGTGGAAGCGTCGAAATTCACGGAGGTGGGGTACGTGGGGCGCGATGTCGAGTCGATCATCCGCGACCTCACCGAATACGCGGTCACCATGGTGAACGCGGAGCGGCGGGCGGGCGTCAACGAAAAGGCGAAGGCGATGGCCGAAGAGCGGATTCTCGACATCCTGCTCCCCACGCCTCATCCGAGGCAGGGGGCGGGATTCGACAGCCCTGCGGACGCCGCCGAAGATGTGCAGAGCGAGGCGACGAGGGAGAAACTCCGTACCCGGCTCCGCTCCGGGGCCATGGAAACACGGTCAGTCGAGTTGGACGTCCCCGCGGGGATGGGGGGCGGGCCGCTGATGCAGGTGATAGGGCCGATGAACTTCGAAGAGATGGGGGTGAACCTGCAGGACATCTTCGGCAACCTGATGCCGAAGAAGACAAAACGCCGGAAAGTCACGATCGCCGAAGCGCGGGTTCTCCTGACGAACGACGAGGCCGGGAAGCTCATCGATCACGATGCGGCGGTGCGCGACGCCCTCCAGCGTGTGGAGAATTCGGGGATCGTCTTCATCGACGAGATCGACAAAATCGCCGGCGCCAAGGGCCCCGGACCGGACGTTTCGCGCGAGGGAGTCCAGCGCGATCTCCTCCCCATCGTCGAGGGATCGAGCGTCAGCACCAAATACGGCATGGTGAAGACGGATCACATCCTGTTCATCGCCTCGGGAGCCTTCCACGTCGCAAAGCCTTCCGACCTGATCCCCGAGATGCAGGGGCGGTTTCCGATCCGCGTCGAGCTCAGCAGCCTCACCGAAGATGATTTCGTCAAGATCCTCACGCTCCCCCAGAACGCGCTCATCAAGCAGTACGCCGCCCTCCTGGCGACCGAAGGTGTGGAGGTCTCATTCACCGAAGACGGCATCCGGGAGATCGCCTCCCTGGCCACGAGGGTGAACGAACAGGTGGAGAACATCGGCGCCCGGCGACTGCACACGATAATGACGACGCTGCTGGAGGACGTGCTCTTCGACGCCCCCGATGAGCTGCACGAGAAGAGGATACGCGTCGACAGGGGGCTGGTCCGGTCGAGGCTTGAAGGAATCGTCGACAACGCGGACCTGTCCCGATACATACTCTAGCTTTCACGCCGGTTTCAGGCGGGGTGGTATCAGTGGACTTTCTCGTCGGGCATCATCGGCTGAAACCCGAACCCGCCCGGCCCTTCTCCGTGGATTTTGATCTCGCCGAATTTCATCTCGAATTTGCCGATATTGTCCTCGAGAGCCCGGAGGAGCAGCTTCGCGTGCTGCGCGGTCATAATCAGGCGTGCATGCACCTTCGCCTTCGGGACGCCCGGAAGAACCCTCGTGAAATCGATGATGAACTCCGCAGGTGAGTGCGTGATGATCGCGAGATTCGAGTAAATCCCCTCCGCTTCCTTTTCCCCCAGTTCGATGTTGATCTGCTGACCCTGCTGCTGTTCCGCCATATCGTTCTCCTTTGGACTGCCTTGTCGATCACATTGTCAGGGCGCAAAAAAAAGCCCCGCCGCACGGGCGGGGCTGTCGCGCACACGGGATCTCACTTCACCTTCATCAGTTTGTCCGCCTTCTCGAACGCCGCCCGGGATTTGTCCGGCATGTTCAGTATGGCGTACAGCCGGGCGAGTTGTGTCAGGAGGACCGCGTCATCCGGCCGCATCTGCACGCCCTGTTCCAGGTAGGGGAGCGCCTGTTTGAATTTTTCCTTGTAGGAGGTGTCCTCCTTGAGCGGTTTGGAGCCCTTCTTCTGCGATTCCGAGGCCTTGTCCCCCGCCGCCTTGATGGAGACCCCCCAGTTGAGGTAGGCAACTCCCAGATTATAGGACGCATCGGAGTAGCTCGGGTCGATCTCGAGGGCCTTCGTGAACTGTTCCACGGCGCCCGGATACTCCTCTTTCTTCAGGAGAAAGACGCCGAAGGCATAACGGAACATCTTGTTTTTCGGGTCCCGCTGTACGGCGTCGCGGGTGAGGGCTTCGGCCTTTCCCGACTGGTGCGAACGCTCGTAGGCGTCGATAAGGCTTGCGATATTGTCGGTGTTGTTCGGTTGAAGGTCGAACGACGTCTTGAATGCCTCCGCGGCCTTTGCATATTCGGCGACGGCTCCCGCCGTGTCCTTCGCATCGAGCCTGTTCTGCGCGAACGTGTACTGGAGCTGGCCCAGGAAACGTGCAGCGTCGAAAGAGTTCGGGTTCTTCTTGAGTGCCGTCTGCAGGTTCCTGCGGGATCCCTCGTAGTCCTTCTTGGCATAGTTGGCAAGAGCCGTCACGTAGTATGTCGTGGAGCTGTCCGGCTCGAGAGCGATCGCCGTGTTGAAACGGACGAGTGAGCTGTCATAGTACGCAGCGGTGTCGCGCCCACGGTTGTAGTAGTTTACTCCATCGTTGTACTGGCTTCCCCAGAGGGCAAGCCTGTTCCGGGTGATTTCGGCCTTGTGGGCGTCCGAGAGGGCGAGAGCGCGCGTGTACGCCTCGTTCATCCCCATGTAGTTCTTCGTCTCCAGGCGGACGGCGCCGAGGAGAAACCAGGCGTCCTCGTCCTTGTCGTTCTTGGCAACCTGCTTCAGGAGGCTCTCTTCGGCTTTCTGCCACTGTTTCTGCTGCATGTACAATTTCGCGCTTGTGGTTTCGGCGGAACCGCACTGGAAACCCGTCGAGGAGAGATAGACCGCCGCGATAAGGAGCACTGCTCCGGGGAGGAAACGTTTCATGATGACTCCTGGGAATGGGGGTGGTGATGAAGTGTTCAACAGCTAAAGATAGCACTCGGTCGCGAAAAATGCAACAATCTTGATTCTTGGGCCCTTTTTTCTTATTCTTTCGTTCCTGCGCGACACGCCGCACACCTCCCCGACGGCAAGGATACCCGATGGACTGCATCTTTTGCAAGATTATCGGTCATGAGCTCCCCGCCGAGATACTCTTCGAGACCGGGAGTGTGATATCCATACTCGACATCAACCCGATCCATCACGGCCATGCGCTCGTCATCCCCAAGGCACACTGCACGGACTTTCTTGCCGTGCCGGAGGGGGACCTGCACGAGGTTCTCCGGGTCACGCAGATCGTCGCCCGGGCTCTTGTCGCGAGCCTCCGGCTCGACGGATTCAACATCTTTTCAAACAACGGGCGGATCGCCGGACAGTCCGTTTTCCATTTCCACATGCACGTCACGCCCCGCTACGCGGACGACGAGATCCGCTTCGTGCTGAAACTCAAATCATATCCCGGCGGCACGATGGCCGCCTTCGCCCGCCGGATACGCGAACAAATAACGTCCCCTTAAATCCCGGAGGAACCTGCCATGCCCGCATTCGTGAAGCTCATCCCCCCCACCACGGGAGAAAAGATCACCCGGAAAGGGACGACTCTGACCGTCCCCGATCATCCGGTCATCCCGTTCATCGAGGGGGATGGGACAGGTCCCGATATCTGGCGTGCCTCCCGGACCGTCTTCGACGCCGCAGTCGCCAGGGCCTACGGCACGGGCAGAAAGATCGAGTGGTTCGAGGTCTTCGCGGGGGAAAAGGCCAATGCCGTCTACGGGCCGAACACCTGGCTGCACGACGATACGCTCGCGGCGATCAAGGAGTACATTGTCGCCATCAAGGGCCCGCTGACGACGCCCGTCGGGGGGGGCATCCGGTCGATCAATGTCACGCTCCGCCAGCTCCTGGACCTGTACGTGTGTCTGCGCCCCGTGCGGTATTTCGCCGGTGTTCCTTCCCCCGTCAGGCACCCCGAACTTATCGACATGGTCATATTCAGGGAAAATACCGAAGATATCTATGCCGGGATCGAATGGAAGGCGGGAACGCCCGAAGCGTCGAAGGTCATCCGTTTCCTCCGGGAGGAGATGGGTGTGAAGAAGATCCGGTTCCCGGACACCTCCTCGATCGGCATCAAACCGGTCTCACAGGAAGGGACCGAGCGCCTCATGCGGGCCGCGATCCGCTACGCGGTCGACAACAAACGGCGATCGGTGACGATTGTGCATAAAGGGAACATCATGAAGTTCACGGAAGGCGCGTTCCGGGACTGGGGATACGATCTGGCGAAGCGGGAGTTCCCCGGGTCCGTCGTCTCCTGGGAGGAATGCGCGGGGATTGCCCCGGAAGGGAAGGTGCTCATCAAGGACGTCATCGCGGACGCTTTCCTCCAGCAGATCATGACACGCCCTGCGGAATACGACGTGATCGCCACGCTCAATCTGAACGGAGACTACATTTCAGATGCGCTCGCCGCCGAGGTCGGCGGGATCGGCATCGCTCCCGGGGGAAACATCAACTACGAAAACGGGTACGCGGTGTTTGAGGCGACCCACGGGACAGCCCCGAAATACGCCGGCCAGGACAAGGTGAACCCCGGATCGGTGATACTGAGCGGCGAGATGATGTTCCGCTATCTCGGGTGGACGGAGGCGGCCGACCTCATCCTGCGGGCCCTGGAGAAGACCATCGCGACAAAAGTGGTGACATACGACTTCGCCCGCCAGATGGAGGGGGCCAGGGAAGTCCGGTGTTCCGAATTCGCCAAGGCGATCGTCGCCAACATGTGAGGAGGAGACCCTCTGCGTCTTACGAGCCGGCCTGCGGAACTTCCGCCGTCCGTGCACCGCAGAACTCACGGAACACATCGACGAGGTGCCGCGCGATCTGGGATGCGTCCCTGTTCTCAATCTGGTAGCGCGGGATGAAATGCACGAGCTGCCCGTCCTTGTACAAGGCCATCGAAGGGGAGGACGGGGGGATGGCGCCGAGATGTTCCCGCACGCGCGCCGTCGCTTCCACATCCCCGCCGGCGAACACCGTCGTCAGTTCATCCGGCCTCACCGGCGCCTCTTTCAGGGCCATGGCAATCCCCGGGCGCGCCTTCCCTGCGGCGCACCCGCACACCGAATTAATGACGACGAGATTCGTCCCCTTCGTTTTTGCGATCGTCTCGTCCACATCCTGAGCACTGCGCATCTCCCGGAACCCGATGCGCGTAAGCTCATCCCTGAAAGGCTGTATCGCCCTCGGATCGTATTGCATATCCCCTGTCTCCGTAGTGTGATGAACGTCCGCTCTCCAGAGCTACTAACTCATTTCCGGCGCCGTGAGTTCCGCGTGGGCCGCCGTCGCGGGGGGGGAGCCTTTTTCTTCACAGGGGGGGCCCGCTTCACGGCTGACGGGGGGGATTTCGCCCGCTTTTTCGCCACACCCCCCGTTTTCTTCTCGTTGCGGATCCTCCCCTCCGCCGCGATCAGGTTCAGGGCACTTCCAGCCCTGAACCACCCGATCTGGTTTTCGTTCAATGTGTGGTTGAGGGAGATTTCATCGGCGGACCCGTCGGAGTGCCTGAGCACACACCGCAGCGGAACCCCGGGAGCGAATCCCGCAAGAGGCGTGATCGAGACGCGGTCCTCCTCCCGCACTTTGTCGTAGTCATTGGAGTTCGCGAACGTCAGCGGGAGCATTCCCTGTTTCTTCAGGTTCGTTTCGTGGATGCGGGCGAAACTCTTGACGATGATGACCTTCCCCCCGAGCCACCGGGGCTCCATCGCGGCATGCTCGCGGCTCGACCCCTCACCGTAGTTCTCGTCCCCCACGACCGCCCATGCCAGGTTCTGCGCCTTGTACTCCCTGGCCACCTGCGCGAACTCCTTCTTTTCCCCCGTGAGGACGTTCTTTCCCGTGCCCGTCTTCCCCGTGAATGCATTGACGGCGCCGCTGAACAAGTTGTTCGAGATGTTGTCGAGGTGCCCCCTGTACTTCAGCCATTTCCCCGCCGGTGAAATGTGGTCGGTCGTGCACTTCCCTTTCGCTTTCAAGAGGAGGGGCATCGCCAGGAGGTCCCTCCCGTCCCAGGCCGGGAAGGGCGAGAGAACCTGAAGCCGGTCGCTCGAGGGAGCCACCGCTATCCGGATGCGGGACCCTTCGCGCGCGGGACCGACGTAGCCGTTCTCCCCGGGGGCAAAACCCCTCCGCGGGAGCTCGTCGCCGCTCGGCGGGTTCAGCTTCACATTCGTTCCGGCGTCGTTCACGAGTGAATCCAGAAGCGGGTTGAACGTGAGACGACCGGCGAACGCCAGCGCCGTCACGATCTCCGGGCTCGCGACAAAGGCGTGCGTTTCGGGGTTGGCGTCGTTCCTCCCGGCAAAGTTCCTGTTGAACGAGGTGATGATGGAATTCCTCTCCCCCTTCTTCACATCGTGGCGCTTCCACTGCCCGATGCACGGCCCGCAGGCATTCGCCAGAACATTTCCCCCCGCCTCCACGAGCGTCTTCAGCTGGCCGTCCCGTTCGATCGTCGCCCTGACCTGCTCGGACCCCGGAGTGATCGTGAACTCCGACCGGGCTTTGAGCCCCGCCGCCAGCGCCTGGCGTGCCACGCTGGTCGCCCGTTCAATGTCCTCGTAGCTGGAGTTCGTACAGCTTCCTATCAGCGCGACGCGTAGCTCCTCGGGATAGTTGTTCTTTCTGACCGCCTCGGCAAATTCCGACAGCTTCCATGCCCTGTCGGGAGAGAAGGGTCCGTTGATCATCGGTTCAAGCTCGGAGAGGTTGATCTCGATGACCCGGTCGTAATAGGCGGAGGGGGAAGCAAGGACTTCAGGGTCGGGAGCCAGACAGGAAGCAACACCGTCCGCCATCGCGGCCACCCTCTTCCTCCCGGTGGCCTTCAGGTAATCAGACATGCGGCTGTCGTACGGGAAGACGGATGTCGTGGCGCCGATTTCCGCCCCCATGTTGCAGATCGTCCCCTTGCCGGTCGCGGAAATGGATTCCGTGCCTTCCCCGAAGTACTCGACGATCGACCCGGTCCCTCCCCTGACGGTCAGTATGCCGGCGACCTTCAAAATAACATCCTTCGCCGAGGTCCAGCCGCCGAGCTTCCCGGTGAGTTTGACGCCGATGACATTCGGGAACTTCAGTTCCCAGGGCATCCCCGCCATAACATCGACCGCATCCGCACCTCCGACCCCGATCGCGATCATGCCGAGCCCACCCGCATTCGGGGTATGGGAGTCCGTCCCGATCATCATCCCGCCCGGGAACGCGTAGTTCTCAAGCACGACCTGATGGATGATCCCGGACCCGGGTTTCCAGAACCCGATCCCGTGGCGGGCGGAAACCCCCGCAAGGAAGTCGTACACTTCGCGGTTGTCGTTGAGAGCCTGACTGAGGTCCTCGCGGGCCCCCGACTGCGCCTGGATCAGGTGATCGCAGTGGACGGTTGTCGGAACGGCAACCCGCGGGATCCCCGCGGACATGAACTGCAACAGCGCCATCTGCGCGGTCGCGTCCTGCATCGCGACGCGGTCGGGAGAGAACTCCTCGTACGATGTCCCGCGGATGGAGGCCTTTTTCGGAGGGCGGCGGAGATGAGCGTAAAGGATTTTTTCGGTCAGCGTCAGCGGCCGCCCCACAATCCTGCGGGCCACCTTCACGCGCCCGGGTGTTCGTGCGTAGAGAAGTTCGAGTACGTCGATATCGAATATCATGGCGCTTCCGTCGTGTGGTACCATAGTAGTAGCATAAAATATACACATCGCCGAGAAGCTCTGCAAGTGGCGTCATGTTGCAATAGTGACGGTTATTTGGTAATTTTTAATGATATGACCACACATCCCCTCGAACGGCCTGAGCTGGAAGACGAAGTCCTGACGCAGGACCCTGCCAGGGTGATTCTCTTCAATGACGAAATCCACACATTCGACGAGGTCATAGCGCAACTCATCAAGGCGATCCATTGCACCGGCGGGAAAGCAGAGTCGCTCGCAATGGAGGTTCATACGAAAGGCAAGGCAATGGTGTTTGTGGGGGAACTCCCCCGGTGCATGGAGGTGAGCGGCATACTTGAGGAAATCAAACTGATGACGCAAATCGAGGTGTCATGACTTCACGGGAGACCCGGGAGAGCTTCCTCGGATTTTTCAGGGAGAGAGGCCACCGGATCGTGCCGGGCGCGCCGGTGATCCCGCACGGGGATCCGACGCTCCTGTTCACGAACGCCGGCATGAACCAGTTCAAGGACGTGTTCCTGGGAACGGGACGGAGGGAGTATGTCCGCGCCGCTGACACGCAGAAATGCATCCGCGTCAGCGGCAAACACAACGACCTGGAGGAGGTCGGGCGCGACACCTACCACCATACGTTCTTCGAGATGCTGGGGAACTGGTCGTTCGGCGATTATTACAAACGCGAGGCGATCGCCTGGGCCTGGGAGCTCCTGACCGGGGTGTGGGGACTTGAGAAGAAACGGCTGTACGCGACGGTCTTCGAGACCGACGACGAATCGCTGACCCTCTGGAAGCAGGTCACCGACATCGACCCCGCGCACGTCCTCCGGTTCGGCAGGAAGGACAATTTCTGGGAGATGGGGGAAACCGGGCCGTGCGGTCCCTGTTCGGAGATACATATCGACCTGACCGGTGACGGGTCGGGGAAACCCCTCGTCAACGCGGGGGATCCCCGCGTGATGGAGATATGGAACCTGGTGTTCATACAGAACAACAGGAACGAACGGGGCGGGCTCGAACCGCTCCCCTCCCGGCATGTGGACACGGGTATGGGGTTCGAACGGGTGTGCGCCGTGCTGCAGGGGAAGGACTCAAATTACGACACCGATGTCTTCATGCCGATCATCGGCGCTGTCGCGGAAAAGACCGGGAGGCCCTACGCGGAGGAACGGGACCGCGTCGCCATGCGCGTGATCGCGGACCACATCCGCATGCTTTCGTTCGCGATCGCCGACGGCGCAATCCCCGGGAACGACGGCCGCGGGTACGTCCTCCGCCGCATACTCCGGCGCGCCGCGCGGTTTGGGAGGACTCTCGGGATGCGGGAGCCGTTCATCCACGCAATCGCGCCGGCCGTCGCGCGCTCGATGGGAGACGTTTTCCCCGAGATCGTCGCTCAGCAGGCTCACATACAGAGAGTCATCCGGGCCGAGGAGGAGAGCTTCAACACGACGCTCGACCGCGGGCTCGAGATCTTTGCATCAGTCCTGGCCCGGCTCGGGACTGCGAAGGAATTCCCGGGAGAGGACGCATTCAAACTCTATGATACGTTCGGGTTCCCGCTCGACCTGACGCAGCTCATGGCGGCGGAGCGCGGGATCGGGGTGGACACCCGGCGGTTCGACGTCCTGATGGAAAAACAGCGCAGACGCGCCCGCCAGGGGGATCTGTCGAAACCCATCCCCGCCTCGCAGCCGGGGAGGGATGCGTTCGCCTCGTTCAGCCCTTCCACATTCGTCGGGTACGAGACGCTCGAGACACGATCGGTTCTCGAAAACGTTGTCGACGGCAGGTTCATAAGCCTGGACAGAACTCCGTTCTACGTCCGGTCGGGGGGGCAGGTCGACGATACCGGCGTGATCGAGGGGGATGGATTCGTCGCAGAGGTGATTGCTTCGGAAAAAGAAGATGACAGGATCATCCACGAAATAAAACTGACAGGGGGATCCCTCCCCCCCGCCCGGGGGCTGCAGGTGACGGCCCGTGTCGACAGGGAGCGTCGAGCGAACATCCAGCGGAACCACTCCGCGACCCATCTCGTGCACGAAGCGCTGCGCCGCGTCCTCGGGACCCACGTGCACCAGCAGGGTTCACTCGTCGCACCTGACCATCTCCGGTTCGACTTCCCGCATTTCGCGAAAGTCACCCCGGAGGAGATCAGGGGGATCGAGGATATCGTCAACGGCAAGATCGCCGACCGCATCCCGGTGACGACCGGGGTCGATCTCCCGATCGAGAAGGCGCGGAGGATTCCGAACGTCAAGATGTTCTTCGGGGAGAAGTACGGCGAGGTGGTCCGCGTCGTCGTCATCGACGAGAGCTACAGCGTGGAGTTCTGCGGGGGGACGCACGTGAAGGAGACCGGGGAGATCGGGCTCTTCAAGATCATCAGCGAATCGGGGATCGCCAGCGGTGTCCGCCGCATCGAGGCGGTCACCGGGGACGGCCTCCGGCGGTACGTCGAGGGGCAGATCCGCACCGGGAGGGGGACGGAGGAACAGATCGCGAAACTCCTCACGGAGAAAGAGGCGCTGGAGAAGGAACTCGGGCTCCCCTCGCGGCCCGACGCTGTTCCCTTCGAGCCCTTTGCGCCCGGGCACGGGGCTCTCACCGCGGAATCGATCGACCGGGTCGCCGGGGGGATCCGGCATCGGGAAGAGACGGCCGAGAGGCTTGGGAAAGAAACGGCCGACCTGCGCAAGGAACTCTCCAGGCTCCGTGTCCGGGAGGGAGCATCATCGATCGATGAGCTGGTCTCCGGCGGCACAAGGATCGACGGCGGCCTTCTTGTCACGGCGCAGGTCTCCGCCGCCTCAATGGACGAGCTCAAAAGCCTCGGCGACGCCCTCCGCGCGAAACTGCAATCGGGCGTCGGGGTCATGGGCGCCATCATCGACGGAAAGCCCGCACTCGTCTGCGTCGTCACGGACGATCTCATCAAGGGGAAGGGTCTGCAGGCCGGCCGGATCGTCGGGGCGGTGGCAGAAGCATTCGGCGGCAGAGGCGGTGGAAGGCCCCACATTGCCACCGCGGGGGGGAAAGACGCCGGGAAACTCGCTCATGCGCTCCAGGGGGTCGAAGGGATCGTCCGGGGCATGCTCCGGGACTGAAGGAAGCACTCTCACACTTTCGGGAAAACAGATGACGCACCAGGGAGATCCGACCGAGGCACGCCGGTCATTCATCGCGGCCGAACTTGCCGCCAGCGCGGAGATCAAACAGAGGATCGCAACATCCTGTTCCGATTCCATCCTCCGGGCCGTCGATGTCATCGTCCGGGCATTCGGAGGCGGGAAGAAGGTGCTTCTCTGCGGGAACGGCGGGAGCGCGGCGGATTCGCAACACCTGGCCACGGAATTCGTCATCCGCATGAACCCGGCGATCAAGCGCCCGGGACTCCCGGCCATCGCCCTCACTACCGACAGTTCCATGCTGACCGCCGGGGCCAACGACATTGGATACGACAACGTTTTCGCCAGGGCGGTCGAGGCCCTGGGATCGCAGGGGGACGTCCTCATCGGGATCAGCACCACCGGCAAATCGGAAAGCGTGAACCGCGCCATCACGACCGCGAAGGGGAAAGGGATGGCGACTATCGGTTTTCTCGGAAAGGACGGGGGAAGCATGAAGGCCCTTGTGGACGTCGCCATCATCGTCCCGTCCAGCGATACGCAACGGATACAGGAAGGACATATCACGATCGGCCACATAATCTGCGGGCTCGCAGAGCGCGAATTGTTCGCCTGACACCGGACACCACCGTGGCTCCCAACCCTCCGGATCCCCCCAGCAGACGTCAGGGGGATCTCGTCATCCCCCTCATCAGAGTCGCCATCGATGCCGTGGCGATCGAGGGCTCCTTTCTCCTTTCGTACTGGCTCCGGTTCCGGAGCCTGTTCTTCGAACGTCTCGGCTTCGACGCCGTTGTTTCCCCCCCAATGGAGGGCTACCTGGCCGGCTCCGCCGTGATGGTGGTGGTATGGCTCCTCCTGTTTCGCGCGAGCAAAGTGTACCGCCCGCGCCGCCGCGTCAGCCTCTCGGACGAGTTCATCTCCATTGTCCGATGGGGAACGGCGGGGATGCTCATACTCATGAGCGCGGCGTTTCTGTACCGTGGGTTTTCCTATTCGCGCATCGTCTTCGTCCTCATCTGGGTCCTCTCCATCCTGCTGATTTTCTCGGGGCGGGCTCTCGTCGCATCACTTGAGCGGAAAATGCACCGGCGCGGACGCTTCCTGAGGACCGCGGTGATCATCGGCAACGACGCTCTTGCCAACGATGTCTTCGTCCGTCTCCACCGTCATCCATCCTTCGGATTCGACATTGCCGGGTATTTCGCCGACGCTCCCTGCGACCCGGACCTGAAGCTCTCCGGCCTGGCGCATCTGGGCCCGGTCACGAACGCGGCACAATTCATAGGAAGCAGGGGCGTCAGCGTGGTCTTCATTGCGCTCCGGGCGGGAGAACATCAGCGCTTGTTCGATCTCGTCTCGGACAGCGAAGGTCTCGACGTCCAGTTCATGATGATTCCGGATGTCCTCGAAGTGCTGACCAGCCACGTGCAACTGACCGAATACGAAGGTCTCCCCTTTCTGACACTCAAGAGCAATCCCCTCACCGGCTGGGGGAGTGTCGCGAAGAGGCTGATGGATCTGTGCGTCTCGGCCGTTCTCCTCCTCGCCTTTTCGCCCATCCTTTTGTTCATCGCCTTCCTTGTGCATCTCAGCTCGCCCGGATCCGTGTTCTACCGGCAGGAGCGCGTGGGGATCGACGGCAGACCATTTTCCATTCTTAAGTTCCGCTCGATGCGCACGGATGCCGAGGTGGTCACCGGCCCGATCTGGGCCCGCAAGGACGATCCCCGGCGGACGCGGATCGGGACGTTTCTGCGCACGACAAGCATGGACGAACTTCCGCAGCTCATCAATGTGCTGAGGGGAGAGATGAGCCTCGTCGGCCCCCGCCCGGAGCGGCCCTACTTCGTGGAACAGTTCAGGGCAAAGGTCCCGAAGTACCTCGACCGACATCGCGTGAAAACCGGAATGACCGGATGGGCGCAGGTCAACGGCCTCAGAGGCGACACGTCCATCGAAGAACGGATCAAATTCGACCTCTACTATATCGAGAACTGGTCCTTCACGCTCGATATCAAGATTCTGCTCCGCACCGTCCGCGCCGCGCTCACATTCAGGGAGGCTCACTGAGGTGATCCCCCTCATCGTATTTTATCTCCACATTGTCGCCATTGCGGGCGTGTATACCCGGCGATGGCAGGAGGAGGGTCTGGCGGAGGGATTCCTTGCGGTGTTTTTTATGAGCCTCATCTTTTTCGTCGGATGGAGCATGGCATCGTTCGTGATGAAGCTCTTCATGACCGCCGCCGGAGCGGGGCCGGGCCTCAACAGGGATTCCGCCTCGCTTCTTCTCCTGACTGCAGCGGAAGGGGTGTTTTATTATTTCTACCTCAGGGGGGAGGAACGGCAGTCCGGGTCGCCGGATGCCGGACCCGGAAGCAACTGAAGAGGAGCCCCCCCCTGACACAGGTGCCGGTCCACTCTGCATGAAGCATGCATGCGGAGTGAGCCGGCACTCTCATTTTCGAGCGGGGCAGTGGAGAAGTTGCGCGCAGGAACGGAAGAGAATCTACCTTCCCCCCGCCTTTGCGACCCAGATCTGCCCATCGACCGATTTCGCGAGCTGGTCGGCGGCTTCTTTCGCTTCCTTTGAACTTGCGTAGCGGCCGACGCGCACGCGGTACCAGTTCTCCCCTGCGATCACTGCGTCTTCGACGAATGCGCTCATTCCCGCGGAGCTCAGGCGCGACGCTTCCTTCTCCGCCATCTCTTTGCTCGTCCACGATGAGACCTGGACTGTGAAGTTTCCGCTCCCCGACGGCGGGGGCGTGAACTTCCGTGCCTGTGCGGCCTCGCTCTTGTGCGTGGATCGTGAAGGCGCCGGCGTCGTGGAAGACGGTGTCGGGGAAGCCGGTGTCGTTGCAGCGGATGGCTCGAGACTCGGCTCGGGAGTCGGCGTGACGTCGTTCGCCGGTGCCGTCGATCCCTGGTCTGTCGTGTTCGCACCCGGAACAGTTGTCTCGGGGGGCGGAAGCTGCTCCGTTACCGCTTCGGTGGAGACTTTCGGCGTCCGCTTCCCCCAGAGATGGATGACCTTGAAATAGTTCAGAGCGAACACGCCTCCGGCCACGACGGCTACAAGGAGGAGAACGGTGAGAATCGTCGAACTGCTTCCTCCCCCCCCGCTCACACCAACTTCACGGAGGGTCGGGGGTGGCGCGACGTTCTGGTCGGAATCAAGGGGGTTGGATTCTTCCTCGAACCCGTCATCCCTGAGATTCAGTTTCGGCATGATAATTTCCTCCTGTTGTTATGATCACGATCCTGGCGCATCGCCCCCGGACAGTATCGTGCACCGGCGAGTTTCCGCTTGTGCCCCGGGACAAGTCCGGCAAACAGAGTGCGATCGGGAGATAGGCGCAGAAGGCGTCTATTCTTAAAGTAAACTCTCAAGTGCTTCGCCTAGTGGCTTAATTTAGGGTGAAAACCGATTGAAGTCAAGTCGATTCTTCAAAAATGTCCGGGAGAAAGCGCCGTATCGACCCCATGTGATGACGAATCTGCGTGCCTGACGGCGCTATCGCTCCGAACGACCGGACTGTCGGCGGAGGCGGGGTTCCCCTCCCTCAGGCGTGTTTGTGTCGTTTCCGACGGGGTCCGGGCCGGACTGAGCGTGCGTGCAGCTCCTCGGGGTGAGCCCTTTGCGGGAGCAAAATCCCGTGCGGGGGGGGAAAAAAGGCTCTCCCCGCCGGGGACGCGGGAGGTCGTATCAGCGGGAACAGATCCGCCGTGATGTGAACCCGGAAAGACCAGGTTTGTGTGCATCAGTGCCACGTACACTGCAAGTCCGGAAATGCACAGGGTCAGGAGTGCGACGGTGAGGACCGGGAAAACGGAGATCGGGCGCAGGCGCGGCCTCCTCCTTCGCCCGCCATGCAACCTCTGGTGCAACGCGGATTCAAAGTACCACGGAGCGCCCCTCCGTTTGAGACGCCGCAGTTCCTCCTTGAGGCGCTCGTAGTCGTTCCCGTTGTGCGCTTTGCTCATGGCCGTTCACGTATGAGGTCACGAAGCTGATCCCGGAGCGCCGCACGCGCCCGGTTGATCCGCGATTTCACCGTTCCCATCCCGCTGCCGGTGATCGCCACGATCTCCTCATAGGAAAGTTGCTGAATATCACGCAGGACGACCACTTCCCGGAATTTGACGGGAAGAGACTTCAATGCCTGCTGGATCCTCTCCTCCCGGAACGCATCGTCCGCGGCGTCGTCCGGTCCCGCGCTTTCGTCCGGGAGATCGAACACCTGCCCGTCGTTGTGCTTCTCCCCAAGCCTCACGAACCGGCGGAGCGACCACCTCCGGAGCCGGGTCTTCGCGAGATTCGATGCGATGGTGTAGACCCATGTCGAAAACCTGGCCGCAGGAGTGTAGGAGTCCCTGCTCCGCCACACGCGCACGAACGTCTCCTGTACCACATCCTCCGCCTCATCCGGGTCACCGAGGAATCTCCCGGCGAAGTTCGTCAGCTCGTCCTTGTACCGCTGGACCAGGAGGGCATACGCCGGCTCGTTCCCCTGCTGAAACAGGGACATCAGGCTTTCATCCGACGGGTCAGTCATCAGGGGGATGTCCTCTCCGACGCATGCTTTATACTGCGGGAGCACGGCCGATGTTCCGCTCCTCCGCACCGCACAGGCGCACGATCAGTGATTCCATCACCTGGCGCGGATCGTAGACGCCGGATTTTGACTGTTCGTCCGCTTCCGCCAGCAGCAGGAATGCCCGTTCGCACGCCGTCGGGGGCTGGAAACCGAGAGCTTCATGGTACTCCCGCAGAAAACGCGGGTGGACGCGGGCCTGCGAGGCCTGTTCATCCTGCGTGACCCCCCGCCGCCGGAGGTCGTGCAGCTTCCAGAGCGTCAGGAAGTAATTCGTCATCGTGGCAATGACCAGCGGCGCTCCTCCCCCCCCTTCCAGGATCTCCTCTAGTATCGCTATCGCGCGCCCGGTTTCCCTCCGCCCCACGACCTTCTGAAGTTCGAACGGGCTGTACTCTTTCGACATTCCGACAAGCGCGGAGACATCGCCCGTCGTGATCTCTTTCCGGTTGCCGATGTAAATGTACAGCTTGTCGAGTTCACTCATGATTTCCCGGAGCGACGTGCCGATGTACGCCGCGAGGAGTTTCGCGGCCTCGGCCTCGATCCGGTGTCCCCCCTTCCTGACAGCCTCGGCGATCCAGGCCGGGATCTGGTTTTCGTACAGGCGCTTGCATTCGAGCGCCCAGCCCAACCTCTTTATCGCTGCAAACGGTTTCTTCCTCATGTCGGGCTTCGCGGCAATGAGGATCAGGCAGGTCGACGGGGAAGGCTTCCCGGCATACACGGCCAGGAGTTCGCAATCATGGAGGGAGAGCTTGTCCGCTTCGCGCACTACCACCACCCGGCGCTCTCCAACCATCGGAAACGACGAAGCGCGCGCAACGATATCCATGGCGTCCGTTTCGGCTCCGCCGAGGACATCCAGGTTCAATGTCCGGTCCCCTTCCGCGAGGGCGGCATGGAGGATGGCCTCAAGGGCTTCCCCTGCCAGGAAATCCTCCTCACCGTAGAGGAGGTAGACCGGCGCCACATCGCCGCGCTCGAGCGACGCAAACAGCTCCGGCGATGTCAACCCTTCCTTTGCCATCGGAGTTCAGTGTTTCTTCGCCGGAGCCGGAGCCTGCCGGATACTTACTTTTTTCATCACAACCGGCGTAACGGGCTTCGATGCATCCGGACCCATACCCCCGTTCAGGGGGGTTTTACCTATGGCATCGACGACTTCGATCCCTTTTACCACTTTACCGAAAATCGAGTAGCTTTTGGGGAGCGTCGTGTTGTCCGCCAGCATGATGAAGAACTGGCTCGTGTTCGTGTTGGGACCCCGGTTGGCCATGGCAAGCACACCCTTTGCGTACCCGGCCTTGTAGGAGGCGGTGGCCGGATTCAGTTCATCGCCAAACTCCTTCCCCCAGATGCTCTCCCCCCCCGTCCCGGTCCCTGTGGGGTCCCCCCCCTGGATGACGAACCCCGGGACCACCCGGTGGAATATGATGCCGTCGAAATATTTCTTCCCGGCAAGGCCGACGAAATTCTCCACCGTCTTCGGGGCATCCCCGGGGTACAGCTCGGCCTCGATCGTCCCCAGCGTCGTTTCGATCACGGCGACCACTTTGCCTTGTGTCATCGGTTTCCTTTTTCCTTTTGATGTGGACTGCGGAGACCCGGAGGTCATCCCCCCGGCGAACGCGGCAATGAGCGCGAGCGTGACCGGGATTGCTGCCAGCGTGATCCGATTGTGCATAGGTGATTCTCCCTCTGTTGGTGGATGTTAGAAAAGGTAGCATGCGCCAAGACGCGCTCCCACGCCGAATGAGTGGAGCGTGACCCCCGATCCGCCCGACGCCACACCCGGGCTCACCCCCGATCCATCGAGAAGGCCCCCGATGAACTCCCAGCGCAGGTTCCCCCCGAGGAACGCGAAAAGGTGGTCCCCGAAGGCAGTGTTCGCCTCGAGCTCGAAGACCATTCCCGCCCCCTTCCCGTTAAACGTGTCGTCGAGCGAAAGGTACTTCTCCCCCAGGCTCCCGAAATGGTATCCCCCCCCCGCTCCCACCCTGACGTTGTACACACCCCGGTCCGTCAGCATATACTGAAGGATAACCGAAGGCATGTGCGTCGCCACGCTGAACGCAGCCGGACCGAATGCCCCCTGGGGGGACCAGGAAGCAAGCGTATAAGCGTATTCGAACTTCAGGAGCCAGAGATCCGAGAGCGGAAGCGCAAATGCGCCGAAGAATTCCACCGCCGACTTGAACTCCGGGACCCGTTCCGACGCCAGAGCGGTCACATTGATGAGACCGGTCACGTCGGAGTACGAGGCATACTCCACCCCCATACCCGCGGAGAGGGATGCGCGCGCCGCGGCATCTGCATGTGTCTGTGCACGGAGCTGCGGAAGGAGACAGAACGTCGCCGCCACGAGGAGTAACGGGGTTTTCATGTTTTTCGCACCGGGGACGGGAGTGCGAACCGGTCGCGGATAAAGTAGAACAAGCCCACAAGCGTCACGCCGATGAACCCGACCGCGTGCGTGACCGTCGCGAACCCGAGCGCCACGGACGGGTCCACCGCGAAGAGACGGATGAGCGTCTGCGAGGTGAAGGCATGGTAGCTGCCGGTGCTCCCGGGTGTCGGTATCGCGATGCCTATGCTGGATATGGTCAGGACGACCACCGCTGCGCGCGGCCCGAGCGTCCCGAGGCCGAATGCAAAAAGCGCGACATACGTCATCAGGATATACAGAAACCAGACGAGGACGCCTGCCAGTGCGATCACGGCAAAGCTGGCGGGCTCTTTGAGAAAGAGGAAACCGTCGAGAAACGCGTGCACCAGCTCCTCCGTACGGAGCCGGGCCCGCGCCGGGAGCACCCAGCCCAGGGGACGCAGGAGGAACCGGTCCGTCCAGTCCCGCCGCACCATCATAGCGACGAGGAACAGAAGTCCGCCCGCAGTTACCCCGGTGATGATGAGTCCCGCGCTCTGGAGCCACGGGAAGGAATCGAGAAGGGGGCCGTCGTAGACAAGGGGGAGAACTGCGACGAGGAGGAGGAACGAGAATGTGTCGATGATGCGCTCGACGACGATCGTCCCGAACGCGGAGCTCACCGGGAGCGACTCCATCCTGCTTATCGCGTAGGGGCGCGCAATCTCTCCGGCGCGGGGGAGGACATTGTTGAACATGTATCCGATCATGACCCCGGCGAAGAGGTTTCTGAATCCTATCCCGCGCTTGATCGGGGAGAGCAGGTATCCCCACCGCCAGGAACGGACCGCATGACTCGCCATGAGGCAGGCAAACATCGCCAGCATCCACCAGTAGTTCGCCCCACGCATCAGTGTGACGAGCTTCCCCATATCCGTCCCCCGGAAGGCGATCCAGAGGAACGCGGCCGTCAGCGCCGCACTCAGCGCAAACTGCATCAGCCGGCGGCCGCGCGGGACCGTGGGCCGGGGGAGCGGGGACTCCTGGAGCAACAGTCCTCCTATCGCATGTCGACGACCTCGGCTCCTTCCGGAATCTGGAGAACGAACCGGGAGTCGCTCAGGCCGGGATTCAGTTTGATGTCGCTGACCGTGTAGGTCGTCACTTTTCCGTTGACGTCAGTGAGTTCGGCCATCCGCACGAGCCACTCCGATGGATCGACCCAGAGGCGGAGCGAGGTCATCAGGGACCCTTCGCCCCGGGGGATGAGCTTCAGGACGATGCATTCGGTGTTCCCCGACTTCTCGCGCCCCAGGACGTTCGCCGCATAGTCATCGGTCGCACCCCCCAGGATGCGCTCGGGGGAAAAAGAGCGGTCCGAGGGTTTGAAGCGGTCGATCAGCACCTGCCTGTTCGGCACCGAGTAGGACCAGACGGTTTCTCCATCCGTGACCACCGTCTGGTCGTCCGTTTCAATCCTGTACTTGTGTTCCTTCTTCAGGTAAAGCGTCCCCTTCGCACGTTGTTCGAGGGTGGACTGGGGAAAGCGCGTACGCTGCGTGAACCTGAGTTCCGCGTCCCGGATCGAGTCGTATTTTTTCCTGACGTTTTCGAGGATCTCCTGCGGATCGTCCGATGCGGCGGCCCCCCGGACCACGAGGAACAGGAAGGCTGCCAGGGCAGCACCCGGGAACATGAATCGCTTCACGGCCGCCTCACGGATTGTTGAGTATGATGTCGAGCTCTGCTTCCGTTTCCACGAGGACGTCACGCGCCTTGCTCCCGTCGAACGGACCGACGATCCCCGCCGCTTCCAGCTCATCGACCAGGCGTGCGGCGCGCGAATACCCCACCTTCAACCTGCGCTGCAGGAGCGACACGGACCCCTGCTGGTGCCTGACGATCAGCCGTGCGGCCTCCTCGAAAAGCTCATCCCGCTCCCCCTCCGCGCCCCCATCACCGTTCCTCTTTTTTTCCACGATCGAGGGGAGCATGAAGGGCCGGGCGAACCCGGGCTGTGCGCTGATGTGGTCCACAACCGCGTCCACTTCGTCTGCGGAGATGAATGCGTTCTGGAGGCGGACCGGTTTCGGGCTTCCGCTGGCGAGGTACAGCATGTCGCCGTTCCCCAGAAGCTGTTCTGCCCCGTTCATGTCGAGTATCGTCCGGGAATCCGTTTTTGAGGCCACTTGGTAGGCGATGCGTGCGGGGAAGTTCGCTTTGATCACCCCGGTGATCACGTCCACCGACGGCCGCTGCGTCGCGACGATGAGGTGGATCCCCACGGCACGGGCGAGCTGTGCCAGCCGGGCGATCGGTTCTTCCACTTCCCGGGCCGCCGTGATCATCAGGTCCGCAAGCTCATCGATGACGACGATAAGATACGGCATCTTCGCATGTACCAGAGCCTCCGTACTCTTCAGGCGTCCCGAGGCGAGCCTTTCGTTGTAGTCGACAATATTGCGGACCCCCGCCCCGGCGAGCCGGTCGTAGCGCTTCTCCATTTCTATTTCCACCCCCCGAAGAACGATGACCGCGTTCCCCGGCGTCGTGATGATCTGTTCATTGATGTCGGGCGAGACGGCCAGGAAATGGTGTTTGAGACGGGCATACTGCGCCAGCTCGATCTTCTTCGGGTCGATGATGACAAGTTTCAGGTCGGACGGGTGGAGCCTGTAGAGCAGGCTCGTAAGTATCGTGTTGATCCCGACGCTCTTCCCGGAGCCCGTGGATCCGGCCATGAGCAGATGGGGCATTTTCGCCAGGTCGTCAGTGAACACTTCCCCGGCAATGGTCTTCCCCATCGCCAGGGGGAGGAGGGCGCCGCTTTCACGGAATATGCCGGAGTTTATCACGCTGCGGATCGTTACAAGGGACCGGTGGGAGTTCGGTATCTCCACACCGACAGCCGACTTTCCGGGGATGGGGGCCATGATGCGGATCCCCTTTGCCGCGAGTTTGAGAGCCATGTCGTTCTCCAGGCTCACGATGCGGCTGATCTTTACGCCGCTGGCGGGGACGAGCTCATAGAGCGTCACGACGGGACCCGGTGTGACGCTGACGCTCTCCAGCTCGACATCGAATTCTGCCAGCGTTGCCCGGAGGAGATCCGCGTTTGCCTTCAGTTCTTCGTCGTCGACATCTTCTTTCCCTGGCTTCGGCGCATCGAGGAGATCCACCGAGGGGAACACGTAATCAATCTCCTCAGGAGATCCGGCGTTCACCTCATCCGGCTCCACCCGGAGAGGTTCCGCAGCGTCCTCCTCGACCGGGGTACGCGGGAGGCGGCTGACAGAGATCTTCAGGTCATCGGACCGGAGGGGGACCCGATCGGGCCGCCGGACGACAGGCTCGGAAAGGAGATCCTCCGGGGGGAGCTTGGTGATTGTCACCTCTTTCGCCCGGCCGGGAAGCGGCGGGCCGGGGATTTCCCCGGCACGGTCCCGTTCCGCTGCTTCATTCCTCTTCCGGTCCAGAGCGTCCATGAAACGCATGTATGCCGAGCGGATCCGCTCCATGGTTTCATGCACATCCAGATCCGCAGCCAGAACCGCCGTGAGGAGCATGCCTGCAACAAGGACGATCGATCCCCCGGCCCTCCCGATCAGTTGCGCCATCATCGTGGCCACGGAGAGACCGATGATGCCGCTCCATTCCCTGGCCGGTCCCCCCGGACCCGCGATGAGGCTGATCATTCCGAATGACACCGAGACGAGCAGGGCGCTGACGATGGTGTAATTGGTAATGACAAGGGAGGACCTGGCATCCCCGCGCCGGAGGAGGGTCCACCCCCAGAGGAGGATGAGGAGGGGGAACACGAGGACGGCGTACCCGATGGTGGAATTGATGAGAAAATCGGAGAGGAGGGCACCGACAAGCCCGAGCCCGTTGTGGACGGTGTCAGCCATCGCCCGGACATTCTGATCCCCGGTCACGACGCCGGGGAGGTCGGTCGCACGGAGGTTGATGTGCGACTCATCACCCCCGTCGTACGTCACCAGGGCGATCATGACCAGGAGCGCCGCAAGGATCATGAGAAGAGCCGCCACCGCACCCCGGCGGGACCTCCCCCCCCTTGTTTCCCGTCCTGACGCGGTTTGGTTACCCCTGGGCACGGACAGGCTCCTCACGATTCCTGGGAATTGTCCACAGTTACCTTCTTCTCCACCTCGCTCCGGAGCTTGATCACGTCCCCCTCCAGCAGGGGGAGGACTGGGAGCGTGTCGAGAGCCGCGCAGTATTTCAAGTCCTCGCCGAACCCTATCTCCGCCAGGTGGCGCCCGTGATCGGACGACCTGATCATTTTGAGGATCCCGCGGCCGAACGTCCTGTGAAGCGTCCGGGCGACGAGCCCTCCGTCGGAAAGCTCCGGTTCGGCCGTCCCCCCTGCCCCGACGCGGGATATCAGCATGCCGGCGCAGACAGAATCTTCCATTGAGAGCATTCCGTCACTTCCCGCACAAACGATCGTGAAATCGCGGGGGGTCCGCCAGAGTGCCTCAGCAACGGTCCCGACGTTGACGAACCCGCAGACGAAGAGCTCCCGCGCATAGCGTGCCTTCACGATAGCCAGGGACCCGTTGGTGGTGCTGAATATGACCGCCTTCCCCTTCACGCGCTCGGCGGTGTACTCCAGCGGGGAATTGCCGAGGTCGAACCCGTCGACCATTTTCCCGTTTCGTTCGCCGCCGAGAAGAATCACGCCGCCGAAGAGGTTCCCCGAGATCTTGACCGCCGATTCGACAGTCGCGACGGGGATGATTTCCCGTGCCCCGTTGCTGAGCGCGGTGATGATCGTCGTGCTCGCGCGCAGGACGTCGATCACCACCACCGTTTTTTCCCGCAACGCCAGCTCGTCGGTCTGGTGGGGAGTGAAAAAGAGGTCGACATGCATCGCGTTCACTTCCTGATGAAGGGGGGCTGGACCACTTCCGCAGGGACCTCGCGACTGCGGATGCTGACCGTGAGTGTTGCCCCAGGCTTCGAGTGTGCAAGCGCGACGTACCCCATGCCGATCCCCCTGTCCAGCACGGGGGAGAATGTCCCGGAGGTAACGCTCCCGGTGGGCGAGCCGCCGGCATTGATCCGGTACCCCTGACGGGGGAATGCCCTGTCGTTGAGCGCAAACCCTACGAGCTTCCGCGTCACCCCCTCCTGTTTCGCCTTCATGATGGAGGCTCTGCCGACGAACTCCCCCTTGTCGGTTTTCGTAATCCAGCCTAATCCCGCCTCGATCGGATTTGTGGACTGATCGATGTCATGCCCGTAGAGGCAGAAGCCCATTTCAAGACGGAGCGTGTCGCGGGCTCCGAGCCCCACCGGCCCGATACCGAAGGGAGCACCGGCTTCCATGACCGCATCCCAGATCCTGGTCCCGGTGGCGGCGTCGGACGGAAAATAGAGCTCAAATCCCAGCTCCCCCGTGTACCCCGTGCGGGAGATGATCATGTCGACACCGGCGAGGTTCCCGCGCAGGAAATGGTAGTACGGAAGAGCACCGATATCCGCCCCGGTGAGGGTGCTGAGCGTGAGGAGTGCCTTCGGCCCCTGGACCGCGAGGAGCGAAAGGTCGTCGGACCGGTCGTACAACTGCACGTCCCCCGCGACATGCTGCTTCATCCATGCAATGTCCTTCTCCGTATTCGCGGCATTGATGACAAGCATGAACCGGTCCCCCATGCGGTAGACCAGCAGATCGTCCACGATCCCCCCGTCGGCGTAGCACATGGCGGAATACTGCACCCCCCCTTCGGAGAGCTTCGAGGCGTCGTTCGTCGTGATTTTCTGGACGAACGCGAGCGCATCCTTCCCGCAGACTTCGACCTCTCCCATGTGCGAGACGTCGAAGATGCCGACCGATTCGCGGACCCTCCTGTGTTCATCGATGATGCCCGTGTATTGCACGGGCATTTCATAACCCCCGAATTCGACGATCTTGGCGCCGAGCGTCCGGTGTATGTCGTAGAACGCTGTACGTTTCAGGTGCATCCGTCATCCGATAGCGTTGTGTCCGACCCAGTGCAGCGAAACAGCGTATTGCACCGGCTAATTGAACTGGTCGGTGATGTCTTTCTCCTGTTTCCTCGAGATGCACCGGAACTCGCCGACGTGGACCGACGGATCCGGCTCGAGGCGGATCAGGATGAGATATTTCAGCATGAGCCTCCGCAGCCGGCTCAGCGTCCCGACCCTCAGGGCATCGGCAAGCTGCGGGTTGACCCTGAGTATGATCCTCGACTCACTGCTCTCGCTCTTGAACCGCCGGATCCACCGTTCGATCTGATTGAGCGACGTGGTCCTCGATTGTACGAGTCCCGTCCCCCCGCACGCCGGGCACGGTTCGGTGAAACTGTGGAGAATGTTCTGGCGTATCCGCTGGCGCGTGATCTGCACAAGGCCGAATTCCGTCATCGGGAGCACGGTCACTTTCGCGCGGTCCTTGCGGAACTCTTTCTTCAGCTCTTCGTACACCTTTCTCTTGTTCCGCTCGTCGTCCAGGTCGATGAAATCACAGACGATGATCCCCCCGATGTCGCGGAGCCTCAGCTGCCGGCAGATCTCGCGCGCAGCCTCCAGGTCGGTCCGGAGGGAATTCTGTTCCTGCTCTTTCTTCGCCGCATACCGTCCGCTGTTCACATCGATCACCATCATCGCCTCCGTCGGCTCGATGATGATGTAGCCGCCGCTCTTGAGCCAGACCTTCCGGGCCAGCGTCGTTTCAATCTCCTTTTCGATCCCGTAGACGTCGAAGATCGGCCGCCGGTCCTTGTGGAGCTCGATCTTGTCCAACAGCTGGGCGGATGTGTACTTGATGTAGGCGCGGATCTCCTTGTGAAGCTTCCGGGAATCGATCACAACGCGAGAGACGTCGTTCGAGAAGAGGTCGCGGATGACGCTCGATGTCGTGGACATGTCCTTGTAGAGGAGACAGGGAGCCTGCTCCGACTTGACCGTCTTCTCGACTTCACGCCAGGTGGTGATGAGGTCTTTGAGATCATTGGTCAGGGATGTCTCGTCCTTCCCCTCCGCCACTGTCCGGATGATCACCCCGAACCCTTCAGGCAGTATCGTCTGGACGATCTTGCGGAGGCGGCGCTTCTCCTTGAAACTGCTGATTTTTTTCGAGATCCCGATCTTGCCGTCGAAAGGAAGGAGCACGAGGAACCGTCCTGCCAGTGATACCTCGCTCGTCACGCGGACCCCTTTTTTGCCGACGGGTTCCTTCGTGATTTGGACGATTATTTCCTGCCCTTTCTCGAGCTGGATATCCTTGCGGGGGGGGGAGCGGTGGTTGTCCCTGCGTCCCCTCTCCTGGGGAGGCGCGGTGGAGGGGGGGGGAAGGTGATCTGCGGCGGGAGCCCCGACGGAGGCTTCAGCGGCGGCAGATCCCTTAGGCTCTTCAGTTTCCTCGTCTTCATCGCCGATCATGGCGCTGTATTCCTCGAACCTGTTGCCGATGTCCGAGAAATGGAGGAAGCCGTCCTGACCGAGTCCGATATCGATGAATGCAGCCTTGATGCCGGGCATCACCTTGGCAATTTTGCCAAAGTAGATGTCCCCGACCATTTTTTCCTTATTGGCAGTCTCTACGAACAGCTCTGCCAGGCGACCATCTTCCGTAATTGCGATACGGGTTTCGTTGGCGCCAGCGTTTATGATGATTTCCTTCTTCATACCGTCCGGTTTGTACCAACCTTTCTGTGTAGCGCATGGTTGCTTCACAGGAACGGAACGAAGCGGGCAGGCTCCCGGGCCAGGACGAGAGACAAATCTTGGACATCATTGAACGCCTTCGTCGTTTACCGTTCTGTGAGCATGTGCCGGCGGCACAAAGCGCCGCCGTGATTGTTGTGAATTATATGGGGGTAGTCCCCGTCTCTTCACACGGGGTCTGAACTCTCCCCCGTTAAACTACGAAATGTTCTCCCCCCATGCAACCCCCCCGGGGGGAGCGAAAACGCCAAAAAAATGAGGTCAAGCTCCCCTGCGTCACACTTTCAGTAACCGACCGTTGCTTCCTTCCGGACCTGGCGGGGTTGAGCTACGTACGGTTGCGCAGGACTTGACCTCACACTCGAACAGCGACGAGACCGGGACGATTTGTGACTTCAGGTGGAGCTGATCGGGATCGAACCGACGGCCTCCTCGTTGCGAACGAGGCGCTCTCCCAGCTGAGCTACAGCCCCAGGACCCCGTACAGCGCGTCCGGGAACCACTTTCCGTCGAAATATACACGTTAGGGGAGTAACAATCAATATCCACCCTCGGGTTCACGCCCGAAAAGCCGGAGAGAGGAACCTTGACAAACCGGCTGGTATTGCGTACTTTTTATATTCGTGTGAAGTGCACAATTTTCCGCGGGTTGAGGGCATGGCAGGGGAACTGAACGAACGGGAACGGACGGTGCTCCACTACGTCGTGCGGGATTTCATAGAAACCGCAACGCCGATAGGGTCCCGTTACATCTCCAGGCGTCATGAAGACGTTCTGGGTCTGAGTTCTGCGTCCATCAGGAATGTGATGTCCGATCTCGAATACCTGGGCTATATCAACCATCCTCATACATCCGCCGGGAGGGTGCCGACAGACGTCGGATACAGGTTTTACCTGGACAGCCTGATCAGGATGGATGCCGTTTCGGCGACCGAGCAGAAGGCGATCCGGGAGGCGCTGAATTCCCGCGAGGCGGAGGACGAGCTGCTCCGGGAATCCTCCAAACTCATGGGGAAGATCTCCCGCCAGCTTTGCGTCATCACCTCTCCCCACCTCTCGAGCGGAACGCTTGAACGTCTGGAACTCGTGCCGATCGGCGGTACGCGTATCATGGTCGTGATATCGATCAAGTCGGGCCTGGTGCGCACGATGATGCTGGAGGTCGCCAGCGAGATTCCCCGGGAGAAGCTGGAGGACATCGCCAGGTCCCTCAACGAACGCCTGGCAGGACTCACCATCGAGGAAATACGCTCAACATTTGCCGAGCGGTTGAAAGACGGGGCGGGGGACGACACAGGCCTGATACGCCTTTTCATCGACTCGGTGGGGAAACTGCTCCCGCCGGCGGGAAGTGAGAGACTCCACATCGGCGGGGCCGATTCGATCATCGAGCAGCCCGAATTTGTGAACCCGTCGGAGTTTCGCGGTGTTATTGAACTGATCAACGACGAGGAGATCATCATACACGTTCTCGCGAAACACGAATCCCCCCCGCCGGGAGTCAGGGTGGCGGTCGGGGAAGAGAACCAGGACAAGAAGCTGGCTCCCTACAGCGTCATCACGGCGAGTTACGCCGCGGGAGAAGTCACGGGGACGATCGGACTCATTGGTCCGCGAAGGATGAATTATGCGCGGGTCATCCCTCTTGTCGATTATGTCGCCCGCACCATTTCGGAAATGTTCGGCACAAACAGCAGGCAATAATGAACGACGAAAACAGACCCGACGATGCGGGGCCGGACCCCTCGTCCGCGGAAAAGACCCGCGAAATACGTGATCCGGCGGAGGAGGTCCCGCCGGCTGCCGCGTCTCCCCTGGAACAACTCCTGAAAGAACTGGAAGAGGCCGGGAAGTCGGCACAGGCATACAAGGACCAGTTCCTCCGGAAAGCAGCGGAGTTCGAGAACTACAAGCGGCGCTCGGACGCGGAATACCTGAACCTCGTGAGGAATGCCAATGAGGGGCTGATAAGCGCCCTCCTCCCTATCGTGGAGGACCTCACGCGTTCACTCAAGGCGGGGAGCAGCCAGGCGGACGGCGAGGCGTTCTACCGCGGAGTGGAGCTCATCTACCAGAAGCTCATGAAAGTCCTCGAGGCGCAGGGGCTGGCGCCGTTCGATTCGACCGGCTCGCCGTTTGACGTGGAGTACCACGATGCCCTTCTCCAGGTGGCGCGTGAGGACGTCCCACCCGGAACGGTGGTCGAAGAAATCGCCCGGGGGTACAAGCTCAATGACAAGGTGCTGCGCCACGCCAAGGTCATAGTCTCGGCGGCTGTTCAGTCAGAGTCCGCACCCCAGGGATCAATTGTACCCGGCGAGAGCAAGGAGCCGACACAGCACTGATGGCGAAACAGGATTATTACCAGGTCCTCGGACTGGCGCGCGGCGCCACGCCCGAAGAGATCAAGAAGGCGTACAGAAAGCTCGCGCTGCAGTACCACCCGGATAGGAACCCGGGGAACAAGGAAGCCGAGGAGAAATTCAAGGAGGCGGCGGAGGCGTACGAAGTCCTGGGGGACCAGGCGAAGCGGACGCGCTACGATCAGTACGGTCACGAAGGGATCAAGGGGACCGACTTCCGTCCCTTCACGGACGTCAATGACATATTCAGCACGTTCAGCGACATATTCGGCGGGGGACTCGGCGGTTCGATTTTCGACGACATGTTCGGGACTCAGGGACGCACCCGCACACGCGGAAGCGCCGGTTCGGCCGGGTCGGACCTCAAGATCCGGCTGAAGCTCCCGCTCGAGGAAATTGCCTCCGGTATCGAGAAGAAGCTGAAGATAAAGAAGTGGAAACGGTGTGACGTCTGCGGCGGTACGGGTGCCCGCTCGACGGGGAGTATGACCGCCTGCACCGTGTGCAACGGGTCGGGGGAGATCCGCCAGGTATCCCGCTCGGTGTTCGGCCAGTTCGTCAACATCGCGACATGCCAGAACTGCGGGGGAGAGGGAAAGGTCATCAAGGAACCCTGCCAGACGTGCCACGGCGACGGCAGAGTGCAGGGGGATGCGACGATCAAAGTCCAGATCCCGGCGGGGGTCAGCGAAGGGAATTACATCCCCCTGCGCGGCGAAGGAAACGTGGGGAAACGTGGAGGGCCGGCGGGCGACATCATCGTGGTCATGGAGGAGGAACCCCACCCGGTGTTCACACGAAACGGGGACGACGTCATACTGGATCTCGTCGTCAGCTTTTCCGAGGCCGCCATAGGGGGGGATATCGAGGTGCCGACTCTCACAGGGCGCGCCCGGCTGAAGATCGACCCCGGGACACAGTCGGGGAGAATACTCAGGATGAGGGATAAGGGGATACCGCACCTGAACAGCTTCGGCCGCGGGGACCAGCTTGTCCGCGTTAATGTCTGGGTCCCCACATCGCTGAGCCCGCGCGAGAAGCAGGCCCTGAAGGAAATGGGTGAATCGGAGAATTTCCATCCGAAGGACGGGGATCGCTCGGCGAACTCCGAGAAGAGTTTCTTTGGAAGGATGAAGAAAACCACTTCCTGATCCGCATGATTTCCCCCACCGACCTGCAGCACCGGTTTGGGTTCACCAGGAATGAGGTCACGCTCATACTGTTTCTCTCGGTGAGCCTGATGGCCGGGGCGGCCATCAGGTGGATCCGTTCCGATAACCAGGGCGGAATGGATATCCCGCAGGGGTCCTTGTACGCGGCATCCGACAGCGAATTCACCGCCCGCTCGGCCGCCGCGGACGCCGACACGGTACCCCCCGGCCCCGTTGCACACAGCCACCCGTTCCCCCGCAAACCCCCCCTCCCCTCCGCGAGCATCGACATCAACAGGGCTTCACTCGCAGAGCTCGTGCGCCTTCCCGGGATCGGGGATGCATATGCGCGCCGCATAATCGCCTACCGGGAAGACCATGGCCCCTACTCCCGGATCGAAGACATGATGCATGTCTCGGGCATCGGCCCGAAGAGGTTCCAGGCACTCCGTCCCTTCGTGACGGTGCGTTGACTAACTCTCCCCTTTTTTGCATATTTGACCCGGACAGGGGGGCACTTTCACTTACCGGGTCTGGCCTTTGTCACCGCAGGATCTCATCGTAGGACTCAGCATCAGCGGGGGGGGAATACAGGCCGTCGAACTCGACCGGTCCGGTCCCACCACCACACTCCTTTCGATCGACGAATGGGAGAACACGCTCCCCGTCGCCCCGGCGAACGGGTCCGACGGTTCCAGTGAGGGGCTGCAGGAATTCTCTCGCCTCTTCGGTACATTCATCCGTGAAAACCGGATCCGCGCCGCCCGGCTGTCGATCTCACTTGATACCGCCATGCTCTTTCTGAATTCCATGCCGATCGACCAGGGGCTGACGCGGAGCGAGATCAACGACCACGTGAAATGGGAACTCTCCCAGTATTTCCCCGATGTCGATGCGGAGGATTTCATCACCGACGTCCACATACTGACGGAACGCGCGAACGACCTGTTCAATGAGGCACTGAGTGTCTCTGTCCGCCGTCACGACGCCGTCATGATACAGAAGGCGGCGGCGGCGGCCGGGATGGCACTCTCGATCGTCGACGCCGACCACTTCGCCGCGGATACCGCGCTGAAAGTCAATTATCCCGATACCTACCGGAAATACATCGCGCTGATCGGCGTGAAGGAGAATCGCCTCGATATCAGCCTGATGCGGAATGGCAGCCTGGAATCCTACCGCTACATCATCGTCCAGTCCAACCAGGAAATCATACAGGGGATCGCGGCGCTCGCGCGCAAGACTCCCGGGATCTACTCGATAACCGTCTACGGGCCCTATCTCGACAGAGACCTGCTGACGCAGATCCGGAGAGGATCCCCGATACTCGTGGAGGCGCTCAACCCCCTTCGTCACGTCAACGTTTCCGACAATCTCCGGCTTGCCGACCACCTGACGGTACCCTCCTATCGCTTCGCCGCTGCAGTCGGTGTCGCCCTGCGCAGGGATTGAACAGATGCGGGTCATCAGCGGGATCTACAGGGGAAGGAGACTCCGGACCGTCAGCGACCTCTCGGTCCGTCCCGCGACAGACCGGGTGCGGCAGGCTATTTTCGATGTCTTGATGAACAGGATCGAGTTCGAAGGGTCCCTCATACTGGATCTCTTCGCGGGAAGCGGCAGCCTCGGGATTGAGGCCTTGAGCCGTGGGGCGGCCCACGCGACATTCATCGAGAACGCTCACGACGCCGCGGCGTTCATCGAGTTCAACCTTCGCACCCTCGGGTGCGCGGATGTCGCGCTTGTCCTGGAGACCGACGCCATGGGGTTCGTCCGGCCCGGAAGCGGACCGTTCGATCTCGTTTTCGCCGACCCCCCGTATGCGTTTGACCGGACGGCCGATATCCCGGAGATCGTCTTCGGGAGCGGAATTCTCCGCCCCGGCGGCTACCTGCTCATCGAGCACTCCGGCGACCTGTCGTTCGGGAACGGCGCGGCCTACCGGGCGGGGCCCGTGAAGCGCTTCGGGCGGACACACGTCACCTTTTTTACTCCGATCAACGGAAGGAAGGACGCACAATGAAGCAGCGGATCGCTCTCTACCCCGGGACGTTCGACCCGATCACGTACGGACATATCGATGTCGTGCGACGGGCTACCGAGCTCTTTTCCCGCGTGGTCGTCCTGGTCGCCCGCAACTCGACGAAACACCCGATGTTCACCGAGGAGGAGCGGGTTGCTATGATCCGTGAGGTGTTCCGGCGACACCGCCGCGTTGAAGTGGACGCATTCAACGGACTCCTTGTGGAATACGCCCGGAGACGGAAGGCGTCGGTGATCGTCAGGGGACTCCGCGCGGTTTCCGATTTCGAGTTCGAGTTCCAGATGGCCCTGACGAACAGGAAGCTGGCACCGACGATCGACACGGTCTTCCTCGTTCCCCACGAGAAGTACACCTATCTGAACTCCACGATCGTCAGGGAGGTGGGCCGCCTGGGGGGAGATGTCTCCGATTTCGTCCCGCCGGGGGTCCGTCGACGGCTTCTCAAAAAAGTGGGACTCTGAAGCCGGCGATGCGTCACCTCTCTTTAAAAGTCAGGAACCTGGAGGAGTCGCAGACGCTCCTCCTCACGCAGAAAGCCCGCCTCCTGCAGGAAGCCGGCGTGGACGTCGTCAGCCTGACGGCCGGGGAACCCGACTTCCCGACACCTGCGCATATCAAGGAGGCCGCCCTCCGGGCGATCGAGGCCGACTTCACGCATTACACAGCGAACCAGGGAACCGCGGAGCTCATCGGCGCGGTCATCGACAAATTCTCCACGGACAATGACCTGCATTTCTCTCCGGACCAGGTCCTGGTTTCCGCCGGGGCGAAGCAATCGATATTCAATGCGCTCACCGCGATACTCAACCCGGGGGATGAAGTCATCATTCCCGCTCCCTACTGGGTGAGCTATCCGGCGATCGTCCGTCTCGCCGACGGCGTCCCTGTCATCGCCTCGTTTCCGGCGGCGACCGGGTTCCGGCCGGACCTTCGCCTGTTGCGCCGCGCGATCGGGCCGAAAACGCGTGTCCTCATCCTGAACACCCCCTGCAATCCCACCGGGATCGTGTTCACCCGAAGCGAGGTGGAAGAGATCGCTGCGATCGTGAAGGAGACGAATCTCACGGTCATCAGCGACGAGATTTACGAAAAAATGGCATTCGACGGAAGGAAGCACGTCAGCATCGGCTCCTTCAAAGGGATACGGGACCAGGTGGTCACCGTCAACGGCGTATCGAAGGCGTACGCCATGACCGGCTGGCGCATCGGGTACATGGGTGGACCGGAGGAGATTATCCGCGCCGCCGGGAAAGTGCAGGGACAGGTGACAAACAATGCCAACTCCATTGCACAGAAGGCGACAGTCGCCGCGCTGCGGGGACCGCAGGGACCGATCGATGCGATGCGGGACGAATTCCAGCGCCGCCGCGATTACATCGTCCGCCGCCTTTCGGCCGGGGGACGCGGCGAGGTCCGGAGACCCGAGGGGGCGATGTTTTTCTTTCTGAGCGTGGAGCACTGCTTCGGGATGAAGGCGCGCGGGAAGCTGATCCGGAACGCCGCAGATGTTGTGGAACACCTGCTGGAACACCACCATCTCGCACTTGTGCCCGGCGACGCATTCGGCGCCCCGGGGTACGTCAGGCTTTCGTTCGCCGCCTCGACGGAGGACCTGGAAAAAGGATTGGACCGCCTTCTCCGGGGCCTGCAGGAATTTCAATAGCAGAGGAGACTTATGCCGACGTACGAATACCTGTGCAAGAAATGCGGGCACACGTTCGAAGAGTTCCAGTCGATGTCCGGGGAGCCGCTTACACGTTGCCCGGAGTGCGGCACCGACAACCTCGCGCGAGTCATGGGGACGGGAGGCGGCTTCATCCTGAAGGGGAGCGGGTTCTACGGCACCGACTACAGGAAGCAGCAGCCCGGCGGAGGGGATTCAGGAAAAAAGGACGCGGGGAAGAAAGAGACCGGGAAGAAGGAATCGGAGGAAAAAGGGGGGGGCACAAAGGAGACGGAAAAAAAAGAGCCGGAGAAGAAAGGGACAGAGAAAAAGAGGACGGAAAAGAACGGGAAGGAGAAGGGAGAGGGGTCAAAGGGAACCCCCGGGTCTCGGTCCTCCTCCCCTCCGCCGCCGTCGGGGCCGCCGGAAAAGAAGGACTGAGACCCGGGTCACCCCCCCGCTTTCCGGACCCGTCCGGAAGCGATGAACGTCCCGCCGGTTTCAGGCGGGGCTAGGTCCCTTTTTTCATCATTTTCGGCCGCGGGGGGGTCGACTCTTTCAATGACGTGAGCGTCATCGTGCCGTCGCCCACAGTCCCCTTGGCCACGAAGTAAAGTCCCTTCTCGCGTTTGGATTTCTCGATAAGGTTCTTCGCCATGGCGCTCCCCTTCTCATCGAACTTGTAATACTTCCCGTCGGAGAACATCCCGTAGCCGCTCGCCGCGCAGTGGTCATCGAGCGCGCAGTCCTTCGAGTGCCCTTCCGCCTTTTCCATGGCGTTCTCCTTCATCGCCATCTTTCCCGCACACATCTGGTCAACGACGTATCCTTTGAGGGTTGCGGGCTTGGCGTCCTGAGCGCTGACCGTCAGCGCAAAGGTGAGAACAATCGTACAGAGTGCAATAAGGTATTTCATGGCTCCTCCCTGATGTTGTTTTTTCGTGGAGTGGGTGTCATCTCTGTACAACCCCCGGGAGGGGAGGAAGGTTCCCTCCAATCTCACTCGTAGCGGTCGAGCTTGAATCTCTCCCCCAGGTAGAGTTTCCGTACCTCAGGGTCGTCTGCGAGACTTTCCGACGTCCCCGTCTTCAGGATCTGCCCTTCGAACAGGAGATAGGCGCGGTCGGTGATCGAGAGCGTTTCATGGACGTTGTGGTCGGTCACCAGGACGCCGATACCGCGCTGCTTCAGCGCCGCCACGATCCTCATGATCTCCTCCACCGCGATCGGGTCAATCCCTGCGAACGGTTCGTCCAGGAGTATGAAATTCGGGTCCGTTGCAAGCGCGCGCGCGATTTCGGTGCGCCGCCGCTCCCCCCCGGAGAGCATGTACCCCTTGCTCCGGGCGAGATGGCCGATGTTGAAGTCCGTCATCAGCTGTTCGCATTTCGCGCTCCGCTCCGCGGCGGTCATGTCCATCATCTGCAGGACTGCGAGTATGTTCTCCTCGACCGACATCTTCCTGAACACGGACGCTTCCTGCGGCAGGTAGCCGATTCCCATCCGCGCGCGCTTGTACATCGCGACTTTGGTGATCTCCGCATCGTCCAGGTAGACCCTTCCGTCGTTCGGCGGGATCATGCCGACGATCATGTAAAACGTCGTCGTCTTCCCTGCGCCGTTCGGTCCGAGAAGTCCGACCACCTCCCCCTGCCGTACATCGATGTTGACTCCCCTGACGACCGTGCGCTTCTTGTACCGCTTGACGAGGTTTTCGGCACGCAGGACCTTCCGGGTGTCCTGACCGCTTCCGTTCACCATGATTGTCCGTTCCCCTTTCTTAGTGGTCATGCGCCGGGACCGAAGGGACCCCCCTCTCGAGGCGCGGCATGTTCGGGCGCCACGTGAACCCCGGGAGGGCATAATCAGACTCCTTCCCCCGAACCATGTTCTCCGGAAAGTACTCCCCCTCCACCCCGCCATACACGGTGATCGTGTCCGCCTTCCCCTCAGCGAAGAGCATCACGATCCTGTCGCCGCTGGTCCTGTTCAGACCGTTCGCAAGCGAATCGTCGTAAAGGTGATAGAGGCTCACCGCCCTCCCCTCAACATCCGTCCGGCTGAGCCCCTGCGTGCCGAAGGCCATCCGCAACCGGTCCCCCGCGATCTGGTCGTACCGCTCCGGGTGGAGCGAATCACTTCGTGACACGGCAAACGCGTTCCCCATGACGAGGAGGCGCTGGAGCTTCCGTTTCTTCAGGTAGACGTTGATCGAGTCCCCCGCCACCTGGGTCTCCCTGTACCAGATCACGGGCGCGCCCCGGAGCACGATGCTGTCCCCCGCGGTGAAAAAGCACGCGTACCGGGATGTGGCGGCAAGGTCCGTGCGGACCAGTTCGACGCTGTCCCGCGCGACGAGCCGGCGCGTCGAATCCCGGTACGACTCGAGTGCGACACCCCGCACCTGAAGCGTGTCGAACCGTCCCTCCCCCGCGGAGTCGACCTGGACCATCAGCGGGGATACCGTCATCCGGCTGAAGAGGCGGAGGGCATCGTGGTCGAGCCGCCCCCCGTAGATCGTCAGCCGGTCGGCCGGGCTCCGGACGACGACGTGTCCGTGAGCGATCGACCGACGGGTGAGGCGCCAGTACAGGAGCGTGTCCGCAGAGACGACCGAAGAGGAATCGACGACGATGACATGCGTGTGGAAGTACGCCCGGCGTTCTTCCGCAAAATACTCCCCGTATTCAGCGGTGAGCCGCGTGTTCCCGTCATCCAGCTGGACGCGTTCGAAACCTTCGGCGCGCCGCTCGGGCCGATAGTAAACACCGCGCGGGGCCCGGAGCGTGAGGCTGTCCTCCGTCACGACGACGTTCCCCGTGAGCAGGAATTTTCCGTCACGGATGTACTGGAGGGCGCGGTCGCATGTGACATGCGTGTTCTCCTGCGTCAGGAGGACGTGGCCAATGAGCTCGCGGACGTCCTCACCGGCGATCTGTCTCACGTGGAGCGTATCGGCGCTCACCTCCTGCGCCCGGACAGAGGGAGCCCCGGGCGTCATGAGTGTGAGTCCGAGAACGCAGAGGAAAACCGGGCGGCTATTCATGCTTCAGTGCCTGGCCCGTGACCCTGGGAATCGTGTAATTCCTGAGATCCTGGTCGCTCACGAGCCCCTGCCCCGTGATGTGCTCTGTCGGTGACGTGATATCCACAAACGAGTTCGTGTGTATCTTCCTGTCTGCGTTCGTCCAGAACAGGCTGTCGGTCTTCATTGTCGAACCGCTGTCGGACACCACGACGACGTCGTCGTATGCCTCGAAATCCTGCGTGGCATCGTTGACTTTCCCGCGGCGCGCGGTGAGAAGGGAGGTATGCCGCCCCTCCGCGTCGAAGAAATCGACGTGCACGCTGTCGTCGAGGAACGTCACCCGCTGGCCCTGGAAGTCCGCGATATGTCCCGCCCACAGGATGGCCTTGATGCGGGCCGAATCGGTGAAGTACACGGTGCTTCGCCAGCTCTCCTGCGACGGGAGGGACGACTCCGGGAGCGGCTGGATGGAAGGGTTGATTTTCTCGCCGCATCCCGCAAGGAGGAGCAACGCCGCGATGTGGAAACGGTTCATCCCGCTTCGTCCCCCCCCAGGCCCGCCTTGACGAGGTCGTGCAGGTGTGCCACTCCCACAGGGACGTTCGCGGCATCCACCACGATCATCTGCGTGATATTGTAGGATTCCATCTCCTGAAGGACAACGTAGGCAAGCGTTCCCTCCTTCACCGTTTTCGGGTTCCGGGTCATGGCGTCCGACGCCTTGACCGAGGCAACATCCACGGTCTTCTGGAGCAGCCGCCTCAGGTCCCCGTCCGTTATCAGCCCCTCCAGCTTCCCGTCCCGTCCCAGGACGCACGTGCAGCCGAGGCGCTTGCTTGTCATCTCGACGATCGCATCCCGCAACGGCACGTCGCCGGTGACGCACGGGACATGCTCTCCCCTCGTCATGAGTTCGTCGATCATGAGGAGGAGCCGTTTTCCCAGTGTCCCGCCGGGGTGGTAGAGCGCAAAATCCTCCCTGGTGAACTGCCGCCGGTCAAGGAGCGCGATGGCAAGGGCGTCCCCGAGCGCCAGTGCGGCGGTCGTCGATGAAGTCGGAGCAAGGTCGAGCGGGCACGCCTCTTCGCGAACGGAGACATCAAGCACCACGGTCGATTCGTTCGCCAGCGGGGACGAGAGGTTGCCGACGAGGGAGATCACGGGAACGCCGATCCGCCGGAACATCGGGAGGAGAATCGAAAGTTCGGCGGTCGAGCCGCTTTTCGAGATGCAGATTACAACATCTCCGCCCCGGACGATGCCCAGGTCCCCGTGGACTGCGTCGGTCGGATGAAGGAAGACCGACGGCGTCCCCGTGGAATTCATCGTCGCAACGATCTTGCGCGCGATGATCCCCGATTTTCCAACGCCCGTGACGATCACCCGGCCGCGGCAGGCATGCACCAGGTCGACGGCACGTGCAAACGATTCCCCGATCTTTCCTTCCAGTTCGGCGACAGCTCTTCCCTCGATACGGACGACTTCTCGTCCTTTTTCAATTGCAGTCTCTGATGGGTCCATTCAGCCCCTTCTCCTGAAAAGTTGCCGTATGAACAGGGGTATGCCGGAGCGCCGGTCGGGCGGGAAATCCACCTGCAGGGGGACGTGGTGCCGGAGTGCATTATACGCCACGAAGGCCCGGAGCAGATCTTCGTCGGAAAACGACTTGAGATCTTTCCAGAGGAGTGACGGCACAAGCGCGATCCGGGGATCCCGGATCCCTTTGCGGATCATCAGCTCGCTGTAATAGTTCGTAATGGGGATCAGCCGGACGATGCCGCCGTACCGCTCATGGACCCAGATCCTCTTCTCCACCGGCGCGAACGCAAGCGTCACCCCCGCGCCGATGGAGACTTCCCTCACAGGGGTGCCTGTCGCCGGGGAGACCTCTCCGGGGGACCACCAGGAATACGTCCAGCGCCGCTTCTCCTCGTAGTTATCGGGGATCCCCTTCCCGCTTCCGGAGACGATTTCGACATTGATCTGGTTTCCCGCCTCCTCGCGGACACTGATCGTGAATGCGTCCCGCGTGGTCTCCACCATTCCGTACGCAATGACCGGAGAAAGCGGAGAAATCGTGTCAGGGAGGTCGCCGGGTGGCCCGAGGACAAGATCCCCCTCCCCGCGCCGTCCCTCCCCCAGGACCGTCATGGATTCGAGACGGTCCCGGAGCGCCCGGTACCCGGGACGGTCCACCGGGAGGACGGTCTCCATGAGGTCGAGCTCCTTGGGGCGCAATGGACGCGGATACTCCATGGGATCATGTTCTCTTATTTGCCGCGCCGGTCGAGTATCAGATCGATGAAGTCACGGACGGCCCCCTGTCCCCCCGCGGCACGTGTGACATAGTGGACGTTCCTCCTGACCTCCGCCAGGGCATTGGGAGGAGCCGCCGAAAGTCCGACGACCCGGAGGAGCGGGATGTCAAAGAGGTCATCTCCGATGAACGCGAATTCCTCATCACCGAAACCACGGCGGCGCTGGATCTCCCTCATTGCGGCCACCTTGTCGTCCGCCCCCTGCACCACATCCTCTATCTTCAGTACCCGCGCACGCGCATCGACAATCGGGGTCGTTCTCCCGCTTATGATGCCGAATGAGATCCCCGATTCCCTCCCCCGTTGTATCCCGTACCCGTCATGCGCATGAAACCGTTTCAGCTCGTGCCCCTCTGCGGTGTAGTACAATCCCCCGTCGGTCAGGACACCGTCGACGTCGAGCAGAACCATCCTGATCCGGCGGGCCCGCGAGGTGATCGATCTGTTCGGGCGGCCCATCAGAGTCCCCGTACGATACGATCCACCGCAACGCACCCGGCAACGAGCGCCTCGAGCAGGTCCAGACGGAGCTGGCTCGCGGCATCGCTCAGCGCGTGGCGAGGATCGGGGTGCACTTCGACAAAGAGCCCGTCGCATCCCGCCGCCACGCCGGCACGCGCGAGAGGGATAATGAATTCCGGCCGCCCTGCACTCTGCCCGGTCTCTCCCCCCGGGAGCTGCACCGAATGGGTCGCATCGAACACCACGGGGTAACCGAGACCCCGCATGATGATGAGCGAGCGCATATCGACAACCAGGTCGTGGTAGCCGAATGTAGTCCCCCGTTCCGTCAGCAGTATGGCGGTGTTTCCCGTCGCTGCGACTTTCCCGGCGGCATAGGCCATGTCCTCCGGAGCCAGGAACTGTCCTTTCTTGATATTGACGATCTTTCCGGTCCTCCCTGCAGCCTGCAGAAGCCCCGTCTGCCTGCAGAGGAACGCGGGAATCTGCAAAACGTCTGCGGCCTCGGCCGCGGCGGAGGCCTCACCTTCCGTGTGTATGTCCGTCAGAACCGGGAGATCAAACTCCCTGCGCACCTCCTGAAGGATCTTGAGCGCCTTGTCCATCCCGATCCCGGTGAACGAACTGCCGCTCGTCCGGTTCGCCTTCGCATAGGATGACTTGAAAACCGCGCCGATACCGTGCTTCGCCGCGACGTCTTTCACGACGGACGCCGTCTTCAACACGAGATCCCTGCTTTCCACGACACACGGTCCTGCAAAAAGCACAAGGGGGTTCGCCCCGCCGATCGGGATAGAGCGTATGTTCATGTCATGTTCCGGGTCATGGACGGAAGAAACTACGAAAAAAGGGGAAGACAATCAAAAGAAAGCCCCGACAGGTGAAGCCGGGGCTCATTTACATCGCAGGCGGGAATCTCCTTATTTCATCAAAAGCAATTTGTTCACTTTAGTGCCGCAACTGGGTATAAGCGGCACTTGTCATCTTTGCATCAGGTGCTCAAGCCTACAATCGTTTTCCAACAATTACCAAAGCATTCTGTCCATCAAGTCCGACCGTAATCATCAGGTTTCCATGGACTGCAATTCTTCCTACGGCGGCATTTCGCGGAGGGATCACATCGCGATAATTGTGCCACGTGGTTCCGTTAAAATGGACAATTTCGAGAAAACTCCCCGTGACAAATACATCGTTGATATCATTTCCACGAACCCCTCCCGACAAGTTGCTGGTTACAACACCCGGGGGATATCGAGTCCACAAAGAATCGTTGAGTGCGTGTTTGAAATGAATCCCCGCCCCGACTACATAATAGTGTCTTTTCTGTACGAACCAATTGCCATACACCATGCTTGCGAGACCGTCGGTGGGCAACGAAGATGCCGTATTTCCCTGAATCTTCAGAAGTCTCTTGTCTGTATCATTTGATGCAATTGCCAGTACTTCACTCCCATCCGGCGACCCAACGATGTCTCGCACATCAAGTGCCGTTCCACTCTCGATCTTCGTCCAACTTGTTCCGTTGAAGTGAACAATAGTCCCGGAATTGCCTACGCCATATAGGAATGAATCTGAAATCCCCCATAGCTTTTCAATGGTCGCATTCGGATCAGACAGAGTAAGACGAGACAAACTAAGTTGAGCTTCTGGCACAACGCCATCCCAGTGGAACACGCCTCCGGCTGCTAACCAAATATTGTCGGTCTTCAAAACAAGAATTCCGCGTATTGGTACGATAGGATTGTTCCCGCTGTAGTACAATTGATCCAATCGCCATGCCCGTCCATTCCACTTTGCAACATCATAGACGGTGCCACCTTGGTAGATCTCGCCAACAGCATACACTAGCGTGTCATTAACTATCGCCACATCATAGAGCGCGCTGCTCCCGCTGCCATCGCCTAATTCAAACTGCTGGAAGCTCCAATTGTGGCTCGTTGTGTCCATCGTTCGAGCGTCTACCTGAGCAGTCGAACCACTACTGAGTTGAGCATGATAGGTGTACGAATGTGCAGGCAGGAGATTTGTGTCTGTGATAGCCGTCTCAGTCGCTGCAAGTGTTTTTGTGAATAGTGTTGTCGTGTCCCGTTTGAGTGTTACAGTGCGGGAAGAATTGGCAGCGCCAATTTCCAGACGCAGAAATACTTCTGTGCAGCTCGCGTCGTCTATCATTAAACTAAACGTGTTGTCAGGGGTCGTGACGGGATTGTTCTTACTGCATTGTAGATTGAGACATAGCACAAATGTGAGCAAGACGATAAATCGATCGTGAGCGAGCTTCTTCATCGGCATACAGAATCCTCAACTATTGCGATCGCCATGGCTTCGCGCGTTGGACTTTCTGATGAATCACGTTCCATTCGTTCTCATCATCATGGGGGTTAAAGTGGGCGGGCTTCCGGCTCGGCCCAAAAGGGTTCAAGAAGAACCGACTATTCCAGTCAGCCGATGCAAGGGAAATCTAATCACTTCCAGGATTCAGCGACGAGCAAGCGACGGTTACGAGGGGAACAGTCACTCCGAATCGCTGCGGATACACAAGGAGCGATTGCGAAGAACAGTGTAGACTCCGCGAATAAGGTATTGCGTCAACTCGCCATTGTCAATGTTGCAGAATTGATCAGTCTCGATAGATCAATTGAGATAAGAAGTTATGCGGGAACTTATTTTCGGATCTGGGCACTTATTATTTCTGAAAGAGATTCAGCCGTGTGAGTTTTCGCTCCCAGTCGGATAACAGATGCGTTAAAAGCCTTTTCGTGGGTTCATTTCAAGATGGTTGTCCATGTCATCTTTTCCGCGACCCGCGGCGCGATTCATCACAGCGTACCCACGCTCGGAACTAGACTCTTCACAAACTCTTCGTGCCCCGCTTCGAGCTCGTTCATATCCTTCAGGACGTTAATGGCTTGATCGCCTCCCACCGGCCCAACCGGATCGAGCGTCGAGGGCATAAAATAAAGTAACCCTCGCGGATCAGGCTCTCGGTGCTCTCTTTATTCTTCGCTTTTATATCGCGTCAGAGTCTCACCACGGTCGGGATGAGCGCCTTTGTCGCCATGGCGCTTCAGCGCCACTTGGAGGCAGAGCGCCCTCGCCTCCGCACCCGACAAGAGCAGGATCAGTTAGCTTGTCCTTATTTTACGAGCGCCAGTTTCTTCGTCTGCACAAAATCTCCCGCCTGTATTCGGTAGAAATACACCCCCGACGCAAGTCCTGAGCCGTCAAACCGCACCTCGTGGAAGCCGGCGTCCTGATCGCCGTTCTGGAGAAGTGCGACCTGTTGTCCGAGTATGTTGAATACCCCCAGCGTCACCCGGGTTCGGTGTGGCAGGCTGTACCGAATTGTGGTAGATGGATTGAACGGGTTCGGATAATTCTGCATCAGAACCACCTGTGCCGGGCTCGCGGACCGGAACGGTGGAGAATTTTTGATGCCCGTTAGACCGCCATTGTCCGTGCGAAGAATCGTGCCGCCGTGTCCAAAAGCCATCAACGTATGAGCATTGAGGGAGGATACTCCCAACAGCTCGTTATAGCTCGTGAATGGATCCTGTGCCCACGTTGATCCTCCATTGGTTGTACGGAGAATCACGCTGATGATATAACCAGCGGGTATATCCAACTCGCCAATACCGCTACTTTGTCCGACTGCAATCCCTGTGTTTGCATCCAGGAAGCAGACCGCATTGAGAATGGAGTTGAAAGGCGCACCAGGCAATCCACTTGGTTGGTTTGTCCAGGTCGCCCCTCCATCCGTCGTGCGAATAATGCAACTGCCGGTTCCGTCAGACCCCACGGCGGTCCCCGTGTTTGCGTCCGTGAACGATACACCATAAAGGAAGTAGTTCGTCATCCCCGGCACTTCCGTCCAATTCACCCCGCCGTCTGTCGTCCGGAGCATATTGAAGTATCCAACGGCGGTCCCTGTGTTGGTATCGGTGAAACAGACTGCAGCCAGGTCGGGCCCGGCTGATTGCTTGATCCACGAAGCCCCACCGTCAGTTGTCTTGGCGATGCCATTCCCCACCATGTATCCAACACGGGAACTCGGGAAACAGACTGCATTCGCAAACAACATGATGGTGTTATACTCCCACACCCAACTGGCTCCACCGTCAGTGCTACGGAAATATCCATGGAAATTTCCGACGGCGGTTCCTGAATCCGCATCAGCGAACGCGATTGCGTGGAACTCGGTGGGTCCAAAATCACCTGACGGCCTGGTCCATGTGGAGCCTCCATCTGTTGTGCGAAGCAAAGCGCCGTTGTTGCCCACAGCAAACGCGGTCTTGTCGTCAACAAAGCAACCCCCGTAGAGTGCCGATGATGTCGGCAGCGTTGACTGAGCCGACCACTTCACCCCTCCATCTGTCGTGCGGAAAATAGCCCCCTTCACTCCGACAGCCCATCCTATTCTGCCGTTGGCAAAATGTACCGCCTTGAAAACGTAATTTGAGACAGTGTCTATCGGCGTCCAGGTTAATCCTCCATCAGTCGTATGGAGGATAATCCCGTTGATGCCGTTCAATCCGCTTGCTCCGACCGCGGTGCCGGTTCTTGCATCGCTAAACCGAACAGCATATAACGGGATTGACTTTATATTCTGCGCGGCCCATGTGGTGCCTCCATCCGTTGTGCGAAGGACCAGACCGTTCGCGGAGCGTAATCCCGTAGGCCCCCACCCCACTGCCGTGCCGGTGCTGTCATCCGTAAGGTGGACTCCATAGAGAGGCCACACAGTTCCGCCTGATTGTGGCGTCCATGTCGCGCCTCCATTCGTCGTCCGGAGAACCGTGCCGGCCTCCCCCACAGCAGTCCCCGTATTGGCATCCACAAAATCAACACTTGAAAGAGAATTTGTTGTCCTGCTTGATTGCGTTGCCCAGGTAGCACCTCCGTTCGTCGTGCGAAGAATTATGCCATTGCTCCCGACAACTGTCCCTGTCCCGGCGTCCGTGAAACATACTCCATTCAGGAATTCCGATGTCCCGCTCGATTGCGCAACCCAGGTCACACCCGCGTTCGTGGTGTGCAGAATCACGCCATAACTTCCGACCGCTGTACCTGAATATGCATCACCAAATGAGACACCATTGAGATGATGCGGGGTTCCGATCACAGGCTCCTTCCACGTCAAACCGCCGTCTGTCGATCGGAGCAGCGTTCCAAAAGGGCCAACTGCTACAACCGTATTGGTATCAGGAGAAGAAACCGCGTTGAGTATTTGACCGGTCGGTGATGGATTCTGCCAGAACCAGCTGGATTGTGAGAACGAGGAGTCCGCACATAGAGCCAATGATGCCACTATGGAACAGAGCAATACATGTCTCATGGCCGTCTTTCTCCTCAGAGAAGCGCGATTTTGCGTTTGCGTTTGTCGTCCAAGGACCGAGTCCCGCATCCTTATGCGAAAGCAAAAAAAACGGCCCCTCTCCCCAAAAACAGGACACAAGAAGCCGTCTGATCAATGAACTGTATGTTTATAATGTAATCCCGGTTCCGACGAGAGTCAACCAGCTGTGCCGTGGGACACCGCCCGTGCCGAGGGGCACGGAGACGGGGCGTTACCCCTGTTCGATCCTGTTCCCCGTGTTTTGCTTTCGCGCTCTTTCGGGCGTATATTTCAGCACCATGTCCCCCATTCCCCCCCAGATCAGTTGCAGGGCATACGCCAAGATCAATCTCGGATTGCGTGTGACGGGGAAGCGGACCGACGGGTATCACGAGATCCGCACGGTTTTCCACCGCATCGGCCTCTTCGACGACATCCTTCTCCGTCCCTCGGACGCCATCACGGTGCACACAACCGATGCCGCGGCCCCCTCTGATCAGACGAACATCTGCTACGCCGCGGCACTGATGCTCCGGGAAAGGCTCGATGCAGGAACGGAGGTGCGGCCCGGAGTACGACCCGGAGTACGACCCGGAGTACGACCCGGAGTACGACCCGGAGTACGACCCGGAGTACGAATTGACATCACCAAGCGCATACCCATCGGGGCCGGCCTGGGGGGTGGAAGCGCGGACGCCGCTGCTGTGCTCCGGTCACTCCCTGCGCTGTGGGGGAAGAGCCTTCCCCAGGACGATCTCCGTGCACTGGCACTCCGGCTGGGCTCCGACGTCCCGTTCTTCCTCGGGGAGGACTCCGCGCTCGGGACGGGAAGAGGAGAGGTTCTGGAATACTTCCGGCTCGACGTCCCGTTCGCCATTCTCCTGTGCACACCCCCTGTCCAGGTCTCGACACGATGGGCCTACTCGCGCATCGTCCCGCGACCGCCGGAACGGCCGGATCAGGAAGACCTCCGCTCCCTTCTCCTCCGCGGGATGTCGGATCCCCTCCTCCTGCGCGAACACCTGGTCAACGATTTCGAGTCTCCCGTTTTCCGGGAGCACCCCGTGATCCGGTCCATCAAGGAATCGATGGCGAGGGACGGGGCCCTCTTTGCGTCGATGTCGGGGAGCGGGTCATCAGTCTACGGATTCTTTCATGACACGGGAGCCGCCGGTCTCGCAGCGGCTTCGCTCACATCGCCCGGCGTCCGGACGTTTATCACTCCCCCACATTCCCGGGTATGAAGTTGCGACGTTCTGCGTCCCGAACCAGATCTGAACCAGTCCGACGGCGGCCGGGACGCAGGAGGGCGTTGATCGCTCTCTGCCTGCTCCTGCTCTGCGTCATTGTGGCGCCTGCGGCGCTACCGAAGCCGCTGCCAAAGATGGCGGCAGCGCTGGCGCCACAAGCACCCCCTCCGGATTCCACGCGACCCCGTACTCCTCGCGAGGACTCACTTCGGATCCGTCATGCGGCGGCCGACTCCCTGAGACAGGGGAGGAACGATTCCAGTGCGGCGGCAGCGGACACGCTGGGAAGGATGAGCACGCCGTCCCTCGTGGGGACGCTCGACCGGTTCGCCGACACCTCCGGGGTCAGGACAAGCCGGGACCTCCACTGGCTCGACTATCGCTCCCTGGGGGGGATACTGGAGTCCTTCCCCGGAGTCTTCATGATGGACCAGGAGAGCGAGGGACAGTACAGCCAGGCCACATTCGATGGGGTCGACTGGCGGGCTGCAAGGGTAAGCTCCAACGGGAGGGGGTTGAACGACCCCGCATCCGGCGTGTTCAAGCTGTATGATTTCACGGCCGAATATGCCGACCGGATCGAGGTGGTGACAGGACCCAGGGCGTTCCTCTACGGCCTCAACAGTACGGGCGCTGCGGTCAACCTCGTGACAAAGAACTACAACAGCAACAAGCCTTTTACCAAGTTCAACTACTCCGAAGGCGCGTACGGTTACTCCAACGTCGACGGCACGTTCAGCCAGAATATATCGCGGAAAATGAACGTCACTCTCGGTTTTCAGCACCAGACGACGGACGGGAGGTTCATCGGCGAAGCGCACGACGCCTGGAACGCAAGAGAGAAGATCAGGTACAACATATCGCATGACATCAACCTCATACTCTCCCACTATCACACGTCGACACAGACGCAGATGAACGGCGGTGTGGTTGATACGTTGAGCGGCTTTCTGACCGCGTTCGACAATACACTCGCGGTTATGAAACAGGACAGCACATACGAAAAGGTGACAAGGAACGACTTCGATCTCTCCCTTGTCGGGACATTCCTGGGGGACACCGCAGACGTCACGAACCTCACGTTGTATTACTCCCACACGATGAGAGAGTTCCGGGAACGGGAGGACCCCTACCATGATTTTCCACCGGGGGTCTCCTCGGACCATGTTTCATCCTGGACGGGTGTCCAGGCGACACAGGACGTCGCAACGGGTTTCCAGCACCTCGGCGTCGGGGGGAATGTGGAACTCCGCCAGATCGAAGGGAGTCCGAACCTCGGACGGCGCCGGAACGTCGTGGGGGCACTCTGGGGAAAGGAGGAGATCGATCCGGAGGGTCCCGTCGCGGTCGCTCTCTACGCGAGGATCGACTCGTACCTCGGGAAAGAGTACGCGGGGTACGGTGCGGACGCAACGCTCCGTTTCGGACGATGGCTCAGCCTCTACGGCGGAGTGAGCCAGTCGTGGCGCGTGCCGAATTACCAGGAGCTCTTCTGGACCGATTCCACTGTGGTACGGACGGGGCCGATCGTCGCCGAACACCACACTGTTGAAGAAGCGGGAGCGACATTCGGGACTGCGGAGACAGGGACGGTCCGCCTGGCGCTCTTTCACAGGACGGTTACCGACCCGATCACATTCACCCCCTACAACGGAACGGCTTCCCCCTTCCCGGGCGCAGTCATCGCGAACGGTCCCGCGGTAAACACGAGCGGGGTCACCGCGCATCTCGACGTCCGCTTCTGGTCATTCTCGCTCGAGGGGAACCTGGAGTACCTTCTCCAGAAATCCGGCGGCGCAATACTTCAGGCATATCCGAAGTTCTCCGGGAGCGGGGGCCTCTTCTACCGGAAGAAACTCGTGAACGACAAGCTGGAGCTGAAGACCGGTTTCAGGGGACGGTTCACGCTCCCCTACGTAGGATTCCTGTTCAATCCGGAGATGATCGCGTATGTGGCGAACACCGGGACGCCGCTCGGAACGACCGCGAGCGCCGATTTTTTCCTGATCGGACACATCGGCGATGCGTACATCCATTTCATATGGGAGAACCTGGCCGGTAACCGGTACTTCGGCACGCCGTATTATCCCGGAGGGGAGCGGGCGATCAGGTTCGGAATTTCATGGGAATTCTTGAACTGACGGTCCGGGAAAACGATCAGGAGGCAAACGTGAAGGGCCAGTTGCGGCAGATACGGCTTATCAAGCGTCTCATGAAGTGAGTTTCTTCCCGTGGGAGGGGCTCTCCGGGGCGCGGGGAGATTCTCCGGTTACGCCCGAGAGAAACGCAAGAGTCCTTTCCGCCGCGTCATCCCAGTCGAACGTCGCAGCCCATCTCACAGCACCCTCCCCGAGACGCCGCCGGAGCGCCCCGTCCTCCAGGAGACGGAACATGCGGGCGCTCAGCGCTCCGATGTCCCCGTAGGGAAATAAAAGCCCCGTCTCTCCTTCCCTGACGGCATCCCTGAGTCCGGGAACATCCGCAGCGACCGACGGTGTTCCGCACGCATTCGCTTCGATCACCGTGAGTCCCCACCCCTCCTTCAGCGAAGTCGTCACGGTGAACCAGGCTCTCCGGAGGAGGTCGACCTTCTGCGCTTCGGTGAGGAACCCCGTGAATTCGACCGCGTCCTGTATCCCGAGCCCGCGCGCCGTTTCGCGGAGCCGTTCGAGATCATCCCCGTCCCCCGCGACCACCGCCTTAAGGGGGGGGAAGGCGGCAAGGACGGCGGGGAGCGCACGCAGAAAGTGATCGACGCTCTTGTACTTCTTTAGCCGTCCGAAATACACGGCAAGGGGACCGGCACTTTTCGTCCCCTCGCCGACATTGTACCTGCGGTGATCGACGCAGTTGTGAATGACGGCGAGCCGGCCGGGGGAGAAGCCGTTGGCGAGGAATTCCTGTTCGGTGCTCCGGGAGACGACCATGAAAGGGATTCTCGTCCTGTAGAGCGCCATTGCGCAACGCTCCATCACGTAGACATAGGCGGCGGAGAGGAGGTCCGTTTCACGGAAGACGCTTTTGCCGAAAAGATGATGGGCGATTCCGGCGAGCGGACGCCGCACGTACAGGGGGGAAAAAAATGGGACCTTGTTGAGGTCCTCCACGACCACATCATAGTCCCCCCCGCGCAGGCAGGCCAGGTACGCGAAAGGGAACACAAAATTAAACAACGGCCTGCTCCCGAAGCGGCGTATCTCGATCCCGTCGATGCTCTCGCGCCCCACCGATCCCCGGTACGACGAACAGCAGAGGGTCACGCGGTGTCCGCCACGGACGATCCGGGAGAAGATCTCATGGCAATGGACTTCCGCGCCGCCGGAGAGCGGGTTGGTGATGTCCTGCCAGTTGACGACAAGAATGTTCATCCGCGTGAATCGATCTCAGCGGTCCAGTATGCAAAGACATCCGCCAGCGTCTTCTCGAGCGGGATCATGGGCTCCCAGCCGGTCGCCTCGCGCAACCGTGCATAGCTCCCGGCGATCAGAGGCGCTTCCCCTCCCCGCGTCCGTGATTCCTCGGTCCGTACCGTCACCCGTATTCCCGACACCTGCTGGAACATGTCGATGAGATCGCGGATGGCGACGACGCGCCCGGAACAGAGATTGAACACGGTGTGTTCGGAGGCGTGCGTGAGGATCGCCCAGTATGCGCGGACCACGTCGCGCACGTCGGTGAAATCCCGGCGTACGTCGATATTGCCGGCATGTATCACCGGTTCGTTCTTCCCCGCAGCGATGAGCGCGAACTGGCGGCCGAAATCAGAAGAGACGAAGACGGGACTCTGACGGGGACCGGCGTGGTTGAAAGGACGGACGACGCTGACGCGAACGCCGAACGTGCGGCGGTACGCCTGGCCGATGAGATCGACGCTCGCCTTGCTCGCAGCATACGGATTTTCCGGCCTGACGGGCGACTCTTCGTTGATCGGTTCCAGCCGGGGTTTCCCGTACACCTCCCCCGAACTGACGAGGAGGAGATCCGGCCCCGTACCCCTTTCTTCCGCCTGCCGCCGGGCTGCGTCGAGCACCGCGACGCCCCCCATGACGTTCACGCTGAATGTCCCGTACGGATCGCGCAGCGCCGTGGGAACGTATGCCTGCCCCGCCAGGTGGACCACCTTGTCGGGACGCACAGCCTTGAATATGCTCCGCACGGCCTCCGCGTCGACGATATCGGCTTCGTGGAGGGTAATGCGTCCGCGGAGATGGTCGATGTTGCCGGTCTGCTGATGCAGAAAATGCGTGCCGTGCAGTTCCATCCCGTCGATGCCGAGCAGGTATTCGGCGGCATGGCTTCCGACGAAGCCATCGATCCCCGTGACGAGTACTCTCATGACCTGAATCCCGGGAAGTGGGGGGAGGACATCACACCATCATGCGCGCAGCAATCTCATCGCAGAGCATGTACCCGCGGGCCGTCAGGCGCAGTGTGCCGCGGTCCATCACCGCCGCCCCGTCCTCCACGAGTGCCCCGGCAAGCGCAAGCCTGTCCGCCGGCAGCCCGAATTCATCTCCCAGCCTCCGGAGGTCCACGCCGGAGCTCCTCAGCCCGAGGAAGATCCGCTCGTTGCACAGCTGCGCGCACGTCATCTCTTCACGCATCGCGACGGGGAGTTCACCCTTCCGGAGACTGCCGCAGTACCTGCTGAGGGCGGGCACATTCGCCCACCGCAGTTGACTGCCACCGTTCCCCTGGGCCCAGAACGAATGGGCGGAGGGCCCGAAGCCGAGGTATCCCGCGTGGGACCAGTACGCGGAGTTGTGCAGGCTCCTGAATCCCGGCCGGGCATAGCTCGAAACTTCATAGTGTTCGAATCCGGCCCGTTCCATCACGGCCATGGTGTGCTCATAGAGCACCGCTTCGGCCTCGACGGGATTCGGCGACACCAGCTTTGCGGAAACCATCCGCGCAAGCGGCGTGTCGTCCTCCACGATCAGGCTGTATGCCGAAACGTGATCCGGACCGAGGGCGAGCGCCGTTGACAGCGTTCTCTCCCACTCCCCCACCGTCTGGCCGGGGAGGGAATAGATAAGGTCGACGCTCACATTTCCGTAGCCCGCTTCGCGCGCCAGACCGACGCATCGGGACGCCTCAGCGGCGTCGTGAATCCTGCCGAGGAACCGGAGCTCGTTTTCATCGAACGACTGGATCCCGATGCTGAGGCGGTTTACGCCGAGAGACCGGTACTGGCGCAGCTTCTCGAGTGAAACGGTCCCCGGATTGGTCTCGAGCGTGATCTCGGCATCCCCCCTGATCGCGAATGCACTCCGGAGAGAACGCATCACGCGTTCGAGCTCAGAGGGCGCGAGCAGGGAGGGTGTCCCTCCTCCGAAGAAGAGCGTGTCGAACGACACCCCCTCCCCCACCGGTCCGACAAGTGCGATTTCCGTGTCGAGGGCGTCGAGAAACGTCCCCATGAGGGAGACTGTCTCAATGGAATAGAAGTCGCAGTAGACGCACTTGCGCTGGCAGAAGGGGATATGAACGTACAGAGATGACATCGCAGTCTATTGTAAAAACAGTTGAGGAACAGGCTATCGGACGACGGTACCGGGTCGCCCCCAACGGATCCCCGTCCGGCCGTCCACCGACCAGTAGATCATCATGGCACGCCCGACGATCCGGTCGAACGGCACAAATCCCCACGCCCGGCTGTCCAGGCTGTCGTCCCGGTTGTCTCCCAGGACAAAATAGAGGATCGTCTCCCCGGCCTTCGGGACAACGACCGGACCGAAGTCGGCCGCGTGCTTTCGCGCCGGTTTCGCCGACGGGGATGGAGCGACCTCCTGTCCGTTGACGATCAACGCCCCGCCGCGAAGCATCACGGTATCTCCCGGAAGACCCACCAGGCGCTTGACATAGAGCCGCGGAGGGGTCCCCTCCGGCGCGTAGAACACGATCACGTCCCCCCGGGCGGGCGAGCCGGGGCCCGGGAGCCGCAGCGCAGGGAGCCTGCTCCCCACGATCGGCAGGAACCGGGGCGTCGAGGGACCGTAGACGAACTTGTTGACGAGGACAAAGTCCCCCACCAAGAGCGTGTTTTCCATGGAGGCGCTCGGCACGTGGACCGCGTCGACGATACATGTCTTCACCGCAAGCGCAAGCGCGACGGTCAATCCGAGGATCTCCGCTGCGTCCCGGATGCGGCGGAAGACGCGCGCCCGGCGCGGGCCGGTTCCCCCGGCCGGCGTCCTTTCCATGCTACCTTATGAGGGAGCCGATGCGGCTGAGACGGATCGACCCGAGCTTGTCGATGATGCTGCTCAGGGGCTTGTCCGGGTCCCATGACCAGTACACGATCATGGGGGTCCCCACGATGTTCTCCTCGGGGATGAACCCCCAGAACCGTGAATCAAGGCTGTTGTCCCGGTTGTCCCCCATGCCGAAGAGGTAATTCCTCTGGACGACGTACCTCGTCACCGCCACGCCGTCGACGAGGACCCGTGCCCGTTCGTCAAGGCGCACCCGGTGTCCCTCCCGTACGATGAATGTCGCCCACCGCATGTAGGTGGAAGCGTTCAGGTCAAGGACGTCCCCTTTCTTCGGCACCGTGACCGGGCCCCAGAAATCCTCGTTGAACGGTGCGTCGCGGGGGAAGATCTTCGGGTCCGCGTATGCCTGCGGCCGCGGGTTCAGGTTGTTGAATTTCATGTTCCGGGGGATCGGCGCCGGCGTCCCGTTGATGTACAGGATCCTGTTGACAACCTGGATCGTGTCTCCGCTGAGCGCCACGCAGCGCTTGAGATAGAACATGAATTCCGGCGACTGGATCTCCTCGCGCTGCCCGGGGAATTCGAACACGATGACATCGCCGCGACCGACGCTTCGCAGGGCGGGGACCCTGAACCACGGAAGCCGGACGTTGGTAAAGGGAATCGTGCGCGGTGTCGTTCCGCCGTAGATGAACTTGTTGACAAAAAGGAAATCGCCCGCCATGATTTCGTTCTCCATCGACCCGGTGGGGACTTCGAACGAAGCGAGCACAAAGCTGTTCAGGAAGAAAAACGACACGAGCACGAACACCAGGTCCTTCAGGAAGTCCTTGACGGGCTCCTTTTTGACCTCCCGATGTTCCTTCTCCGTCGATGACCGGTTCGTTCTTGCCATGGGCCTCCTTATTCGTCTTCCATTGAGAGAACCGCCAGGAACGCTTCCTGGGGAATTTCGACGCGCCCCACCTGCTTCATACGCTTTTTTCCTTCTTTTTGTTTCTCCAGGAGCTTCCGCTTGCGGGAGATGTCGCCCCCATAGCATTTCGCCAGCACGTTCTTTCGCATCGCGGAAATCGACTCTCGCGCGACGACCTTGCTGCCGATCGCCGCCTGGATGGCCACCTCGAACATCTGCCTCGGTATCAGTTTGCGCAGTTTCACACAGAGCTTCTTCCCCCAGTCGTGCGCCTTGTCCCGGTGCACGATGCACGAGAACGCATCGACAGACTCCCCGTTGAGGAGGATGTCGAGTTTGACGAGGTCCGATTCGCGGAAATCCAGGAGGTCATAGTCGAACGATGCATACCCCCGGCTCGTCGATTTCAATTTATCATAAAAATCAAATATGATCTCGCTCAGGGGCATGTCGTATGCGATGTCCGCCCGCGTGGGATCGAGGTAGGTCGTGTTCCGGTACACCCCCCGGCGGTCCATGCAGAGCTTCATGATGTTCCCGACATATTCCACCGGGACGATGATCTGCGCCTTGACGTACGGTTCCTCCACCATGGCGACTTCGCCCAGGGGCGGCATGGTGGACGGGTTGTCCACGAGAACGACGTCACCTCCTGTCCGTGTCACCCGGTATTCCACATTGGGCACGGTGTTGATGATGTTCTGGTTGTATTCGCGCTCGAGCCGTTCCTGGACGATCTCCATGTGGAGCAGGCCGAGAAAACCGCACCGGAATCCGAACCCGAGCGCCGTCGATGTTTCCGGCTGGTAGACGAGCGAGGAGTCGTTGAGCTGCAGCTTTGCGATCGCGCTCCGGAGGTCCTCGAAGTCTTCGGCATTCGTCGGGTACACGCCGCTGAAGACCATCGGTTTCACTTCCTTGTATCCCGGGAGCGCACTCTCTGCCGGGTGCGCCGCCGAGGTGACCGTGTCGCCGACTTTGGTGTCATGGACGTCCCTCACCCCGGCGATGAGGTACCCCACGTTCCCTGCGGCCAGCTCCCCCGTCCGGAGCCGCTTCATCTCCAGGACCCCCACCTCCTCGGCGTCGAAAGGTTTCCCCGTGTGGAAGAACATGATCCTGTCCCCCTCCCGGAGCGTCCCTTCGACAACGCGGATGTACACGACCGACCCGCGGTAGGCGTCGAACACCGAATCGAATATCAGGGCGCGGAGGGGCCGGGCAGGATCCCCCGCGGGGGATGCGATGCGGCCGACAACCGCCTCCAGTATTTCGTCGATGCCGATGTTGGCCTTCGCGCTCGCCAGGATGATCTCGTCGTCGCGGCAGCCGATCAGATCCCTGATCTGCCCTTTGACGGCGTCGATCGTCGCGCTCGGCAGGTCGATCTTGTTGATGACGGGGATGATCTCGAGTCCCGCGTCGATCGCAAGGTACAGGTTGCTTATGGTCTGTGCTTCCACACCCTGCGACGCATCCACGACCAGTATGGCCCCTTCACAGGCGGCGAGTGACCGGGAGACTTCGTAGGAAAAATCGACGTGTCCCGGCGTGTCGATGAGATTCAGCGTGTAGGAGGATCCGTCCTTCGCCGCGTAGTGCATCTGGATGGCGTGCAGCTTGATCGTGATCCCGCGTTCCTGTTCGAGGTCCATGTCGTCAAGGACCTGGTTGAACTTCATCTCGCGGGGCGTGATCGTGCCGGTCCGCTCGAGAAGGCGGTCGGCGATCGTCGACTTGCCGTGATCAATATGGGCGATGATGCAGAAATTCCGGATCGCGTTCATGCGGTATCGTCAATAACAGAAAATCCGTCCCGGGGAAAGCGGGGCGGACTTGCTCGGTCGGGCACACGTCATGGATCAATATACTTCTTTCGCCGGTGAGTTGCAATGTTGCTCTTCCGCCCCTCCCTTCGTATTTTGAGGGGAACGTCTCTCTCACACGACATGTCCATACTGACAGACCCCGCCGTCGCGGCATTCCTCGCCGGACACCTGAACCACGATCAGGGCCCCCGCCCCGTCGCTGTTTTTGACTGTGACGGGACGGTGGTTCACGGGGATATGGGGGAGGCGATGTTCTACCGCCAAATCGAGCATTTTCATTTCCGGCGGTCTCCCGCCCTGGTTTGGCCGGATCATCCCCGGCGCGGGGAACTCGGGAGCCTGTACGAGGAACTGGCGGCACTTGTTCCCGCCGAGCGGGCGGGGAGTCCTGCGTACCCCAGATTCGCGGAGATTCTTCTCTCGCGGTATTTCGACCAGATCGCCTCGGGGGCGGTGGTCAAGGCCTGCGCCGACATCGTCCGCCTTTTTGCGGGATACACGCCGGCGGAAGTGCACGCGCTGGCGGACGCAACGTTCGAGGATGAGATCTCCTCGCCGATCGGGATCAGGCGGCTCGGCGGGCGCGATCTTTCCCGCGGCGCCAGGTTCATCCGGGAATCCGTGGAACTGATCGGCGCGCTCACGGAACGGAAATTCGACATCTGGGTCGTCACAGGGAGCAACAAATGGAGCGTCGTGCCGGTGTTCCGGCGCTTCGGCATACCCCCGGACCGGATCATCGGGATCGATCTGGAAGTGCGTGACGGACTCCTGACGGACCGGGCAGAGGAGCCTGTCCCCATACGCACCGGCAAAATCGACGCCCTCCGGCGTCACACGGACCTCATCCCCCTTTTGGTGGCGAGCGACTCGAAAAACGACATCCCCCTCCTGCTCTATTCCGCGGGACTCAGGGTCAGGGTCAACTCCAGGAAGAGGGACACGGCGGACTTCTTCCGCGCCGCGGGCACCGTGCCGGACAAGACCTGGGTCCTTGTGGAATCACCGCACATCGTGGAGTAATTGAACATGCCGGATGCCGCTCTCACAGTCATAGGCGGTGGTGCGGTCGGCCTTGCGATCGCCGCAGAGCTTTCCCGGCGCCACGCACCTCTGTACCTCCTGGAGAGGAATCCGAAGTACGGTCAGGAGACCTCGAGCCGCAACAGCGAGGTCATCCACGCGGGAATTTATTACGCCAACGGTTCGCTGAAGGCACGGCTCTGCGTCGAGGGAAACCGTCTCCTGTATGAAATCTGCGGCCGCCACGGCATTCCCCACAGGCGGATCACAAAGATCATCACCGCCACACGTCCATCGGAGGAAGGGGAACTCCACCGGCTCCGCGCTCTCGGATCGGAGAACGGGGTCTCGCTCCGCGTGATGACCGCCGCGGAAGTCCTTGCCCTGGAGCCGCAGATCGTCACCGTCGGCGGCCTCTTCTCTCCGGATACGGGGATCATCAGCGCGCACGGACTCATGGATTTCTTTTACAGAACAGCGAAGGACCAGGGAGCCGAGGTGCAGACGCACTGCACCGTTGTCGGGGTGGAACGCCGTTCCAACGACTACCTGATCACTGTCAGTGAGGGGGGGGAGTACTCCACGATCACGTCGGAACGCGTCATCAACGCAGCCGGACTGGAGTCCGACACGATCGCCGCGCTTGCCGGCATCGACGTGGATGGGGAAGGGTACCGGCTCCACTACAGCAGGGGATGCTATTTCGCCCTGCCGGCATCATTGAGCGGATGCGTGAGCCGGCTCGTCTACCCGGTCCCGACCAATGAAACGCTGGGCGTCCATGCGGTCGTGGACCTCGGGGGACGCCTGAAGTTCGGCCCGGACATCGAGTACCAGGAGGGTCGCGTGCTGGACTACCGCGTCGACGAAAAGAAACGGGGCGCCTTCGGCGCTTCCGTCCGCCGGTTACTCCCGCATGTCCGTGACGAAGACCTCACTCCAGACATGAGCGGGATCCGTCCGAAGCTGCAGGGACCGGGGGAGCCGCCGAGAGACTTCGTGATACGGGAGGAGAGTGAGCGGGGACTCCCGGGGTTCATCAACCTGATAGGGATAGAATCTCCCGGCCTGACGGCGTCGCCGGCGATTGCGCAATATGTCGGGGGAATGCTGTAAAAGACACCGCGCAATGAGCAGCTCACTTCCGCTCGTGGTACGCCGTCAGGGAGGCCTCGGCGATGCTCTTCCCTTCGATCGTCCTCAGGAACGCCGAAAGAACCGTGTCTTTCCCGAGAGGGAGCGAGGGAGTATCGAGAGCATACAGCGTGGCGACGTACGGGTGTGACCCCGAACCCTTCGGCGGTGCGGGTCCTCCGTAGCCCTTCTCGTTGTACGAGTTGAGAAGTTCCTTTGCTCCCGAGGGAAGCCTCCCCGTCCCGGACGCACCCTCCCCCAGCGATCGCTCCTGGAAGGGAATGTCGATGATAAACCAGTGGACCCAGTTGTTCGCCACGGGATGGGGGTCCACGATCGAGAGAGCAAAGGACCTGGTGCCCGGCGGAGGATCCTCCCAGCTGAATGCCGGGGAGATGTTCTCCGCCCCGGGGATCGGGCGATGTGCGTACTTCACCGGGATCTCCCCTCCGATCTTGTAGGATCCGCAGGTCAGTGTAAACATGCGCCTCCTTTTACTTTGTGGTGAATGCGGCTGTGAGCGCCTCGCGGTTCGCGTCGATCGTCCTGTCGATATCCTCGTCCGTGTGCGCGACCGACATGAAGCCTGCTTCGTACTGTGAGGGAGCCAGGTAGATCCCCCGGCGGAGCATCTCACGGAAGTACACACCGAAGCGCTTTGTGTCCGCCTTGAGCGCTCCCGCATAGTCGATGACACGTCCGGGGGTAAAGAAGAGCGTGGACATGGAACCCACGCGGTTCTGCGTCAGCGGCAACCCGAGCGAGTCGATCGTCCGGGCAATCCCCTCCGCCAGCCGCCGTGATTTCCGTTCCAGCTGATCGTAGAGGCCGGGGTCCCCGGCCAGGATTGTCAGTGTCTCGAGCCCGGCGGTCATTGCAAGCGGATTCCCCGAGAGCGTCCCCGCCTGGTAGACCGGTCCGGCCGGCGCGATCATCGTCATGATCTCACGTTTCCCGCCGTATGCGCCGACAGGCATCCCCCCGCCGATGATCTTCCCGAGTGTCGTCAGGTCGGGCCTCACCCCGTAAAGCTGCTGCGCTCCCCCGAGGGCAAGCCGGAATCCGGTCATCACCTCGTCGAAAATGAGAACGACGCCTTCTTCCGTGCAGAGACGTCGCAGTCCCTCCAGGAATCCGGGTTCCGGAGGGACGCACCCCATGTTCCCGACAACGGGCTCGACAATGAGTGCCGCCACCTCACGGCGGTGGAGCCCCAGGAGCGCCGCCACGGAATCCAGGTCGTTGAAGCGGGCCGTGAGCGTCTGTGCCGCGACTCCCGCGGGGACCCCCGGGCTGTCGGGAACACTCATCGTCATCGCGCCGGAACCCGCCTTGATAAGGAACGCGTCGGCGTGACCGTGATAGCACCCCTCGAACTTTATGATCTTCTCACGCCCGGTGTACGCCCGTGAGAGGCGGACCGCGCTCATCGTCGCCTCGGTGCCGGAGTTCACCATCCGGACCATCTCCACGGAAGGGACGAGCCGCGTTATCAATTCCGCCATTCTCACTTCGAGCCCCGTCGGTGCGCCGAAACTGGTCCCCGAAGCAGCGGCACGGATCACCGCACCGATCACCCGCGGGTGCGCGTGGCCGAGTATCATCGGTCCCCATGAACCCACATAGTCGATGTACTCGTTGCCGTCCTCATCCCAGAGGCGTGCACCTTCCGCCTTCGTGATGAAACGCGGGGAGCACCCGACGGAGCGGAATGCACGGACGGGTGAGTTGACCCCTCCGGGAATCAGCTCCAGCGCGCGCGCGAACAGCGCATCGGATCTCCGGGTCTTCACGTCACCCGTCACCGCTTCCTCCTGAGGAGACCCGCCGCGGCCTTCGCGAAGTACGTGAGTATCAGGTCGGCCCCCGCCCGTTTGATCCCGGTGAGCATCTCCATCATGACGCGCTCTTCGTCTATCCACCCCAGACGTGCGGCCGCCTTGACCATGGCGTATTCGCCGCTGACGTTGTATGCCGCGGTCGGCATCCCGAACTGCTGCTTCACTCTGTAGAGCACGTCGAGATAAGGCAACGCCGGTTTCACCATGACAATGTCCGCCCCCTCGGCGATGTCCTGTGCCACCTCCCTGATCGCTTCGTCGGAATTTGCCGGATCCATCTGGTGGGAGCGCCTGTCGCCGAATTTCGGTGTGCTCTCCGCCGCCTCCCTGAATGGGCCGTAGAAACCGGACGCGTACTTCGCCGCATAAGACATGATGGGGATGTTCCGGAAATCATGCTCATCCAGCGCCCGCCGGATCGCGCCAACCCTGCCGTCGAACATGTCCGAAGGGGCGACCATATCGGCTCCCGCCTCGGCGTGCGAGAGCGCCTCGCGGGCGAGGAGTTCGACGGATTCGTCGTTCACGATCTCGTTCCCCCGGACGATCCCGCAGTGCCCGTGGGATGTATACTCACAGAGGCAGACGTCGGTGATGAGGAAAAGGTCCGGGACCTCCTTTTTCACGGCCCTGAGCGCCTCTTGGACGACGCCGTGAGTATCGTAGGCACCGGAGCCGACTTCGTCCTTCTCCTCCGGTATGCCGAAGAATATCACGGCGGGGATCCCGAGCGCATGGACATCGGCGCATTCACGGACGATCTGGTCCACGGACATCTGGTAGACCCCCGGCATCGAAGAAACCTCTTTTTTTACATTCGATCCCGGGACGACGAAGAGCGGATAGATGAGATCGTCCGGGCTCAGGTGGGTTTCACGGACCATGCCCCGCAGTGTCTCCGTCATACGGAGCCGGCGGAGCCGTGCCACCGGGAACGAAGCGACGTTTGTTTCGACGGTATTCATCTGTGCACCTTCATGCTTGTTATTGATCCCTCCCGTCCCCCGCCGTTCGTGCGGGGCTCCCGAAAGGAGAATTTCGCATTTCGCCGGCAATACGGCGGGCCAATCTCTCCCCGCTCGCGAGGCAGTCTCCGACTGCAATCCCCCCGCGGTAGTTCCCGCAGAGGTACAGCCCCGGGACCCGCCGTTCGAGACCCCCGATCTCCTCCACGAGCGCGAGATGGCCGAGGTTGTACTGGGGGATGGCCTTCTCCCAGCGTATGATCTTCGCGTACACCGGATCCCCGTGTACGGCCATGAGGGAACGGATCTCCGAGGCGACAATCTCTGTCAGTGCATTGTCTCCCAGTCCCGCAACCAACGGCTGCCTCGCTCCCCCCACGAATGTCGTCAGAGCGACATGACCCGCCGGGGCCCTGCCGGGAAAGAGTGCGGAAGACCAGATCGTTCCGAGTATCTTTCTTTCCTCCCGGGCCGGGATCAGGTACCCGAAACCGTCGAGCGGACGTCCCATGGCAGAGGCGGGAAACCCGAGGAAAACCTCCGCGACCGGCGGATAGAAAATGCCTTCGAGCGCCGCGGCAAGAGACTCCGAAAATGGGCGGACGAAATTCCCCGCGATGTACGCCGGCACCGCCAGCACCACCGCCGCAGCCCCAAGCGAGCCCGGGTCCCCCTCCCGCCTGTAACGGACGAGAAACTCCGGCGTCCCCGCGGGGCGGGTCTTCCGCTCCACCGAGGTCACCGTGCACTTCAGACGGAGTTCATCCCCGAGCGATCGTCCGAGTGCCATCGGGAACGTCTGCATCCCCTCCCTGAACGAAAACATCCGCGCCCTGTCTTTTGCCTTCTCGGCCCGTTTCCTCCGCTCGCCTGCCCCCCGCACCATCCCCCGGATGAGTCCCCCGTACCGTTCCTCGAGCGCGTAAAGCTTCGGAAATGCCGCCCGTACACTGAGCGCCGCGGGATCTCCCGCATACACGCCGGCGACAAACGGGTTGATCGCGTAGTCCAGGAACTCCTCCCCGAGACGGCGGCGAACAAACTGCGCAACCGTCTCCTCTTCCGTCGCCCGGCCCACGAATGGTTCTTTCATGAGACGCAGTTTCCCTGCCACGGACCAGAGAGACGACCTGACGAACGCCCCCGGCGACATCGGGAGCGGGTGGAGGACGCCGTCCCTGAGTATGTACCGGCGGTCGGCGGCAGGCTCGGCGTACAGCCGCTCCCCGGTGATGCCGAGTCCGTCGAACATTTCCCCGAACAGGGGGGTCGTTTCCAGCGCGCTGTTCGGCCCGGTCTCCACCATCCAGCCCCCGTCCGTGAGCGTCTGCATCGTCCCTCCCGGCGCATCGCCGGGATCCAGGACCGTGAGGCTCACTCCGGCGCGGCGGAGATAGTATGCAACCGTGAGACCGGAGATACCCGCACCGACGATGACGACGTCCCTGTGTCCGGTCACGGCGTCGCTTTCTGCATGACCAGATCTCTGAGGGCCGCGATGTACTGGGGAGCCGTGTGAAGCGCCGGAGACATGTCAAAATACCTTATGCCGAGACGCTGCGCCTCCTGTCGCGTCTCGATATTGATTTCCCAGAGTGTTTCCGAGTGATCCGACACGAAAGCGACCGGGATGACGATCAGGTGCGACACGTGCTCCCGCGCGAGCCGATCGATCGTCGCATCCAGGGATGGCTCGAGCCAGCGCTGCGGTCCCACCTTGCTCTGGTAGCAGAGATGATGGGGCAAGTCGAATTTCCCTTCCCGCACCACGGCATTATAGGTCTTCACGATCTGTGCCTGGTACGGGTCCCCCCTCCGCACCAGGCTGACCGGGGTCCCGTGAGCGCTGAAAACCAGATGGACGGCCGTCCGGTCGGCGGGTGGAACACGTCTCAGCGCGATGCCGATGTTCCTCACCAGAGCGGCGACATAGAGCGGGTGCTCGCAGTACTCCGTGACGGTGCGGACGAGGAAATGGCGGAGCCCCCTGCGCCGGAGCGCCCTCTCCCATTCCCGGACGCTGGAACCCGTCGTGGTCCTCGAATACTGCGGATAGAGCGGGAGGAGTACCACCTTCTCGACGCCGGCGGCGACCAGCGAATCGATCGCCGCGTCGGTCATCGGGTGCCAGTAGCGCATGGCGATCACCACCCGCGCGTCGAGGGCGGGGCGCAGCGCCCGTTCCAGAGCCGAAGCCTGCCGGAGTGTCAGCTTGAGAATCGGAGACCTGCCGCCAATCCGTGCGTAGAACTGCCGGACGCGCGGGGCGCGGCGCCTGGCAATGATCCTCGCCAGCGCGCGCCGGAAGAGAAAGGCCAGCGGGAGGTCGATGATATCGGGGTCGCAAAACAGGTTGTAGAGAAACGGCTCGACCGTCGAGAGCGAATCGGGGCCCCCGAGCTGCAGGAGCACGACTCCCACCGGTTTTTCTGTTCCCATGCCTCGCCCCTCCTTTAGGTTCCGGGGGAATCGAGTGTCTTGCGCACGGCAGAGGCAAGGTCGTCAATCCGGTAGGGTTTCTGGACGAATGCCTTCACCCCCATGGCCAGCATCTGGCGCGCCCGTTCGTCCGCGGCATAGCCCGTGGAGAGGATGGCGCGCACGCTCGGATTCATCTCTTTAAGCTTCTCAAACGTCTCCCTCCCTCCCATCCCGGGCATCGTCATGTCGAGTATCACAAGATCTATCTCCCCGTCCTTTTCCTTGTAAAGCTCGACCGCCTCGATGCCATCTGCTGCGGAGAGGACGTTGTAACCGATTTCCTCGAGTATGTCCCGCACGAGCATCCGTATCATCTCTTCGTCGTCCACCACGAGGATCGTCTCCTGGCCTCCCTGCGGGCGGGACTCGTCCTCCTGGACCTTTGCAGCCACCTTGTCGACGGCGGGGATATAGACGGAAAAGGTCGTCCCCGACCCGATCTCGCTCTCGACGTTGATGAACCCGTTATGGTTCTTCACGATGCCGTAGACCGTCGCCAGTCCCAGCCCGGTCCCCTTCCCCTTCTCCTTCGTCGTGAAGAACGGATCGAAGATTTTTCCGCGTATCGCCTTTTCGATCCCTATGCCGGTATCGGCGATCTCAATGCGGACGAACCGTCCTCCTCTTGCCTCCGGGATCGACCGGAGGAAAGCATCCGGTGCGTCGAGGCGCGTCGTCGTTATCGTCAGCTCCCCGCCGCCGGGCATCGCATCCCTTGCGTTGACACAGAGATTCATCAATACCTGTTGCATCTGCGAGGCATCGGCCTCGATCACGGGAGATGAAGCATCGAGACCGGTCGTCATCGCGATGTTCGTCTCGATCGTCCCCCTCAGGAGGTCCGCAGTCTCCCGGACGAGATCATTGATGATGAGCGGTCCGACGACGTACTTCCCTCCGCGGGCGAACCCGAGGAGCTGCGAGGTCAGCTCCGCCGCCCTCAGCGCGGAACGCTCGATGGTCTCCAGGTGGGGATAGATCCTGTCTTCCTTCGGCACCTGCGTCTTCACGAACGACGCGTATCCCAGGATCCCCCCCAGGATGTTGTTGAAGTCGTGGGCGATCCCTCCGGCGAGGAGCCCGATGCTCTCCATCTTCTGGGATTGAATGAGTTGTTCCTCGAGGCGGCGCCTCTCGGTCACATCCTCCATCATCGCAACAACGTTCACGAGCTTCCCGTTCCGCTCGAACACAGGGAACATACGCACGTGCACGGTCCGTTCGACGCCGTTCAGGGGCAGCTCGGACCCTGCGCTCCGGGGATCCACGGTGGTCGCGGGGACATCGACGATCTCCCCCCTGTACACCGCGGCGAACCCGTCCGCGAGACCCGTCCCCCTGATGAACTGCGAATGGAAGACATTCAACTTCCCGACGACAAGCTCCCTCCCGGCGGCCCCGAAGAGGCGCAGCCAGGCTTCGTTGACATCGATGAGGTTGCCGCTCGCGTCAAGCACCGTGACTGCCAGCGGGGTCTGGTCGAGGATCCTGTTCAGGTTGTCGCGTGATTCGAGTATCGCCTCTTCGAGCCGTTTCCTTTCGGTGATATCCCGCGCCACCCCCTGGATGCCGATCACCGTCCCTTCCTTGAAAATCGGTTTCTCGTTGATCTCCAGGAGGAGGGGCCTCCCGTCGGCGTGCCGCACCTCGCAGGTGTATGTGGGTGCGGGGATCCCCTCCTTCAGCGCCCGGTCCGCATATCCCCTGACGCTGTCGTTGATCGGGTTCGGCGTCAGGAAATCCTTGTACCGGGAGTCCCAGTGTTCGGGAGGAAAGCCCGTGATCTTCCCCACGGAGGGGGAGAGATACGTGAAGACGCCGCCGGTGTCGTGGACATAAAAGAACATGTCCAGAGTCCCTTCGACGATGATGCGGAGGAGCTCCTCGGACGCCGCGAGCTTCACCTCCGTCCTCTTCTGCTCGCTGATGTCGCGCACGATGCAGAGTATCATTGCCTTCCCCCCGAGCGCGAGGAGGCGGGCATTGATCTCGGCGGAAACCGGCTTCCCCGTCTGCCGCAGGAACTCGATCGGGCCGTACTGCGTGAAGGCGCGCCGGAGCCGTTTGAGCTCGGCGCGGTGCTTTTCCGCCACCGCAGGGGTATGGAGGCTGAAGACTGTCTTCCCCGTAAGCTGGCCGCGCGAGAATCCCGTCAATCGGGTGGCCTGCGGGTTTGCATCGATGATCTTCCCGTCAAGAGGATCCAGCAAGATGAGGGTGTCCGGCATCCCCAGTCGAAGCGAACGGTACTTCTCGTCCGCATCCCTCATAAATTCGCGCTCTTCCCGTTGTGCCAGAAGCGCGGCAACCTGGAGTGCGCAATGCTGCAGGAAACGGAGGTCCGCCGCTCCCCCGACAGATTTCTCCCGCGACCCCAGGGCGAGCACGCCCCGGAGGCGGCGCCCCACGCGGAGAGGGAGGACGACCAGGTTCATGAGGCCAAGCGTCCGCACCTGACGCGCAACCTTCCCCCGGACCCCGGGGGATACGACGAGCACTTTTCCCGGGCGGACACCGGAGAGGAGGAACGGCTCGCCCGGGGGAAGGCCTGCGCGGCCGGGCGAAGTCACTGCGACCGCCGAAAGCGCGGGGGTTCTTCCCGGCGCGCCGGATGCCCGGATGTACACGAACCCGGATCCGGTCTCCCTTCGCAGAACTCCGGCAAGTTGCCGGAGGAGACGGGAAAGCGGGACACCGTCGCTCCGCAGTGCGCCGAGGGCGGCGAGAGTCCGGAGCTGGATTTCCGCGGTGAAGAGATCGTTCCGGCGATCGGCTTTCCTTCCGGGCCGGGTGCCCCGTAGCGTCATTGTCATTCCTTCGGATCGAGCTTCTGATGAACTTTCAGCACGCCCTGCACAACGCACCTAGAGATGAAACGCGGGGCTCTCCTCGTGCACCGATCGGACCATCGCGATGGCATGGTCTACCGGAATGCCGGGGAGTATGCCGTGTCCCAGGTTGAATATGTGGCCCGGACCCGGGCCGAATCCCCGCAAGACCGACCGGACTTCCTTCCGTATGTTCTCCGGAGAGGCATACAGGAATGCCGGATCGAGATTTCCCTGCAGGGCTACGCCTTCTCCGATCAGGCTCCTCGCGGAGGCGATATCCACGGTCCAGTCGAGTCCGACAACGTCCGCCCCTATCGCCGCGAGGTCTTTGAGCGCATGCGCGGCCCCCCTTGAAAACACGATCACGGGAGCATCTCCCCTCTGCATCTTTGAAACAATTTCGAACATCGGATCGAGGGAGAACTTCCTGTAGTGATCGGGGTCGAGTATTCCCCCCCAGGTGTCGAATATCTGAATCGCCTGCGCACCGGACGCAACCTGGGCCTCGCAATACCTCCGGACGGTCACCGTGAGGAGATCGATGATCTGTTTGAGAAGTGCGGGCTCATCGATCATCATTTTCTTGATGTTCCGGAAGTCCTTCGACCCACCCCCCTCGATCATGTAGGAGGCAAGCGTCCAGGGGGAGCCCGAGAACCCGATCAGGGGGACGCGCCCGTTGAGTCCCCGGCGGGTCATCGCAATCGCATCCATGACGAACCGGAGTTGCCGCTCCGGATCGACAGGCTTCAGTCCTCTCAGGTCGTCCGCCGACCGGAGGGGCGTGGAGAACCGGGGTCCCTCCGCCTCCACCATGGTCAGGTGCATCCCCATCGCCTCGGGGACGACGAGTATGTCGGAAAAGAGTATCGCCGCGTCCACACCGATGATCTCGACGGGCTGGATTGTGACCTCCGAGGCGATCTCCGGGGTTTTGCACATCGTAAGGAAGTCGTGCCGTGCACGGAGAGCGCGGTATTCGGGAAGGTAGCGGCCGGCCTGGCGCATTATCCAGACGGGGGTCCGGTCGACGGGCTGCCTCCTGCAGGCGCGCAGGAAGAGATCATTGGTCATACGCTTTCAGTGGTAGTATTCGTCAATACTGAGGACCAATCCCCGGGCGGTCGATTCGCGGGCAACGATATCTGCCTCGAGCCCGAGCACCCTCACGGCGTCCGCCGTCGAGGGACCGATCACGGCAATCCTGGCATGATCGGGGACGGCACGCAACTCTTCTGCACGGAAGAGCGTCCCGAAGTTCACCGCCGCCGAAGGACTGGCGAACGTCAGGACATCGAACTCCCCTGAGAGCACACGGTGGACGAAGCCCCGCCGGTCGGTCACCTCCGGTCCGGATGTCACATAGACGGTCACGGTCTCGACGATCGCTCCCCCCTCGCGAAGGGCATCCGGCACCGTATCGCGCGCGATGTTCCCCCGCGGGAGAAGAACCCGCTTTCCCGACAGTGAATCTCCCAGCGCCGAGGCGAGCGATGACCCGGCGAATTTCTCGGGGACGAGGAGGACGGTGAGACCGCTCCCTGTCAGTGCAGAAGCGGTGGCCTCGCCCACCGCCACCGACCGCGCCTCGGCGAGCGACGAGGCGGGGACTCCGAGCACACGTGTCCTTCCGACGAAGCTCTCCACGGCGTTCACGCTGGTGAAGATGAGCGCGTCATATGTCCCGAGACGGCCGATCGCCGCGTCACACTCTGTCCATGAGCGGGGAGGGCCGGTGCCGATCATCGGCACCACCACGGCAGTCCCACCCCGAAGTTCAATTTCCCGGATCATCTCTCCCGCCTGCCCCTGCCGCCGCGTGATGAGGATCATCCGGTTGCGCATCGTCATGGGGGAGGGCCGCCGGCGCGGATATCACGCAGGATCCTGTCCGCCCCCCCGTCAAGGAGAGTTTCTGCAAGAGCCCTGCCGATCTCTCCGGCTCCGGAGGGGTGGCCGTGTGTCCTGCCGCGGACCACCGTCCTGCCGTCGAGGGAGGCCACCACCGCATCAATATGCAGCACCTCCCGTTCACCCGTCTTCTCGATCCGCGCATAGGCGCCGATCGGGACCTGGCACCCTCCCTCCAGAGTGCGGAGCAATGCACGCTCGGCCTCGACGGCGCGGGCGGTGGGCGGATCGTCCAGGGCTGCGATCATCGCGGCGGTCCCGGTGTCCCGGGCCCGGATTTCCACGCCTATTGCTCCCTGTCCCACCGCCGGGAGAATGACGTCGACGGGGATGATCTCGCCGATGCTTTCCTCCCATCCCAGCCTCGTGACGCCTGCGCACGCCAGTATCATGCCTGCCCACTCCGAATCCCTGAGCTTCTGCATGCGGGTGTTCAGGTTGCCGCGTATATCGACGATCCGGATGTCGGGCCGCTTCGCGAGGATCTGGCTCCTCCTCCGGAGACTGCCGGTCGCGATGCCCGCCCCCTGTTTCTGGTCGAGGAGCGTCCGGACCGGGTTGACGGGGTGCGGGATGAAGGCATCCCGGACGTCCTCGCGCCGGCAGGTGGCGCCGAGCGTGAGCCCGGGAGGGAGTTCCGTCGGAAGGTCCTTCAGGCTGTGAACCGCACAATCGATGCGTTTCCCCAGGAGGGCTTCCTCGATCTCTCGCGTAAAGAGCCCCCTGTCCCCCAGCGTTGAGAGTGGTGAGTCGAGTATCCTGTCCCCCGTGGTCCTGATGACAACGATGGAAATGTCGCAGGCCGGAGCGATCTTCCTGATTGCCGATTCCACCCATCGCGCCTGCCAGAGTGCGAGATCGCTCCCCCGGCTGCCGATCTTCAGCGTCTTACTCTTCATGGCCCGCCCCGCCGTTCCGGGAGATACCGAAGAGCTCACGGAGGGCTTTCACGCGGTTCACGGCATCCTCGGTGTGGGCTCCCGTTTCCGCCCCCTGCTTCAGCACGGTTGTCGGTCCATGAAGGATCTTGTTCACTATCCTCCGTGTCACAAGCTCGAGCAACTCCCTGTCCTCAGGCTTGAAGCGGTTGACGTTCGTCATAACCTCCTGCGAGCGGATCGCTTCGAGGGACTCCCGGAATTCCTGAATCGTCGGGCCCACCTCGAGCGAGTTCTGCCAGCGGAGGAAGGAGATCAGCTCCTCCCTGATGATCCTTGTCACTTTCGGCATCTCCCCCCTGCGTCTGTCGAGGTTCCGGTCCACGATCGTGCTCAGCGCGTCGATATCGTACAGGAAGACGTTCTCTATTTTCCCCGCCGCCGGGTTGACATTCCTCGGGAGGCCGATGTCGATGATGAAGAGGGGGTTGTTGGACCGCTGTTTCATGACCTTCTGGACCTCGTCGGGCTGCACGATGTAGGACGGGCTCGTGACGGACGTGACGACGATGTCCACGGAACGGAGCGCATCGACGATCTCTTCGTAGTCGATCACCGTCCCTCCCATCGCCGCCACGAGCGCCTCCGCCCTTTCGCGCGTCCGGTTTGCAACCCTCACCTGGCCGATCCCCTTCCCCACGAGGTGTCGGAGCGTCAGTTCGCCGGTCTCGCCGGCGCCGATAAGCAGGACGGACTTCTTCGCCAGGTCTGCAAAGATTTTGCTCGCCAGTTCCACGGCGGCGTAGCTGACGGACACCGCCCCCTCGCAGATCGATGTCTCGGTCCGCACCCGCTTGCCGACGTGGAGCGTCGCCTGCATGAGCCGGTTCATCACCGGCCCCATGGTCCCGCTTTCCTTCGCCAGATTGAACCCGTCCTTGATCTGGCCGAGGATCTGGACGTCGCCGATGACCATCGATTCGACCCCGGCGGCCACCCTGAAGAGGTGGGTGATCGCGCCGCCGGCATGCGCGGAAACAAAATGTTCCTCGCTGACGGAAGGGGCGGCACTTTTCGCATCGATGAGGAACCGTTTCAGCGCGGCCTCATCCACCTTCTCACCCGCGGCGACACCGTACAGCTCGGTCCTGTTGCATGTGGAGACCAGCACGCACTCGGCAAAGTGCTGCTGCTCCTTCAGCCGGGGAAGGGTGGCTTTGATTTCATCGTCCGAAAGCCACATCCTTTCGCGGACGTCGAGTGTCGCGGTGTGGTGGCTGATCCCGATGGAGTGAAGGTTCATTCTCAGTGGAAGCTGTGGAAGCCGCTCAGGGAGAGATTTATCACGGTCATGGAGAGGAACACGAAACAGAATGCCACCAGCGTGATGATCATCGTCTTCCTCCCCTGCCAGCCCAGCTGCCTCTTCGCCCCGAGGGCAAGCGCGTAGAGACACCAGATCACCAGTGTCCCGACGAGCTTGGGATCCCAGTACGAGAAATCGTGAAACACGCGCGGGAGCCAGATCACCCCTATGATGATGGCAACGCCCAGGGCCACGAATCCGAACACCTCCGCCCTGTGGCTCATCGTTTCGAGCATCTCGAGATTGGGGAGCCGGTTATAGATCAGCCCGAACCGGGATGATTTGATTTCGTGATAGAGCATGAGGTAGAGGAACCCGTAGGCGGCCGAGAGGGAGATCGCCGTGTACCCGAGCAGGGCGGCGGAGACGTGAAACCCCAGGATAATGCTGTGGAGATACACCGGGATGTCGAACCGGTCCCTGATGAACAGCGACGAGGCGGTCTGGAACGCCAATGCGAGAGAGAGTATGAAAAAGCCGGTGGCGCTCTCCCTGGTCCGGAGCTCGATATAGGTGTACCCGATCGCAATCGACGCCGCCAGCACGGTCATGATCTCGAACACCGAGGTGATGGGGGGATGATCAAACGCGATTGTCCTGACGATCAGATAGACGCAATGGAATGTCACCGTGACGAGCAGGGCCGGAGTCTTGATGCGGGCCAGGCGGGGGAAATCACCGAAAAACAAAAGCCCGTACACGGTGGTGAGCCCCGCGTACAAGACGGGGACCAGTACGAGCAGGAGGAGGACTGCCGGGCGAAGATTCATCGGTCGGAAGCTTTCGTTCGGATATGGAGAGTAAAATATAAGGATTTTTCGCGAGAAACTAAACCTCCGGGTTGCTCCACAGCCAGCCGAATGGTATCTTGGAGGAATGGAGATAGAAACGACATTTGTCTGCGTTTTCTGCTTCCAGGTCAACGTCACGCTCGTTGATTCGTCGGCGGGGCGGCAGCAGGAGTATACGGAGGATTGCCAGGTCTGCTGCCGGCCGAACTTTCTGCACGTGACGATCGACCCCTCGATGGAGGAAGCCAGCGTCGAGGCCACGGCGCCGTAGCGGGGGAACGCCGCTGAACCCTTTTGAACCATCCCGGCATCTCACAAGTGACAGGCGGAGAGATCAAAAAACTCGCAGAAGGGAGGCTGATTGCAGCCGCCCGCGCGGGTGATATGCGGGCGTTCAGCGAGCTCGTCCGCCGGTACGAACAGACCGTGTACCGGTACGCGTTCAAGCTCTGCCGTGACCGGGAGAAGGCCGAAGAGACGTTCCAGGACACGTTCATCAACGTGTTCAGGAAACTCGGCTCGTTCGACGGGAGGTCCCGGTTTTCCACCTGGCTGTATGCCATCGTGACGAACAACTGCCTGATGAGGCACCGCAGGCGGAAGATCCGGGAGATCGAGGAATCGCTGGAGGCGCTGGAGTCTCCCGAGACGTCGGCGGACGGGAAGTTCACACATGAAATCGCCCGCTGGGACGAGACGCCGGCTGATCTTGTGCTGGACAAGGAACTGCGCGCCGAGATCGAGAAGGCGATCGGGAAACTCCCCCCCGAGTACAGGATCGTGTTCACGCTGCGGGATATGGAGGGAAAATCGACGGAAGAGACTGCGAAAATCGTCCGGATATCGAAGGAGGCTGCAAAATCGCGCCTCCGCCGCGCGCGCGCGTTCTTGCGGGATCAGCTCACGCCGTACATGGCACGCCCGGTCCGGAGGAATGGCAGATGAAGTGCGCTGACGTCTATCTCCACATCTGCGACAACCTCGACCAGAAGCTCGGGACCCGTCGCTGCCGCGAGATCAGGCTGCATCTCAGGGTCTGCCGCGACTGCAGAGCGTACCTCGCGTCGCTCAAACGGACGGTCAGCCTGTACCGTTCTGTCCCTTCCCCCCGACTTCCGCAGGCGGCGCATGATCGTATGATCAGAGCCCTCAACGCGCACGGATGCTTCCCCTTGCCTGAGAACCGGCCCCGAAAACGCCCCGTGCGCAGGCGAAAGTAACGGCCCCCCCCGGTTCAGAGCTCTTCGTTCACATTCCCCGGTCCATCCCTTCGTCTAGGCACCCCTCAGGCGGCTCTTCCGGTACCCGTACGCAAAGTAGATCACCATGCCGATGATGAGCCACACGCCGAACCTCAGCCAGGTGACTCCGGGGAGTCCCATCATGAGATAGATGCAGGAGAGTATCCCTAGGACCGGGATGAGGGGAACGAACGGCGTCCGGAACGCCCGCTTTCTCCCGGGCTCTCTGTGCCGAAGGACGATCACACCCGCACACACGAGAATGAACGCGAAGAGTGTCCCGATGTTCGTCAGCTCGACGATCTCATTGATATTGGCGATCGCCGAGACCGCCGCGACCACGACCCCCGTCCAAATCGTGGTGACGTGGGGAGTACGGTATTTCGGATGAACGCTGGCAAAGTGACGGGGGAGAAGGCCGTCCCGCGACATGGAAAAGAATATTCTGGGCTGGCCGTACTGGAAGACGAGCAGGACGGCGCTCATCGACACGACGGCGCCGAAGGCGACAATACCGGCGGAAACATCAGCGCCGACGTACGCGAATGCCGCTGCCAGCGGGTCGGCAACCCCGAGGTGGTTCCAGGGTACCATTCCGGTCAAAACCAGCGCGACCCCCACATAGATGACCGTGCAGACCAGGAGCGACCCGATGATGCCGATCGGCAGGTCTCTCGACGGCTTCCGGCATTCCTCCGCCGCCGTGGATATCGCGTCAAACCCGATATACGCGAAAAAAATAAGGCTTGCTCCCACCCAGACGCCGTGGAAGCCGTTCGGCATGAAGGGACTCCAGTTCGCGGGTTTCACGAACTTCGCGCCGGAGTAGATGAAAAAGCATAGTATGATAAGCTTGATGGCGACCATCACGTTGTTTGCGCGTGCGGATTCCTTGACCCCGATGACGAGCAGCCAGGTGATGAGCATGACGATCAGGACCGCGAGCGCATTGAATATAAGCGGGACCCCCGCGACGACCGGATGCGCAATCCAGGCTTCATGTGCCAGGACGACGGCGGGATCGGTCTGGCCGGACTGGATAACGGCGTCGGCCGCCTGGTGCGCCGAACGATAGTCTACCGCCAACCAGGCCGGGATATGGAAGCCGAGTCCGACACAGAGCTGGTGAAAATATGCCGCCCATGCGATGGCGACCGCGACATTCCCCACCGCGTATTCTATAATAAGATCCCACCCGATCACCCAGGCGACCAGCTCGCCGAGCGTCGCATAGGAGTACGTATAGGCGCTGCCCGATATCGGGACGAGCGATGCGAATTCCGCGTAACAGAGGCCGCAGAAAGCGCACGCGACCGCCGTCAGTATGAATGAAAGGACGATCGCGGGTCCCGCACCCGCGCGCATCGCATCTCCTGCGACCGCGGTCCCGATCGTCGCGAAAATCCCCGATCCGATGATTGCGCCGATACCGAGCATGATCACATCAAACGCCCCGAGAGCCCGCTTCAGCTGCCGGTCGGGCTCTTCGGCTTCTTTGAGTATCGCATCGAGATTCTTCCTGCGGAACAGGGGATGGGGCATGGGGTCCTCGGGAGTGAACGGGAATTGTGTCGGTGACGCGCCCGGTACGGGAGCGTGAGATTCACTGCGGGATGGACTTCGGTGACGAGGGGTCCGCACTGCACCTGAGATATTCGCGGCAGATCCTTTTCATCGCCGTGTTCGCGGAGTTGAATGCCCAGATGATCGATCCCCCCCTTGTCCCCGCACTCAGGTCGCCGATGAGGAACATTCCACGCACATTGGTTTCATGCGCCTCCTGCACGTACGGTTCCTCGCCGTCGAATTCAATGCCGATCGTCTTCAGGAAATTGCGCGGTGTCGTCCCCCCGAGCGCGTACAGGACATAGTCGTATCTTCTCGTCCCGAACCCGGGCTCCGCAAACGCGACGCCGGGCTTCCCCGATGCATCCGTCAGACCTGTGACGTTGGAGCCGAACAGGACCCCGACCTGGTTGCGTTCCGCCAGCGCGAGAATGCTCTGGCGGTTGATATCGTTCATCCTGGAAAAATCGTGGCGCCGGTAACTGAGCGTGATCCGGTTCCCCTTTTGCACGAGGTACTGGCAGTATTCCGACGCTGAATCGCCGCCGCCGACGACGAGGACATCCGCATCGGTCACGTCTGTGGTTGTCACGTCAAAGAGTATCCGGTCTTTGAGCGAAGGAGGGATCCTGTATCCCGGCTTGTTCGGTTTTCCCAGTATGCCGATTGCGATCACCACCACCGTCGCGTCATACGAACCGCTGTCCGTCGTGATCGTGAACCTCTGTACCGCAGTCTCCTTGTGGATCTTGAAGACCGTTTCTTCGTAGTGGACGGTGATGGAGTTCTCGGAGATCGTCCGGTCCAGGTAGGAGATCGTTTCATGCTTGGACGAATCGACGAGACACATCACGCCCGTGCACGCGGCTTCGAACCCCTTGTAGTTCGCGGTCACCAGCTTGTTGTCCGGGTAGTACTTCTTGATCGAAAACGAGTGTTCCCCCGCCTTCTCCAGAATGAGAATGTTCCCGGCCCTGATGCCGGCGGCGCGGGCCTCGGATGCCATGCTTATCCCTGCGGGGCCGGCCCCGATCACAATCATGTCATACATGGAACAAATCCCTTCTGTGTCTGAAGCTGACAGTCCCGCCGATTTCAGCCGGGGCTGATAGGAACTCGTCATGAACTGCTAATTTAGAAGGAAACCGGAGAACTCCAAACGAAGAATTGCGATCGGTGGAGCGGAGGAGGAAGGAATGAGACCGGCCCTTCCCACGCCGCGGAAACGGCAGGAGAAGGGCCGGTCAACTCACGATCGGCTACCCGAGGAGCGTCACATCGGCTGTCCCACCCAGGCGTAGGATGTTTTCTCGAACTGTATCGCGCCCTTCACAATGCGGCGGTCACCGGCGCGCATGGGAGACACTTTTGTTCCTTCCCGGCGGTCGAACGCGAAGACGACATTCGTGGCCTGCTCCGGAGAGTTCATGCATTCCACGGATCCCTCGAATGTCATGATGTATACACGCACACCGGAGAGGATGTATTCTTTCCCGCCCGTCTGCCTGAAATCCGAGAGTTTCATACTCCCCAGCGAATTGTCGTGCACAAGCTTTGCGACCACCTGCTGCCCGTCGGCGGTAGAGGGCTCCGCGAGGTACAGCTTCGAGAATAAGATCACTCCGAAAAGCGCGACGACGATTGCGATAGTTCTCATAAGTCCCCCGGTCTCAGTCTGATACTCTTGTCGCCGGCCTCAACGTCCCGATTCGCCGGCTTTTCATTTGACCGTTGTATAAACAAATCCTGTACCAAAACCGGCATTCAGACGGACATATGCAATAGAGGTGGGGAACGCACTTTTTTACGATTAGTCCCGCCGGAGGAGGGAAAAATTACACCTCCTTGGGGGTTTTATCGTAGATTCTACAAGCCCTTAAAGAAAGCCCCTCTCTCCTCCGGTGGTGCGGAGCAGAGGCCCGTGGACATCAGTTCATGGGAGGACGCTCGGATAGAATGCCAAGCGGATCGCGGCGCCGAGAAAATGTGCCGTGAATGGCTCGAAGCCCAGGGCTTGGAACGCTTCCCCCGTTGGGTCATGGAAACTTATGATGGTGTACTGGACACCCCCCCGGATCGAAAAATACCGGGAGAGATCCCACTCGACGCCGGCTTCAAAATGCGGACCACCTCCGTTGTAACCATTCCCTCCGGCAATCGTGTACAGGCCATAGCCTGCGGTTCCGTACGGCCGCACGGTGGGGCCGGACGCGAGGAAAAACGTCCCCTCGAGCGAGGCACCACCCAGGGGGAGCCAACCGTCCGCAGGCTTCGCGGAGCCGGCGGGGAATTCCTCCCTCCCTGTATAAACCTGAATCGACATCTGGAACATGGGGGAGAAGTTCAGACCGAATCCGAGAGAGATCGAATACCCCCCGTCCGCGAAAGCGTTGATCGAGGAGAAATGCGGGGCAACCTGAACGTCGAACACGAGTCCGAATTGCCGGGAGGAATCCTGAGGGGCGGACCCGCCAGGGGGAGACTGCGCGACGCAAAGCGCACCGGGGAGGAGAAAGAAGAGGGCGGCAGTAACATGGCGCAGGGTCATCCCCTTCATGGATAGAAGACCCCGAAGATGATCCGTTTCCCGTCAAGCCTGATGCCGGGCGCCGGGAGGTGATAGAAGTCCACGAACGTGAAGAGCGCCTGGAGGAAGTCGCTCCCCGTTTGAATCCTGGAGAAATTGTAGTCCAGCGCAATCGTGGCCTGACGTCGCCCGCCCCCAGTCTCATCCAGGTCCCTTGCCCCGACGCCGAACGCCAGGCCAAGCCATGGGGGCAGAGCATCCGCAAGGCGGCTCCCCAACAAAAAATGGGGGTCGACGCCCAGCCACACTGTTGTCCCCTGGTAGTCGTCGAGGAACGCCCTCCCCTGTCCCGCGCGCAGTTCGTTCCTGTACCCCGTGCTCGGCCAGTAGCTGTATTTGAGCGTGAAATTCCTGAGGAGGGGGAACGTCCACTGTGCAAGCGGAATTGCAGCGCCGATCATGTTGAAGAACGCGTCCCCCGGGCTGAAGCCGTAGATCCTGTGGAACCCGTCCTCGACTTCCACATACATCTGGTAGGCTAATCCGAGCACAGACCCGTAAAACGTGCTCGTGTGACGGCTGAATCCGCTCCACTCCAGCGAGTACCTGAACGTCCGGGAGAGAAGGTATCCCGCGTACATATGTCCCAGCTTGTCGACATTCAACGCGTACGCCCAGTCATTTTCGAATCGGAAGGGAGCCCGGGCTCCCTGCCACCAGGCGTTCTGCTGGTAGATGTGGACGGGGATCACTGTTCCGAACGTGATACCTGAAACGATCGCGAGCCGGGCGGGGTTCACGTCAGAGGTATCCTGCGCGTACACATGCTCTCCGGGCCGGAGAAGGGAGACCACCAGGAGGAAGGCCGGAACGGCCAAATGGCGGACCCGGGTCGTGGCCCGGATCGGTGTGCGGGCGTGAAGAGAAGACGGATTCATGGATGATGAATGTAACATTTCAGAACGCGCCAGTCAACACCGGTGCGTCCCCCCATCTCATGGAACCTCTCTCTTTGCGTCCTTCCTGCGGGGAGAAAGGAACGGACCCTTCTCCGCACACGTGTCACCCTTGTCCGCCATAATGGTTTTTTTTTGAAGAAACTACATGCATCGACGGACGGGCAGGGAGGGAGGTAAGGCTCCGCCCGTCCCCCGGGGGGTGATAAGCCCTTCACGCCGGCGATGCTAGGGTCGGTGTGCCATATGGCACTCCGGCGCTCCCGCGGGGCATGGGATTTGAACATACCTGGCTCAGAGAATCAAGGGGAGCGCAGCAGCATGAAAAAAGCAATCAGACAACGCATAAAGAGAGCGGCGGGATCGATCTGTGTGCTCGCGCTGGCGGGAATCTCGTTCCACTGCGTCAACAAACCTCTCGCACCGGTCGCACCGACGTGGGAGACGCAGATGACCGCCCCCGTCTCCCTCAGGTCGTACACACTTTCCGATCTCATCAGCAAGGATTCCAGTCTCCTCGGGATCACGCCGGGAGGGACGCAGCTCGTGTACAGGACCACGTTCCAGGCAGACCCCACATTCTTCGGAAACCTCGTCAGCCTTTCTCCGTTCACATGCTCATCGCAGGTTCAGCTCGGCGTCTTCTCCGTCGCCGGCACGTCCTATGTACTCCCGGTCCCTTTCCCCGCCACGTTTCCAAAGGGGACGACGACGCCCATCCCTCCGGCGACTTTTTCGGTTGCGCCCCTGCAGGTGATGCTCCCCGGGCTCGACTCCGTGAGCTTCCAGAGCGGCACTCTCGAGCTGCATTTGCGCAACAACCTCCCGGTTCCGGCGACAGTGCAGGGCCCGATCACGCTCAAGGACGCCGGCGGCACCGCGTGCGGCACGTTTGATTTCACCGGAATGGGCCCGATTCAGCCCGGGACCGAATCGGTCGCATCGATGGACCTTGCGGGGGTGTTCCTGACACGCACACTGTCGCTCACGGGAATCGCACTCTCCGAACCGGGAAGCACACAGCCTGTCTTCATCCCTTCCGACAACCTTGTCGTTGCGACACTTGTCGCCGGGAATATGATGGTGCGCAGTGCCATCGTCACCACGCTCCCCGCGCAGGTTGCCGTGAACAACGTGACGATGTCTCTCGCGCTCAAGGACTCGAATCTGGTGAAGGAGCTCTTCGTGAAATCGGGGAGGCTTACGCTTCATTTCCAGAGCGCGCTCCCGGTGAACGCGTCCTTCAGCTACAGCATCAGGGAGCTTCTGACGCCCGCGGGGATCGCCTACACCGATAATGTCTCTCTTCCAGCCGGGAAGGGCCTCGACCGCACGCTCGATCTCGGAGCGTACCGGCTTCACTCCACCGACGGCAATTTCATCTCCGCGCTCGACGTGACGGGGACCATTTCCCTCACACCGGCGGGGGGAGGAGCCCCGGTCAAGGTCCGGGAAAACGACAATATCTCATTTGCGCTGAGTGCGACGTCGATCGTGGCAGACAGTGTGGTGGGTGTGATGAAGCCGACGTGGGTCAACATCAACACGCTTCTCCCGGTGAAGCTCGGCGATCTCACAAAGAAATTCAAAGGCCAGGTGAACGTCCCGGCCGCAAACCTGAGGCTTCTCCCGCAATCCACGATACGATTCCCACTGCAGCTCGACCTGAAACTCCAGGCTGAGGGAAACCGCGGCCAGCTCCTGTCGGAGATGGCTGTGCCGCAGTCGAGTACAGGCAATGGCCTGCAGCCGATCGACTTCTTGCCGGGAGACGTCGGGAGATTCCTCACCTCGATCAGCGGCCTGCTCCCCGATTCGCTCCGCGTACGCGGGACGGTGCTCGTCAACCCGCAGTACGATATTTCGGCACCGCAGTCCATGGGGAACAGCAGCTGGTTCGGCGGTCAGGTCCAGCTTTCGTTCCCCCTCATATGCTCCCTCACCGGGGGGCTGTTTGCCGACACCACGTCAATCGGAGACACATCGGGAACCGGCCAGGGGCACACGCTGGTCGACGCGAAGACCGCGGGTAATATCAACAGCATACAACTGCATGTCTCGATCGACAACGCCATCCCGCTCCAGGTTGCCCTGAAGCTGAGATTTCTGGACCGGGCGAAGCGACTTCTCCTCGTCCTCCCGCAGACCGCCGGGGACTCGATCAGCATTCCCGCTCCCGCTGTCCAGGGGGGAATCGTGCAGTCTCCCACGCATGCGGAGAGGATCATACAACTTGCCGGCACCGAGATCCAGCAATTCAACAGTGCGTATTCCGTGGCCTACTTTATGGGGATCTCGAGTGCGGGGACCGATCCCGTGAGCTTCGAATCAACGCAGGCGATCAGGATCAGGATCTGGGCGGAATTCAAGTACCAGGTGAACAAATGAAAACGAACCGCCTTTCTGTATCGGGAATCGTCCTCCTCGCACTCATGCTGTCCGGTACGCCGCCCGAAACTCTGGCCGGCGAGCAGACCAACATACGGGGGCTGGGTATGGCCAGGACATCGGTCGCAGCCTCGCGCGGTCTCGATGCCGTCGGCATCAATCCCGCGAACCTCGCGCTCCGGGACGACGCAACCGTGACGATCGGCCTGATGCCGATCGGAATCGGCGTCGGGAGCGATTTCATGACGTACGGCCTCTACAACAAGTTCTTCACGGGCGTGGAAACGCCGACCGGCCGGGTTGCGAGGAATCTCTCGGAGAGCGACAAGCAGGAGTTGCTGAACGCGTTCCCGGGGGGGATGGGAAGGATCAGTGCCGACGCGGAGGTCCGTCCCATAGGCCTGGCGATCCGTTTCGAAGGATTCGCGACATTCGCCCTCACAGCGACAGAACGGGTGGCTGCGACCGCTGCGATCCCTTCGTCGTACGCGAGATTTCTTCTCGAGGGGGTGACGCCCGCCTCCTCGTACGACTTCAGCGGCGCCGCCGGAGCGGCCGCGTGGACGCGTGAGTACGCTCTCTCCGCCGGATTCGTCCTCCCGGCCGTTCCCTGGTTCAGAAGCTGGTCGGGGGGTCTCTCGGTAAAGCTGGTACACGGGTTCGCCTACGCGGCGGTCACCCGTGACAACACGTGGCTCTCGGCGGGGAGCAACGGCGTGCTCGACGCAAATGTCGACCTCGCCGGCGTGACATCGCAATCCGACCTGAAGAGTTCCCCTTTCCCTGCGCCCGCCGGGAGCGGGATTGGGGTCGACCTCGGGATATCCGCCGAGATGAATGAATTCCTGATTGCTGGCATCAGCGTCACCGATATCGGCTCGATGCGCTGGGACGGAGACGTCAGGCAAGTCTACGGACTGGGACGGATGCACCTCGATGATCCGATGAACGGCGCCCAGCGGGACTCACTCGAACATTCTGTTACGGGAAACACGAAACCGGGCGGGGCGTTCACCGTGGGACTCCCGACCACACTCCGGATGGGCGTCCAGGTCGAACTCGGGCAAATCAGCTGGGTGAAGAAGATCCTCTACGGGGAGATGACGGCGGGATGCGATTTCGCGCAGGGGTTCTCGGATTTCCCGGGATCGAGCAGGGTGGGCCGTCTTTCGCTCGGGCTTGAATACCGCCCATGGCAGTTCCTCCCGATCAGGACGGGTGTCGGGTTCGGCGGATTGGACCGTTTCAATTTCGCCCTCGGGTTCGGGCTGAAGATCTGGGTGGTCCAGCTCGACGTCGCTTCCGACAACATCGGCTGGCTTTTTTCGCATGACTCGTTCTCGCGCGGATCACTCGGGGTCGGGCTTACGCTGAAGATGTAGGCCCGGGGAGCACAATCATTCCGTCCACGAGCCGCGCCCGGTGCACTCCGTATGAATTCTTATCGCTGTATGCGTGCCGAGCCGCCGCCGGCGAAAGACCGCACCTGCTCAAGAGTCGCCATCGTGGTATCTCCGGGAAACGTCGTCAAGAGAGCCCCGTGCGCCCAGCCGAGTTTCACCGCCTCCTCAGGTGGCTCGCCTGAGAGAAGGCCGTAGATGAATCCGCTCGCAAACCCGTCACCCCCCCCCACGCGGTCGAGCACTTCGAGATCGCATGCCGGCGCATTGAAGGCTTTGCCATTGACCCATGCCACGGCGCTCCAGCTGTGCCGGTTTGCCGAATGCACCTCCCGGAGCGTCGTCGCCGCCACCCTGACATTCGGATGCCGTGCCGCCAGGTCCCGCATCATGCCGAGAAAAATCTCCGGGTCGAGTTTCGATTTCGCATTCGCTTTGGGGCCGGGGATCCCGAGTCCCTTCTGGAGGTCTTCCTCATTCCCGACGAGGACATCGACGTTCCCGACGATCCGCTCCACGACGTCCGCCGCCTTTTTTTCCCCCCCCCAGATGCTCCAGAGCTTCTCCCTGAAATTGAGATCGAAACTTACGAC
>Ga0182011_10000010_pt1 | contig 164610 bp, 149 predicted proteins | sample 711E1DmetaG_FD_120481 | JGI IMG/M metagenome (GOLD analysis project Ga0182011, IMG submission 120481) | Permafrost microbial communities from Stordalen Mire, Sweden - 711E1D metaG | ecosystem: Environmental > Terrestrial > Soil > Wetlands > Permafrost | place: Sweden: Stordalen | collected...
GAACCTTGCTAAGCACATTGGAATCAGTTCTCCGGTTCAGCCAAACTCCTCCACGATTCGCCCATTGTCGCGCTCGTACAAAAACTCTTCACTCAATTGCCCTTCGCGAATAAAGCGGGCTAAAAGCCGATATCGCGGATGATCTCCCTCTGGTCCATGCGGACCCCGCGCGCATTGCTCAAGTGCTCACAAATCTTCTGGACAACGCCGCCAAATTCTCACCGCCGCAATCCTCCATCACGGTGCGAGCGCATGTCCTGGAGGGGGACCCGGCTTTTGTGTGCGTTTCCGTGGCCGATTGCGGATGCGGGATTGCACCAGAAGAGTCGGACCGCATTTTTGAGCGCCTTTACCAAGCCAAGAATTCGCTACAGGCGTCCAGACGCGGCCTCGGTTTGGGCCTTTATATCTGTAAAGAGCTGATAAGTCAGCACGGCGGAAGAATCTGGAATGACGACAACCGGAAAGACGGCTGCACCTTGTCGTTTACCCTTCCTGTCTTCTCGATCGGGAAGATGATTGCCCCCATCATTAGGCAAGGGACTCTGGTCGATAGCTCCTTTACCCTGTTGACGATCGAAGTACTCCATAGCGAAGCATGGTCCTCGGACCGCCAGCGCGAGCGGGCGCTCTCTAGAATCCATGATGTTTTAGGCCGATGCATACTCCCGGACTTAGACGTGCTCTTACCTTGTCAGCAGCAGTCAGAACGAAATCTTTTCTGGGTTGTTGCCTGCACAGACCAGAAAGGTGCGGAAGTTATCGTCAAACGTATGCGCGAGCAGCTATCTCTTTGCGAGGACCTGCAGTTGGCAGGGATATCCTGCAGCGTATCCACTAGGACGCCACACCTCGATGCCATTGAAAATGATTGGCCTTTTGAGAGGCAGGTACAGAGTGTTGTCTCCTGCCTCGGAAAACTGCTGAAAGTCCAACCCGTCTAAAGGAGACCCTACTCTGATGCAAAACAGGATACTAATCGTGGAAGACGACCCGGATATGGTGCGCGCGATGGCCGTGCGTTTGAAAGCCCAGGGCTACAGTCTGGTGGTCGCAAAGGACGGCATTTCAGCGATCAGCGTGGCCCGAAAGGAAAAGCCGGATCTGATCGTTTTGGATCTCGGCTTGCCTGCCGGAGACGGATTTATGGTTATGCAAAGACTGAAGGCGCTCCCCGACCTTATGCTGGTGCCGATTATTGTCGTGAGCGCTCGCAATCCCAAGTTTAACGAACCTCTCGCTCTCCAGGCAGGAGCGGACCTGTTCCTCCAAAAGCCGTTTGAAGCCGCTGAATTTTTGGGCGCAATTCAGAACGCGCTCCGCCTCTGGGGCGTCAGACCCCAGGCTCCCAAATAGCGTCCCACCGTCCACACCGAAACCTGCGGATCTAACTTTCGTGGCAGCAATTCTTGCACCGCCTCCCTGCGGGGCGCAGCTCTGGCCTTGTCATTCGGGATTTGCATAAGCGCGGGTGGGTCGGCAAAATCAAAGGACTATGACTACTTACGACATTGTGTGCGTTGGGGCGGGGCCGACGGGGCTGGCTTGCGCGATGGAGGCGAAGCGGGCGGGGATGCGGGCGCTGGTAGTGGATAAGGGCTGCTTGTGCAATTCCATTTACCACTATCCGGTAAACATGGTGTTTTTCACCACGCCGGAATTGTTGGAGATTGGCGATTTGCCGATGGTGTGCGGCGGGGAGAAGCCGACGCGCACGGAGGCGCTGAAGTATTACCGGAAGGCGACGCAGCACTACGAACTGGAATTGCGGCTATTTGAGCGCGTTACGCACGTGGACGGGCACGATGGCGCCTTCACGGTGGTGACGCAAACGGAATCGGGCAGGGAAGAGCGCTACGAAACGAAGAAAGTGGTGGTGGCGACGGGTTACTACGATTTACCGAATGAGATGGGCCTGCCGGGAGAGCACCTGCCGCATGTGTCGCACTACTACACGGAACCTCATGCGTATTGGCACGAGGATGTGGTGGTGATTGGCGGGAAGAATTCGGCGGTGGAGTCGGCGCTGGATCTGTGGAGGAATGGCGCGCGAGTGACCCTCCTGGTAAGGGGCGCGGAGCTGGGCACGTCCATCAAATACTGGGTAAAACCGGACATCGAGCACCGCATCAAAGCGAGGCAGATTCGAGCGATCTTCCAGGCACGGGTGAAGGAGATTGTGCGCGATGCGGTGCTGATCGAAGACGGAAGAACGACCCGGCCGGTGCCGGCGAAGCAGGTGTTCGCGCTGACAGGGTATCACCCGGATTATGAGTTTATCGAGGCGCTGGGAGTGAAGCTGGACCCGGAGAGCCGGCGGCCGGCGCTGGACCCGAACACGCTGGAGAGCAATGTGAAGGGGATTTACCTGGCGGGCGTGGTGGTGGCTGGTCGGCACACGAATGAGATTTTTATTGAGAATGGAAGGTTCCATGGGAAGCAGATTGTGGCGGCGATGAAAGGGTAGATACCGACGACCAAGAGGTGGTGCTCGAAAAGCGAAACTCGAAAAACGAAATTCGAAAATCGCAAATGGAGCCAAGACGCGGTGACGGCTAAGTGGAGTACGGGGACTGTAACACCCCGACCGGGTCGGGGTAAACGCCGGTCACAGAGAAGAGAGGCGAAGGTTCGGCTGTAATCAAAGAGAGATCCTTCGGCCCCGGCGAAGCGCACGGGGCGCACAAATCGCGGAGCGCGAAAGAAAAAATCGGGCCGCTCCCGTCGGGATGACAGATGATGGTGCGGGCAAGGAAAAGGGGCGTTTGCGGGGGTTGGGAGGGGTTTGTTAGACTGAGAGACCTATGGCATCGTTTCTATGGGAAGTCGTGGAATCGGCCGTGGCACTAGTGAAGGGATTTGCTGTCACGTTCAAGAACATGCTGCGGAAAACGGTGACGGAAAATTATCCGCACCAGCCGGTGAATTTCCAGCCGCGATACCGCGGGATTCATGTGCTGCAGCGCGATGAAGACGGGTTGGAGAAGTGCGTGGGCTGCTTTTTGTGCGCGGCGGCGTGTCCCGCAAACTGCATTTATATAGAGGCGGCGGAGAATACCGACGCGGAACGGATTTCGGCGGGGGAACGCTACGCGAAGGTGTACAACATCGACTATTCGCGGTGCATTTTCTGCGGATATTGCGTCGAGGCGTGCCCCACGGACGCGATTACCCACGGACATGGGTTTGAATTGGCCACGTATGACATCAACTCCCTGGTGTACCGCAAGGAACAATTGCTGGAGAAGGTTGGCGGGGAGATGCCGGTAGGGGCTAGATCGTAGGGATTGCGAGTTAAAACTGGGAATGGGAAAAGCGCTCCGAGAAATCGGGGCGTTTTTGTTTTTGGCAGGTGCCCAAAAAGAGAAAGGCTTTGACGCAGAGGACACGGAGGTCACAGAGAAGAGAGCCGCCGGCCGAAGTATGTACCACGTAGGTACGTCTTATAATATATATACAGGTGCCAGGACGTAATGCAGCGAGGTGGGTTTTGCAGCGCGCTGAAACGGGCTTGGCGAAGAGGGAAGCGCAGACATGCGGCAGCGAAGCCGCGCGAGATGAGAAGCGGGCGGGCGTTACGGCGTGGTGGAACCGCGATGATGTAGATACACCTCTCCTGAGGCTGCCGGTGATTCCAGCGGCAGCCAAAAGCAAACTTAAAAGACACGAAACCTTGCGGCGCGCGGACGAAACGTCAGGTTCGCATACGGGAAGCGCGCGGCGGAACGATACGATCCCCCAAAAAGTTATCGGACGCACGACGCCCCTTGTTTTCAGGGGGTGCGGGCGCGGAAGCAGTCTCTTCGCCGAGGACGGTGCGTTCGCGTTGATCCATCAGCCAGCGCGCCAGCATGGCCGCGGTGTTTTCCTCGAGGTACTGATCCAGGAGCGCCCCCAATTCCTTGCGCAGATTCGCCGCATGAGCGAGGCGGGAAAGTTCATAGCTCTGCAGGGTATTGCGGGAAGCGGTGAGAAGGAATTCCCAGGGCGGCTGAGTGTAGTAGGGGTTCACGGAAACCTCCTGGACAAGGTGCTGTGGAAAAGACGAGAAAACAGTACCACCAGGACATATATAGTTACTAGTAATCCTAAGGTTACTAGCCTGTGGAAATCTGTGCAAAAAGTGGAAAACTTTTTGCGCGCTTGCAGCGGCTGCGCGGGCGACTACGAAGATCCAGACCGCAGCGCTTGGGACCCCGATACCGAAGAGAACGAAGAAGATACGGCGACTGAGGAATCCCCAGCAGAGGAACGCCCGGCTGCGCCCGGGGACGAGGAGAAGCCGGAGGCGGAGTGAAAGGGCAGTGCGCTTGGAGGAATGGCAAGCGGGAATTGGGGGAAGTGGGCGCGGAGGCGGCGGCGGCATGAGGAAGCTGGCGGATTGGCAGGTGCTACAGCCCGTGTTGAAAACGCAGCGGGAGATTTTACAGGAGGTGCTGCTGTGCGCGGCGCGGTACGACGTGTGGATGACGCTGGAGGAGCTGGCGCACAAGACGCGCTACCCGGAGGCGAGCATCTCCGCGCAATTGCGGCACCTGCGCAAGGCGCAGCACGGCGGATTCGTGGTGGAAAAGCGGCGGCGATTGTGGGCGGAAACGATGCGGCCGAGCGCGCACGAAAAGGTGTGGGAGTACCAGATGCGGTACGGGCGGTGGGACGCAGTGCAGCAGAGGAAGGCGGTTCACTGAAGTGGCGAAGGGCCGGGTGCGAATGCGGCGGAGGTTGAGGAGGAAGAACGGAGACGAGCGGAGGAAAAGATGAGCGTGAAGCCGGAGATGGCGTTTGATGTTTGCTGGGAAGTGTATCGCGGCGCCAGGGAAGTGCTGGAAGCGAAGCGGGGGATTACGGCGCTGACCTGGGAGGTGGACGCGAAGTATTCGTGGCGACCGGATCTCCGGCCGAAGCTGAAAGATTGGGTGGCGGATTTTGCGCTGGCGGGGCAAGCGGCGCTGGGGGGACCGCAGCAAGCGTCGCGCATGGTGCTGTTCCGTTTGTACTACCTGGGGCTCACGCCGTATGATCGCGCGCGCCATTTTCTGGGCTTGAGCGAACGAAGCTGGGTGAATTGGTCGGAGGAAATCCGCCGCCGCTGCGGGGAGGAGTTGCTGCGGAGGGATTTGTTTCCGCCGAGGAAGTATTTTAACGGGAGCGACTGATTCCCACACGGCGATTCATCCAGAGAGAGCCTATTGCATTCATGACATTATTTAAGTAAAGTATTCTTTCCGATGCCATTCGCCAATCCGCTCGAGAGAGCCACCCATTTTGTCCGTCACGGGGCCGAGTTCGGGTGCGCTACGGAGGCTGAGTATGAAGTACTGGCGGAGCAATTCTTATTTGGTCCCATGGAAGCGCACATGCGGCAATGCGTGCGTCCCAAGGGGAACGACCGGCTTCGATTCAGAGCAATCAACAGGGGTTTTGGGGTAGCCTGTGTAACTCCGGAGTTTATTCGGACGTTTTACAGGGTGCGTTTACTCAAGATACAAAGGCACGGCGGGCCTGACGCCTTCTTTAGATATGAATGTGCGAGAATAGACCTATGAAGTATCAGTGTCCAGTATGTTTCTACGACGGTTTGCCGTATCCTCCCGCCGACTACCATATTTGTCTCTGTTGCGGGACCGAATTTGGAAACGACGATGCGGATTTTAGCCATGCACAGTTGAGAGAGATGTGGATTGAGAGTGGAGCCCGTTGGTTCTTCCGCGAGCCTCCTGTCGAATGGAACCCATGGGTACAGTTGGTCAAGGCGGGCATGCTTGAAGTGATCCCTGACTCCCAGACAAGGGTCATAATCGATGCAGCATTCGCGTCTATTGGAGAGGATGCCGATTACCAGAAGCAAGAGGTGCTCATCGCCGAGGAGTTCAGCCGAACAGATTGGGAAGCCTTAGTGATCAGCGAGAGAGAATTGGCTGGGGTCGAGGGTTAAATGATAAGAGGGGACATTTACCTGGCAACGTTGGACCCTTCCCAAGGGTTTGAACAGGCTGGTACGCGTCTCGTCATTGTTGTCACTCGCGACGCGATCAACAAACTCAGCCCAATCGTTGTTGTTGTTCCCTTGACCAGCATGGTGAACAGGAAAAGACTTCTTCCCAGCCACGTGGAAATAAAAGTGGGCGAGGGAGGTCTAACAGTGGACTCGGTGGCTCTCTGCGAGCAGGTCCGAGCCATATCTACTACTCGCCTGACAAAGGCGATAGGTCATCTGTCCGCAACTAGCATTTCGCAACTGAACGACGCACTCAAAATTGCGTTGGACCTACCGTAAGTCGACATTTTTTCAGAATTCAATTCACGTTGATGGTGTCGTTTTGGAAGGCGCCCAGCCGTGCCGCATCAGGACATCGTCACATGCGAACAAGATCGCCTTGGCGGAGGAGTTTGGTGGATTCGGAGGAGGGGACGCGGGTGTTGGTGGCGAAGCGATAGAAGTGGTCGAAGCGAGCGCGAGGAGACCATGACGGTAGTGTGGATTCGCGTTGTTGGGTGAAGCGCTTTTGGAAGCCGTCTAGCGAGATGCCGGTGAAGGGATCGCGCGGGGGAACAGGGCAGCGGGCGCAGGGATTGCTGCCCTCGAAATGGACTTCGCCGATTTGGAAGCGGACGACGCTGTGTTCGTCTTCACCGAAGAGCTGGTCTTCCCAGAAGGCGGGCACGCCATCGATTTCGAGGGCGGTGCGGAAGCGCAGGCGGACTTCGTCGAGTGTGAGGCTGGGGAACCATTCGCAAACGGCTTGGAGCGAAGCGGTGGAGACGATGGTGGGGCCGTTGGCGATAGTGTCGTCGGGAAAACCGCCGGGAGAATAGCGGACGAGGATCTGCTGCTCGAAGAACATGCTGAACCATTCGGCGGCGTCATCGTGGCCATCGGGGAACGGAAAGGTGTGCGCGGGAATGCTGCGGCGGTCACCGGGAACGGAGAGCGTGACACTGCGCAGATCGGGAGAGAAGGCGGCGCGGATCAGATGAATGGCGGGAGTGCGCTTGCCATTGACCCACCGGCCATCCACGGAATAGAGCGCCCAGGCGCGATCGAGCGCCAGGCCGCCGGAGGGACTGATGCGCGCTTCGGTGACGGTGAGGGGATCGAGTGATTTGATGGGATGGAGACGCAGATTCGTGAGGCGCGGGGTCGCTTTCGTGGGGGGCACGAAAAGAGTTTAGCAGAGGTTGGAAGGCGGCGAGAGAGAAGGGGGATTCCTCGCCCCGACGAAGCATACGGGGCGCAAAACCCGCGCTTCGCAGACTCCGTTCGGAATGACAGAGATTACATAAGGGCGCCCGCCTCAGAAGGCGGCCGCTACAAGAGGCGCGGGATTAGCTGCCGGCGACGGCGACCAGATGGCGTTGCGTGCGAATGGTGCAGGAGGAGGCGGCGAGCTCCTTGTTACGTGCTTCGACGGCTTGCGCGAAGGTCAGGAGCGGCGAGGTGTTGATGGAGGCGACAGCACCACCATCGGCGAAAGCAACGGAAATTTCCGCGGGAGTGATGTGCTCCGGGAATTCGGCGATGGCCAGGAGATCGAAGCGGCCGGTGGTGAAAAATGTGGCGTGGATGGAGCCGCCGAGCCTCTCGAGGGGAGCGCGAATCACGGCGAAACGGTCCTGCGGGCTGTGAGCGAGGTTGCTCCAAGCCTGATTAGTGAAACTAATCTGGAGACAAAAGTGGGACATAGCGGTCTCGATTCTGGGGGGCGGGGCGAAAAGTCTGAAATTGTAACCCTGCGCCGCTGTGACGCACGTGTCAAGTGAGAAGAACAGATATGAAAGAGAATTTATCTGGATAATAGAGTTTGGGAAGGGAATTCGCGGGAAAAGCGAAGAGCGGCAGTTGCGTTTGCAGGTGGGAGATAAAGAATAACGATATTGCAAGATACCCACGGAAATACATATAGGGAAAAGCGCTGGCGTGGTCAATGACCCGGGCGCGGCGGAGGCAAGCGCTGGGCACAGGCTCGGCCGGGGGCCACGCGGGGCAAGGGTTGTCGTGGATCAGCGGCCAGCGGAGGATTCCGAGCTGATGGATTTGTAGCCACTGGTGCCGGCTTTGCGCAGGGCTTCGAGGGCCTGCGCGGCGGTGAGCAGCGCCGTGGTATTGATTTTGGAGACGGCGCCGCCACCCGCGAAGGCCATGGAGATGGCTGCGGCGGAGATGGTATCTGGCATTTCGGTGATGGCCAGGACATCAAAGTCTCCGAAAGCAAAGAACGACGCGTGGACCTTGCCACCTAGCTTTTCAATGGGAGCACGGACGGCTTCCAGGCGGTCCTGCGGGTTTTGCATCAGACGGGCCCAGGCTTCCTTGGTGTAGCTGACTTGATGACAGAAATAGGGCATGGCGGTCTCCTTTGTTGGGCAGGGGGCCTTCGGAGGGATTGCGGGACTATGCGCCCGGCCGGTGGAGAAGTCAAAGGGAAAGTGGATGGCGTAGAGGCGCCAGCACGAAAAAGAAACTGACGCAGAGTGCGCCCCAACCAAGTCGGGGTAAACGCCGGACGCGGAGTGCGCAGAGAAGAAAAAGAGAGCGCCGGAGAGTGTGCCGCGGCTAAGGTGCTGAGGGATTTCGATTTGTCGGCGGGGCATGCGGCTGTAAAAGCGGCGGCAAGCCGGTGCACTCCAAAATAGCCTCGAGGTAGAAAATATTTTTAGGGGCAATGAAGATTTCTCTTGACAAGTTAGTGAAATGTGGTAAACTATGCAGCGTAGAGAAGTATAACTGGCCCCGGACGAGTTCCGGGGCTTTTTGTTTTTGAGGCGAGCTTTTTCGAGGGATTGCGGCCGGGGGAAGTCACAAGGCCAACAGAGGGAAGCGAAAAGGAGATTTCAGACATGCCAACGTATTCAAATACAGTGCCGCCAATCGCGATCGCCGCGGGTGATTCGTATGCGGTCATCAATAATGAGAACCCCCAGCCGGCCCTGCCGTACAAGAGCGCGCAAGTGGCGCTGGCCACCGGGTTACGCGTGACGGCGCAGAGGATTTCGGCGGAGGTCACGTTTGCGGCCGCGCCTGGGGCGTTCAGCTTCCAGTTGCAAACAGCCGACAGTGACGTGGATGCGAGCTATTCGCCCGAGGGATCGGCGGTGACTGCACTCACGGGGACAAACGTGGCGCGCATTGAGTTGAACAATGTGGTGGCGAAGTTTGTCCGGCTGTATTTCAGTAGTTTGACCAACAACGTGGCAGTGACGGCGAAGATCTCCTGCTGAGGGCGGGCCGTGGTTGGTGGGCTGTGCGCAGTGGATTGACGGACTCGCCGCAATAGAAACCCATGAACAAGTGCAAGGCATATTACCCGATCGCGGGGTCGCGAACGGCTTGGATTCCGTGTGTGCAGAAGGCGGAGGCGGAATCGAGATATTGCCGGCGGCATGGAGACGCGATTTTTGGAGCGATGCTGGGGGCGATCGTGTACGAAAAAGCAGTGGATGAGGCGGTGGAAGTAGAGGCGGAGAAGTGGCCGCGATTCGAGCGAGAGCGAAAGAAGAGATAACGCAGAGAACGCTGAGGTTCGCGGAGAAGAGAAAACCAAGAGGAAATGCAACGCCCCGACCGGGTCGGGGTAAACGCCGGACGCGGAGATTCACAGAGGGAAGAGGAGCCCAAGACCCAGGCACACACTCCGTGCCTGGGGCACCCGGCTTTGGTGCGCAGAGGGGAGAAACCCAAGAACACAGTCAGAAGTGACTGTGCCACAAGAAGAATGAGGCGCGCCTACGGTGCTGGGATTGAGGAAGTAGCAGGGCGGGGGGAGAGGGATGGCTTGCGTACGGACAGTGACGATGAGGGAATTCCGGGGCATGGATCTGATGTCCGGGAGTCTGCGCGTCTACGGCAGATCACGAGCCCGCGGGGGAGCGCGCCCGCCGAAAGGCACTGCGATCGAAAGAGAACAGTTGAAGCCGGCTGCGACTGACGACGGAAGCGGAGCGCTCGTTAGCGGGGATGCCACAACCTCCGTGGCAGCCGCCACGACCCGCACCGAGAACGCAGAAGCGGCTGAGCAAAAGCCCGAGGCGGGACGCGCGACCAAGAAGAAGGACCGGGAAGAGCCACCAAGTTTATGGGACCAGAAAGCGGAATTGGGGGGCGGGGAACTGCTCCCGGAGGATGGCGCGGAATTTGTGGCCGCGGTGCAGAAGAAGATTGACCTTGTACAGCTGGCAGTATTTGTGCTGAGACGGGGTGACGAAAGACTGACGCAGCGGCAATTGGAGCAGTTGTTGGAGATGAAGTACGGGAAGAATGCGCGCGGCGGAGAGAAATCGATGGCGACGGTGATTGACATTCCAGGAATGACGAGAGACTAGGGAGCGTGATATGGCAAGTCCAAAAGTAGTTTTTGCTGGAGAAGTGGCGCAGATTGCAGGAGTGGGAGCGGTGGTGGCGGGGATCGTGTTGAGCCTGCACCACTGGGGTGCGGCGGCGGCGTTGATTGGCGGAATCGCGGCGTTTTTTGTGGGTAAGAAGCTGCGAGCGTCGTAGGCAGAGAGGATCCCACGAGGTGGGCGAACAGCTCGATCTTGGAAGGCTATACCGCGCCTTCGATAGGCAACGGGAATTTCACAACTCCAAGAAGAAATACCGGCTGTTTGGCGGAGCGGCGGGGCCGGGAAAAACCAAGGCACTGTTGTGGGAAGCGATCCGCAAGGCGCTATTTAACAAAGGGTGCGACACGCTGCTGATGCGGCGGACGTTTCCGGAGTTGGAAGCGTCGCTGGTGGCGCAGTTCCGGCGGGATGTGCCGCGCGATCTTTACCGCAGTTTCAATGAAGCAAAACACATCGTTACGTGGACAAATGGGTCGACAACGCGATTTGGGTACTGCCGGAACGAGAATGACGTTTATCAGTACCAGGGCGCGGAATTTCTGTTCATCGGGATCGATGAGCTTACGCACTTCACACTGAAGCAATGGCAATTCCTGACTTCGCGCAACCGTTGCCCGATTCCGGGAACATTCCCGTGCATGGCAGGGGCGACGAACCCGGGAAACATTGGGCACGCCTGGGTCAAGGCGTTGTGGGTGGACAAACTGCCGCCGCCGGGATTCGAGCGGCCAGAGCAGTACGATGCGGGGGATTACGACTTCATACGCGCGCGGATTGCGGACAATCCGATTTACGCGAACGACCTGAATTACCGAAAGACGCTGGAGGCGCTACCGGAACAATTGCGGAAGGCGTTTCTGGAGGGGGACTGGAACGTCTTCGCGGGGCAGTATTTCGACTTGTTTGAGATTGGGCGGCACACGACGCGGCCGGAAGAGATCGGCATGCAGGCGTGGTGGCCGCGATGGATTTCGATCGACTGGGGATTCCAGCATCCGAGCGCGGTGTATTGGCACTGCGCGATGCCAAGGTACCCTTGGGCGGGGGCGGGGGCAGAGAAATCGAAGAGGGATCCCTCGACTTCGGCCGCAAAGGCAGCGGCCTCCGCTCCCTTCGGCTCCGCTCAGGGCAGGCGGGATGACAGTTTTAAGGGGGGGGCGGACGGCGCTCAGGATGGAGCGGACGGCCGGATCATAACGTACCGGGAGTTCGTGCAGAACGGATTGTCGCCGCGGATGCTGGGGCAGGCGATCGCGGAGAGATGCAAGGACGAGAAGATCCAGCAGATTTACCTTTCGCCGGATGCGTTTGCGCACCGGACGAGCGAGGCTTCGATTGCGGAGCAACTGGGAGAGGTGCTGGCGGCGAATGGATTGCCGCGGCCTTCACAGGCTGATGACGATCGGATTGGCGGATGGCAGTTGATGTACCAGTTGCTGGAGCAGGACGCCTGGGTGATCACGGAGAATTGCGGGAAGTTGATTGAATGTTTGCCGCAACTGGTCCGGGACAACCGGCGGGTCGAGGATGTGCGCAAGGTGGAAGGCGACGATCCAGCGGACGCGGCGCGGTATGGAATAGTTCCCGGCGCAAGATACGCCGGTGTTGGGGCACACCGAAGTGCGCCCGGGGCGGGGCAGGCTCCGCCCCTTTATTCTCAGGTGCGATTCATGCCGGGAATGCCACTGGGCGAACAGATCGCGCGGCAAGTGACCGCGGAGGATGCGACTTCACGGGCGATCCAGTTTCAGAGGTTGGAGGCGGAGGCGCGCAAGCAGTTCGGGCCACAGAGATTGCCGCGGCGGCGTTGGAATTGGTGAGGCGAAGCGAACTTGAGACGCGAAGGGTGAGGCGATGTTGGAGCTAGTGAAAAGATTCTTTAAGACGCGGTATGTGGGGCTGCTGGAAGAGGACGTGGCGCGGCTGCGGGGGGAGAACCGGGCGCTGCTGAATTCGCTGCTGGGAACGGCGGGATTTCCGCCGGTGGAGTTTGCGGAGCCGGTGAAGCCGGTGGAGTTGCCGAGGTTGCGGAGGAGGTCGTGGCAACAGACGCAGAGGAAGAATGAATTGGACGCGATGAAGGGGTGAGGAGTCAAAGATCGAGGAACCGAAAAGCGGATAGATAAGCAGAGAAGAAGAATCTAACGCAGAGACGCGGAGTTCGCCGAGGGACGCAGAGAAGCGAAACCCAAGAGGGACGGTAACACCCCGACCGGGTCGGGGCAGGCGCCGGTCACAGAGGGAAGCACACAGAGGGCACAGAGGACAGAGAGAGCGCAGAGAAGAGATGATGAGAGATCGTATGGAAAACGCGACTAGGGATTGGGAGTCGGGGATGACGGCGCCGGCGGATGGCAATGCGGGGGCGGGAGAAGTGGGGGGGAGTTTCGGAGAGATTCCTCACTTCGCGGACTCCGTTCGGAATGACGGGTTGCAGAGTCAGGTGAGCCAGGGAGTGGCACTGGGGCCGAATCTTGAGCGGTTGGAGGAAGAGCGGCCGGAGCTGGTGAACGCGCTGCGGGAGCTGGTGCGGCAGTACCGGCAAGAGGGCGTGACGGCGCGGCGACACGAGATTCGACGCATTCGCCAGGCGCGGCTTTTCTGGCAAGGGCTGCAGTACGCTTGGTGGAACCCGAATGACATGAACTGGCACCTGCCGTTTGAGCAGAAGTTCAACGACGACCGCGCGCTGGAAGAGATGCCGCGGTATCAGTTTGTGACGAATTTCTATCAGGGCTTTGGGCTGTCGTTTGTGGCGGTGCTTTCGCAGGATGTGCCGAGCGTGCGGTTTTATCCACAGTCGGCGCAATCGCTGGTGGATATTGCCGCGGCGCGCGCGGCGAGCGACGTGTCGGAACTGGTTGAGCGAAATAACCATGTGGAGCATTTGCTGACGTCGATCGGTTATTTTCTGTGGACGGATGGGAAGCTGGGCGCGTACGTGCGGTACGTGAAGGATGGGCAGCGGTTCGGGTTTCGCGAGGAGGTATCCTGGCGGCGGTGGAGATTCCGCTGGGGGAGGATGTGTGGGTTTGCCCAGAGTGCGGGAAGGAGACGCCCGCGGGCGGAGGATATCAGCAATCAGATGTCAGCGATCAGGAAGCAGGAGAAGAGGGATCCCTCGACTCCGGTCTGCAGAAGGCGCAGACCTCCGCTGGGGATGACAATTGGGACGGGGGCACGAACAGCGCGGCTGGGGGCACGGGCGCAGACGAAGCGAGTCAGAACGATCGCAATTCGGATGACGATGAGATCCTTCGATCAGCAAAAGGCGCTGATCTCAGGATGACAGCTACGCCGTTTACCTGTCCAAAGTGCGGGGCGGAGTTGGGCGAGAAGCATTTGCGGAGGGCGGAGCGCGTGACGGTGCCGCGGGTGGTGGAGACGCGGCGCGTGGCGAATGGCCAGGAAGTGATTTCGATTGCCGGCGGGTTGGAACTGAATACGCCCGTGTGGGCGAACGAGATGCACGAGTATCCGTACTTGCAATGGCAGGCGGAAGTGCACCGCGCGAAATTGAAGGCGGCGTATCCGCTGGCGGCGGGAAAGATCGAGGCGGCGCCATCGCAGGGCCCCGAGGATGTGTATGCACGCGTGTCGCGGCTGAGCGTGGAGCAAGGGCTGCCGTCGATTCATCCCGGCGACGCGCTGATGAACCTGATTACGTTTGACCGGACGTGGTTGCGGCCGTGGGCGTTTTACGGCATCGAGAATGAAGAGGTGCGAGGCGAACTGCTGGCGCTATTCCCGGATGGCTGCTACGTGGGCTTTGCGGGCGATGTGTACTGCGAAGCGCGCAACGAAAGCATGGACGATCACTGGCGGGTACTGCACGCACTGCCAGGGGACGGGCAGAACCGGCCGAGCGTGGGCGATTCGCTGGTGCAGGTGCAGGAGCGCTACAACACGCTGAGCAACATGCAGGCGGAAACGTATGAATACGGGATTCCGCCGATTTACGCGGACCCGCAGGTGTTGGACTTTGATGCGCTGGCAAATCAGGTGGCGGAGCCGGCAGCGCACTTTCCGGCGCGAGCGCGCCCGGGGCAGCCTCTGGCGGCGGGATTTTTCCAGCCGGCGGCGGCGCAGGTGCCTCCGGACATGATTCGCCATCAGCAGGATTTGATTGGGCCGGTGTCGCAATTCTTGACCGGGCTGTTTCCCGCGGTGTTCGGCGGAAACATGGAGGATGTGAAGACGGCGAGCGGGTATGCAATGGCTCGCGACCAGGCGATGGGGCGATTGGGATTGGTGTGGAGGCGGCTGAAGCAGTTTTATGGCGAAGTGCTGCTGCTGGGCGTGGATTGCTTCCGGAAAAACCGGCCGGAGGACGTGGATGTGCCGCTGCTGGGGCCGGATGGGATGCTGGATGCGCGGATGATTCGCATAGGGGATTTGAAAGGGAATATCTGCGTGCATCCGGAGGCGGACGAAACGTTTCCGCGGCTGAAGTCGCAGCAGCGCGGCGTGCTGCAGCAGTTATTTGGGCTTAAGGATCCGCTGATTCAAGAGGCGTTGTCGGAGCCGGCGAATCTTGGATACATCAAGAATGTGCTGGGATTGACGGAGTTGGTGATTCCGGGAGAAGACTCGCGGAATAAGCAGTTGCGGGAGATCCAGGTGTTGTTGGGGAGCGCACCGATCGTGGTGGCAGGGGAAAATCGAAAATCGAAACTCGAAAATCGAAATTCGGAAGAAGGGTCCGAGTCAGATCTGCAACCTGCGCCCATTGTGCTGCCGTCGGTGGCGGTGGATGTGCTGCTAGATAATCATGCAGTGGAGTTTGAGGAGTGTAAGAGGTGGGCGAATTCGGAGGCGGGGCAGTCGGCGAAGATGACGAATCCGGTGGGGTTTGCGAATGTGCGAGCACACGCGGAAGCGCATTTGCGGGTGATGCAAGCTTCGCAGTCGGTGGGAACGCCTGCAAGGGGCCCGGTACAGGCGTAGCAGTGAAACATTTCCAGATCTGCCTGCGTCAAAGAAAGTAGGCGGCGGTTTGGGAATTCTTCGTGGACTGATTGCGCACAACAGGAGCTGACCCTAAGTGAGCGGCTGGTGGACGCAGTTGTTTGCGCGCCGCCGGCGGTCCTGGATTTCTTCTTCAAAGACGAGTTTCGTACTGTTCTATTGACAGCCCTGCTTGAGGTACAACCTTGGAAATAGTGGGCTGAGTCTGTTGTCAAACTGGTTTGGCAATGGCCGCGAGAGATCGTGGCCTTTTTTATTGGGAGAAATCGAGTGAGTGCAAGCGTAGCAACCGAACTTGAAAATGGCGGATTGGGGCGGGAAGTGTTTGCGCTGACGGATGAGCAGATATTGGAGATGGAACCGGAGGGAGCACCTGGCGCGGCGCTGACGGACGAGCAACTGCTGGAGGATGCCGGAACGAGCACGGAGCGGGGCGCGGTGGAAAACGTTGCGGACGGAAAAGCAACGACGGGGGATGCGGCGCGGCGGGACGCCACTGAACAAGCGAAAGAGATTGGGGCGCAGGCGCCGCCACGATGGTTGGCGGAGAGGATGCGCGATCCCTGGCATGGGGATGAGGCGAAGGAGTTGTGGGAAGGCGCGGTGCAGGCTAGGCAGGAGGCCGCGGCTTATCGCGAGGCGATTGCGACGCCTGCCGAGGCTCGGGCCCTGAAGGAGATTTATCCCGGCGGAGTGAACGAGGCGAAAACGGCGGCGGAACGCGCGCGGCAGTTGGAGGAGTTTGATGCCGCGTATTTTGGCGCGGCGGGGAGGCCGGCGGAGGCGTTGAGCGCGGCCAGGGTGCAATTGGCGCAGCGGTTGCTGGAGCAGGATCCGGGGGCGTTTCGAGAGATGGTGGCGGCGGGAGTGAGGTTGCTGGAGGGGCGCGGCCAGTCGTCGCCGGGCAGCGAACAGCGGCAAGACGCGGGGAGCAAGCCGGGGTCTCTCGACTCCGGTCTGCAAAATGCGCAGACCTCCGCTCGGGATGACAATCGTGGAAGAGGTGCAAACATCGCGACGTCCGCTCGTGATGACAACAGTCAACTGGATCGCGGGGCGGGGGCCAGGAAAGGCCTCACCCCTGAAGGGGTGAGCTACAGGGTTGGAAACGGTGGACAGCCGGGTGCGCCGCAGGTGCCGCCGGCGTATGTGAATTTTGAGAAGGCGACGAATGCGGATTTGGAGAAGAGCGTGGGCGGGGCGATTGCGCGAGCGATGGAGCAGGCGCTGCCGAACTTGAGGAGCCTGGATCGCGCAGGGCGAGATGGGGCTGCGCAGGGAACACCTTTGCAGGAAAGATTGGGCGCGGCGGTGCGCGAGGATGTGGAAACGGCGTTGAAGAGCGACGCGCAACTGGGCGAGCAGGTGGCAAAGATTTTGGGGGCGCGGCGATTTGACGATGCCACGCGCGCTCAGGTGGTGCGTGTGATTGATGCGCGGGCACAGCAGTTGGTGCCAGGCGCGGTGAAGCGGGTGGTGGGGAGTTGGACGACGGCGACGTTGGGGACGAAAGGGAAGAGCCGCGCGGCGGAAGTGGGATCGGCAGCGGTGAGCGAAGCCGCTGCGAAGCCTGCGCCACGGGCGGGGAAGAACAGTCAAAACTCCGGGAGGAGTGAAAGTCAGGAGCCGCGGGCTGGCGCGCGAGCGGGGAGTCGAGGGCGGGTGGATTACGGGAAGTTGAGCGACGAACAGATTTTGGATTTGTGAGGAAGAGTTCAGCGCAAAGGGAACAGCGAAACTGAAGTAAACCGGGAGTTTCCTCAGGGGCTGAAGCCCCATTCACAAGAAACCTAATGTCGGACCTGAAGGTCCGACCCCCTAAAGAAGAGCCCGAACGAAAAACCCAAGAGAAGAGGAATTGTGGCGCTCGATCGTAAGAGCCCACCCTTCGCATAAGGCGCGAAGGATGGGGCACCCTCAAGATCAGGGGTAGAGCGACGTTCGAGGGGAAACCCAAGAGCACAGTCAGGAGTGACTGTGCCACGAGAGCAAAAGACAAGCCGCAGAGCGCTCGGATTTGCCGTGCGCTACAACGAAGTTTTGGCGCCTTCTCGCAAGACGCCTGCCTGCCCTTCTGAAGCGGGGCAGCACATCTAAGGAGAAACAACAATGCCAGCACAAGCAAACGCGAATGTCATCGCGTTGCAGCTCGAGAAGGTGCGCGACAAGGTACCTTTGCTGTATGAGCGCGACGACATTCTTTTGACGATGATCCAGCAACGCGGCGACGTGGAGAAAATCTCTTCACGAAACTTGCGCCTGCCGTTGCAGGTCAATCCCGGTGGGAAGGCCGGGTCGTACAACGCAGACGGAGGCGACCTGGGCCGCGGCTCGGGAACCGCCTATGACGTCGCGCAGGTGTCGCCGATATTCTTCCGCTTCGCGATTGAAATCACGAAGCTGGTGGAATACGCGACGACGGGAAGGGACCGCGCGATTGAAAACGCGGCCAAGCGCGAAGTGGCCAACGGAATGAAACAGTTCCGCTCGTTCCTGGACAAGCTGATACAGACCGCTGGGAACGGCGTGCTGGGAACGATCAGCTCGGTGAGCGGGACCACGTTCACAATGACGGTGCCTTACGGCGCAGCGCTGGTGTATCCCGGACAGACGATCCAGATTTACGACACCACGTTGACGACCAACCGGAACGTCGCGGCGAGCGTAACGACCAACGTGGTGACGGCGGATCCGATCAGCACACAGCAAATCACCGTGGACAACGTCCCGACAGGGACGATCGCGACGGATGTGATCGTGCATGACGGATTGAGCGGGGCGCAGCCGGTTTCGTTGTATGGGATCAAGTATCACCAGAACAACGCGACGACAGGCACGTGGCTCAACCTGAACCGCACGACCTATCCGATCCAACTGGCCACGCCCCGCGTGAACGCCGGCAACGCGGCACTGACACCGGCCAATGTGCGCCTGGCGATCAACAAGGTGCGCAAGTCGTTGGGGATCAACCATCTGAGCAAGCTGATCGCGTACATGGCGGTCGAGCAGGAGCATGCCTGGGAAAATCTGGGCATCACGGTGAGTTCCATCATCAAGGAAGGCGGCAGCGGAAACGGGAACGACCTGGACCTGCTGTTCACCGGACGGAAGACGATGAGCGGGATTCCGATCAAGTCCAGCGTAAACGCGGACCAGACGCGCGTGGACTTCCTGGACTTGGCGCACTGGGGCCGCGCCGTGTTGAAGGACATTGATTTCTACGAGGTCAATGGCAACACGGTGTTCCCGATCTACGGGGCGAGCGGCGGATTGGCGGCGTCTTATATCTTCTACTTTGACACAGCGTTCCAGCTCTGGTCAGACAGCCCGCGCAGCGGTGCGTACATTGATACGCTGGCGCGGCCAAGCGGCTACTAGGAGTGAGGCGTGTCGTCCCGAGCGAGCGAAGCGAGCCGAGGAGTCGCGACTGAGCCGAAAGGCTTTGGCGCGATTCCTCGGGCTCATCCCGGCGAAAGACGCCGGGACTCCGCTCGGAATGACACATCCATGCGTTCATCAGTGAAAATCCAAATTATTCGAGAGAGACACGAGACGCCGGAAGAGGTTGCGCGGCGGCTGGAAGCTGCCGGCGGGCAGAATCGGTTTGGCGAGCCCAACTATCGCGTGATTTGGGGCTGGAACCGGTTGGCGTGGATTGCCGGGAAGTTTGAGGACCGCGACGCGCACGGGGATTTGGTGCGGGAAGTGGTGGAATTGCGGCTCGAGCCGAAATATCCGCAAGTGAACCGTTGGCACGTGGAGCGTTGGGTGCCGCCGGAGGTGTACGGGTCGCCGCGAGAGTGGTACGCGAAGACGGTGGAAAGCGTGAATGGGATGAGCGTGCCGGCGCTGGGACCGTATCCGGAGCGGGGCGAGTACGAGCATTGCTTTACGCTGCAGGGACGGAAGGGCGAGTTTGTGCAGTTGACGCCGACGATTGTGGAGCATGTGGCGCGAGCGATCGAGTGGGCGAGGCGTTTCCCAAAGGCGAAACAGCGCGGGATGTTGTACGAGAGAGAAGCGCGGGAAGAGCGGGAGTACGAGGAGTGGGCGTACACCTTGATGGATGACGCTGTGCCGGCGCTGTACGGGCAGCCGTTTGTGACGGTCGCGTAGGTGGGAGTAAAGAAAACAGATTTTGGCGATCAGATATCAGCGACCAGTGAGCAGGAAACGAATAGAAGACTTACGCTGCGTGGCAGCCTAGATTTCGGTGCAGGCTATAGCGATTGGGCGCGACTCGTTTTAGCCCCCTTTGATTTACAGGATAGTTAGCAATAACGCCGAGTTCAAAGATCTCGGGTCGAGAAAGTAAGCACTGATTATGAGCAGAAGAATTTCACACCTGCGGATCTGGCTGAAGGGGATCGTGGCGGCGGGAATCAGCGGAGCTGCAGGTGGAGTGATGACTGGGCTGGCGGCGGTGGGAATCGATCCGGCCCATTTTAATTTGCAGGCGGGGATGGGAGCGACAGTCAGGATTGGGATGGCTGCGGCGTTAATCAACGCGGTGATTGGCGTGGCGGCGTATTTGCAGAAGTCACCGTTGCCGGACGAGTGACGGGTGAGCAGCGAGTTGTGCGTCGTCAGAGATTGGGGAACAGAACATGCCAGTAGTGGGATCGAGTGCGTATAACACGGCGGGGCAGATAACGTCGCTGGTAAGGTCGCTGCTGAATGATGCCCAGGGAAACCTGTTCACGGATACGTTGCTCTTGCCGTATCTGAATTCCGCTTACCGCAAGGTGCAGCGTGCGATTGGGAACGCCGGCGGCGGGGGATTCATCCAGGATGATGTGCTGCTGGTGGTGACCGCGGTGGCGGGACAGGATGCGTCGCTGCAGGTGTCGCTGAGCGATGCCAGCGCGCCGCCGAATCAGCTCCCGACGGACCTGCTGGTGCCGCTGAAGCTTTGGGAGCGGCCGAATTTGTCGACACAAGAATTTGACGAGATGGTGGACCTGACCAGGCACGGCGGGCTGCCTTCGCGCGTGCAGGACGTCACGCTAAGCGTGTGGGAATGGCGCGCCGACGGGCTGTGGTTCCTGGGAGCGACGCAGGACACGCAGATCCGCTTGCGGTATTTGAAGGCCTATCCGGATTTCACGGATGCGACTTCTCCGGTGCTGGTACGCAACGCCCAGGAAGCTCTGGCGTATGCCACGGCGGCGCTGGCGGGATGGGCAAGGGGCAGCCCGCTGGCGGAGAAGTGGGACGATGCAGCAAGCGACGCGATCGAAGATCTCATCGTGGCGGGGGTACGCCGAGAGCAGCAGAGCAGCCGCAGGCGGCGGCCGTTTTCGGCGAGGAGCGGGTATACGCCGTTTTGAGGAAAGTTGTCAGTTTTAAGTTTTTAGTTTTAAGTAAGGCCTTTACGGAGCAAAGAGAGGGGTGCGGGGATGGCAATTACGATTTCGCTGTCGCCACTGAACGTGGACGGCAGCGCGAGCAACTTTGTGTACGCGATCGCAACACTGAGTTTTTCGGGGAACTACTCCACCGGCGGAGATACGCTGGATTTCACGCAAGTGGCGGACAAACTGCCCTCGACGCAAGTGGTGCAGGCGATCGCCGAGAGCCAGAACGGCAACAGCGGATATTACATCCCGCTACAGGGAACGGCGCTGAATAACTGGAAGTTGAAAGCGTTCCTGGGAGGCGGGACAGAGATCACGGCAGGAGCGTATCCGGCCAGCGTAACGACGGACATCGTGCAACTGAGTATAACGGCGAGGAAATTGTTGTAGGGCGCTGGGAATCGGATAACGGATATCAGCGATCAGGAGGCGGTTCTTGGAGGCCTCTCCCGAATTGGTAGTCGAGGCTGGCTCTGAAGCCGGGACTGTAATCGCGGAATGGCAAAAGAAAAACCTCAGGTCTGAAGGCCTGAGCTACAGGACTGCGAAGCACATGATACGATCAAAAGTCAGTATGGGAACTTTGTGGGCGATATTGGCGCTGGCGCTGCAGTTGTTGCCGGGAATAGTGGGGCCGGCGCAGGGGCAGGGCTCGCGCAAAGACGACATTGTGTTCAACACGCGTGGGGTGCCGCTGGCCGGTGCCACGGTACGAGTGTGCGCGATGCCGGCGAGCGGGCAGCCGTGTACGCCACTCGCGCTCATTTATTCCGATCCGCTACTTACGCAGGCGCTCGCGAATCCCACGGCCACGGATGGCATGGGGAATTACACTTTTTACGCCGCGCCGGGGAAGTACGAAATCGAAATCTCCGGACCGGGAATCACCACCAAGCAATTGCCGAACGTGATTCTGCCAAGCGATCCTTCCTCGCCAACGTTCAGCAGCCTTTCTTCAACGGGCGCGATCAACGCGTTTACGTTGAGCCTTACCGGCAACCTGACGGTGAATGGCAGCACCACGGTGGTGGGAAATATGGCCAGCGGCACGCTGAGCCTCTCGAATCAGAGCACGGCGCCAGGCACGCCGGGCGCGGGCTCCGTGAATTTGTACACGAAGACGGCGGACAAGCGGCTGTACTACAAAGATGACACCGGCGTGGAAGTGGGTCCGATTGCGAGCGGCACCGGCGCGCAGACGAATACGCCGAACACGTTCACGGCGCCACAGAACATTGACGCGGACTTCCACACCAAGGGGCCGAATCCCTGGTACGACCTGTCGCGGTATGGCTGGTACACCAGCGCGACGTATTACAAGACCGGGACGACCGGCACGATGTCGGCGTCGTCCTCGACGCTATCGCTTTCGAGCGCGCTGGATTTCGCCAACGGGCAAGGGCTTGTGGTACTGGGCGCGGGGCCGACGCCGACGATTGCGACGCCCACGAGCGTGACCGCGGCGGCGGCGGGAGCGACAGGCTCGACCACGTATTACTACTGCGTGGTGGACGAAGATTACTTGAACGGGCGCACCGCCTGCAGCGCGGCAGGCAGCGTGGCGAATGCGGTGGCCACGCTGGGGATTCAGACGAACACGATTTCGTCCTGCAACCGCGCTTCGGGCGTGGTGACGTGTACGACCAGCGCGGCGCACAACTTCATCAATGGCTCGCAGATTGAGATTCAGAATGGCTCGACGGGCCAGTCGGGCTTCGAGGGCGCGTTCACGCTGACTTCGGCATCGGGCAGCACGTTCACGTACAACCAATACGGCGTGGCGGATACCAGCGGCACGGTGACAAGCGGCAACGCTCGCGTGGTGGGCATGGTGGCGGTGAAATGGCAAGCGGAGACGCAGTACACCGTGCTGAAGCACCTCGTGTACCGCTGCACGGGCGGTTCCTGCGCTCTGCCAGCGAACGCGGCCAATTATAATCTCGTGGGCGTGGCCACGGGGCAGGACAGCTATTTCCTTGATCGTGGATATGGCTTCAGCGCGGCATACCTGGATAACGGCGACGCCTCTCAGACGGCTCCCACAAGCACCTCGAACGGATGGCTGGCAACGACCATCACCGCAGGCGGCGGGACTACCAGCCTGACGCTCGCAGCTTCGGCAACGAACGCGGTATCCGGCGCGGTTGTGAAGCACGACAATGCGCCCATCATCAAGGCAGCGTGTGCGGCGATCCCGGCAAACACGGGCGCGCCAATCTTATTTGCCCCCGCGACGCCCGGAGCCGGAGCGTACAACTATGCGCCGTTCTCATCTTTCTTCACCTTCAGCTACGGTCTCCCTGTGCCAATCACCGCAAACTGCCCTGGGGGAACGGAGATTGATTTTCAAAGCGAACTCTGGCTGAACGCGCCCATACAGCTTGGACATAACATCACGATGCGCGGCGGGGCCGGGGGAGAACTGTCCGCGGGGTCGGGTTACTTCGAGGCCCCCCTGACGCTCGTGACTGGCTATGCGTATCCGATGATCTACATTAACGGGCAGGCTTCGACGAACGATTTCATGGCCAATTTCAAGATCACCTGCACTGGTCCTTATCAAACCTGCGTCTATGAGGACCAGGCGTCGAACGGCGACGGCCCGACCGACTTCCGGTACGACGACGTGTACCTCGTCAACGCGAACGGATACTCGAACGCCTATGTGGCCAAGTCGGGCTTCGGGCGATTCTGGACACGCGGCATCTGGCAGACGAGCGCGAACGACTTTAGCTCGCCGACCGCGGCGCTGTTCACCACCAACTGCGGCACGGGGCAATCCATCCCGCAGTTTCCCGCCATTGGCTACACCAACTACACGTCCATCTACGGCGGATTGCTGGTGGACGGCTGCGGCGTGGTGAACCAAACTTTCAACCACTGGACGTTCACGGAACTCCTCGTGGAGAATGCCTACATCCCCGCCATTCGCATCAACAATCCACCTTACGGCGCGGTCAACATCAACATCTACAACTTTAGCTACGCGGACATCCTTGGCGGGTATGCGACTCCCGCGATTGACTTGACGAACTCTCCCAGCAACGCGAACATCCTTGTTACCAACGCAGCTTGCGCGACGGGTTATCAGCCTCTTTTTGAAGTCGGCACTAGCACGAACTATCAGGGCCTTCAAGTTTATGGGGCCCCCTGCTCCTATCTCGGCGCAAACAACGGCACGGTGTCCTACAACAACGCATCGTTCACCGACCAGTTGAACTGGAGCACGCGCCTGCAGAACGCTTCGCACGTCGCCTATCAGATGGGCATTCCCGCAGCGCCGCAGAGTTGCGTTGTAAGTGCAGGTGGCGCAGTAGCGGTAGGGGCACATACATTCCAGTTCACGGCGGTGGACGCGGACGGAAATGAAACGACGGTGGGACCGTCCATCTCCGCGACGACGACGACTGGGAATCAGACCGTTACCTGCACTGCTCCATCCTCCTTCCCTGCGGGCGCGGTGGGAATGAACCTCTACCAAGATAGCGGAATGATTAACCCGAACGGCGCAGGCTGTAGCACGCCGCAGGTGACAGCGCCTGGCGGCACGGTCGTGGACAACTACGCTTATCATTGCAGCGGCAACACACCTTACCAGAACCAAGCGGGGGCAACGCTCGTTTCCTCGGGAGGGCTCTCCACCTACAAACTCCATCTGGGCAGTGAAGCCCTCACGGCTGCTCCGCGCGGCGAGCAAAACATCTTCCTTCCCGGTGCGTTAAGTTCGACGTGGACGGGCGCGACGTGGACCCCTGATAAGGGTGTCACGGTTACCCGGGTGCAGGTGCAGGCGAAGACGGCGCCCGCCGGGTGCACGAGCAACGCGGTGGTGCGTTTGACGGACGGCACATCACCCGTCAACGTGACGATCTCCGGTGCGGCCAACGATTCCGGCATCATCGCGCAGAACTACGCGGCGGGAACGCCGTTGACGTTGAGCGTGCAAACGGCCGCGGCGGGTTGCACAACGTCACCCGCCGACGCGAATGTGACCATCCAGTATCGCATGCAGTAGAAGCGGTCCTGACGGAACGCGAAACACCGAAATACCCCAGGGCTTCAGAATTCAAGAAAACAATTTGAGGAAAACATGAACACGCAGAACGATGTGGTTGCGTTGGTGAATATCTCCACGCAAAAGTGGCCGCCGCGCCACCGTACTTATTTTGGCTCGCTGGAGATCCGCACGCCGGAGCCCGGCGAGGCGTTCGCGGTCACCCCCATTCATGGCTGCAAAGGCATCATGGACCTGGGGGACAAGCGCACTATGGAATTCCCCATTACCGCGCGGGAGATCGCCGATGATCTGGTGCGGGAGCTCAATGGCGATTCAGGCGAAGGAAGCTTTCACGGCATGTTTGCGGCGGCAGGGCCGTTGCCGACGGAAGCGGAGTTGGCGGAGGCGCACAGGAAGTTGGATGCGTTTCACCGGCGATTGGTGGACGCGGCGGACCTGGAGTGGGAGCGTTCGCACAATCCGATGTTCATCACGGACTTGGAGAGGCGCGCGGCCCGGGAATTGAAGCTGGATAAGCCCTGGCTGTATGACCCGAAACCCCAGGCGGAATGCCCCGCGTGCGGGGAAAAGATCAAGGCGGGCGTGGCAGTGTGCCGCTCCTGCCGGGCGATTCTGAACCGGGAGAAGGCAGCGGAGTTTGGGTTGGTGCCGAGAGTCACGGAGACACCGCTGGACTTAATGAAGCTGAGAGAAAAGGGAAGCGCGAAATAAGTAAAAAGGGCGGCGAAGGATCGCCGCCCGAAAAATGCAACGTGCGCTGGGCACGTCTGACAAGCAAATTCAGCATAGCAGATATCAGCGATCAGGAAGCGATGGGTTGCTGGGGTGATGGTTGGTTGGGGAGCGTACGAGGCGCGGCGAGGCGGAACTGGCAGAGGTGCCCGCTTCGGCCCTTGGCTACGCCCTGCGTAAGAAGGCGGTCGTTACACAAGACTCCCTGTAGAAAGAACTTTTTTTAGCAGCTCGACACGCCGTAAGAGCGGCAGCAAAGCTGCCGCACTCCAAAAGAAGAACATATGTCGACGATTGGATCATTGGATGCACCGATTGAGATTTTCGGCGGGCTGGTCAGCGACATGTCGCCCGCGGATCTGCCGCATGGGGTGTCGCCGGATTGCCAGGACGTCTCCTTCAGCAATGGCGGCGTGATGACCCGACCCGGGCTGCAGGCGCTCTTCGGGCCGCTGGCGGGAAATCCCACCGTGAATTACCTCAAGACGTTTGCGACGCTCAGCGGCGTACTGCGCACGCTGGCCATGGATGGCGCCGGGAATCTTTACAAGGAATCGGTGCCGGGAACGCTGACACAGTTTGCCAGCGGCCTGGCGGCGAACGCGTACGCCAATTCGACGACGTTGTTCGGCAGGGAATATCTGGCGATCAGCGATGGCATGACGGGCAATGATCTGCCGCGACAGTACGACGACACGAATTTCGACCGCGTGAGCCAGGGCGGACCAGGCGGCGGGCCAACGGTGGTGGATGAAAACGTAATTGTGGGCATCGTGGCCAGCCCCAATGGCGCGACGCAGCCCGCCGCGGTGACGATCATGGCGAGTCCGAATGGCGCGACGCAAAACGGCTACCTGGTAACGATTGCAACGAGCGCACCGCACGGATTGTCCACGGGACAATTCGTCACGGTGGCGGGCGTCGGCGTGGCGGGTTACAACGGCACGTTTGCGGTGGTGTCCGTCCCGAGCCCGACGCAATTCACGTACATTGCGGGGGCTGCGGGGCTGGCAAGTTCCGGCGGCGGCACGGCGGCTTCCGCAACGATCACGATTCAAACAAGCGCGGCGCATGGCTTGTCCGCGGGACAACTTGTGACGATTGCCGGCGTGGGCGTGAGCGGGTACAACGGCACATTTGCGATCGCGAGTGTGCCCGACTCGACGCACTTCACCTATAGCGCCACCACCGGCGGCCTTGCGGCATCCGGCGGGGGCACGGCGGCCGCGTCTGGGAATGTTGCCACGGGCATGCACCAGGTGTGCGTGATGTTCCAAACGCGACAGGGCTATTTAACGAAACCGGGGCCGGCGACGAGCTGGACGGCGAGCGGCGGAAAGCGCGCCGTGGTAACGAACATCCCGACGGGGCCGAGCAATGTGGTGGCGCGCATTTTGTGCTTCACGGGAACGGGTGGCGCCAGCTTTTTCTATGTGGGCGGCGGGGGGACGCTGTTCACCGGGAACATGGTGATCAGCGACAACACGACGACATCGCTGGCAGTGGATTTCTCGGACCCGATTCTTCTGGCGGGGACAAACGTGGATGACATGTTCCGGCTCATAGAACTTGGCGATTGCGCCGGAGTGATCGACTATTCGGAACGGCTGTTCTGGTGGGGCGAGCGAAACAAGATGGACAACTGGGTGAACCTGGGATTTGACGGCGGGTTCACGGGGCCGTCGCTGCCGCACTACCCGCTGGGCTGGACGCCCGACGGAACATTTGCGCCGGGCGGCACGGATGAAGAGAACTTTGTGGTGTGGGGCGCGGCGTATTCGATCGTAGGGAACGGATCAACAGCCACGCGCGGATTGATGACCCAGGGCGCGGTGCAGGATGAGCTGGGGGCGCCACTCATCCAGGCGAATACGAGTTACACCGCGCGGGCGAGGTGTGCGCGCAATGCTTCGTTGACGCAAGGGACGCTGCACGTGCATCTCTGCAGCGCCAGCGCGGGAATCAATACGGCGGGGCTGCAATTGACCGCGGCGCAACTGACAACGGGTTACGCGGAATACAGCGCGCAACTGACAGCCTCGCTGACCGTGATTCCTGGCGATCTGGTGCTGCGCGTGTATGCGGACGGCACGCCGAACCAGAATGGGCAGTTCTACATTGATGCGCTTGAGATTTTTCCGACCGCGCAGCCAGCGAATGCTTCGCTGGTGCGGGCAAGCCGCGCGGAGGACCCGGAGAGCTACGACGGGCTGGACGGGATGCTGAGCGTGGCGGAGAACAACGGGCAGGCCATTCGGGCGGCATTCGAGTTGCGAGAGCGGCTGTATTTCGTGAAGGAACATTCGATGTACGTGACGCAGGACGACGGGACGAACGAGCCGGCTCTGTGGACGATATCGGAAGTTTCGCAGCGCGTGGGGACGCCGTCGGTGCGGGGCGTCGGCTTTGGCGAGGATTGGGTGGTGATTGCGCACCGTACGGGGCTGTACCTGTTTTCCGGCGGGGAGCCGGTGAAGATTTCGCAGGAAATTCAGCCCACGTGGAACCAGATCAATTGGCAGTGCGCGCAAACGCTGTGGGTGACGGTGGATACGAAAGAGCGCCGGATTTACGTGGGCGCGCCATTCGGAAGTGCGACCACGCCCAATCAAGTGCTGATGCTGGACTATCACGACCTTGATACGGCGAGCGCCCTGTCATCGAGTCCGCCGGTAAACATCACCTACACGGGCAGAAAAGCGGCGACGGACAACGCGCGCAAATGGTCGCCGTGGTCCATCGGGGCAAATTGCTGCGCCCTGATTGAGCGCACGGACGGCACGGCCCTCGCCGCCTTTGGGAGCGGGAATCCCGGCGTGGGCGGCGGCGGAGCAACCGGAAAAATCTACCAACTGAGTGACACGCAGTATTCCGACGATGGCACGGCGATTTTGAGCTACTACACGACGCACTACTTTCCGGAGCGCACGGTGGAAAGCTCATTGGGATTGGGAGCACACCGGAAGCTGTTCAGTTATTTGACGATGTACGTGGAAGGCGCGGGAAATTTGAGCCTGACGAGCTATGTGGATTCCTCGAGCGCGGCGCAGGCGCAGCAGCCCTTGCCGCTGAGTTCGCCGGCACAAAAGGATCTGGAGTTGCCGATCAATGTGCTGGGGGAACGCGTGGCGTTTCAGGTGAGCACGAAGCAGGCCGGCGCGTGGTTTAAGTTGCAGCGATTTACGCCCAGCGTGCGGACGGATCCATGGGCCCCGGTGCGCGGTGTGAATTAGGCGCCGCCGCTCCAGATGGCGGATGTTGGGAGCTGAAGACACATGTTGACGGTTGCGCAATTGGCACCCCTAAAGGATAAGGACCCGTACTTGTACGAAACGCTGACAAAGATTGTGTCGGCGGTGAACGCCACGAGCCAGAACGCGGGCGTGGACCCGGCGACGCCCTCGCCGGCGCCTGCACCGATCGCTTCGCTGCAGGTGCAGGCAACAAACGGGTGGTTTGACCTGTCCATTACAGATCCCGCGGCATCGCGGCCCGGGCTCTTTTATTTCGCGGAGTCGGATGTGACGCCGGCGTTTTCCGCGCCACGCGTACATTTCCTGGGAGCGGCGCGAAACCTGTATTTGCAACTGGGGAACCAGACGCTGTATTGGCGCGCTTACTCGCAGTACATCGGATCGCAGCCCTCGGCGCCGGTGAGCTTTGGATCGCCGCCGATCGCCGTAGCGGGCGGAGGGGCCAGCGGGCCTGCTCCGCTGCCCTCGAGCGGAAGCGGCACCCTGCCGAACGGGCTGCTGCGCGGCGGAAACGGATTCGGGACGCCAACGGGCGCGCGGATTGTGAAGCAGACGATTTTGTAAGTTTTTGATGCGAAGGAAGAAGGAGCTGCCATGCCAAACACCATACACACTGCCACTTGGGATTTCAGTCCGGGGGATACGGTGACGCTGTCCGCCAGCTTTACATTTGATGTGAACGATCCGGGCGACACGCAAAACGTTGCGAACGTGCTAACCACACTGCAAGGAAGAACGCCGCGCGTGACCCTGGCGCAGACGGATAACGCCACCATCACGGTGACGGTGACGATTTAGAGAAAAGTGCGGGGTGGCAGTGCGCATACGGGAGTATAACGACGGAGATCTGGAAGCGCTGCGGGCGATCCATGCGGCGCAGGGTTTCCCGTACGAATTTCCTGACCTGCGCAATCCGCTATTCCTGACCAAGCTGGTGCTCGCCGGCGATGAAACGGGTGCAGGCGGAGGGAAGGGAATTGCGGGCGCTGCCCTGCTCCGGCTGACAGCAGAGGCCTATCTGCTGCTCGATCCGAAATGCGGCACGCCGAAAGAGCGCTGGCAATGGCTGCTGGGGTTGCACGAAGCGACACGGCGCCAGGCCTGGGAGCGCGGGCTGGAAGACGTACACGCGTGGCTGCCGCCGGAAATTGCGGCGAAGTTTGGCAGACGGCTCGCGCGGCTCGGCTGGGTACGCGATGATGAGTGGACGCCGTATTGCAAGCGTCTGGGCGCAACATTCGAGCTGATCAACGGGTAAGAAGCATGAAATCACTGGCTGACATTCTCCGGAACGCTCTTCCTCATCACGCAGACCGTGAGTCGCCGAGCATCGCCCACGGCCCTGAAGCGGAATCTCCGTACCTGCTACTAGCGCAGAAGCCAGGTGCGCCCCAGCCACCCGCTGCTGCGCCGAACCGCCGGGAGGTACTTAACTATGTAGGTGAGTTAGCAGATGAATATCACCTGCCGCGGAAATTAGTGCATGCTGTTGCTGACGCCGAGAGCAGCGTTAATCCTGAGATGCCACCGCATCCGAACTACTTGAAAAGGAATGGGAAAATCGCCCATGACAAGCAGGGGAGTCCGATCATTAAGAGTTGGGATTATGGGATGATGCAGGTCGGCAGTTCCGACATCAACAAGGGGCTTGTGAAGGACGCTCATGGACGCCCTTTCAAAATTGGCGAGGATGTTAAGACGGATTGGAGAGCTAACGCGCGCGCGGGGGTTGCTCTATTGGCTCCAGCCTACAGGCTGGCAGAATTGGAACAAGAACCAGGCGCTACAGCAGAGGACCACGCACAACAAGCTTATTCGCAGTATAACGGCACACCGCGAACGCGCGATCGGTATTTAAAGCAAGGAAGGGACGGATTGCCACGGGATGGCGCCGACCGGAACTTTCTAGAAAAGTACAGGCGGTGGTGAGAGTTGATCCTCAGGCGCGGATGGATTTATAAGGTTTCTCGATGGAGAGTTGGTCGGTGCCTGCTCCGTTACGGGGCGGTAGGCGCGCTTCTGCCAGTGCTGTCGTGCCTTTACGGCTTTCGGCAAACCAAGACGAATTCGTTTGCAGTTAGCATCCGAGAAAACGGTTATTTCCGGGCCGACAGAGGATACTTCTTCGTGGAAGATGGACGGCTTGATGTCTACGACGGCGGACTGGATTCCGGTGTGATTTGGGACAACGCTTTGGGCCAATATGCGTTACTGCGGGATACGGAAAAGGAACTTGCTCGCGGAGACGCGCCGTACTACCACGAAACCTATCAGTTGGGTCACGGAGAGTGGATTCGCAGGGATCGGAATTTCACTCAGAAACCAAAGCGTTATCTTGATTTTGGCCCCTGCGACGCCGCTGATCAGATCGACCTGCCTGACGATCCCTTAGCGGGATTAGACGCTGGGATGCGCAGGGTGCTGCCTCAAGGCGCCAAGATAAAGGGAGTAGCCAATTTTGAGGGACATTTCGTGATAGTTGTCGCTTCGAGAGTCCCCAGAGAGGCTCCTTCGATAAATGAGCCGGGCACCTATCCGCTTCGTCTGTTTCTCTTAGTGCCAACGAAAAACAGTTGGCAGATCGTGGCCAACGTTGAGGCAGAGAAATGGGCCAATTACTGCGGCATGCGGACCCTGGACACTACGCTCAAAGGCGGTGAGCCTGCCACTTTGCTGCTTTTGTATTCCAGTCTCCCGCAGGGTTCGAGGATCGTTTCCGTGGCGCGCCAAATTCGCAGTTACCTCATTCGGCCGGATGGCGAGGGTTCGCGCCCGAAGTAATCTAAAACATAGACGCGGGGGAATCTTGCGCCACGTTTCCAGCATGCCAGACATGCAGCCTGCGGCGCACCAGCAATAGCAATCCTAAAACTTTATCGAAATTGGAAAGAGATAGATCTCTTGGAGGTATTGTCATGGGACGCGGGGCACAGGCACAAACACAGCAAATGACGGACCAGCAACTGGCGCAGACCAACGCGCTTAATCAGCAATTGCTGGGACAGCAGCAGTCGCTGGGAAACCAAGTGGGAACGCAGTACCAGAACATCGTGAACAATCCGGGATATAGCCCCGCGACCCAGGCGGCGATCACGGGTCAATCACAGGGTGCGCTGGCCAGCGCGTTTGACTCGCTGCAACAGTCGGCGAATAACCGGGTGGCACAGACGGGAAATTCCGCGGGATACGCGGACTTGACGGACGAGTTGGCACGGCAAAAAGCCAGCCAAGAAGCAACCACGGCGCAACAGAACCAGGTGAATTTCGCCAATACCGCGATGCAACAGCAGATGTCGGCGCTGCAAGGATTGTCGGGGCTGTACGGGGTGGATGCGAACCTGTTGGGGAAGACCTTGGGGATTCCGTCACAGTTGTTGAATGTGCGCGCGAATGCCTCGCGGCCCAGCGGCTTTTTCTCATCGCTGGGGTCGAGTCTAGGTGGGACGCTCGGCGGAATGCCGAGTTTGTTTATGTAGAGTGCACCGCTTGCGGTGCTTCGAGACTTGAGGTCGCCGCGCTCGACGACCTGACACCAGGGCAGGCCATGACGAAAGCGATGCCCTGACGCTGCAGTGAAACCCAGGGGGCCCACCATGTTTTCCATCTCCTCCGCAATTCTTCTGGCAGTGGTGTCAATCGGCGCGCAATTTGTCGTATTCCTGCGCTGGATTCACCGTCGAATGCGCGACGACGAAATCAATCGTGTGTTCCTGCGCGACTTGGCGTTACGCCACCTCCCACGCATATACCGCGCGCTTTACACCATGGCCGAACGGCAGGGCATTGAGCTGGAAGAGCTGCCTATCGTGAATTACGTGGATCTGCAGAATGGCGGCCGGCGGCCGTAATGCCACTCGATGCAAAGCTCATGGAACTGGCGCGGCGCGCCGCCCAGGCCGAAGGGCTTGATCCGGCTCTGGTGTGCGCGGTCGTGGAGCAAGAGTCCAACTGGAACCCCTGGGCGATGCGCTACGAGCCGCTCTTTTTCGCCAAATACGTTGCGCCGCTCTACACCAACAACAAGGTGGGCGCCACGGAAGCCTATGCGCGAGGCATTTCGTGGGGCCTGATGCAGGTGATGGGACAGACGGCGCGCGAGAAGGGCGTGGCTTCTCTTTTCCTTTCCACATTGTGCGATCCGGCGGTGGGGTTGGCGGTGGGTTGCAGGATTTTGCATCAGAAACTGGACGTGGCGGGTGGCGACACGCCAAAGGCGTTGCTCGCATGGAACGGCGGAGGGAATCCGGATTACGCGGAGGAAGTGCTGGCGCGGATGGCGCGCTACCGGTAGAGGCGCTTGTCCGCAGAAGAGATCGTCATGACATCAGGGAGTTGGCTCAAAATAGCGGCAGTGCTGATTGCGGCCGTGGTGGGCGTGAGTGTGTATTTTGCCTGGCGCGGGACGCAACAGGAGCAGGCGCAACTCAAAGCGGCGTTACAGGCCGCGCAGAAAGCGCTGGAGGATGCCGACGCACGCCAGCAATCGCGAAACTCCGAACTAGGACAGCTCCTGGCTCAGCTTAATGAGAAGAAAACCACCGTCCAGAACCCGGCGCAGATTGTGAAGGCCTTGCCAGACGTCCTGCCATTGCCCACACCTTTAAGCCTACCAACCGAGGCAGCCGGCGCGGGCCTTCCTGCAGTCCCAGGAGGCACCAAGCAGACCGTCGGGCCCCCGAACCCCAAGGTGCAGTTGCCCGCCGAAGACCTGAAGCCGCTCTATGACTTTGCCGTGAACTGCCGGGAGTGCCAGGCGCAACTGGCCACGGCCCAGGCAAACCTCAAGGATGAACAGACGAAGACGCAGGCGCTCAGCAGGGAACGCGACGCTGCCCTGCAGGCAGCACGCGGCGGTTCGGTATTGCGGCGCGTGGTACGCGCGGCGAAGTGGTTTGTGATTGGCGCAGCGGCGGGCGCAGTGGCCGCGAGATTGGCGCGATAGGGCGATCGTACGCTGGCGGTGATGGAGCTCCGCGAGGAAGGCGGAGCCATGATCTTCGACCAGGATTTCGGCGCACCCACGCACGTGGACGTCGCCGTGCAAATCCTCCAACACTTTCAGCGCACCGAGACGCCCACGGTAACCGCCGAAGCGGACGCTCTCATTGTCACCATCATCGGCGAGAGCAAAGCCGTGAACCTCGAACGCCTGACAAAAATGTGATGGACAGGGCTGCTACGCGCTCCTTCCCAGACCCATCCTCAAAGAAAGGAGGACCCAATGCCCACACCGACAAACACCTACACGGTGACCATCGCCGACACGCACAGCCACACCGTACCCAGCGCGGCGATCCCCGCCGCCACGAAGCAGGAAGCCGTTCGTTGCGTGTTCTGCGAAGGAGATACACTCTTCTCCGCACTCACGCAGACCGATACATGGACCATCACCGTGACGCAGCCGTAAGCTCCGAACTAGCGCGCGCGTGTTCCTGACCCCGCGGCGGATAGCTCCGGGCAGCCTCTCACGGCGCGCCGGTGGACTGCCGCAGGCCGGGCCGCATCCTTCATCGAATGCGGCCCGTGCCTTCTTCCGCATCGACGGACATGCACCATTGTGGTCCGTGCGAAACCGGCCGCCTTCCGCGCAAGCGCCATCCGTCGTCTACTCCGGGCCGGGGGCGTTCCCCCGTCCCAAACCCTGCCCTTGATAAAAGGTACGCGGGAGATCTGAAGAAAAGAAAAGATAGATTCCTCACCCCGACGAAGCGTACGGGGCGCAAAACCCGCGCTTCGCGGAATCCGTTCGGAATGACGGCGCATTGATCAGATCGGAATGGCGCGCCTTTTTGTCAGCGCGTTTACGAGCTCACCCCATAGCCTCAGGAAAACCCTCCGCCCTAGCAGTGGTCCCGGCTGGCGCACCCCCCGCGCCAGCCGGGGAAGTACCTACCCATGAGCCCGGATATCCCCAGAAAAGATGGGAATAGTGAAAGAAAAGGCTTGACAGTGCGTCCTATAACAGATATTATGTTAACTAGTAAGTGGGACTCTTTTTCGCCCTACCCCCGGCGCCCTAACTAAGGCCTTTCGTGCCCTTTGCTCTTTTCCCGTTCAGCTACTTTTTCGGTGCGCTCTTCCCCGCTTTGATTTGCGCCAGTTCGAAATCAATATATTGCTGAATTGTATGCGGATCGGCGCTGGCCGCTCTGCGTCCGTTGACGAACACCGTTGGCGTGGCGCGCACGTCCAGCAACTGTCCGTTGGCGAGGCTGGCGTCCACTTCGGCGGCGGCTTGCGGGCTGGCCATGCAGGACTTGAAGGTGTCTGTGTTCAGGCCGGCGCGCCCGGCGAGGTCCAGCATTTTGTCCCATGCGGTGGCCGCAGAAATAAGGTCCTGATTGTCGTAAAGCAGGTCATAGATCTTCCAGAAGGCCTTGGGGTTTTGCTGGTAAGCGCAACGCCCGGCCAAGGCGGCGGTACGCGCCCAGGGGTGGATAGCGTCGATGGGAAAATCCTTGAAGATGACCTTCACCTGGGGGTAGTTGGGCAGCAAGCCGCGCAGGGCATCGTGTAGGTTGCGGCACACCGGGCATTCGAAGTCGGAGTACTCAACGAGCGTGATGGGTGCTTTGGGATCACCCAGGACGGGTGCATTGGCGGTCTGCATCTTGGCAATGTTTTCTGCCAGGGGGTCGGTGGTTAGGTCCGATATTTCGCCCCGCAAAAGGTAGCGCCCATCCTTTGTCAAATACATCTTTATCTTATCCGAGCCTTCCGCGGACTTCACCTCGATGGGCACCTCGAGGATTCCGGAGGTACCAAGCTCCGTGGGTGTGCTCACGGTGATCTGGACTTCCGCGCCAAGGGCGAAATAATAGCGAAGAAAGGCTTCGACCTTCTGTGCTTGCGACGCAGCGGTGGCTGCCGCGGGCTGTTGCGCCATGGTGCCGGCCGCGGCGAGCAGGAAAAGTACGAGCAGGGCGAGCTTGAGTGTGTTTTTCACGCGACTCCTCGTTATATTTCCGTTCGTATTCATGGGATGAAGCGCTGCGCAATGGGAAACGGCCGTCCAAAACCGAAGGCGCGCGAAGTGATCTTCAACCCCGGAGCGGCCTGCTTCCTTTTGTACTCGTTGCGATCCACGCGCAGCGCGATATCGCGGACCAACTGCAAGTCATAGCCAAATTCACCGGCAATCTCCTCCGGCGTTTTCACTTCCTCAATATAAGCCTTCAGAATGGCGTCCAGCACATTGTAGAGCGGCAGGGAATCCGTATCCTTCTGGTTGGGGCGCAACTCGGCCGAGGGCGGCTTTTCGAGGGTCGAGCGGGGGATCAGTTCCCTTTCGCGATTGATGTACTGGGCCAGCGCATAGACCATCATCTTCGGCACATCGGAAATCACCGCCAGGCCGCCTGCCATGTCGCCATAGAGCGTACAGTAGCCAACGGCGATCTCCGATTTGTTACCGGTGCTGAGAACCATGGAACCGAACTTATTGGAGAGGGCCATCAGGTAATTGCCGCGGATGCGCGCCTGAATGTTTTCTTCGCTGGCATCCGGCGGGCGGTTGCCAAAGGCGGGAGCCAGAACCTGATTGTAGGCGTCGAAGACGCTGGCGATAGGAATTGTCAGGAACGGGATGCCCAGATTCTGCGCCAGGGCCTTCGCGTCGGTCTTGCTGCCCTCGGAGGAGAACGGCCCGGGCATGGAGACGCCCAGGACGTTGGAGCTACCGAGGGCTTCAACGGCCAGGGAGGCGACCACGGCGGAATCCACGCCACCGCTCAAGCCGACAATAGTTTTCGAGAAGCGGCATTTGCGGACGTAGTCGCGGGTACCGGTCACCAGCGCTTGATGGGCGTAAGCAATCTCCGTGGCCGGCTGCTCGTGGAGGTCGCCCTTGCCGGTGACGGTATCGAAGAGCACGATGTCTTCCTCAAACGCTTTGGCCTGGGCGGCCACTTCCCCGCTGGCGGTCAGGGCCATGCTGGCGCCATCGAAGATCAGCGAATCGTCGCCGCCCACCTGGTTGACATAAATCACCGGGCGCTGGTGATGGATGGCGATGGAGCGGAGCATGTCCACGCGAAGGAAGCGCTTGTCGATGGTGTAGGGAGAAGCGGAAAGGTTGATGAGGACGCTGATGCCCTGGGAGATGAGTTCGGTGACCGGATCGCGGGCGTAGAGCGGCTTGTTCCAGAAGTTTTTGTCGTTCCAGACGTCTTCGCAGACGGTGATGCCGAGCTGCTCGCGGCCCATGCCGTAGACGTACTGCTTTTCGCCGGGCTGGAAGTAGCGGGACTCGTCAAAGACGTCGTAGGTGGGCAGAAGCATTTTGCTTTGCTCGAAGACGACGCGGCCTTCACAGATGAGCGCGGCTTTGTTGGCAATGGACTTCCCTGCCCTGGGGTGGTCCACGCGGCCGGCGTAACCGACGATGGCCGGGAGCGGCATTTGCGCGGCAATTTCTTTCAGCGTGTCGTGATTGCGCTGGATGAAGGCGGGGCGTTCGAGGAGATCGAGCGGGAGATAGCCGCAGATACAGAGTTCCGAGAAGACGGCGAGTTCCGCGCCGCGCCGCTTGGTTTCCGCTGCAAGCGTAAGGATGCGTGAGGAATTGCCTTCGAAGTCGCCGACCGTGGGGTTGAATTGGGCGAGAGCTATTTTCATCCGCGTTAAAGATTAGGATAAGTGGGCCGCCGGGAGAATGCAAATGGGGGGAGTTGTGGGTAGTGGGTCAGTTTGAGAATGTACGCTCTTCCAACGCACCGTAGCTGAAGAGCGCCTTGTCCAACATGCGAAAATCGTCCGTTTCGCAGCGATCAGCCAGCTCCTTGAAAAGTGGGAGGTATGAATCCAAGTACGAGCTAACAGTGCCCGGCAACTCTGGGTGGTCGAGCAGTCGAGCGATTGCTGTCTTTACCCGAGAGTCGAAGATAGGGTAGCGCCCTCCGCTGACGAAATGGAGTAGTGCGGTCGCGCGGGACAGCCCAAAGTGTTTCTCCTTAGGTCCTTTTTTGAATCTGTCCGTGTACGCTCGGTTGGACCAATCCTCCAAGAAAGCTACCATCTCGCTCTCCTCTGGGCAATTTGGCAACTCCTCAGCCGCCTTCTCCCAGATTAGATAGGCCACCGATGCTACGTTGGGCTTCCACTGACCCTCTGTCGTTACGCCATCCTTCCATTTACCGATCCGTCTGAAGTCCTCGGGTGAAAACGACTTGTGTTTTTCAATCAGATCCATGTACTCCGTCTCGTCATATCCCTGATACAGGCCAGCCCACACGCGCAACCATTCTTGCGGTGTGCAGCACCTCATCTGCAGAACTTGAAATATGAATTGGCTCATACTCGTGGCAGAATATCACGGGAAGACGCCCGATTCAAACTGACCCACTACCGAGTTGTGGGACTGGGCCAGTTTCCGGTTAGCGCGTTCTATAAGAGGGGAGGTGAAGAGGAATACTTCGCCCCCGACTGGAGCGCGCGGAGACAATTTGGTCCAAGCACGTCGAGTATCCACGGTAAGGATGCCGGATTCCCCGGCCAATGCGCAGCGATCCGCCGCATGATTCGCTCCGCCTTGGTTTTGAGCGGTGTTCCATTTCGCACAGATTGTTAGACCCCTCTTCTGGTTGAATTGACATGGAATCTCAGGGCCCATGAAGTTTCACCCAGTGAATGCAAGGCACTTTGCTGCCATTCAGGATTGCAATGAATCGAAAAAGCTTTCGAGTCATGCGGGCGGGCGAACGGACCAACGTCGATGGAAAGCCAGTAAGCAATAAAGTCTTGTTGGCAATGCCCGATAACGAATACGAGTTGATACGTCCTGACTTGAGGTACGTCGATCTGCCGGATCGTCTGAGCCTTCATGAGGCGACTCAAGCCATCGAGTTCGTCTATTTTCCGAACCGAGGGATGGTTTCGCAGGTAGTCGTGACCAAAGACGGTCGAACCGTGGAAGTGGGTGTGGTGGGTAACGAGGGCTATGTTGGGGCAGGATTGGCAGTCGGTTTGAGCAGAAGTTCAATACGTGAAATAGTCCAGATCGCCGGCGATGGCTTCCGAATAGCGGGAAATGCGCTGGAACGCATTCTGCGGTCGGCTCCGCAATTGCAGATGATCTTGAGCAGGCACTCGGGGCTTCAAGGGATGCAAGTGGCACAGACCGCGGCGTGCAATCGGCTGCACGATATACAGCAGCGTCTCGCGCGGTGGCTGCTGATGACTCAGGATAGGGTGCATTTGGGAGTACTTCCCATCACCCACGATTTCATTGCGACCATGATGGGTACTGACCGATCCACGGTGAGCCTGGCAGCGGCGGTGCTTCAAAAAAAGGGCATCATAGAATATGTGCGCGGTGCAGTGAAGGTTGTGAACCGCAGGAAACTCCAGAACTCCGCTTGTGAGTGTTACGGTGTCATTCAACAGTTCGAGGATGAACTCGGATTGAGATAACAATTTTCTAGTGTTGGATACCCCACAGACAGCAGCCTCTTCCTATCGCTAATGTTTAGGCCTGGTGTGCTCCGTTCGATTTTGATGTGTGTTCAAAAGCCGTAACTTCGGCAGATCCTCGCTCCGGTCAACGAAAAGAGCCGCTTATATCGGCGCAGTGCCGTCGAAGACCAATGCTACAGCGTCTTTCAAACAAGCATAACGGCGGCAAATCTCGAGGTGGCCATGGAGGCGATGCGTCGCAAATTGGTATGGCTGAAAAAAGAAAAGTTTCAGGGTTGGGCTTGCTCCGAATGCGCATGGGCGTTCAACCCTATAGGGCCGGTCGTTGGCCAATCAATTGTCGAAATGATGCAGCGCTACGAACAGCAGCGCGACAAGGAGTTCACATCTCATGTCTGTGCCGAGCACCCGAGGGCCACAAAAAATCCCCGTTAGCCAAATCCACCCGCGGGCTAAATGCTGTGTGATTCTCGTGTTCATGCAAGGCAACTACCCTTTAAAGCAGGATATTGAAGCGGCGTACGAGGATTTTCCGATAGTCGGAATACAAATGAGCGGATGGCAGGCTTAGGGGATTCTGAAACAGCATCGAGTCTTGCACTATTCAGTTTGCCTGATTTGTTGCAAAGAGGTGCCCCCGTGAACCCCAGCTTCGACATTCTGAAGAAGATAGGCGTCGTGAATTTCGAATGGGTTGAAGTCGTTCGAGACTTGCAAACCGCCGAGGCCAAGATCCAGGAACTCCAAGCGCGTTCACCCGGCGAGTACGTCGTCTTCAGCCAGCGCACCCAAGAAATTGTCGGCAGGTTCAACTCTCTGCCGAAGCGCGCGGGAGAGACTTGAAATCCATGGCTTGGGATTGCTGCGCTTTCTGACGTGGCCAGCGCATTCGGCAACACCCCCGAGCCGGGTCATGCGCTATCCGACTTGGCACCAACGGGCCAACTGTGACCGAAGATCTGCCAGGTGGCTTTGGAGTTGATTCCCATTCTGAGGTAAGTATAGTTATTAGGCATGAGGCACGTAGCTACGCCTTTAACTTGTACCCTTATCGACCTTGACTCCCGTCTATCTCAATAGCGCCTCGTTCGCTCCAAATCAGCGAAGTGCTCCCGTGGAGATCCGTCGGCATTTGCTTGGACGAAGGGAGGAATTCATGTTCAACGGCGCGCGTCTCGGCCTTTCTATTCTCCTGCTTTTGCTATCCACCACTGCAGTTTCAGCCCAGCAGTATAGTCCGCCATCCCAACCTGGCGACGGTAAGATTTACCTGGACGTCGTCGTCACTCCGAAATCCGGACCGCCTGTTTCCGGCCTTCAGCAGCAAGACTTCACTCTTCTGGATGATAAAGTCCCGAGGACCATCACCTCTTTCCAGGCCCTCGGCGGAAGCCAGGCTCCCATTGAGGTCATCCTGGTTGTCGATGCGGTCAACACCCCTTACGAGAACGTCTCCTACGTACGCGGAGAGATCGACAAATTCCTCCGTGCTGATGGAGGTCACCTCGCACACCCCACCGCCCTTGCCGTCTTAACAGACAAAGGCACGCAAATTCAGGAGGGTTTCTCGAGCGACGGCAACGCGCTTAGTGCCTCACTGGATCAGTCCTCGGTGGGCCTCCGTACCATCCGTCGCTCTAGCGGGTACTACGGCGCGGTCGAACGCTACCAGCTCTCCGTCCAGGCCCTGCGTCTGCTTACGGCGCGCGATGCATCGCGCCCGGGGCGAAAGATTATCCTCTGGGTTTCTCCCGGTTGGCCTCTCCTCTCCGGCCCCGGCACCGAGCTTGGCTCGAAGCAACTGCAGGAGCTCTTCGCGGATATTGTCAGCCTCTCGACTCAGCTCCGGCAGGCCCGCATCACCCTTTACAGCATCGATCCTCTAGGCACCACCGACTTCGGCAGTGCCGCCTACTATAAGCAGTTCCTCAAAGGAATTAGAAAACCTAGCCAAGTCCAGCCTGGGGACCTAGAGCTCCAGGTACTCGCCACGCAGAGTGGCGGTCTTGCTCTCAACCTAAGCAACGACCTCGCCGCCAGCCTCAATGAATGCCTCGCCGATACGGAGGCCTACTACGAGATCTCCTTCGATCCACCCCCCGCCGATACGCGAGACGAATACCACCACCTGGAAATCAAACTAGCAAAGGGTGGCCTAACCGCGCGCACTCGGCAGGGCTATTACGCGCAACCTTTACCGCGCCAGTAACACCAGGGTGGAGCGCCTTAGCGGTCCAGGTAAAAGCCATCCCGTGTTTGCACGATGACGTCCTTTTGCTTCACGGTGAGATGCAGCTTGTGATAGCCCACGGGAGTGTCCGCCTTGACCGGCGTGTAGCCCAGGCTGTATTGGTAGCGTAATTCTTCATCTATGGCGTCATAAATTTTGTCGATGGGCTCTTTCTTGGATACTTCAAAGCAGCGTCCGCCGCTGGCTTCGGACATCTGTTTAAGAACTTTCTTTCCGTCGGGATGCGATTCTTCCGTGCGTGGCGGATAACCGCCGCCCCTTCCGCCTCTCCCGCCCATCCCGCCCCCCATAGGCCGACCGCCGAATCCTCCCCCGTTTCCATAGCCTTCTTTGTCGGCAAACAGGATGCAATAAACGAGGGTATCGGAGCGCTGCGCGGTTGCGATGGCTTCCTCCAAAGTCTCTTTGCTGCCGTGGTCAACGCCATCGGTGAGGATGACGACAGCCTTGCGGCCTGGCTGCTTTTTCATCAATTCGTCGGACGCCAGGAAAACCGCGTCGTAGAGCAACGTGCCGCCACCGCCCCCGCCGTGCGAACCGCGTCCCCCGCCACCACTGCCGCCCGAGGAGCCACCGCTACTGCCCGAGGAGCCACCCTGCGAGAATTGCGGCGCAGCAATTTGATCGATGGCCGCCTGCAGTTTTTGGCGGGAAGATGTCAGGTCCTGAAGAAGCGTAACTTCACGGTCGAATTGAATGACAAAGGCTTTGTCCTTGTCCACGCGCAAAACCTGATCGAGAAAAGTGCGGCTGGCGGCGCGCTCCTGATCGAGAAGGCGCCTTTGGCTCATGCTGGTGTCCACAAGCAATCCAAGCGTCAGGGGGAGATCCGATTCCTTCGCAAAATAAGTAATCGTCTGGGGCTTGCCGTCCTGTTCCAACGCGAAATCATCCTTGGTCAAATCGCGGATGATGTTTCCCTTCTTATCGCGCACGGTGGCAAGCAGGTTGACCGCGTTGACGTCCAGGGTGATGGGCGCGGCCTGTTGGCTACGCACCGGCAAATCTGTCAAGAGCAGTACAACGGCGAAGAACAGAAGGCTCAGCTTGGGCCATCCCCGTTGATTCTGCTTTACGCCAAGCGATTGAATTTTAAACACTCTTTCATACCTCCGCCCCATCATGATCATGGACTAGCGCTTCCCTTCTGCCGGATCTGCATCGTTGGTTGAGGGCCAGCAGACACAATTCAACACCTGTTCTCCTAGAAGATAATTCCCTGCTCGAACAAAAAAGGTTCCCGCTAACCGGGAACTGACCTGCTTCCGGGGCTGTTCGCTGGCCGGGGATGTGGGTTTGTGTGAGGTGTAGGATCTTTGGATTGTGCGGACAACGGGTGTCCGCCAGAGGCGGGCACCCCTACGAGGGCAAAACGAAGGCCGAAGGCGACTTAGACGCTGAAGGAGCTGCCGCAGCCGCAAGTGCTCTTCACGTTGGGGTTGTTGAACTTGAAGCCGGCACCCTCGATAGTCTCGATGTAGTCGATCTCGACGCCGTCGAGGTACATGGAGCTCATTTGGTCCACGGCGACCTTGAGGCCGTCGAACTCGAGGACCTCGTCGGTCTCATTGGTCTGGTTCTCAAATGCCATGTGGTACTGGAAACCCGAGCAGCCTCCGCCCACCACGGCTACGCGAAGCGCCGTGGGCACAGGGTTCTGCATGCTCATGATTTCCTTGACCTTGGTGGCGGCAACAGGCGTCAGGTTGATCATAATCTTTCTTGGCCTCCGCTCGCGGAATCCTCCGCGAGAAACTTTACTTTCCCAGTATAGCACAGCCCGAATCGGCGCAAAGTGGGCGTTCCTGCTCGTCACTTCCCTGCGGGGGTCTCCGATTGTGTGGGCCGATCTGAAGATCGGCCACTACAAACCCACGAGCGGCCCGCCTCCCCGACCGGGTCGGGGTAAACGCCAGGCGGGCCCTACACAGGCAAACCCAAGAAAAAGCAGCAGGGCTCGCCGACTCGCCCTGCGCTACACGTTATAAATGCAGACCCAGGAAAAAGCCTCAGGCCTGAAGGCCTGAGCTACAGTAAAATAGATGCACGTATGAGACACAAAATTACGCTGTTACCCGGAGAAGGCATTGGGCCGGAAGTTTCCGCGGCGGTGCGGCGCATTCTGGACGCTTCGGGAGTGCAAATCGAGTGGGAAGAGCTGGCGGCGCGCGCTGAAAATACGGACAAGAGCACCACGGGCGCGGAAGTGTTGAACGTGGCGGCGATTGAGTCTGTGCGGCGCAACCACGTGGCGCTGAAAGGGCCCATGGCCACGGCAATTGCCGGGGGCGCGCGGAGCGTGAACGTGGCGCTGCGGAAGAGCCTGGACCTCTATGCCAATCTGCGCCCGGTGAAAAACCTGCCCGGCGTGAAATCGCACTTTGACGGCGTGGACGTGGTGATCGTGCGGGAGAACACCGAGGATTTGTATTCGGGGCTGGAACATGAGGTGGTCCCCGGCGTGGTGGAGAGCTTGAAGATCATCACGGAAAAGGCTTCCACGCGGATTGCGCGGTTTGCGTTCGAATATGCGCGGAAGCACGGGCGGAAAAAGATTCACGCCATTCACAAAGCCAACATCATGAAGCTGGGCGATGGGCTGTTTCTGCGCTCGGTGCGCGCGGTGGCGGAACAGTACAAGGATATCGAGTATAAAGAATTGATTGTGGACAATGCCTGCATGCAGATTGTGATGAATCCGAGCCAGTTTGACGTCCTGCTGCTGCCGAATTTGTATGGCGACGTCATGAGCGACCTGGCGGCGGGGCTGGTGGGCGGATTGGGCGTGGTGCCCAGCGGGAACATTGGCGATGAAGGCGCGATTTTCGAGGCGGTGCACGGCACGGCGCCGGACATTGCGGGCAAGGGATTGGCGAACCTCACGGCGCTGCTGATGAGCGCGATTCTGATGCTCGAGCACCTGGGCGAGCGGACCACGGCGGAACGCATCGAAGCGGCCTTGGTAAAAGTGTACAAAGAAGGCAAGCACGTCACGCGCGACGTCGGCGGCACCGCAGGCACGCAGGAGTTTACGGACGCGGTGATCGCCGCCCTCCCGAATGCTTAGCGTTCCGAGTTCCAATTTCATTGAATAATCACTGAGCTTCGCGGAATATAGAGACGAAACTCGTATTGTCATCCCGAGCGCAGCGAGGGATCTGCTTTTTCTGCCGCTTTGAAACAAATGTATATTCCGCGGCCCCGCGCAGCGAAGAGCGCAGCTTGCGGGGAAAGTCGTTTCTTTAGGAGGCCGGGGCTTCAGCCCCGGCGTAAAGCCCTTAAATCCAATGGGCTTTAGCCCCTGAAGAAAGTTCTTCCGGTCTTTTTCCCGCAGCCTGCTCAGCCGTGCCGAAAAGCCACGGAAACTCGGGGTTTTAACCCCTGAGGTGCTCATGTTGGTCGCTCGAAGTATTTATGGGATAAGCTCCGACGAAGCGACTTAGAAATCGGCGCGGGCCGCGATTTGGCGGATTTCGCGGTTTTCGATGATGCGCTTGCGCAGATTTTCCCGGGTGGCCTGGAGCATGGCGCGGCCCAGGTCTGTGCCAGAAACGTAGAGGCTCGGAAACGGCTTGAGGACGCGCAAGAGCGGGAAGAGTGTCTTGTAGATTTTCGGCAGACTGGGCGAAGGTGGAGCGTCAATGAAGGCGGGGCGCCAGCAAACAGCGTCCACAAGTTCAATGAGGTCGTGCTCGGTTTGCGCCTTCACGCGCGACCAGAACATGCGGCTGTCCGGGCGAGTTCCCTGCCCGCTGATGTAGTGAAAGGCCGCGCCGGGGCTTTTGGATTTGAACATCTGGGCCGCCGCCAGCGTGTAGGAGTAGGTGATCTTGCGGTACTCCTCTCTGGAAACCTGCGTGGCGGAAACGCCCAGACAAAACAAACAGGCATCCACGCCGCGGAAGGCTTCCTCAACCGTTGCGTAATTCACAAAATCCTTGTGCAGAAAGGTGCGCAGCTTGGAACTCGTGTGCATCAGCGGCCGGCGCGTGACGGCGCGCACTTCCTCGACGACGGACGCGCCAAGGCAAGCGTCGAGGACAGCTGCACCTGCGGAACCGGTTGCGCCGAAGAGGAGGAGTTTCATGCAGCACGAGTTTACACGAAGGTATAAAAGAGCACACTAGGATGACAAGCCAGATGACTGGTCCTAAGATTGAGATTGAGGAATGTTCATGATTGAACGTCAATCGCACGAGGCCAAAGAGCAATCCAGCGAGCTGGCTGAGGAGAAGCGACAGACTTGGAAGGACGTCCTCCTTGGCGATGGCCCGCGGTTTGAGCTTCCCTTCCCCAAGCGACGTAACAGAAAAACTTGCAAAAAGCTAGAGGCAGGAGAAAACCCGCACCCTTAAACACCAAAGGGTGCGACACCCGGCTGCTCGCACTGTAAGAGTTGGATCTTGAATCGAATGTTTTCACAGGCCCATCCTCTTGGCGATATCTGGGTCTTTGGCTTTAAATTCCTCAAATCTGCTCAGGACCAGATCGATCAGTTCCCGCAGCGGGTTCAAGCGCAACTGACTTACGTCAAGGGGACGAGCGATATAATCAAGCCCACCCTTGTGCTCAATCAAATGACTCAGCACTCTAGTACGGAGACTAGGGTCGGGGAACAAGATACTTAGTGCGTATCCGCTTGGTTGACCGGCGCTGCCTTGGATAAATCGAGGAGCCAGAGCACAGAGTGCTTGGGAAGCACGAGCGCACTTCCCTGACCAAGCATTGTCTTCCCTGCGTTGATCATCGAATAGCTTATGATTCTCTTCTCGAATTCTCTTAGCTTCCTTCAACTGTTGGCGAGAGTAGTAAACGCCCCACAAGGTAGCCAGAACCGCCAACACTGGAAACACAAATAGGATAAGCACTGAATCAAACCTCACTCCGATTCTAGTTCAAAGAAGAGAAAAAGAAGACCGCTTACTTGCGCGCCACTACTCCCGGCCAAACGAGCGTAGAATGGATTCTTCAGGATATGCCTCTCAGCGAACTGCAGCGCGCGTAAACACTATGAAGCGTACTCTTGCAAACCAGCAAAAATGGGAGGGCTTCCGCTTCACCGCGTATTCGCTCGACGTGAAGGTTCTAGACCTGGCACTGACCCAAAGGCGTCGAGTAGATGGAAAGGCAGAGAACATTTCAACCACGGTGGGCGAGGTCTACAAGCGACTGGCTGACTGACGCATAGAGGTCGAAGACGCCACTATAGAAACTGAAATCACGACGGAAAGCGAAAAACTAGTGTTTGCGGGGCCGACGTTCGTTCTTCGAATGCTGGAGGAATTACTCACACTTCGAAACGACGGGGCTAATCCTTTTTCTGCAACTTGGTACTTGTATGACAGCGAATTCTCCACAGACCAGCCCCACGATTTATACACTTTCTTTGTCGTGTGCCACGACAAGATCGTCAGGGAGCATGCTTCCGTCAGGGATTATCCCGGCAACGGATTTGACCCCTCTTTTTTTGAGGCAGAGGACTATTCTTTTTTTAATCGCTCCAGCGAGGCAACCTGGAGAAGGGCGCTCACGCAATTCTGGTACCGCAAATTTTACACAGAAACGCAGATGGGCCAGCTCGCAGTGCTTCGCGACCCAAAGGTTTCCAGCCGCTGGGGCTTTCACACCACAGTCCGCCTTCTGCGGAAGATATATGTCTTGCTTTGGATTTTGCTTGCACTAATCAGCCTGGTGGTCATTCGCCTCTTGAGGTAATAGGTTCGGAATTGGCTGTCTGACATGGTGGCAGAGTTGCCGCAGGGCACCTCTCGTCGATCCTCTCCAAGATGAACGCCGCCTCCTGAATCGCCTTATCGACAAAAACACTGCTTCGCCAGGTTTGGTTTGTCCGACTCGTATCTACGTTAAAGTCTGCTAGTAGGAGTACAACTGGTAGAGCATGAAATAGACGATGACGCCGGTGACGCAGACGTAGAACCACAGCGGAAGGGTCCATCGGGCGATGAGGCGATGCTTATCGAAGCGTTCCAGCCAGGCGCGGCGGAGGGTGATGAGGATTAGGGGAACGATGACGATGGCCAGGACGGTATGGGAGAGCAGCAGCGCGAAATAGACGGGGCGAATCCAGCCGTGGCCCTGGAACGCGACGTGGCCCACGCGGTAGTGATAAACAAGGTAGGAAACGAGAAAGACCGTGGAGACGGTGAAGGCGGAGAGCATCAGTTTTTTGTGCAGGGCGCGTTTGCCGGAGCGGATGGCGACGTAACCACAGGCGAGGAGAATAGCGCTGGTGGCGTTCAGCGTGGCGTTGAGGGCGGCGTGGGAGAACATGGAGGAATGTTATCAGTAATCAGTTGTCAGTTCTCAGCCAAAAGCCAAGAAGAAGAAAAGCAGATCCCTCTCCCGCTTTGCGGGATCGGGATGACAGTCACTCCCGGATGCGCGACCTGATGCGCTGGACAAAGAGGACTACAAGCCATGTCATAATTGATTCTTAGGGGGTCGGAGCTTCAGCTCCGACTTCAAGAACCCTCAAAGAATGGGCTTTAGCCCCTGAGGAAACTCTTCCCTCCCCGCCGAACCATCTATGAGACAGGTTCTAGAAGGAAGATCCCCACACGCAGAGTCGGCTATTCGGGCACCCGGCCGGTCTTTCTTTACTTAGAACTGATAACTGGGAACTGAACACTCGCTACCGCGGCAGCTTGTCGTACATCATCAAGCCCAACAGGATCGGGATGTGCATCACGGTGGCGTGCATGAGCCATTTGGCGCGATTGTTGGACTTGGAGTTGGCGGCCCACAGGCATACTTGCACGAGGCCGGTGCAACTCACCAGCGCGCCAAAGAAATAGAGCACTCCGGCAAAGCCCATGATGGCGGGCAGCAGGCTGACGCCGACAAGCGACGCGGCATAGAGAATGATCTGGCGAAAGGTGCGCGTGCCGTCCTTGTCCACCACGGGGAGCATGAGGATGCCCGCGCGGGCGTAATCCTCGCGGTACATCCAGGCGATGGCGTGGAAATGCGGGAATTGCCAGAAAAAGAGAATGGCGAAGAGCAGCCACGCCGGCGTGTCCAGCTTACCGGTGGCGGCGGTCCAGCCAATCATCGGCGGAATCGCGCCGGGAATGGCGCCGATGAAGGTGGCCCAGACGGTGCGCGTTTTCAGCGGCGTATACGCGAGCAAATAGCTGAGGCAAGTGAACACGCCGAGCAGGCAAGGGAGAAAACCACCGGTGATCGCGAGATCCACGGCGCCGGCCACGCAGAGGAGCAAGCCAAAGCGGAGCGCTTCCGTCGGCGTCAGTTGCCCGCTGGGAAGCGGGCGCGAAGCGGTACGGCGCATGGTGCGGTCGGATTCGCGCTCGATGTAATGATTCAACGCCGCCGTGCCCGCGGCGATCATCATGGTGCCGAAGACCACGTGCAGCATGTGCAGCCAATCCACGGGGCCGCGCACGCCCATGTAAAAGCCCGCGGCCGTGGTCATCAGGACCAGGAAGGACACATCCGGCTTCGTAAGCGCGATGTACGCGCTCAGCTTGCTGGGTTGCGTGAATTCCGTGGTCCGGGCCGTGCTCATTGAGCGGGCACTTCGCCGCGTGTCGTCGCCAAGAGCACTTCCCTGTTTCTGGGAACGAGGCGGTAACACAAAAGCACGGTCAGGATGGAAACGGCAAAAAGAATCGCGCCCACAACGGTATGCACGACGGTAGAGATCACCATGAATGGCATGGGCTGCGGGTCATCGGCACTCTGGATGCGCGCCCACAGCGCCGTGAGGCCAAGAAGAATCTGAATGCCCACGATCATGTGCAGCAGCACACGGGCGCGGACCATCTCGCGCACCTGCGGGAAGCGGCTGCGAAGCACCAGGGCCGTCCAGACCACCACGAGGAGCACGATCGGTGCGCCGTAAACGTGCGGCTTCAGCGAAAGGTATTTGTGGCGGAAACCCGCGCCGGCAAGTATCTGGGCGAAAATGACGAAGGCGTTGAGCGTGACGATGGTGTGAATCGGCGGAGTGCCGCGGTCTTCGTATTGCGGCTGATTCTCCATCCACCAGCGGCTAGTGACCATGGCGATGCTCACCAGAATGGCGAACACGATCTCCGCGGTGCAGGCATGCATCACGGGAAGCCAGTAGTGCAGGAGTTTCAGCACGGTGAGGCCGCCAAGGCCGCCTTGCAGACAGACGCCCGCCACGGCAAAAGCGCCCAGCCAACGGACCCCGGGGCGTTCGTCTTTACGCCAAAGAAGAAAGGCCAGAATAATGACCAGGAAGCCGAGGGCCGCGGCGATCAGGCGATGCGAATGCTCGAAGGCGATGCCGCCAACCATCGGTGGATTGAGGCTGCCGTAGGAGAGCGGCCAATCGGGTACGGCGAGCGCCGCGTCCTCGGAAGTGACCAAGGCGCCCGCGGTCAGCAGGCCAACGGTCCAGCACACCACGAAAAGGGCGTAGCGATGTATGCCAGGATGATAGGTGGCTTTCATGAATTTCGGGCCCCAATTCCCGAAATGTGGATTATAGCGCAACGAAAACGCGAACGTGCCCCCGCACGTGCCCTGAACCGGGAAGGATTGTAGCGAGGAACGGTTTCGAAAAAAAAGGAATTTTGAAGGGGACGGAGGGGCGCGAGGAAGTAAAAACAGATCCCTCGCTTCGCTCGGGATGACAAGTGGAGTTGCGGGGTTGTGGTGCTGCGGGGTTGTGGTGCTGCGGGGTTGTGGAGATGCGGGGTTGTGGAGTTGTCGGGCTGTGGGCAACCCAAGAGCACAGACCCTTCGAAGCTCCCCTCGAAGATCGGGGCAAGCAGGGTAAACAAGAGTGTCCGTGCCACCGAGGCTAAGCGGCGGTGGATTGCGTGGTCGGAGGCTCGGCGGGGACTTCCACGGCGCGGAGGACCAGGTCCTTGAGCGCGGCGATGAAGAGCGGGCCATCGCCGACGGCGGGCATCATGTGGAAGCGCTCGATGCCCCATTTTTTGGCGTCGGCGCGTCCGTCAATATTGATTTCGTGAAGCGTTTCGATGTGCTCGGTGACAAACGAAATGGGCACCACCAGCGCTTCCTTGATGCCTTCGCGGCCCAAGCGTTCGAGCGTGGCGAGGAAGGAAGGCTCGAGCCACTTCGCCGGGCCAACCTTGCTCTGAAAGCACAGCAGATGCGTACGCGGCCAATTCGGATATTCCCGGGCGCCCTGCTCGCAGACCAGTCGCACGGTTTCCTCGACGTGCTTCGGGTATGGGTCGCCCTTTTCGACGAGGCTCATGGGCAGGCCATGCGCGCTGAAAATCAACTGCGCGCGGGAGCTGTCGGGAAACTGGCGCAGGATCTTCCCGATGTTTTTCACCAGCGCCTCGATGTACAGTGGGTGATCGTAGAAGTATTCGATGGTGCGTTCGGGCAAAGTGTCGACCGGCTCGCCATAGACGCGGCGCCACTCCTTCAGGCTGCTCAGGGTGGTGGCGTAAGAGAAGTGGGGATAGAGCGGCAGGAGCACGAGTTCATCGAGGCGGCCAGCCTTCTTCAATGCGGACACGGCGTCTTCGGTGAGCGGCTTCCAATAGCGCATGGCCGTGACGGCGACGGGCTCGATGTATGGCTGCAACGCGGCCACGAGCTTGCGGCGCTGGCGCTCCGTGAGAATGCCGATGGGCGAGCGGCGGCCGATCATGCCGTAGCGCTGGGCAACCGGCACACAACGCTTTTTGGCAATGTAGCGGGCGAGCGGGCCGCGAATGAAATTCAGCGGCCCGAGCGGGATGATGTCCGGATCGAGAAAGAGGTTGCGCAGGAACGGTTCAACGGTTTCAAGCGAGTCTGGGCCGCCGAGCTGAAAGAGGACGATGCCAACTCGTTTTTTGGAATTACTGCTCACGGACACTTCCTTTTCTTCGGGCGCGAAGAGAGTGCTTCTTAGTGGCTTAACAGGCTCACAAGAAAAACGACGAAAGTCTTTCTTCAGGGGCTGAAGCCCATTCGTTCTTTCGACTATACGCCGGGGCTGAAGCCCCGGCCTCCTAAGGAGAAAAACAAAACCAGCCGGAACCCAGGAACCGGTCTAAGGACTGGCCGCTCCAAAACCAAAAGGCGCCCGCCTCGGAAGGCGGCCGCTACAAATGCGAATCATAAGCGCCCGCCACGTCATTATTTTGTGCGGGTGAGAGAGCTTTTCAGGCGGTCGACCTCGGCGCGGAGATCGGAGGTGCGCTTGGCGATGGAAACATAGAATAGAAAGAACGCGCCCCAGCCAATGAGGTATGCCGCAAACACGCTGTTCAGGTTTTTCATTGCGCCTCCGCTTCCCGCTGCAGGATATCTACTTCCGATCTCATTTTTTCCAGCACATAGCGTTCGGCGATCAGAAACGCCATTAGAACGCACATGGCCAGCCCGGAGAAGAGCAGAACCTTCCGCATGGTGGGATCCAAGCCAGACCCCGGGCCGCCCATGATGACCGGCGAAGGATGCTGCGTTCGCCACCAGCGAATCGCGCCGAACACCAGCGGCACATCAATAAAAGCAAAAATGCCGAAGAGCGCGCTGTGCAAGGCGCGCCGCTCTGGTTCCTCGATTAGAGTTCGCAGCAGCAAATACGATACGTAGAGCAGCCACAGCACAAACGTGGAGGTCAGCCGGGCGTCCCACGTCCACCAGATGCCCCAGACGGGATGCGCCCAGATCGGCCCGGTGATTAGCACGACGGTCGTAAATACAAGTCCCACCTCCGCGCCGGCCACTCCCAGCCAGTCGTACTTCGGCTCACGCTTCCACACGTACATCAGGTTCCCAATGAAGCACACAAAAAAGGCGAGCAGTCCGGCCCAGGCGCTGCCCACGTGGAAGTAAAAGATGCGCTGGACCAGCCCCATGGTGCGCTCTTCCGGCGCCACATAGAACGATGCGTAGGCCGCCGCGATGACCAACAATATGGCTACCGCGCCGAGAACGATGCGTTTACCCATTGCGGATTACTCCTCCAGAAGATATTCGCCGAAAAGCCATAGCGCCGTCAAAAAGATAAGGTCAAACACGGCCAGGAACCCTATGCCCTTCCACTGCACGATCGGATCGCGATCCAGAAGACTTCCCGTGACGAGAGAGCTGACCACCAGCACCGGGGTGAGCAGCGGCAGCAGAAGCAGCGGCAACAGCAATTCCCGCATGCGGGCTTGCGCGGAGATGGCGGAGATGGCTGTCCCGGCGATGGAGATGCCCAGGCTCCCCACAAACAACACCAGGATCAGGGCGGGGAGTTTGGACCACAGGGGAATGTTGTAGAAGATGGCGAAGAACGGCAGCATCAGCAGCTCGGTCATCAGCAGGAACAGCGTATTGGCGATGAGTTTGGCGAGGAAAATCGCAAAGGGATCGCTGACGGCCAGGCGCAGCGAGCTGAGCGTGTCGTTGGTTTGCTCGCGGAGAAAACAGGATTGAAACATTAATGACGCCGCAAACAAAATCGCCAGCCACAACAGTCCGGGAGCAAATTGCCGCGCCTCTTCGGTGCCTGGATTAATCGCAAAACTGAATAGCACCAGAACGATCAGGATGAAGACGGCGGTGGTTGTCAGCAGTTCGCGCGAACGGAATTCCGTGCGCAACTCTTTGCCCAGGAGGATCGCCGTATTGGAGAGGAGGCTCATGGCGTCGCTCAGGCGCTCCCAAAAGTGAGAATCGAGTGCAGCGACGCGCCGGACTTGGTGTCGGCAACGACGCTGCCTGCATCGAGCTGCACGGCGCGCGTGGCCAGCGCGGAAATTTCCGATTCGCCGTGGAGACTCATGACCACGGTGCAGCGCGCGCGATTCACTTCACGCAATGAATTTGCCAACCAGGTGATGCCGAGAGGGTCAAGACCGGTGGCGGGCTCATCGAAGAGCAGCACCGAGGGGCGATGAATCAATGCGCGTGCAATGGCGATGCGCTGGCGCATGCCGCGGGAGAAAGTGCGCACCAGAGAACCGCGACGCTCGATCAGGCCGACTTCGCGCAGCAGCTCTTCGGCGCGGGCCGCGGGATTTTCGACATTCTGAAGTCTGGCGAAGAGTACCAGGTTTTCTTCGGCGGTGAGCTCGTCGTAGACCATGGTGGCGTGGGCGACGTAGCCGGGACGCCCGTTGGCGGAGGGCGTGGAATCCGCGCCGGGAAAACTCAGCTTCCCTGCCGTGGGCTTCACGATTTGCGCGGCGATGCGCAGCAGCGTGGTTTTGCCGGAGCCGTTGCGCCCGGCAAGGACCACGCATTCGCCAGGTGCAATTTCAAAAGAGACGCGGCGCAAGGCGAAAAGTCCGCCATAGCGTTTGTCGATGTTCTCGAAGCGAAGTCCGGTTGCAGGTATGCGCAGCGAAGTCACAGATCGTTTTCCGGAACGGCGTATTCAACCTGGGAGCCGGCCCGGCCTTTCATCAGAGCACAACATACTGATGGAACAAAAGAACCAAAAAACATGGACAAGATTGAGCGTGTCACAAAGCCAAGAGAAACCCAAGAGAAACCCAAGAACCGGCCTGAAGGCCGGCCACTACAAAAGCAAGATCAATGGCGGCCGACGCGTCCTCCGGAGAAAGGCACTTGTGCGGGGCTGTTTAGGCCGTCAAAGCGGCGGCGAGCCGCCGCACTCCAAAAAGCTTAGCCTTGGACAAGATCGCGCAGAAGCTTTTCGACGCGGGCGCGCTCACGAGCGTACTCTTCCTCGGAGATCGTACCGGCTTGCTTGCGGAGTTCCAAGCGAAAGATGGTCTCTTTCAGCGAATCGAGGCGCGCACTAACTTGGGCGTTCACCTCGGCGACGCTGTTCGCTGTCGCGGCAGTTGGAGCGGCGCCAGTGGCGGCCGCCGGTTCGGCGGCTTTTGCAGAAGACTTGCGCGGCGCGACGGGAGCATCTTCGAGTTCCCCGGCAGGCCCAGCGGCCACCGCCACTTGCTTTCGCGAGAGCATAATCGCGCCGAGAGCAAACAGCGCGGCAAGGCCGATCATCAGCGGCCATTTCAGATCGTCGAGCCGCCCGGGAACCGCTTGAATATTTTCGCTCTCCGTGCGCGAGTTCCCTTCTTGCCCGCCCTGTTGGCCTTGCGTGCCACCGGCGTCGGCGGCTTGCGGACTGCCAAAACCAGAGAGCAGCACGGTCAGACTCGTCTTCGCGGCCAGCGGTTCGTGCGTGTACACCATCATGCCCTGCTCTTGCCCGGCAGGCTTCAAGCCGTCGCCGGCAACGGTGACGCCTGGCGGCGCAACGACGAGCATTTTCAAGCCGCCATAAGCCGCCGGCAATTTCACGCTAGCAGCATTCCCGGGATAAGCGAGTTCGTAGGAGAGGCGGATGCTCGTCTCGCCGGGCCGGAACGGATACGCGATGGCATAGCGGCCTTTGCCCTTATCAATGGACGCTTGCGGCACAACCATGCCCAGAGAACTGATCGTGCTCACTTGCTGCAGCGTGGCCTTGTCGGGAATCGCGAAATCGAAATTGCCTTGGGTGCGAAAGTAGGCGACGGGAGGGTTCGAGTTATTTTGGACGTGATACTCTTCCGCGCCAATCAGTTTGTCGCCACTGGGCTGGAAGATAATGATGTGGGAATCGGGCGTGATGGACTTGGGATCCTTGGAGGTTTCGTAGATGTCCACATCCACTTCCGGGCGCCCCGGCGGAAGAAACGTGTTGAATGAATTGTCCTTATAAGTGGCGCGAATCAGGATGGGCCCCATACCGATGGCATCGCTGGTGACAGTGAACTGACCCTGGGCATCGCTTTTGCTGGAGCCAACTTCCACCATGCCCGCCGTGGGATTCAGCAGCGTGAGCGGAATATCCGGCGCCGGCTTGCCGGTGGTGCGATTGATGACCGTGCCGTGAACGGTGCCGGCGTAAGCCGCTGAGCTAACGAAAAAAGCGGCGAGAATGGTGAGGAAGATTCGCGGACAGTACCGATTCATCGAGCGCCCCGCTCCGCCACGACGGCCTTGACGCCGCGCGGACGCCGCACCTGGAATTCGGTGGCCTGCTCGATTTCCGTGAGCACCACGGCGGCTTCGTTTTCTAGCGTGGTTTTCATGATCTCGTAATCGTCTTCGGAATATTTGCCGGCGCGATATTCGAATTTCAGGTCGCGCAGGTTGTCATAGATGGCATCGCGGCGCTCCAGCAATTGATCGAGCTTGGTGCGGTGCGGAGCCAGATCGGAAGCGTCCGGATGAATGTAGAACACAAAAAGAAAGACGGCGGCGGCCAGCCCGAGGCACGCGCCGCCAGCGGCCAGATCCTGCAAGTTCACCGCGAGCGCAAGAAACATTCCTGCGAGAATCACTTTAGTCCTCTGTCTCCCGGGCCGCTTGCGCCCGCCCGCGTTCCATGGCTTCCTGGGAAATTTTGACGCCCGCAGCGGTAACGGGAGCAGCCGCGTCCACGCCCGCGGCCTGAGGCCGTTTGCGCCACCTGGAAATCACAAAAAGAACCAGCGCGGCGCCGGCAACGAAATATATCACCGGCATGGCCCAGGCGATAAGGCTGAAGCCGGTCTTGGGCGGCTCCGCGTAAACCGTCGTGCCGAATTGCTGGACGAAGGCTTGTGTGATGGTGGCTTCGGAATCGCCGCGATTCACCCACTGGCCCAATTCCTTCAGCATGCCTGCGGACATGGTGCAGCCCACGTGGTTGCACTGCGTCAGGACCTGGGAGCACCCGCACATGCACAGGAATTTCCCGCCAATGGCTTTGACGCGGTCCGCCTGCTGTTGCTGGGCCACCAGCGGAAGCACGCCCATGGCAATCACCAGGGCAAGCACGAATAGGCTGCGACGCTTAGTCATGGCTTTCTCTCAAAGTTACAGATGGCGTCAGCGCGGGAGCCACGGGCGAGGCCGCCGGCTGCGTGGCCCCGGCAATCACCAGCGCGGCGCGGCGGTTGGGCATCAACGCCAGCAGCGTGCCCATCACCACCCAGACGCCGCCCAGCCAAATGCACTTCACCAGGGGATTCAGGAATGCGTGAATCACCGGGAGATTGGTATCCGGGTCCATCCCGGCGAACACCACGTAGACATCCTCGCGCAGCGTGGAATAGATGGCGACCATGGTGCCGTTCGCCTGGTCCCGGCCCTGAAACGCGCGCTTTTCCGGGTAGAGCATCATGAGCTGCTTGTTGCCTTTCAGGACTTCCACGATCATGCGCTCGGCGGTGTAATTTTTCTCGGGTTTCGTGTCGGCGCTCTGGAGCACCAACGTGTAGGGGCCGAGCTTCATGGAATCGCCAAGATTCATGGTCTTCTGGACGTCCGTATTGAACGCGGCGCCCGCCAACCCAATGAAGATCAGCACCATGCCGAAGTGCACGACGTAGCCGCCGTAGCGGCGCGTGTTGCGCATGGCTAGTTCGTGCGCAGACATCATCATGCTCATGCCGGAGCGCGCGGCAATAACTTTTGCGCCGCGGTAGAACTCCATCACGATGGTCCAGAAAACGAAGCCGCAGAGGGACAGGCAAACCAGCGAGAACGCATTGCGATAGTCAAGAATGTAGGCGAGAACGGCGGAAAGTGCGCCGGCTACAAGGGGCCAGGTGAAGTTGCGCTTCAAGCTGTCAGTCGATGTCTTGCGCCAGGCGAGGAGCGGGCCAACGCCAGTAAGGAAAAGAATGGCAAGGCCGATGGGAATCATGATCTTGTTGAAGAAGGGCGCGCCAACGCTGATGCGCGAGGGCGTGAACCACTCCGTAAAGACCGGGAAAAGCGTGCCGGAAAGAACGGCGATGCAGGCCACCAGGAAAAGCAAATTATTGAACAGGAAGCTGGACTCGCGGGAGATCATGGAGTCGAGCTGATTCTCGCTCTTCAAGTAGTCGTGATTTTTGACATAGGCGACGAAACACACCACCAGCGTCAACAGCATGAAGCTGACAAACCAGGGCCCGATCTGGGAGTTGGCGAAGGCGTGCACGGAACTCACGACGCCGCTCCGCGTGAGGAACGTCCCCAGGATGCACAGCAGGAAGGTGCTGAAGACCAGCCAGACGTTCCACACCTTCATCATGCCGCGCTTTTCCTGCATCATCACGGAGTGCAGAAACGCGGTGCCCGTCAGCCAGGGGAGAAGCGAAGCGTTTTCGACCGGATCCCAGCCCCAATAGCCTCCCCAACCAAGCACCGCATAGGCCCAATGCGCGCCAAGAAGAATGCCGATGGACTGGAAGCACCAGGCGATCATGGTCCATTTGCGGGTGAGGTGAATCCACTTTTCGCCGGGATAGCGCGCCAGCAACGCAGCCAGTGCAAAGGCGAACGGAATGGTAAAGCCGGTGTAGCCGGAGTACAGATTCGGCGGATGGATGACCATCTCCGGGTACTGCAAAAGCGGATTGAGGCCGTTGCCATCCATGCGCACGAAAGGTTCCAGCACGCCGCTGGCACTCACGTTGGCGAGGGTTTTGAAGGGGCTTTCGACGAAATTGTTCAGGGTGAGAAAGAAAATCTGCACGCCGGCGAGAATCACGCCAACATAAGGCATCAATTCGCCGTTCTTATGGCGATAGGCGATAAGAACTGAAATGACGTAAACGGCGAGCAGGAAGCTCCAGAACAGCAGAGAACCCTCCTGGCCGGACCACAAAGCGGCAATTTTATAGAAAGCGGAGAGATCGCGATTGCTGTGGGAAACCACGTAAGCCTGCGAGAAATTGTCGCTGAAGAGCAGGTATTCGAGGCTGAACGTGCCGATGAAGATCAGAACGCAAGTGGCGATGCCCGCCTGGCGCGTGCTCTTAACCAGCAGCGGATGCCGCGTGATGATGGCGGCGATGCCCCCCACGAACGCATACACGGCGCAGACAAACGCCAGCAGAAGTGTGAACGAACCGAATACATCCATGAGCCTTCCGCCTCTCCCCCGAAGGTTTTTCTGCTGGGCGCGCTACATGCTGCTCTGTTGGGTCGTACTGGAAGTTGCGGGCTTGTCTCCCCCGGGTGCCGCTTCGTACTTGGAAGCGCATTTGGCCTGAACGTGTTCGGCGACGAACTGGCCGTTGGAACCCGGGCGGCCTTCTACCAGTGCCTGAGACTTGTCAACAAACGTATCTGGCAGCGGATCGCTGCCGATATAGCTGACGGAAAGGGTCTTGCCCTGCTCTTCGAGCACGAAATCGGTACGTCCCCTGGAGTGATGGATGCTGCCGGGAGCCACCGTGCCTGCCAAGCGCATGCGGTGATTTCGCGCGGAGCCTTGGAGTTGCTGGTATTCGGCGATGGTGTGGTAGTAGGTCTTGCTCTCGCCGTAGCCCATCCAGGCCAGGAAAGCCAGTGAGACGACGATTACGCTGATACCCACGCCAAATTTAGCCCGATTCCGCACAAATCACTCCTTTGGCAGCCCGCCAGACTGCAATCTTACCATAATCAACAGTATGTGCGAGTCACTCACAGTTTCAGTTAGCCCATCACTCTCCGCAGTGATGTCCGTCACACGAGCCTTGCCGGTCATGGCACGCTCCCTGCGGTCAAGGTGCGGCGAAATTCTTCCATTTGACTCTCGCTTAAACTGCCATCGAGCACAAACGGCCCATAAGAGCTTGTGAATACAGGAGATCCTAACACTGCTTCCGTAAACTTCCCTGCCACGGCGGCCAACTCCCGGGAAAACAGAACCAGGCGCTTGGGCCTGAGGGACCTGCGGATGCGAGCAACTACGGCCGGCAGGTGCTTTTCGAGCAGTTGCTGCGCGCCAGAGGGGGCCACGCCTGGCTCCAAGGGGCACTCCAGGAGATGCGTGAGAAGCAGGCCGCGCTTCTGGCATTCCGTGAGTATGGCGTCGGCGGATTTCTCCGCCCTGGAGATTCGCAAGGCGTCCAGCAGGTTGGCCGCTTCGCCCTGGTAGTTCCCTTCCGGGGAATAGAGAAACGCGGCGTCGGCATCAGGCGCAATGCCGCCGAGCAGAAGCGCCTGGATGTGCACGGGGCGGTAGCGCGTAGTCCATTCCAGCCGCTGCAGGCGTCTCGCCAGGTGCGCCGGAGAGGCGGTCTGGCCGCAGCCATCGCATAGGAGCAAAAGTGGGGCTGCCATGGTCTTTGCCAGGGTGCTCAATAGTCCCAACAAATGTCATTCCGAGCCCCGTTCGCTTTTTAAACGGGGCGAGGAATCCGCTTTTTCTTTGGCCCTCTGCGAAAAGCAGATCCCTCGCTGCGCTCGGGATGACAAGTTGTTAGATTTATCCAGCAACCCGTTAAAGAGCGTAGCCGAAGTAGGAAGGAGGCGCAAATGCGCGCTGGGACAAGGGTGAATGGAGGTACGCCTGTTCTGTTCTAATGGGCTGAGGTAATAGCCGAAAGTGCTCGCGGGAATACTATTTGGAAACGGCGGCAGCGGTTGACGAGGGCAGCTTGGAGCGCAGGCACCACTTCAGCTCCTGGCTCATATCAGTGATTTCCATGCCGGGCATCACGATGAACTTGCAGGACTGCATTTCGCGGGGCGCGTCGTCATCCGGCAATTGGCAGGTCACGCTACAATACTGACAATCCTGATTCCAGCAGAACCGCCCGTAAGGGATCGTCTCTGGGCTAATGAACTGGAAGCAGCGCAGCAGCGAATTGCGCTCGGGCACCTGAAACTTCTTCCCCATGATGGTGATCTCCACCAGTTTTTCGTACGGACGAAAAGGTTCCGACATGATTGTGCCCTGCTCCCTGTGCACTGCGTGTGGCGGCACCGCGCGGACTCCCCCGAGTCTGTAAATCACCCGATGCTTTATCAGGTTAGTGCGAGGAATGGACGCGAACAACGGCGGGATGGGTGGCGCGTGGCTAATGTGGTACGGGGGTGGGTTTGCTGTTGGTTTGCGCGGATAGACCCGCGCGGCCCGATGCAGACCTAGGCATCGCGCCGGCAGAAATCGCGGATTGAAGATTATCTCCAGACCCAAGCTGCAGAGGGATTCCTCCACTCCGCAGCCCGACGCGCCCTAATGCGGCGCGGGAGAGAAGAATCGGGCTGCTACGGTCGGAATGACAGATACTCGGAGTTGAGCCGCAAGAACAGTCACGGATTGTCCAAATGGGATGGGGTTAGCGGATAATGTCGAAAAACTGGCACATGTGGCGGAACTTTTCGTAGCGCGCGTGGAGCAGTTCTTTCGCGGAGTGGTTGGTCAGCACGAGGAGTTGTTTTTCAAGGACTTCGGCAAAGAGTTTCGCGGCCGCTTCGTGATCGCTGTGGGCGCCGCCATCGGGCTCGCGAATGATCTCGTCAATGACGCCCAGATCGCGCAGGTCGTTGGCCATGATCTTCATGGCGATGGCCGCGGTTTCCGCTTTGGTGGAATCGCGCCAGATGATGGAAGCGCAACCCTCGGGCGAAATCACGGAGTAGAAGGCGTTCTCCATGATGTTGACGCGGTCGCCAACCGCCACGGCCAGCGCTCCGCCGGAGCCGCCCTCGCCGGTGACGGTAACGATGATGGGAACAGGCAGGCGCGCCATCTCCCGCAGATTGCGCGCGATGGCTTCACCCTGGCCGCGCTCCTCGGCGTCAATGCCGGGATACGCGCCAGGCGTATCAATGAAAGTGAGCACGGGCCGGCCAAATTTCGCGGCGAGTTGCATGACGCGCAGGGCCTTGCGGTAGCCTTCGGGCTTGGGCTGGCCAAAATTGCGCATGACGCGCTGTTTGGTGTCGCGGCCCTTCTGGTGGCCGATCACGGCGACGGGACGCCCATGGAATTTACCCATGCCGGCGATCATCGCTTTGTCATCGCCAATGCCGCGATCGCCGTGCAGCTCGATGAAATCGGTGATCAGGAGGTTGATCCAGTCCAGCGTGTAGGGCCGCTGCGGGTGGCGCGCGATCTGCGCCCGCTGCCAGGGGCCCATGTGCGCGTAGAATTCGCGGCGAAGTTCCAGCACTTGCTGCTTCAGGCGCTCGACTTCGGCTTCCCCTTCATCGTTGGCCGCCAGATGCCGCAACTCCTCGACGTCCTTTTCCAGGCGCTCAATTTCGCGCTGGCGGTCAACCGTGGTTGTGCCCTTCTTCTCTTTATGTGCTGCGCACATTACGCCACCATCTGGATCGCCTGCTGGCCGCAAATCTGCCGCACGGCGTCAATGAGTTCCTGCTTGATGCGAATCTTCTTCTGCGACTGCAATAGCGCCACCTTTCCGTCGGGCGAAAGCAACTCAAACACTACCGTACTTGGCCCCGGCGCGCTTGCAAATAAATGATCGAGCTGGTCGAGGATGCCTTCGTCCAGTCGCGCGAGATCCAGGCGCACGCGGAATTCGGAGGCGGCGCGCTCGGCAATGTCCGCAACACGTCGGGCTTCCTGCAGGGAGAGGCGCGTCCCCGCTTCTTCCACCTGCACGCGCACCTTCAGGAGCAGCGGCACGCCGGGCCTCAGGATATTCTCCAGCCGGGCGAAGCTCTCGGGAAACGCCAGAAGCTCCTGCACGCCGGTCATGTCCTGCATCGTGTAGATGGCCCAGCGCGCGCCTTTCTTGGAGCGCATGGGACGCGTGCCGACGATGAGTCCCGCGACGCTGATCTCCTTGCCATTGCGCTGGCCTTCCACTTCTTCCAGGGAAAGCGTACCCAGCTCCTTCAATCGCGCGATATATTTTTCCAGCGGGTGGCCCGATACGTAAAATCCCAACATGGCGTATTCGCTAGCCAGGCGCTCTTCTTCGCTCCACGGGGCTGCTTCGCGCAACTCGAAATGCACCTTGGGTTCTGCCGCGCCGCCGAAGAACAAACCGTGCTGGCCCGATTCCCTGCTGCGCGCGGCACGCTGTATCGCCGCCACGGCGTCGTCCACGGAAGCGACCATCGGCTCGCGCGGCCCCAGCGAATCCATGGCGCCGGACTTGATCAGGCTCTCAAAGACGCGCTTGTTCAGGAACCGCGGCTCGATGCGCTCGCAGAAATCGTAGAGAGACTTGAATTCGCCCTGCGCGAGACGCGATTCGCGAATCGCTTTGGCGGTGTTCTCGCCGACATTCTTGATAGCCGCCAGGCCAAAACGAATGGAAGCGCCCACCGGCGTGAAGTACAGATCGCTTTCGTTCACGTCCGGCGGCAGGATGGAGATGCCCATGCCGCGCGCTTCGTTGATGTACTTCACCACCTTTTCCGTGTTGCCGGTTTCGGAGGTGAGCAACGCGGCCATGAATTCCACGGGATAGTGCGTTTTCAGGTAAGCGGTCTGGTAGGCGAGCAATGCGTAGGCGCAGGAGTGCGACTTGTTGAAGCCATAGCCCGCGAATTCCTCCATCAGGTCGAAGATGCGTACGGCCTTCTTTTCGGGAATCTTGTTTTTCTCGCAGCCGGCCAGGAATTTAGCGCGTTGGGCGGCCATTTCCTCTTTTTTCTTCTTGCCCATGGCGCGGCGCAAGATGTCCGCTTCACCGAGAGAAAAACTCGCCAGAGAGTTGGCAATCTGCATCACCTGTTCCTGATAGAGGATGACGCCGTAGGTTTCATCGAGAATATCTTTACACTGCGGCAATTCGTAACTGACCTTCGTTTTGCCCTGCTTGCGATTGATGAAGTCATCGATCATGCCGCCCTGGATGGGGCCGGGGCGGTACAGGGCGTTGAGCGCGGTCAGGTCTTCGATGCGCGTGGGGTGATACCGGCGGAGGATGTCGCGCATGCCGTGGGATTCAAACTGGAAGATGGCCGTGGTATCGCCGCGGGAAAAGAGTTTGTAGGTGGCTTCATCGTCGAGCGCAAGATTATCAATTTCGATTTTTACGCCGCGGTTCTGCTGGACCATTTTGACGGCGTCGTGCAGCACGGTCAGCGTGGTCAGACCGAGGAAATCCATCTTCAGCAGGCCGATGCGCTCCAGTGCGTTCATGTCGTACTGCGTGGTGACTTCGTCGCGGTTGGTCTTGTAGACGGGAACAAGTTCGGTGAGCGGTTGCGGCGAAATGACCACGCCGGCGGCGTGCGTGGAGGCGTGCCGAGCCAAGCCTTCCAGGCGCAAGGCCACTTTCATCAGGTCGCCCAGCTTTTCGTCGCCTTCAATCGCGGCCTTCAATTGCGGCGATTCTTCGAGCGCGGTTTCCAACTCAATCCCCAGCGTTGCAGGCACGAGTTTCGCAAGGCGATCCACTTCGCCGTAGGGAATATCCATGGCGCGGCCCACGTCCTTGATGGCGGCTTTGGCGGCCATGGTGCCGAAAGTGATGATCTGCGCAACGTTTTCGCGGCCGTATTTGTGGGTGACGTAGTCAATCAATTCGCCGCGCCGGCGCATGCAGAAATCGATGTCAATATCGGGCATGGAGACGCGCTCGGGGTTCAGGAAGCGCTCAAACAGCAGGTTGTACTGCAGCGGATCCACGTCCGTGATGCGCAGCGCATAACTCACCAGGCTGCCCGCCGCGGAACCGCGACCGGGACCCACGGGAACTTCCTGGGCTTTAGCGTAATGAATGAAATCCCAGACGATCAGGAAGTAGCCCTCGAAGTGCATCTTCTTGATCATGTCGATTTCGGAGGAGAGGCGGCGCTCGTAATCGGCAAGAGGATTGCGCAAGGCACCCTGCTGGGCGAGACGTTCGAGATACGGCACGCGTTGGGCAAAGCCTTCGCGGGCCATCTTCTCAAAATAACTGCCGGGCGTGTGGCCTTCGGGAACTTTGAACTCCGGCAAGGCGTTCGGGATGTGTTCGATCTTGACGTTGCAGCGCGCGGCGATATCCACCGTGCGGCTGAGCGCGTCGGGCACTTCGTGGAAGACCTTGGCCATTTCCTCGGCGGTCTTGAAGTAGAACTGGTCGGTGGCAAATTTCATGCGATGCGCGTCGCTCATGGTCTTGCCGGTCTGGATACAGAGCAGCACTTCTTGCGCGTGCGCATCTTCGTGGTGCAAATAGTGGCAATCGTTGGTGACCACCAGCGGGATGCCGGTTTCCTTGGAGAGGCGGACCAGTTCGCGGTTGACGCCTTGCTCGATCTCCAGACCCTGGTCCTGAATTTCCAGGAAGAAGTTCCCTTTCCCGAAAATGTCGCGGAGCTTATAGGCATTTTCGCGGGCCAGGTCAAACTTCTCTTCAACGACACATTCCGTCACCGGGCCGCGCAGGCAGGCGGAGAGTGCGATGAGTCCCTTGTTGTGCTTGGAGAGGAGATCGTAATCAATGCGCGGTTTGTAGTAGAACCCCTCGAGGAATCCGGCGGAAACGAGCTTGATAAGATTGTGGTAGCCCTCCAGATTTTCGCAGAGGAGCACCAGGTGATTGCTGCCGCGCGTCCCGGGTTCCATTTCGCCGCGCTCTCCGCCGCCATTGGGAGGCCCGGCCTTTTCTCCGCGATCGTGGCGGCTGCCCTTGGCCACGTAGACTTCACAGCCGATGATGGGCTTGACGTCGCGTTTGCTGGCTTCATGGAAGAAATTGGCGGCGGCAAACAGGTTGCCGTGGTCCGTGACGGCCACGGCCGGCATTTTCTGACGCGAGGCTTCATCGAGAAGCTCGGAAATTTCGCAAGCGCCGTCCAGCAGGCTGTAGTCCGTGTGGAGGTGCAAGTGAACAAACTGCGGATTGCCCATGGAACTTGATTGTAAATCGCCGCTCGCGGAAATGCGAACGCCTTTCTCGCGTTTCCCACAGCGCGCTCACGTAGGGGTCGAGCACTGCTCGACCCCATTTTAGCGAGGCGCAGACACTTTTGTCATTCCGAGCGCAGCGGGGAATCTGTTTTTTTCGCAAGAGGCCCGGGGGAAAACAGGTTACTCCCCCCGCTCAAGGGCGAACGAGTCTCGGGACGACAAATACTCTGATTTTACAAACTATTTCTTAGCCTTGGCCTTTTTCGCGCTGTTGGCTTTTTGCGCGGCCATGAGCCTCGCCTTTGTGCTGCCCTTGTCCGCGCCGCCATGTTTCACTGGTGCGGCTTCGACTGTGGCCGCCTTTTCGCCAACCTTGGCGGGCTTCTTTTCCTTTTCTTTTTTCCTTGGCGCTTCCTTGATGCCGGAAAGCCGACGCAGCATTTTTATGCGCTCTTCGGGCGTCTTGCCGCGCCCGTTCAGTTGCGCGGCAAACACTTCCTGTACCACATGATCGAACCTCGGCCCGCGCGGCATACCCAGCCCTTCCAATTCGTTGCTCACGGCGTTCAGCGCCATGCGAATCGGGCGCCACTTGTGGAGAAACGCCTTCAACTTGGACAGCGCCGCTGAGTTGTTGGATTCGGCCAGGAGATACGCCACGTATTCCATCGAAAGCTTCTCGATGTAGCGGTAGGCTTCGATGGGCGTTTTCGTCTTTCTCCCCGCCAGGTCCTTCTGAATATCGTGAGCCTGGTCGGGAAAATTCTCGATCACCTCGATTTCCGCGGAGCGGAAGCCGAGCTTCGCGAGCAGACGGCTGGCCTCGCGGTCCTTCAGCCGGCCCACAATCGCCAGCATCATGGGCGTGGCCAGGCGCGGGCGGAATCCCGCCATGAACAGGTCATCGCGCACCTTGATCACGCGATTGATGGCCTCGTAATCCGGGTGCTTCTTGGCCAGCAGCGGGTGCACGCGGTCCAGCAGATGGTGTGCTTCCCAATCTTTCAATGTGAGATGCGGGCGCTCTTCCTTCGCCAGGGCGCGCAATTCCTCGCCGGCATCCTCGGGCGTGATGGTATGTTGCAGTTCCCTTTCGATGGCGAGATTGAACCATTCCTGGGTGCGCGACTCGAGCTTGTAGCCCATGCGCGCGGCAAGGCGCAGGGCGCGCAGCAGGCGCACGGGTTGATTGGTGAAGCTGTGAATCGTGAGGGCGCGCACTTCGCCGTGCTCGATGTCCGAAAGGCCGTTGGTGGGATCAAGGAGCAAACCGCGCGAAGCGGGATTCAGCGAGAGGGCGATGGCGTTCAAGGAGAAATCGCGCCGGCGGAGATCCTCCATGATGGTGGACCAGCGGATTTCGGGGCGCGTGCCCGGGCGCACATAATAATCATCGCGCGCGGCGGAGATGCTGCCCTCGTAATCGCCGCTGAAGAGAATTTCGACTTGGCGCAGCTTTTCGTCCTCGGAAATGACCTTGGCGCCGCCCTTCTCCAGTTCGCGCGCCATCTTGGAGGGGTTGCCTTCCACGCTGAAATCGAGATCGCGCAGGGTGGCACCGGTAATCAGGTCGCGCACCGCGCCGCCGGTGAGATAGATATTGAAGCCCATGGCCGAGGCCAACTCCTGCACGCGCAGCATGGCCGCGCGCTGTTCGGGCGAGAGCCGGCTTTCCAGCAAAAACATGTAGTCTGGCATTGCGCTCCTTCCGCTTCAGGGTGCTCATACCCAAGAGGGCTGCCGCACCCGCGATGCGTTCCTGCCCGCGCGCTAGGCGCGCGGGTGATGTGCCTTGTAAATCTGCTTCAGTCGTTCCTCCACGACGTGGGTATAGATTTGCGTCGTGGAAATATCCGCATGGCCCAGCATCAACTGGACGGAGCGCAGGTCCGCGCCGCGTTCCAGCAAATGCGTTGCAAAACTGTGGCGCAGCATGTGCGGCGTCAGGCCCGTGCGCATGCCCGCTTGCCTGCCGTACGCCGAGAGAATCTTCCAGACGCCCACGCGGCTGAGCGGCCCGCCGCGCCGGTTGATGAAGAGCGTGGTAACGTTGGCCTGTTTCGCATTTCCCAAAAGCTTGGGACGCGCGTCGCGCAAATAGCGTTCCACAAGGGCGATCGCTTTCTTGCCAATGGGGACGATGCGTTCCTTATCCCCTTTGCCGATACAGCGAACGCAGCCCGCAGCGCGGTCCATATCCATCACCCGCAGCCCGACCAGCTCGGAAACGCGCAAACCGGTAGAGTACAGCACTTCGAACATGGCGCGGTCACGCAGCCCCAGCGGTTGCTTGTCGTCGGGTTGCGCCAGGAGCTTCTCCACTTCCTCCAGGCGCAGATAGCCGGGCAGCGAGCGGCGAATCTTCGGCGATTCGAGGTTCAGGGAAGGATCTTCCGTGCGCAATTCCTGCACCAGGGTAAAGCGGAAAAAATTGCGCATCGTGACCAGGTTGCGCGCCACCGTGCGGCTCTCCAGTTTCTGACGGTACAGGCTGGCCAGAAAATCGACCAGGTCGTCGCGCGAAACGCTTTCCACGGTGAGCTTCTTCTTTTCCCCGAATTCGTCGAATTTCAGCAGGTCGCGCCGGTACGCCGAAACCGTGTTGGGCGACAGTCCTTTCTCCACCCTTACGTGGGTCAAAAATGCCGCGATTGCCGTTGCGATTTCCATCAGCTTCCCGCTAACCCTTCCGCGGCTCCTGGCCGCCGCATGGCCACACCGTAAACCTCTTCGATTTCAGGGCAGCGGAAAATCCACGTCAGCCCCACATAGAGCAGCGTCGCTCCCAGGATCATCCCCGTGAAGACCGTCAGTTGGAGGGGAAAGGCGCCCTGCAGCACGTTCTTCGCGTAGTAATTGGCAATCATGATGCCGGCGCCCATGATCAGCGAACACAGCGAAATCTTGCTGATCGAGCGCAAAATATCCAGCATGCCCAGCGAGCCGTAGCGCAAGCGGAAGATAATGAAAAGCGTGAAAAAGTCGAAGAAGGTGGCCAGCGCCGTGGCCAAAGCGGGGCCGCCGTTCTGAAACCGTCTGAAAAGGAATTGCAGGAAAATGACGTTCAGGACGATGTTCAGAATGAATGAAATGGATGCGACGATTACGGGCGTCTTGGTATCGCGCGCGGAGTAAAAGGCCGGCACGATCAGCTTGACGCACGCCAGTGCCGGCAAGCCGATGGCGTAGTACAGCAGCGGGCGCGCGGTCAGCCGCGTGGATTCCGCGACGAACTGCCCGTGCTGGAAGAGCACGCGGATGATCGGCTCGCGCAAAATCATCAGTCCCACCGCCGCGGGCACCGTGATGTACGCCACAATGCGCACCGCGAAGGTGAGTGTCTTCTTCAACCCCTCGTAATTGTTGGCGGCCGCATGGTGGGCCATCATCGGCAAGATGGCGGTGGCCACGGCGATGGCGTAGCCGCCGAGCACCAGTTCCATGACGCGGTCGGCCACATACAATGCCGTCAGGCTGCCGCGAGGCATGCGCGCGGCCTTGGCAAAGTAGGTGTCCACGAAGAAATTGATCTGCGCGATTCCCAGGCCGAAGAAGCGCGGGAACATCACGCGCGCCACGCTGCGGATCCCCGGATGCAAGAACGAGATGCCAAAGTCAAAGCGCATGCCTCGTCTGACCATTTGCGGTATCAGGATGAGGAATTGCAGCGCTCCGCCGACCAGCACCCCCACCGCCAGCGATACCGCCGGGCTATGGAAGTAGCGCCAAACCACGGCGGTAGAAAATGCGATGATGGAGAGGTTCAGCAGCACGGTGGTGGAAGCAGGCAGGGCGAAATGGTTGAAGCAGTTGAGAATGCCCATGCCCAAGGCCGCGAGCCCCACGAAAAAAATATAAGGGATGATGATGCGATTCAGGGCGATAGCCTCGCCCCAGCCAACGGCAATGTCGGCTGGTGTGGGAAACGGTACGATCACCTGGCGCGAGAAGATTACTCCGAGTACGGTGATGACGGCCAAGACCAGCGCCAGGGTCCAGAAAAGCTTGTTGGCGAACTCCCAAAGTTCTTCCTTCGAGCGTTCGCGCATGTACGTGGTGAAGACGGGAACGAACGAAGCCGCGACCGTGCCCTCTCCGACTAATCGCCTGAAAAGATTGGGGATGCGGTAGGCCAGAACAAAGGAGTCGGCGCTCAGCGTGGTGCCAAGGAGAAGCGTGATGCGTTGATCACGAACGTAACCGAGAACTCGGCTTACAATCGTAACCAACGAAATGATCGACGCCGACTTCAGAATCTCTTTTTTCTCGGACAAGACCCGGCTCTCAGGACCTAAGCCCAATAAAAACAATGGGTTGACAGGAAAAACGTGTTTAAATTAACATAACTTTCATCATTCTGCAATGGTTTCGTCGCCAGAAACGGAAGATTTCAGTTTGAAACCGCGTACCCCAGCCACGACCCACAAAAAAGTGGTGATTGAACTTCTCGACCGCAAGGCCATCCGCGGATTCCTGAACCCGTCCCGCCTGGCCCATGCCGAGGTGCTGGAACTGCTCACCCCGGATGGCGAGCGCGAGGAGATCGAACTGGCCAAAGTGCGCGCCATTTACTTTGTCCGCGATCTGAAGGAAGAGTTCGAGCCGGAACGCAAGTCGTTCCTGAGCCGCCCGAAGCTCGACGGCCTGTGGGTCAAACTGCGCTTTCTTGACGAGCAGGTTCTTGAGGGAGTGATACCCAACGACCTGCTGACATTCCTCGATAACGGCCTGCACCTCACCACGCCCGATTTCAATTCCAACACCGACCGCATCTACGTCCCGCGCTCCGCTCTCGCGGAATTGACCGTCCTAGGCGTCGTCGGCATTGCCCGCCGCAAACCCGCAGCAGCCGCAGCGGCGGCGGCGCAACCCCGCCTCTTCAACGAATAATCAGTTGTGGGTTGCTTTCCGGGTAGGCCGTGACTTGGGATCAATCGGAGGACGATAGTGACGTAACCGATTCACGGCCATCGCTACCGGAGTTTTTGGTCTTCAATTGGAATCCTGCTGCTGGCTGGGACAGAAGCCTCTAGTGCGTCCAGGAATTTGGCCCTCGCATCTTCAGATTCCGGGTTCAGTGGTACTAGAAGCTTGCCCTGCTTTCCAGGGCCGGGATTAATCTCCGAAAACCATCCGCGTTCGCCCACAACAATAGACAAAATATAAGTTCGAGCGGTGATGCAGTTCGGACAACTTATCATGGCAGATCCGATTAAGTGTGTTCCCGGCTTCAATTGAGTAAACCAGTGAGAGATGTCGTAAGGGCCGCTTTCGTCACGGGGCCGCAGCCAATCGCATTTTTGAGTTGGGATAGGAAGCGGTTGGAGTTCCAACGTGTCCCTGTTCCAGATAACTACCTCCCACAGGATGTCACGGGCGATGACAGCTGACTCGTTAACACAAGCAAGGCCCGGACCTTTTGCGCCAACAATTTTCAGGCCGACCAGCGGTTGAGCGTCTTCCTGATCCATGTGTTTTAGAATCCGATCTAACTTCTCAGACATAGCTTTCGCTGCGGACGCGTTCTGTTTCGTGCCGTTCAGGATTTCCTGCACCTGCTTAGCTAGAGTCGCGTCAATATCGTAGCACTTGAGCGACGCCGTATTCCCTGTGCCGTTCTGTACGACCGAGCAGTCGCCGGCTTTCTGAGACTGTGCAAAGGATGAAGTCAACGTTCCCAGAAAGAGTCCGACGAGAAGCAAGATTCTCACTGGAACTCTCATTTTGTACCTGCCGCTTTATTTTCGCAGTTCGACGACGCGGAGTTGCCGTTGCCATTCTGGATGTTCGAGCAATCTCCGGCTTGCTGGTTGACGGAATTATGCGTCTTTGCATTGCGGTTGGCGTCAAGGTATGCCTGATATCCTGCATACCCGACACAAATTATGATGGCGACAATTGATAGCCGGAATGCATATTTGAAGATCAGGCGGATCACGGTAGAGGTCTGACCCGACGACAGGCGAGATAAGACCCGGGCTTTTGAGAGTGCATAACCGAACCAGATTATCGCAATCACCAAGTAGCCGGCCAAGGCGTAGGGATTGCTCAAGGACGGGAGTGCCTTGAGAAATCGTTCAACATCCACGTCACGCCTCCGTGGCGCCAAACCACCAAGCGTCGGATTATCCTGATAACAAATCTCTTATATGGATACCAAGTTAGCATGACCAGTTTTGAGCGTCAATGTACTGGACAGCTTGATCCCTTGCCGTTCGATATTCGGGACCGTAATCCAATCGCTTATGAGGATGATCCCGCATCCTTAAAGGGAACCTTGACCGCAAAACCTAACTCGCTTACCGAAGTTCAGGAGATATGAAGCGTTCCTCCCGCGGAGTATGTGATGAGAGCCACCCGGAGATTTCGCGGCCAAACAGGGGGTTGTGGGAAGTGAGAGGATGTTCTGGGCGTGTTGTCGGCTAACCGGAAACTGACCCGGCGGCAACAAATTCTGCTTCTGCACTTCCCTTCCGGCGCTGGACGAGTCTCACACTTTGCCGGAGGCGCAGCGTTTACTTGATCCCGAGCCAGGTATTGTAGATGGCTTGCTGCTGCGCCGTAGGATGCTCCATGGGTTTGAGCGAGTAGGTGTAGTAGGGGTTGGGCGCGAGCGCAAGCGGGAATTCGCGCATTTGGCCGAGACGCTGGACGAGTACGCGTAGGGTGACACCGGGCTTATACGCGGTGATAAGAGCTTCGACATCCTCGGTGGAGATGGCGCGGCCGTCTAGGGCGACGATGATGTCGTCCTTATCGAGGCCGCCGACCTCAGCCGGGCCGCCGGGAATAATATTCTTGATCGTGGTGGTGCCATTGTCCTGTTTCGTTAACGTCAGACCCGCCCACGATTTCGAGGAATCGAGTTTCTTCTCGACCGATACGCCCGCGTAGGCAAAGTAGGTTTCGTACGGAATGGAGTCTTTGCCGCTGATATAGCGGCGGAAGATGTCGCTCACGTCCTGACCGGCGATTTCCGATGCGGCGTGCACGGCGTCGTCGGGCTCGAAGCCAGGCTTGGGCAGCGCATAGCGCGAGTACAGCAGGCGCATCCAGTCGTCCAGCGATTTCTGGTTGTTGGTGTCCTGGCGGATGGCGAAGTCAAGAATGTGGCCCATGATTTGGCCGCCGTTGTAGTAGGAATACGAGGTGTTGGCAAGGTTGTTGTCCTGGCTGATAGTTCTGAGGCCAAAGAACCAGGTGTCCCAACTGGTGTCCTCAATGCTGCGCTCGGTGCGGCCAGGCAGCTTCTCGAATTCCGTGATGAGCCGGGCGATGCCGTCAAGGTATTGCTGCGGAGTGATGAGGCCGGCGCGAGCGAGCGCGAGCGAACCGTAGTAGCTGGTGAGCCCCTCGGAGATCCAGAGCGAAGGAGTGCGGACCATCTGCGAATAGTCGAAGGGGCCGAGCGGGCGCGGGCGAATGCGCTTGACGTTCCAGGCGTGAAAAAATTCGTGCGCAGAGACGGAAAGCTTGAGGGTGTATTGCGTGCCGCGTCCGGGAACCGGCTCGGTGTTGTCCATGTCCTTTGAGAAATTGATCTGCGTGGAATTCAGATGCTCGAGCCCGCCACCGGCCTTGGGCCAGACGTGGAACAGAAAATAGTAGTCTTTGAATGGGGCGGCCTGCGCGCCGCTGCCCGCCACGGGTTGGAAGATGGGGACAATGGTGTCCACAATTTTTTGCAAGTCAGCCGTGAATTGCGAGGTATCTTTGCCGCCCATGACGTCGTGGACGATGACGTGATAAGTGCTGCCGAGGACCACGAAATCTTTTTCGGCGAAGTCGGAGATTTCCAGAGGGGCATCGGCGAACCAATCATAATTTTCGGCGCGAAACGTGTGGTCGGAAATGTGCTCCATGCCGGTGGCAACTTTCCAGCCGGATGGCACGTCAATGGCAAGCTCGATAGGGCGCTCTTTGCCGCCGACGAGATACATCCAGGTGGCGGGGCCGGCGATGAAGGCGTGGCGGTCGTCATACTGGCCTACGTTGTTCTGCAGCGTGTTGGCGTAGACCTGGTAATCAATGGTGACAGCGGTAGCGCCGCCCAGGGCAATGCGCCACGTCTGGCTGTCGGTCTTGCGCCAGGCGAGTTCCCGGCCGTCGGCGCTGTGGGCGCGAAAACGTTGCACATTGGCGGCGTAATTTTCGATGCCGTACGCGCCGGGCGCCCAGTCGGGCATGGCGAAATCGGCGGCGGCGCCGCTCAGCGCGTCGACGTGGACGGTGACGTCCATCAGATGCGTGTTGGGGCGCTCGAATCGCAGTTGGTAGTGGAGCGGAGCGGGTCCGGCAGCGATCGAAGAGGAGATCAAGAAAAAGATAGCAGCAAGCATCGAAACATGAATCAGGCGGCGCAGTCGAAGCATGAACCCTCCAAAGAATCCAAGCAAGAATTACCGGGAATCGTACGGCGCTGGAATTGTAGCAGCTCTTCGGCGCTTCTCGCCGCAACGGAAAACGCCGCAGGCCTCCGCACCTCTTCAGCGCATAAACTCGCTCCCGGTCAGTTTCTGGCCAGCGCGCTCAGTGCACTGGGTTGCCATCGGCGTCAATCTTGTGGACTTCGCCGATGTTCAGTTCGCGGATACCCGCTTCGACTTTGCTCATGTCGCCCACTACCACCCAGACGAGATGGCTGGGCAGGATGTACTTTTTGGCGATTTCGTTTGCGGTCTCTGGTGTAACCGCCAACACTTTCTGCGTGTAGGTGTTGTAATAGTCCTCCGGCAAGTTGTATTGCAGGATGGTGCCGTACGCGCCGGAAAGTTGCTGGACAGTCTCGAACGTTCCGGGCAGACCTAGCGTGGCGTTGGACTGCTCGTCCTTGAGCTCCGTCTCCATAATCGGTTTGCCGCCAACGATGTTCTTGTACTCCGCCACCAGTTCGGCTAAGGACTCTTTGGTCTTGTCCGTCTGCACCGGCGAAATACTGAAGTAGGGACGTTCTCCTCGGGCTGGCAGCAGGCGGGAGCGCACGCCGTAAGACCAGTGCTTGTCCTCGCGCAGATTCATGTTGATGCGTGAACTGAAGTTTCCGCCAAAGATGTCATTCACCATATCCAACGACACTTCGTCGGGATCGTTGTACGGTGGCGCCAGTTGCGCGGCGACAATCAAACTTTGCCCGGAGCCGGGGCGGTCAATCAGATAGACCACATCTTTTCCCGGCTCTGGAACCTCCGGGATGGTCCTCTTGGCCACTTCGCCCGCCTTCCATGAACCGAAGAGCGTTTCGAGCTGGGGCGTGATCTCGGCCAAGGTCGTATCGCCAACAATGAGCAACGTGGCGTTATTCGGCTTGTACCAGGTGTCGTGGAATTTGGCCAGGTCCTCGCGGGTCATCTTGCTCACGCTGGATTCGGTGCCCGTGCCGACGAAAGCCCCGGCGTAGGGATGTCCTTTGCCGTAAAGCAGAGTGGGCACGACGCGCAGCGCCATGGAGTTGGGCGTAACCTTCTCCCGCTGAATGGCGGCAAGGCGGTCCTTCTGCAAGCGCGCGAACTCCTTTTGAGGGAAGGCGGGATGCAGGATCAGGTCGGCATAAATTTCGAGGGCCTTGTCCATATTGACCTTGAGGACGTTGAGATCGACGGACGCGTAGTCCGGATTGGCTCCGGCCGAGAATTCAGCGCTGAGCGATTCCAGTTCTTCGCCGATTTTCAGCGAATCGCGCGTGGGCGTGCCCTCCTCAAGCATGCGCTGCGCGAAGCTGCAAGTCCCCAGAGCATCCGCGGGGTCCGCGGCGTAACCACTTTGCACCAGCAGCGAGAAGTTCACTACCGGCGCCGTGTGGCGCTCCGCGAGGACGATTTTCAAGCCGTTGGAGAGCGTGGCTTTCTGCATGGCAGGAAGATTGAGCGACATCGCGGAGCCGGGTGCGGGCTCCTTCGAGCGATCGATTGGGGCAGTTGCTTTCAGGTTGCTGGGATACGGCTGCACTTCCAGAATGTAATCGCCATCAGTCAGCCAGTCGTTCGCGGCCTTCTTCACCGTGGCGGGTGTGGCTGCCTGGATGCGCTTGAGATACTCCTTGTAACAATCTGGATTCCCCGTGAAAGTCTGGCAGCGTGCCAGGATGTCGCTTTTGCCGCCAAAGCCGCCGATGCGCTCCATGATTCGCGCGTATTGGCCGAAGATTTGCGTCTTGGCCAGTTGAAGCTCGGCTTCGCTCGGTCCGTTCTTCAGGAAATTTTGCAGCTCCTCATCCGCGGCCGTTTCCACTTTTTTCAGGTCGCCGCCCGGCTTCGCGGTCAAAGTGAGATAAAACTGCCCGGCGATCTCGTTGTTAGTCTCGGTCGCAGTGGCGCTGGTGGCCGTCTGATCTTTGTAAACAAGGCGCTTGTAGAGCCGCGAAGTTTTACCCGCGCCGAGAACCTGCGCCGCCAGATCCAGCAATGCCTCTTCCGGTGAAGCTGCCTGGGGCACGTTCCATACGCGATAGAGACGCGCCTGGGGCACGCGATCCTGCACCCAGTCCCGGTGTGTGCCAGTCCGTTTGGCCACCCATACTTCCTGATGGGAGATGGGCGGACCGGGCGGAATCCCGCCGTAATACTTCTCGACTTTTTGACGCGCTACTTCTGGAGTAATGTCGCCGGCGATGACGACCGTGACGTTGTTCGGGCCGTAATATGTTTTAAACCATTCCTGGACGTCACTCAAAGAAGCCGCATCAAGGTCCTTCATCGAGCCGATGGTCGTCCAGGAATAAGGATGGCCCACCGGATACGTGTTCTCCGTCAGGAGTTGCCGGGTGACGCCGTAAGGTTGGTTTTCGCCCTGGCGTTTTTCGTTCTGCACCACACCGCGTTGGAGGTCCAGTTTTTTCTGGTCAAGAACGCCGAGCAAATGGCCCATGCGGTCGCTCTCGGCGAACAGCACATAGTCGAGCATCGAGGTGGGCACGTTTTCAAAATAATTGGTGCGGTCGCTGTTCGTCGTGCCATTCAGGTTTGTGGCCCCGATGCGTTCCATCGCGTTGATGTAGGTGTAATTGAAGTTGTCACTGCCGCTGAACATCAGGTGCTCGAACAGGTGGGCAAAGCCGGTTTTCCCCGGTTTCTCGTTCTTTGAGCCCACGTGGTACCACGTGTTCACAGCCACGATCGGCGCTTTGTGATCCTCGTGAACCAGGACGGTCAGGCCATTGTCCAGCACAAACTTGGTATAAGGGATCTCCGGGATGGGGATTTTCGTGCTCGACGAAGCGGCCGCGGGCGCCTTCGGAGCAGATTCGGACTGAGCGTATGCCGGAATGAAACCAAAGATCGCTAGCATTAACGCGACAAGGAAACTCGCCAGACCTCTCAATGTCGTATTTCTCAAGGTATTCCTCCCGCTCACACAGATCAGCCCCGCTGAATGGATGGGGCGTTGAGTGAGTATGTTAGCAAAGAATTGGCTTCTTGGAGGCCGGGGCCAAGTCCTGCCAATTCAGGTCGTCGGAAACTGACTCATCACCAATAAATCCTGCTTCTGTACTTCCCTCTTGGCGCTGTGCGAGACTCACTGTTTGCGGAGGCGAAGCGTTCATGAAACTCCAGGAACTGGCACAAAAACTTGACTGCCGATTGGAAGGCGATCCTTCGATCGAGATTGGCGGCGTTGCCGGGATTGATCACGCCCGCTCCGGAGAAGCGACATTTCTGGCGAACCGGCGCTACTCGCCGCAACTGAAGACGACGCAGGCCTCGGCTGTGTTCGTTGAAGATGGCGTGGCTCTCGAACGCGCCGCCGGGCTCGCACCGCTGGCGGCCTTGCGCACGGGCAATCCTTACCTTGCGTTTGCGCAGGCAATTGAGCTGTTCTATCAGCCGCCAGCGTACCCGCCGGGAGTGCACCCGACCGCGGTGATCGCGGCTTCAGCGCGGATTGGCGCTGGCGCGCATATCGGCCCCTATTGTTTCGTCGATGAGGACGTGGAGCTCGGCGCGAACGCGGTGCTGCATAGTTTTGTGACCCTCTACCGTGGCGCGAAAATCGGCGCGCATTTTTTTGCGCACGCGCATGCGGTGGTGCGCGAACATTGCCGCATCGGTGATCGCGTGATCCTGCAGAACGGCGTGATTATCGGCGGCGACGGCCTGGGTTTTGCCAAGCGCGCGGACGGCTCCTGGCACAAGATGGCGCAGTCTGGACCGGCGATTCTGGAGGACGACGTCGAGGTGCAAGCCAACGCGTGCATTGACCGCGCCACCGTTGGCGAAACGCGCATCGGCCGCGGCACGAAGATTGATGACCTGGTCTTGGTTGGCCATGCTTCGCAGGTGGGCGCGAACACCATGCTATGCGGTCAGGTGGGCCTGGCGGGCTCGACGCACATTGGCGACAACTGCATTCTGGCGGGGCAGGTGGGCACGGCGGGACATCTGACCGTCGGCGATGGCGCGGTGATCACGGCGCAAAGCGGCGTGCCCAACGATGTTCCGCCGCGTTCGCTCTATTCCGGCTATCCCGCCGTGGAGAACCGCGAGTGGCTGAAGATGATGGCGGCGCTGAATCGTTTGCCGGAATTGCAGCGGCGCGTGCAGCAGTTGGAGGCGGAGTTGGAGGCGCGCGGGAAGAAGTGAAGTTGCTAGCGGCGCTTTCTCCTGAGCTGTAGATTATCCATTGTCCAAGGACAGCAGAACGTCGTCATCCTGAGGCAATCCGATGAGGTCCGGTGCCAGGACTCCGGTGGAGTCCACCGGACTCCCAAAACCGGAGATTGCCGAAGGACCTCAACCTTGGAATCATGCACCGCGTTGCGGTTGAGATCCTTCGGGGCGCCCCGACCAGGTCGGGGTAAACGCCCGGCGCGCCCCTCAGGATGACAGTGCGTCGCTGTGTTTGATTAACACTCACAATTGTTTCTCGTGAGAGTTTCGGGCCGGCGAACCTCGTAGCAGCCTCACGTGGCCCCGGGGAAGCCCAAAGGCCGCTGATCGGGCGGGAGGGCCGCGGCAAGTTCGTCGTGCAGGCGATTTGTGAGCGCGTCTCGCTCTTCAAACGTATATTGTGACGCGTCAATGGGAGCGAGAAACTCAACCAGAATTTCGCCCGGCTTGATGTTCAGCTTGTGCTTCTCCATCACGCGATGCGCGCCGGAGCACGCAATGGGCACGATCGGCACACCCGCCTTGATGGCCATCACCGCGGTTCCCTTCTTCAGTTCCTGCAAGCGCCCATCGCTGCTGCGCGTGCCCTCGGGGTAGATCAGGAACGACTGGCCCGCGCGAATCGCCTCCGTGGCTTTTTCCATGCTTACGATGGCGGAATCGCGGTCGAAGCGGTCCACGGGAATGAACTGCGCCAGATGAAACGCCTGGCCCGCAATCGGATATTCGAAGAGCGAGCGCTTCAGCAGAATGGCGATGCGGCGCGGGATGGACCACACCACCGCGGGCGCGTCCGCGGAGCTCGTGTGATTCGCGGCAAAAATGCACGTGCCGGGCGGAATGCGTTCCAGGCCCTTCACATGGACGCGCACGCCCACGCAACGCACCAGAAAAATCACGCCGTTCACGCCTGCCCAGTACAGCGGATCAACATGACGGGTAACGAAGGTGTAGATGAGCAGCGGCGGCCCCAGCACCAGGATGTACAGCGTCACAAAAACGCAGATGAAAGCCCCACGCAGCATGCTCTAGGAAAAACTCTCTCCAATCATCGGCGCCGGGTCAAGTGCCCCTTCAGCGATTTCTGGCAGTGACCGGATCGGTGCCGCCGCGCAGGATGCCCTCGCGAATGCGCCGCGCGCGATCGCCGGCATTCGCGCTCTCCGCAACCTGGTAAAACTTTTCCCGCTGTTCGCCGAGCCGAATGTCGATGTTCTGGTCCTTATCGTCGCGACGCACGCGCAGGTGCAATGTGTCGCCCGGTTTTTGCTGGCTGAGCCAGTGTTCCGGCCTGCGCGGAGCTTCGCCATTGTTCCAGCGCACAATTTCGTCGCCGACAAGCAGGCCGCTCTTTGCCGCGGGTCCATCCGCATCCACGGCTCGGACGGTCCAGGGGCCGTTGGGATCGCGTTCCGCGGTTAAACCCGTTACAGCGTGGATGATTTCCCGCTGGTGCAATTCGAGGCCGGCGCGAGCCAGCAGTTCGATGTATGGCAGGGGCTCTGCGCCACTCACGTATTTGGCGAAGAAATCCTCAAGGGAAGTGCCCGTGACCTTCTCCGCGGTCAGCCGTATGTCCAGACTGTCGCGATAGAACTTCCCTTCCTTGGCGAAGTCCCGGTTCATGGTGCGGAGGACGTCGTCGAGGCTCTTCTGGTTGTCCGTGCGGTCGCGAATGATGATGTCAAGCAGAATCCCAAGGACTTGGCCCTTGGTGTAATACGAAACGCTGCGCTGCGGCTGGTTGTAGAGCGCGTACTTCTCCAGCCAGGCGTCCAGGCTGGATTGCTCCGCGCTTTGCCACTGCTCGGCAGGGCGGCCTTCGAGTTCGCTGATCTGGCCGCTGAGGTCCTGGTAAAACTCCTGCTTGCTCCAGAGGCCCGTGCGCACCAGCGTGTAGGCGCCATAGGTGTTGGTGACACCTTCGGCGAACCACAACGCGCCAGTGTACATCTCGCGCGTGTAGTCAAGGGGCTCAAGGGAGGCGGGGCGGATGCGCTTGACGTTCCACGCGTGGAAAAATTCGTGCGCGGCGACGTTTTGCAGGTACGACGCGGACGATGCGTAGATCGCGGTGCAATTGGCGTGCTCCATGCCACCGCCGGCGCCGTTAGCGGCTTTCCCCGTGTGGAAAATGAAGGTGTAGTGGTCGTAAGGAGCGCCGTCCATCATTTTGACTTCGTAAGTGACGATTTTGCGCAGCGCGCTTTCAACATCGTGTTTTTTCCAACTGTCGCCATGGATGACCACGCGAACCGGTGGTGAAACGTCGGGCAGGGTGAACTCCTCGAATTTCGACGCCTCAATCGGGGCATCCGCCAGTGCGTCGTAGCTGGCCGCTTCCAGCAGGAAAGTTTGGCTCTGCAGGACCCCGCCACTGAGCGTTTCAGAAGCCACACGCCATTGACCCGGCACATCACTGAGCGTGATGACGCTTTTTTCCGCGCGCCGCTCGGGTACATACAGCAGAATCATCGCCGGATTGATGAAGGCGTGCTCTCCGTTGAGCTGGGAGTTGAACGGGCCGGGATCGTCCCAGAACGTGTCGTAGCGCACGGTGACCGTGCCGCTGCCTTTGACGTGCCAGGTGAGCTTGTCCAACTTCTCGATGGGCACACGTTGGCCGTCCATGAAGGCCTGAACTTGCTGCACGTGGCTGCTGAAATCGCGAATTTCGTAGAGCGCGTTCCAGGCGGCCATTTGCAGCTTCAATTCATCTTTAACATCGGGAATTTCGATGGAGACGTGAAAGAGGTGCTGCTCCGGATGAGCGAGGGAAACTGCGTAGCGGATTTCCGCGCGTAATGCCGGAGGTGAAACCAGAAACAGGCAGAGAATCGCCGCTGCGGCTGTATACGGCAACCTTCGCGCGCCTGGCGTCACTTTGCTTGAGCCCCGGTGGGAATTTGTTTTGCCGCCAATTTCTTCAGAAGCTTTTCGCACAAGCCATCAAAGCTACCATTGGACATCACCAGCAGCAAATCGCCGGGGCGCGCTTCGGCGGCGAGAAGATCGGCAATAGCATCCGCTCCCGGCAGGACGCGCGCGTCTTTCCCGAGCTTGCGAACGGCGGCAGCGACCGTTTCCGGGTCGAGGCGCTGCTCCTCGCTCAATTGTCCGGCGCGATGCACGCTGCCCAGCAGGGCGCGATCGCCCAGCGCCAGCGCCGGTGGCAGGGCATCCTGAAAAACGCGGCGGCGCATGGAATTCGATCGCGGCTCCAGAATCGCCCACAAACGGCGGTCCGGCCAGCGCAGGCGCGCGGCTTCGATTGTTGCGCGCACGGCGGTCGGATGATGCGCAAAATCGTCAACCACCACGATGCCGTCCACCTCGCCTTTCACATCCATGCGACGCCGCACGCTGCGAAAGGTTTCGAGCGCCTGTTGCAGGGCCTCGCGTCCGATCCCGCGCCCCCGCGCGATGACCAGCGCCGCCAGCGCATTCAAAACGTTGTGGTGGCCGATGGCGGCCAGCCGAAATTCACCGTAAGCCTCGCCCTTGTATTTGACGCGAAACTTCATGCCGTCGCCGTCGGATTGCACGTCCGCGGCGCTCCAATCGTTGCCGCTCTCCAGGCCATACGTAATCACGGGGCAAAAGGCTTTTTCCGTGGCGTGGCGCAGCGCTTGGCCGGCATCCGCGTCGCCCCAAACGACGATGCGCCCGCGCCGCGGCACCAGATTGACCAGCCGGCGAAAGGCCAACTCGTAGGCGTCGAAATCGGCGTAAATATCGGCGTGATCGTATTCGAGCGAGGTGATGATCAGGTCATCCGGATGGTAATGGAAAAATTTCGCGGCTTTGTCCCAATAGGCGGAATCGTATTCGTCGCCTTCCAGAATGAACTCTTCGCCGCCGCCGAGGCCGTAGCTCTTGCCGAAATTTTCGGCGATGCCGCCCACTAGAAAATTGGGCTTCTTCCCCGCCACCTGAAAAATCCAGGCGAGCATGGCGGTGGTGGTGGTTTTTCCATGTGTGCCGCTGACGACGATGGAATGCTTTCCGGGGAGGAATTCTTCCTCAAGGATTTCCGGCAGGGAGTGATATTTCAGCTTGCGGTCGAGCATCTCCTCGACTTCCACGTTGCCGCGAGAGATCGCGTTGCCCACCACCACCAGGTCGGGCGCAGGCGTAAGATTCGCGGCATCGAACTTGGCGGAGAACCCTATTCCCAGCGATTCGAGCAGCGTGGAGGATGGTGGATAGACGCCCGCATCCGACCCGGTCACGCGATAGCCGCGTTCGCGCAGCATTCCGGCGAGCGGCGCCATGGCCGAACCCGCAATCCCAATCATGTGGATGTGTTTTACCTTGGCCAAGTAAGAGTCCTCAGTTTATTCGATCACTGCCGGCTCCAGAATTTCGAGCGTGCCTTCTCCTTTGGCATGCAATTTTGCGCGCACGCCGAGCGGAATCGTGAGCATGGGCCGCTTGGTATGGCCGATGGGCGCGCCGTAGACGATGGGAACACCGAGCGGCCCCAGGATTCGCTCGCAAAGTTCTGGAATGCTAGGGCTGCCTGCCACAGCAGGTTCGCTATCCGGGAAATCACCCAGCACAACGCCATGCACGTCTTGCAGCTTGCCGGCTTGCCACAAGTGGCGCAACGCGCGATCCACCTGATACGGTTTCATCGCGCGATCTTCCAGAACCAGGATGGCTTCTCTTGTGTCCGGAGCCCAGCCCGTTCCAAGACTCGTTTGCAGCATCGTCAAGCAACCGCCGACAAGACGTCCGGTGGCGCTGCCGGAAGCCAGGCATTCAGCCTGAAGCGGAATCTTCCATCCACGCTTTGTTTCGCTGACGGTTTGCCAAAATGAGATCACGTCGTAGCCAGAAGCTTCATTGGCGCCGTGATTGAATCCCGCGGCCACCATGGGACCGTAAAAGCCTGCCCAACTCCGCACCTCGTAAAGCAGCAGTTGAATGACGTTCAAGTCGCTGAAGCCGATGAGACACTTTGGACCGGCGATAGACGTGGCCAACCTTAGATCAATGAGGTAGTTCGCGCCGTAACCCCCGCGCGTGGCAATCACTCCGTCAACACTCTTGTCGTGAAATGGCTTGCGCAAGTGCCGGATGAGTTCCTCATGCGGCCCGGCGAAGTAGCCTTGCGGATGGAGTATTGGCGGATCTTCAACCCGAAAGCCAAGCCGGCGAAGTTCCGCCACACCCGCCGAAAGGGCGGCAGGGTCCGCAGGAGACGATGGAGAAACGATGGCTATTCGGGAACCCTTGTGCAGGGCCTTGGGCTTTTGCAGGTGAACGGAGCGGCGTTTCATTCGTGGCGGCCCTCGACCGGAACCACCTCGGTCACCACGCCCTGACGGTTCAGTTGTTGCACGATTTGTTCCTGCTGGTGCACACTCACGTCCGCTTCGAATTCCACAATGGAATTCGTGCCCGCCATCGAGACACGAAAATGATTCATCGAAACTTTCAGGCTGGCCATCAGTCGCTGGATTTCCGTGGCGACATTCTCTGCGTGGCTGGTGGTGAAGCGGAACACCCTTACCCGGGCTTTCAGGTGCAGCTTCTCCGCGCTCCAGCCCAGCACCACCAGCGCAAACAACACGATCCCCGTGGCCGAAGCGGCGACGCCGTAGAATCCCCCGCCCGCCGCCATGCCGATGGCTGCTTCCACAAAAATCGTCGCGGCGGTGGTCATCCCGAGGAGTCCCGCGTTGTCTTTCAGGATGGCGCCTGCGCCGAGGAAGCCGACGCCCTGGACAATGTTGGACGCGATGCGCGTGCCACTGGTATCGCCCCAGAGACGCGCCAATTCATTGGAAAGTATGGTGAAGAGCGCCGTGGCCAGGCAGACGAACGCGCTCGTGCGGATTCCCGCGGGGCGGCGGCGCAGATCGCGCTCCACGCCAATGGCCGCGCCCAGCCCGGCGGCAAACATCATGCGCAAAAGAATTTGGTGAAAGGAAAGCATCCCCAAACGGCCTTGTCCGTTTCAAGGTGATTCTACTATTTACAGTTTGAATTGCGTCAATTTCAAGAAGTGCCGTGCTCTGGCGTGTATCTCGCTCTTTTTCAGGTGCAGCAGGCGCTCCAGGCCGAATTTCTCCACGGCAAAGCTGCCCATCACCGAGCCGTACACCATGGCGCGCCGCAGCGCCGCGTCGTTGCTCCCGCCACTGCCGGCCAGATAGCCCATGAAGCCGCCGGCAAAACTGTCGCCCGCGCCCGTGGGATCGTGCGGCTCCTCCAGGGGGAAGGCCGGTACACAGAAGACGCCGTGCTTGTCCACGAGCATGGCGCCGTATTCCCCGCGCTTCACTACCAGAGTGGAGGGCCCCATCTTGAAAATAGAGCGGGCGGCGCGCAGCAGGTTATGCTCGCTGGAAAGCTGCCGCGTTTCCGAATCGTTGATCATCAGGATATCCACGTGCTTGAGCGTCTCCCGCAATTCCGCGTTGGTGCGCTCGATCCAATAGTTCATGGTGTCCATGGCGGCGAGTTTCGGCTTGCCCTTCACCTGGTGAAGGACGTCACGCTGCAGGTCCGGCGCGATGTTCGCCAGGAAAACATATTTCGAGGAGCGATACTTTTCCGGCAAGCGCGGTTTGAACTCCGCGAAAACGTTTAGCTCCGTTGCCAGCGTCACGCGATCATTCAGGTTTTCCGAGTAGCGTCCGGCCCAGAAGAAACACTTGCCGGCAGCGCGCTCCAGGCCTTCGATGTCAATCGAGCGGCTGCGGAAAACGGCTTCATCTGTCGCGCTGAAATCGTCGCCGACAATGGCCACCAGGCTCACCGGCGTGAAAAACCGCGCGGCCACGGCAAAATAAGTGGCGGCCCCGCCGAGCGTGCGGTCCACCTTCCCGTAAGGACTTTCCAGCGCATCATAAGCAACCGAACCAACCACGAGTAGCGACACGAGTTTCTCCTATCCGCCTTCAAGGATAATCCCATCTTGTCATTCCGAGCGAAGCGAGGAATCTGCTTTTTCTGCCGCGATGAAAACAAAAGCGGATTCCTCCGCAGGGCACTAGGAAACGTACTTACCGATCAGCGCCGCGAGATTTTTCTTGGTTTTCGCGGGGATAACTTTGGGGTCCGTCAGAATCGCATGCGCCAGCGCCGAGCCACACTTGCAACCGCGCGCCCCCGGCATGGTCTTGATCGCTTCACGCAGGACGTTTTGCGCGTTGCCGGCGTTCTGATTCAGCGTAGCGATGATTTGCGCCACCGTGACCGAGTCGTGTTGCGGGTGCCAGCAATCGTAATCCGTGATCATGGCGATGGTGGCGTAGCACAGCTCGGCTTCGCGCGCCAGTTTGGCTTCGGTCGCGTTGGTCATGCCGATCACGTCGAATTTCATGGCGCGATGGAAGTTGGCCTCCGCGAGCGTGGAGAATTGCGGCCCTTCCATGCAGATGTAGGTGCCCCGGCGGTGAACCGCTACGCCAGAAGAAACGCAAGCATCGGCGAGCACCGTGGACAGTTGCGCGCACGTGGGCTTGTCAAACGTGACATGCGCCACCAGCCCATTTCCGAAGAAGGTGGAGGCGCGGCCCTTGGTGCTGTCGAAAAACTGGTCGGGTACCAGGAACTCGCCGGGGCGCAACTCTTCCCGCAGCGATCCCACGGCGCTGACGGAGATGACGCGCTCCACGCCCAGCAGCTTCATCGCGTAGATGTTGCCGCGAAAATTCAGCTCGCTGGGCAGCAGACGATGCCCGCGTCCGTGGCGCGCCAGAAAGGCCACGCGCTTCCCTTCCAGCGTGCCGATAACGATCGCGTCCGAGGGATCGCCAAACGGGGTCTTCACGCGGATCTCGCGCGTGTCGGTAAGACCATTCATCCCGTACAGCCCGCTGCCGCCAATCACGCCAATTTCCGCCACCGGGCCTTTTGCGCTGCCCCGCGCACTCTTCCCTTTCCCTTTTTTCACCCGTGCCATGCATTTTTCTCCTGGGATTACCTACCGGTTCAGGTCCACCGGCTCGATCTCGATTTTGTCGCTCTGCGCTTGGTCTCCAGCGTTTGGAGCGGATAAACATTGTACGCCGTGATCTAACGCAAGAGGATATGGTGGCGCGTCAGGAGCAAATCTGCAACAAAACCCCAATGTCGCCAAAGTGGATTCATCTCCTTGGGAGGTGGGGGCTTCAGCCCCCACGTAGCCACGCCCAAATGACTTGGGCTTTAGCCCCTGAAGCTCCGAAGCCCCTCGCTACGGCTGAGGAGGCTGCTGAAACAGATCAAAAACCTTTCTTCAGGGGCTAAAGCCCCTTCGTGACGAAAGCTTTACGCCGGGGCTGAAGCCCCGGCCTCCTAAAGAAAAAACCTTTCCCTCTGCCTGTGTCCTTCGCGGCGGTCAGGGTAAAAAGCCGTGCCCTCCCGAACACCACTTGTGCAATGGCGCTCAGCGATCCACCCCGCTCCCCTTCAGGATTTCGCTGACGGCGGTGAAGGGATCCTTCTTCCGCTCGGCCACCTCCGTCGCCAATTCGCGCAGCTTCGCCTCGCCCTCTTTTCCGCCCAGCACTTTTTCAAGCAAACGCGACTCCACCATCTCCACCAGGCGATTCTTCCAGTGCTCGACGTGCTTTTTCTGCCGCTCGCCGCTGGCCTCGAAATGTTTGCGGAATTTCTCGATGGTTTCCGCAAGTTCGGCGATGCCGCGATTTTCCGTCGCCACCGTGCGCATCACCGGCGGGTGCCAGCCATCATGCGGCATCACCAGCGATAGCATGGCGTGAAGCTGTTCCTCCAATCGGTCCGCACCCTCACGGTCCGCCTTATTCAGCACGAAAATGTCGCCAATCTCCATCAGCCCGGCCTTCATGCTCTGGATGTCGTCTCCCAGGCCGGGCACCAGCACAACCACCACGCAATCCGCCAGCCGCACGATATCAATTTCATCTTGGCCGACGCCCACGGTTTCGATCAGCACCTGGCGCTTGCCCGCCGCATCCAGCAGCAGCGCCACTTCCGCGGTTGCGCGCGCCAGCCCGCCCAAAAATCCGCGCGTGGCCATCGAGCGGATAAAAATGCCGCTATCGCCCGCGTGGCCCTGCATGCGTATGCGATCGCCCAAAATCGCCCCGCCGGAGTACGGGCTGGTGGGATCCACGGCGACCACGCCGACGCGTTCGTCGCGCTTGCGGTAGTACGCGGCCAGGCGATCCACCAGCGTGCTCTTGCCGGTCCCGGGCGCGCCGGTGATGCCCGTCAGGTAAGCCTGCCCCGTCGCGGGAAAAACTTCCCGCAGCAATTCCTCGGCTTCGGGCGCGTGATTCTCAATCGCGGTGATGGCGCGGGAAATCGCGCGCACGTCGCCCTGGCGGACCTTCGCGGCCCACTCCTTAACGTTGCGATGCATGTGTTCCTGGTGAATCGGCTGTGGCACGCTGCGGCATGCTCCTATTATTTCCTGCCCGAGGCGATCCGCCAAGCGAAACCACGCTACTCCGCCTAATCACCCGCCTCGCCGTTCGCCGCCCTCCAACTCGACCGCGGCCCAGGTTGTCCATCCTCACCCGCCGCGGGCCGGAAGGCGCGTTGTTCACCTAGACATCGCTACGGATGAGAAAGTAGAGTAGTCGTGGTGGGAGTACAGCCCATGCTCAACCTCGACGTCTCAAAGGCCGTCCCCCGAACCGCGCTGATCTACCTAACCGCACTGATCCCCGGCCTGTTCTTCGAAGTGTCCATCCTGCTCGGAAATCCCGAACTCATCGGCAATCACCTCGCGAAGACCCAGCACGCCATTCCGCTCAGCCCGTATCTTCAACTGGCAATCGCACTCTTTCTCGCCTTCATCGTTGGAAACGCCTTCATGCTCTTTGTCGCCCTCATCCAGCTCCTACTGTGCTACCTGCACCGGCCCCGACTCATACTCGTGGAAGAACTCACAAGGCAGCCTCTGCTGCCCCTACTGAACTGGCTCACGCAATTCCGATTTTTCGCCAGCCGCCAACGCTTTCACCAATTCCGCAACCGCATCGCCAAGCACGCCGCTGACCCAGAAAAACCGGAGCGAGTCGCCACAACAGCTTGGCACAGACTCGCACGCAAGCTCCTGCAGCAACGATACGGGATAGACCTCAGCGATCTTGAAGAAGAGTGGGAACCTCTCTTCTGGTCGATAGGCACTCCAACCGACGTGGAGTGGCGAGGCCCTCTCCTTATGATCGCGTCAGAAGCATCAGGCTGGTGTGGCCTCGCCGCGACCCTACTGGCGCCCGAATTGGGAAACAGATACTACCTCGCCCTTTGTCTGCTCTTCATTCTGCTCGGCCTCCACAACGACTACTGGGTCGCCCTCCGCAGAACACACCCAGCGGCCATCGCCAACGGCCAAATCCGCGCTCTACTCCGAGAGTACGAAAAAGACCGAGGAGCAAAGCCTGCAACGCAAGACCCGACCGTCCCCGACCAGAACGACGGCCCCTAGGCTCCGCAGGGTGACGCGGGCCGAGCCGCCATGACAGGCAGCCCTTAGCGTCCACCCAGCAGTTGCCTTGCAATGACCAGGCGCTGGATTTCGCTGGTGCCCTCGCCGATGGTGCACAGCTTGACGTCGCGGTAGAACTTCTCCGCGGGGTAATCCTTGATGAAGCCGTAGCCGCCGTGGATTTGCACGCACTCGTTGGCCACGCGGACGGCTACTTCGCTGGCAAACAGCTTCGCCATGCTGGATTCGCGGGTGAAGCGCACATCCTTCCGGTCGGCGAGCCACGCCGCCTGATACACCAGCAGGCGCGCGGCTTCCACTTCCGTGGCCATGTCGGCCAGCTTGAACTGGATGGCCTGAAATTCGCTGATGGTCTTGCCAAACTGCTTGCGCTGCTTGGCGTAACGCGTGGCGGCTTCCAGCGCGCCCTGCGCCATGCCCAACGCCAACGCGGCAATCGAGATGCGCCCGCCATCCAGAATCTTCAGGCTGCTGATGAACCCTTCGCCTTCCGGGCCGAGCAAATTTTCCGCAGGCACGCGGCAATCGCTGAAGATCACTTCGGAAGTATCGCTGGCGCGCATGCCCAGCTTGTTTTCTTTCTTCCCCGGACGGAAACCCGGCATGCCTTTTTCGAGGATAAACGCGCTGATGCCGTGCGATTCCTTGGACTTGTCCGTGACGGCCATGGCCACGCAGGTATCGGCGAAGCGTCCGTTCGTGGTGAACGTCTTCGCGCCGTTCAGCACCCAGTGCTTGCCGTCGCGCACCGCCGTCGTCCGCGTGCCGCCGGCGTCAGAGCCGGCTTCCGGCTCGGTCAGCGACCATGCGCCAAGTTTCTTGCCCTGCGCGAGCGGCACCAGGTACTTGCGCTTCTGCTCGTCGTTCCCGAATTTGTAAATGTGATTGCTGCACAGCGAATTGTGCGCCGCCACGGTCAACCCGACCGCGCCATCCACGCGCGAAAGCTCCTCCACAACGGCCGCGTATTCCAGATAGCCAAGCCCCGCGCCGCCGTATTCTTCCGGAAAAATGACGCCGAGCAGGCCCATCTCCGCGAGCTTGGGAAGAATTTCCTGCGGGAAGTGCGATGCCTCATCCCATTCCAGGACGTGCGGCGCAATCTCCCCTTCGGCAAATTCGCGCACGCTCTTGCGCAAATGCTGCTGTTCTTCGCTAAAGGTAAAATCCACGCGGGCGTCACCTCGGCATTCAGGCTGCTGAAAAAGCCAAGGAAATGTCATTCCGAGCCCCGTTCGCTTTTTGAACGGGGCGAGGAACCTGCTTTTCCCTGGTCCCATGCGAAAAGCAGATCCCTCGCTTCGCTCGGGATGACAAAGACTTTTTGGGCCTCAACGTTATTCTAATACAGACCCAAAGTTTATCTAATGTTGAGGCGGCGCGCACCTGGCGGTCGTCAATGCTGCAACCTGCTTCCGGGAACGCCCGCGATCCGGCTACCAGCCGACGGGATACCCGTTCTTTTTGTTCTGCTCGTCGAGCCAGGTCTTCAGCGGCGCAAAATAATCGGCCAGCGCCGTGGCATCCATTTCCCGCTGCCCGGTCAGCACTTCCAGTGCGTCCGGCCACGGCTTGCTGGCGCCCAGGGACAGCATGGCGTTCAACTTTTCCCCCGCCTTTTTGTTCCCGTAGATCGAGCAGCGGTGCAGCGGCCCCTCGACCCCGGCTTCCTTGCACAGCGCGAGTTGAAACTGGTACTGGTAAATGCGCGCCAGAAAATAGCGCATGTAGGGCACGTTTCCCGGTACGTGATACTTCGCGCCCGGATCGAAATCCGCTTCCGAGCGCGCCACCGGCGGCGCCACGCCTTGATATTTCTCCCGCAAGTTCCACCACGCCTTGTTGTACTGCTCCGGCTTCACCTGGCCGGAGAACACCTGCCAGCGCCACTTGTCAATCACCAGCCCAAACGGGAGAAACGCCACTTTCTCGAGCGCCTGCTGCAGCAGGTAGTCCGTATCGCCCGAGGCCGGCGGAACCGTGTCAATCAGCCCGATTTTTTTCAGGTATTCGGGCGTGACGGAAAGCGCGATGGTGTCGCCAACAGCTTCGTGAAAGCCGTCGTTCGCGCTGTTCTGAAACAGCGGCGGCTGCGTGTCGTATGCGCGCTGGTAAAAATTGTGGCCCAGTTCGTGATGAATCACGCGGAAATCTTCCTCGGTGATCTGGATGCACATCTTGATGCGCAGGTCGTCCTTGGAATCCACGTCCCACGCGCTGGCATGGCAAACCACGTCGCGGTCCGCGGGCTTGGTGAAGAGCGAGCGCTCCCAAAAGGTTTTCGGCAGCGGCGGGAAGCCCAGCGACAGGAAGAAGTTTTCGCCATACTTGACCATGCCCTTTGGATCGGTCTTGCGCTCCTGGAGGATTTTCGTGAGGTCGAAACTCTGCGCGGGTTTCGGCGAATCCATCAGGTCATACACGTTGTTCCATTCCTGCGCCCAGAGGTTTCCCAGCAGGTGCGCGGGAATCGGCCCGTTTGGCGGCACAACGTCCTTGCCGTATTTTTTCGCCAATTGCCCGCGGACATAGGCATGCAGCGACAAGTACAACGGCCGCAACTGCTCCCAAAGGCGATCGAGTTCCTTGGCAAACTCGTCCGGCGGCATGTCGTAATTGGAACGCCACAACGCGCCCACGTCGGCGTAGCCCAATTCTTTCGAGCCCTGATTGCCCAGCTCCACCATGCGCGCATAGCGCTGCCGCATTGGTGCGCCCACGGCGTGCCATCCAATCCACGCGCGCTTCAATTCCTCGGGATCGCGGCTCGTGGCCATCAGCCTTTCAACCGCGGTTATGTCCAGGCATGGCTTCTTGTCGCCATCCGGACACCACTTCCCTTTTCCATAATCGCCGTCGAGGGAAGCCATCACCTGCGCGAGTTCCTTCTGCGCCTTGGGATCATCGGGGGCGGGAAAGCCGGTGGCCAGTTCCAGCAGCAGCCTTTTGCGCGCCAATTCCGGCGAGAGCTTCACGCCATCATAGCGGTGCGCCTCTTTCGCATACTTCGCGCTTGCGGTGTTCAGTATCTCGTTCGCATCCGCCGCGATCTGCTCCGTATCGTCGGTGATGAAATTTTCCTGCACCCAGGAAGCGCGCGATGCCCTGTTGTTCAGATCGAACAACCGTTGCTCCGCTTCTTCGATGAACTTCTTCGCTTCTTCGGGCATCGGCGCGGGTTTTGCCTGCCCCCTGGCCACCCGCGCCCCCATCGCTCCCAACATCGCAAAACACAATACCCCCACAGCCGTGCGCTTCCATGCGGATCTCATCTTCGTATCTCCTTGTACTCTGTGCCACCCGAGCGTCGATGGCGAACGCCGTCTCAGGCGCTCCGCCCCACTTTTTTGCCAGCTATCGACTGCAACTCCACCAGCGCCTTTTCGATCCCGGCGCGATTCACGTTCCAGTGTGTCACCATGCGCACCGAATACAGCGCCGTGTCCTGCGCCCACACACCTTTGCCGTGCAGCGCGTCGCACAACTCCACCGCGGTCATGCCGCTCCCCGTGCAATCGAAAATCACGATGTTGCTCTTCACGCTCGCCGGATCGATCTTCAATCCGACAATCGCCGCGATGCCCTGCGCCAGGCGGCTGGCATTTTCGTGATCTTCATGCAGGCGCGAGGGTGACTTTTCCAGCGCGATCAGTCCCGCCGCCGCAAGCACGCCCACTTGCCGCATTCCTCCGCCAAACAACTTGCGGTAGATGCGCGCCCGCTCGATAAACTCCTTCGACCCGAGAACCATCGAGCCCACCGGCGCGCCCAAGCCTTTCGACAAGCAGAACATCACGGAGTCCACCTTTTGGGTCATGCGCGCCACGTCATCGCCCAACGCCACCGCCGCATTGAAGATGCGCGCCCCATCCAGATGCACTTTCAAACCCAGGGCGTGTGCGTGGTCGCAAATGTCATTCACGCGTTCCGTGGGATAGACCGTGCCGCCGGCCATGTTGCTGGTGTTCTCCAGGCACACCAGCGCGGTCTGCGAGTCGTAATAAATCTTTGGACGCACGACCGCCTCAATTTGCTTCCAGGTCAGGATGCCGTCATCGCCGCCGCGCGTCGCGCGCGGCATGCAGCCCGCGATGGCCGACATGGACGCCAACTCGTACAGGTTGACGTGGCTGCGCTCCTCGCAAATCACTTCGCTGCCGTGGTGCGTCCAAATTTTGATGCAGATCAGGTTGCCCATGCAGCCCGTGGGCACAAACAAAGCCGCTTCCTTGCCAAACATTTCCCCGGCGCGCTTTTGCAGGCGGTTGACCGTGGGATCCTCGCCGTAAACATCGTCGCCCACCTGCGCCGTGGCCATGGCGCGCCGCATTTCCTCGCTCGGGCGCGTCACCGTATCGCTGCGTAGGTCCACCACGCCATCCGCCGGCGAAACGTCATCCGGGTCCACCATCTGATTCCCTTTTGCCACCGTATAACTCATGTGTGCTTCTCCGTGTTCTCTGTGTCGCCGTGCCAACCTCTGTTGCCCTTACTCACCGCAGCAATTCCACGATCACTTCGTTCGAGATGCTCAGTTTTCCCGCCGCCAGCCGCACCAGTTCGCCCTCCCGCTCAATCATTCCCGCGGAAGCCAGCCGCCCCACTTTTTCTTCAAGATTGACGCTGTATTCACGCTGGATGCGCGGCAGATCGATGCCGCCAAGCTGCCGCAAGCCCAGGAACAGCTCTTCTTCGAGCGCCTGCTCGCGCGTCACACGCTCCACGCTTTCCGCCGCGCTGCGCCCTGCGCTGATCGCGGCGACATAAGCCGCTGCGTCATGCGTATTCGCCCAGCGCTGCGTTCCGGAAAACGAATGCGCGCCCGCGCCGAATCCCAGGTACGCCTCGCGCCGCCAGTATTTCAGGTTGTGCCGCGAAGCATGTCCCGGCTTGGCCCAGTTGGAGATTTCGTACTGCTCGTAACCGGCGGCTTTCAAGATGGCCTGCGCGGTCTCGTAAAATTCCGCCATCTCATCTTCGCTGGGCAAATCGCGCGCGCTGTAGCGCGTGCCGCCTTGCAGGACTTCCAGCCCCAGCCGGCTGCCTTCATCAATCTCCATCATGTAAACGGAAACGTGCTCGGGAGACAGCGCGACCAATTCATCGAGCGACGTGCCCCAGCTTTCCCGCGTTTGCTTCGGTAGCCCGGCGATCAGGTCGAAGCTGATATTGCATATCCCGGCATCGCGCAGGATGGGCACCGCCCGGTAAATATCTTCGCGCCGGTGCAGGCGTCCCGCGGCCTTGAGCTCCTCATCCACGAAGGATTGCGTCCCCAGGCTGATGCGCTGGATTCCCGCGGCCGCCCATTGTACGGCCTTTTCCGCTTCGATCGTTTCGGGGTCGGCCTCGAGCGTCACCTCTTCCCAGGCGCAGGCGAACGTCTCGCGCAAAGCACGCAGCATGTCCGCCAGAAGCGCAGGCTCCAGAAGGCTCGGCGTGCCCCCACCGATGTACACCGTATCCACCACAACAATTTCCGAAGCCGCTCGTTCTTGTGCTTCGCTCCACTCCACGCCCGCCGCGCGCAACAACGCTGCATGCTCGCAAATCTCCCGGCACACCGCCTCCGCGTACGGAGCAAAGCGGCCCACCGACACTATGTTTGTGTGGAAGTTGCAGTAGGTGCACTTCGTCTGGCAAAACGGCACCTGAATGTAAACGCCGGCTTTCCCCATCGCTCCAAACTCTAGCACACCAGCACGCAGACATCTCTCCGCGCTCGAGAAATTCACACCACTTGCTTCAGGTCAGGGGGTCGGAGCTTTAGCTCCGACATTAAGTGCTTGGCAGTTATTGGGCTTTAGCCCCTGAGGAAATGTCATCAAGCATTTCCCCGCAGTCTCTCTACACGCGATCAGGCAGCACCTTCACGTACACGTGGCGTTCGCGCGGCCCGTCGAACTCCGCGAAGAAAATTCCCTGCCAGCGCCCCAGCGCCAGCTTCCCTTCCTCCACGAAAACGAACTGGCTGACGCCGACGAGCATGGTTTTCACATGCGCATCGGAGTTTCCTTCGCTGTGGCGATACGGCCCGGCCATGGGCACGATCCTGTCCAGCGCGCCCTCGGCGTCACTCGCCACGTCCGGATCGGCGTGCTCGTTGATCAGGATCGCGGCGGTCGTGTGCGGCACATAGAGGAAGCACGTTCCCACGCGCACGCCCAGCGCCGTCACCACGCGCTGCACCTCCACGGTGATGTCCACCATCTGCGTGCGCCGATCGGTCCTTACGCGTATGCTCTGCATCTTCATTCTCCCTGAGCGTGAAATCCTAAATGAAGGTATAGGAGCGCGTCGCGGCAATGTACAGGGGAATCTACTTACGTATGGCGAGGCACGCTTTACGGGATAGGGACGATGCAGTGTTGCCCAGGCTTCTTGGCGCTGGCCAGCTTCTGCAATTCCTTCAGCCCCCCGCTGCCCCAGCGCGCCAGAAACGGCAGGAAACACAAATCGCGCGATTGCAGCCCCTTCTGCGGATACAGCAGGTTCTCCAGGAACTCCTCATGCTGCGCGATGATTTTCTCGTGGCGGTCCAGCGAAGCGCCGGTTTTTTCGCGCAAGCGTTGCAACTGGTAGCGCATGCGCTTTTCCACGCGGGCGATCGTTCCCTGCACCGTGGGATCCACTTTGGCGATGGCATGGTGCAGCTTCTTCAGGTTCTTTTCCGTCTGCCGCAAATTCGTGTCGAACTCCCGCGCCAGTTTCTTCGGCACATTGGCCCCGTACATCTTTTTGCGCAATTCCTGCTTGCCTCTCCAGGCATCTTCCACGTCCAGGCCGTACTTCTTCAGCAACCGGTCGCCCTTCGGATCAACGAGAGTAAAATCCGCGCGCGGCAAGATCACCGGCATGCGCCCCAACAACTTTTCGTACAGCACCTGCGATTGCGCGAAATAAGAAATCTCCGCCGGGCCCCCGAAGTATGCCACCGTGGGAAGCAAATAATCCTGCACCACCGGCCGGAACAGCGCGTTCGGGCTGAAGTTTTCCGGGGCGAGCTCCACGCCGCGCAACGCCTCTTCCCGCGTACAGCTTTTCCCGCCGCAATTAAAATTCCCGTTGGCCGCGGTAATCACCTGACGCTTGCCGCCCGTCAGGGAAAACAGCAGCGTGCTGCGCGAAGTCACTTTGACCTGCACCTCATACCCGGCGTTCTCCAACTTCTTGCCGCGGCGCAGCAGCAACTCGTTCAGCGAATCACGTTCCGCCAGCGCTGCCCGCAAAATGGGCGCGGCTACGCCGTGCAAACGGTGATCCAGGGGATCGAGCAGGATAAGCCCATGATCCCCGAAGAGCCGGGCAAAAAGTTTGCCAAACGCGCTGGTGTAGGTATCCAGGCGCGTGTAACTGCTGTGGAGAAGCTCCGCGATCTGCGCGGCGGCAGGCCCGGCTAATTGCGCGATGGCCTGCTCCACCAGCTCGACGACGGCGTCGCCGAGCGGAATCGTGCCCACAGGGACGGCGTCTTCCGCGGGCTTTGGAAGTTCCAACCGGTGCAGCTTGCCGTCGGCAAACCACGTGGTGTGGCGCACTTCGTCCACGTCGTGATCTTCGGTGGCCATCCAGAACACCGGTACGGCGGGAATGCCCTCGTCCGTCAAATGGCGCGCCGTTTCGATTACGCTCAACGCTTTGTAAAACGCGTACGCCGGACCGCCGAAAAGTCCCACCTGCTGGCCGCTGACCACGGCAACTGCGCCCCCTTCCAGGCGCTTCAGATTCGCTTCCGTTTCCGCGCTGTGGCCATAGCGCAGGTTTTGATCGCGCAGAATGCCCGCCACGGTCAGTCGGCGGTCGCGCGGGAACTCGAGCCCCTTCGCGCAGGAAACGATGCTCTTCAGGTCCGGTGTGTGCGCAAAGAAACCCAGCACGGCGGAGAAATTTTCATTGAAATCGCGAAAGAGCTTCGACGTGTGCGGCAACTGCTGCGGCGGAATGGCGCGGCAATCCATGAACGTTTAGATGATAATCGCAGTTAACGGTGACAGCAAACCCGCTCTGGTTAGACGCGCGCGGACGACGTTTCGTGCATCGCCAGGAGCGCGGCGATCTGCTGCTTCTTCTCTTCCGCCAGGGGCAAAAGCGGCAAGCGCGGCACGCCACCATTGTAGCCGCGCAGGTCCATCGCATATTTCACGCCGGCAATTCCGTTTTCAGAGACGATGCGCTTGGAGACGTTCGCCAACGCGAGTTGCAGCTCCTTGGCCTGCTCATGCTTTCCCTGCTGCACCAATTCGTACAGCTCCACGAATTTTTCCGGTAGCGCCGACGCAAGCGCCAGGATCGCTCCGCTGGCGCCCACGGCCAGCGCCGGATACACCACCGCCGCACCGCCCGTGAGCACTTGAAAACTCGCAGGCGCGCCGGAAACAACCTCACCTACTCGCTGCACGCTGCCGGAGCTATCCTTGATCCCGGCAATGTTGGGGTGCTCGGCGAGCTTAAGAATCTCCGGAGATTCCAGCGTCACGCCCGTGAACGCCGGAACGGAATAGAGCAGCACGGGAATCGGCGAGGCATCCGCTACGGCGCGGTAATGACGAATGTAGGTTTCCGCACGGTAAGCCGGCTTGTAGAAATAGGGCGTCTTCACCAGCGCGGCCTGATAGCCGAGCGCTGCAGCGCGTTTGGTGCGCGCGATCGTTTCCCCGGTGGACTCCGCGCCAGTCCCGGCGATCAGCAACTTTTCCGGCGCAGCCACTTCTTTCACCGCCGCGAGCACGGCGTCCTCCTCTGCGCGCAGGAGCATCACGGCCTCGCCCGTTGAGCCAAGCACCAGGTAGCCCGCCAGTCCGGTCTTGTTGTAACGGCGGATATTTTCCTTCAAGCCGGCAAGGGAGACCCAGCCATCCGCCTCAAAGGGCGTCGTCAGCGCCGGAAAGATACCTTGAAACTTCACGGTTCAATCGCCTCCGCCGGAGTTGCCGGTCACCGTCACGCTGTTCCGGTGCAGATCCTGCAGGCAAGACACTTCGCGCTGCAATTCGATCAGCGCGTGAATCCCGCGCACCGCCGCTTGTGCCGCGGACATCGTCGTGATGCAGGTAATGTTATAGCGAATCGCCGCGCGCCGGATGGATTTCTCGTCGTAGAACGATTCGCGGCCCAGCGGCGTATTGATGACCAGATGGATTTTCCCGGTTTTAATGAGGTCGACGATATTCGGCCGGCCTTCGTTCACTTTGTAGACTTCATCGCAAGGAACGCCCGTGGCGTGGAGCGCCGAAGCCGTGCCGCGCGTGGCCACCAGCTTGAACCCGAGCGCTACAAGTTCTTTGCCCACGGTGCCGACTTGCCGTTTGTCGCGATCATTCACGCTGATGAACACCGTGCCCGTGCGTGGCAATTTCTGCCCCGCGGCGAGCTGCGCTTTCGCAAATGCCTGGCCATAGGAAGTCGATATCCCCATCACTTCGCCGGTAGAGCGCATTTCCGGGCCGAGAATCGTATCCACGCCGCGGAATTTGTTGAACGGGAAAACCGGCGACTTCACGGAGTAATATTCGTGCACGGAAATCTCCGCCACGCCGTTGTGATGCACCAGCGGCAATTGCATGTCCGCCAGACGCCGCCCCACCATCAGCCGCGCCGCAACTTTCGCCAGCGGCACTCCGGTGGCTTTGCTGACAAACGGCACGGTCCGCGAAGCGCGCGGATTCACTTCCAGGACGTAGACCGTTTCGCGCTGGATGGCATACTGCACGTTCATCAAGCCGACCACTTTCAGCGCCATTGCCAGCCGCTTCGTGTAGTCCCGAATCGTCTCCAGCACCTTCGGCGAGAGGCTCACCGGCGGCAGCACGCACGAGGAGTCGCCGGAGTGTACCCCGGCTTCTTCGATGTGCTCCATGATTCCGCCGATCACCACGTCCGTGCCGTCGGCGAGCGCGTCCACGTCCACTTCCGTGGCTTCTTCCAGGAACTGGTCGATCAGCACCGGTCGCGCCGGCCCCATCATCGCCGCTTGCGCCACATATTCCTGCACGGTGTTCACGTCGTAGGCGATCACCATCGCCCGCCCGCCGAGCACGTAACTCGGCCGCACCAGCACCGGCAAACCGATTTCACCGGCAACGCGCGCGGCTTCTTCCGGCACCAGCGCCGTGCCGTTGCGCGGTTGCGGAATGCGCAATTCGTCCAGCAAGCGCCCGAAGCGCCGGCGGTCTTCGGCCAGGTCAATGGACTCCGGCGCGGTACCCACGATGGGCACGCCATTGCGTTTCAATTCCAGCGCCAGGTTCAGCGGCGTCTGCCCGCCGAACTGCACGATTACGCCCTGCGGCTTTTCGCGCTCGACGATCGAGAGCACATCTTCAAGAGTCAGCGGCTCGAAGTACAAGCGGTCCGAAGTGTCGTAGTCGGTGGAGACCGTCTCCGGATTGCAGTTGACCATCAGCGTCTCAAACCCGTCGGCGTGCAACGCAAAGGAAGCGTGGCAACAGCAGTAGTCAAATTCGATGCCCTGCCCGATGCGGTTGGGCCCGCTGCCCAGAATCATGATTTTCGGTTTGTGCGAGGCGTCAGTTTCGTCTTCGTCCTCGTAGGTTGAATACATATACGGCGTGAAGGATTCGAATTCCGCGGCGCAGGTGTCCACGCGCTTGAAGACCGGGGCCACGCCATAGCGCGCGCGTTGCAGGCGCACCACCGCCGGCGTGGTCTTCCAGATCTGCGCCAGTTGCTCGTCGCTCGTGCCGATGCGCTTCACTTCCCGCAGCAAATCCTTCGACGCCGTTTCCACCGTCACCGCGGCGGCGCGCCGGTTGACGGCGTTGATCTCTTCAATCTGGTGAATGAACCACGGGTCGATTTTCGTGAGTTGGCAAATTTCCGCGGCGGGCAAGCCGTGCTCCACGGCCGTGAGAATCCAGTGGATGCGGTCGGGCCGCGGCGTGGCCAGCTTTTCGCGCAGCAGCGAATCCGGCGCTTCGGCCGGCGCGCGCCACGGCGTGCTCGGTTCCAGCGAACGTATGCCCTTCTGCAGCGCTTCCTTGAATGTTCGCCCGATGGCCATCACTTCGCCCACGGACTTCATTTGCGTGCCCAGCGTGGTATCGGCGCCCGCAAATTTCTCAAACTGCCACTTGGGAATTTTCACCACCACATAGTCGATTGTGGGTTCGAAGCACGCCGGCGTTTTCTTGGTGATGTCGTTGGGAATTTCGTCCAGCGACATGCCCACCGCCAGCCGCGCGGCAATTTTCGCAATCGGGAAGCCGGTAGCCTTGCTGGCCAGCGCGGAGCTGCGGGAAACCCGCGGATTCATCTCGATCACCACCATGCGCCCGTTTTCCGGGTTCACGGCAAACTGCACATTGGACCCGCCGGTTTCCACGCCCACTTCGCGAATAATCGCCGCCGCGGCATCCCGCATGCGCTGGTATTCCTTGTCCGTCAGCGTCTGCGCGGGCGCCACGGTGATGGAATCGCCGGTGTGCACGCCCATGGGGTCGAAGTTCTCAATCGAGCAAATCACCACGAAGTTGTCGCGGAAGTCGCGCATCACTTCCAGTTCATACTCTTTCCAGCCCAGCACGGATTCTTCCACCAGCGCTTCGTGCACTGGGCTCACGTCCAGCGCGTGCGCGATGGCTTCGGCAAACTCTTCCTTGTTGTAGGCGATCGAGCCGCCGGTGCCGCCCAGCGTGAACGATGGCCGGATCACCAGCGGGAATCCCAATTGATCGCAGAGCCGCAGGGCATCTTGCGCATTATTGACCAGCGCCGAAGCGGGCACCTCCAGGCCAATCTTGCGGCAGGCATCCTTGAACCACAGGCGGTCTTCGGCAACCTTGATGGCGCGCAGCGACGCCCCGATCATTTCCACTTTGTATTTTTCCAGGATGCCGCTTTCGGCCAGCTCCACGGCAAGATTCAGCGCGGTCTGGCCGCCAACGGTCGGCAAAAGCGCGTCGGGCCTTTCCTTGATCAGGATTTCCTCGAGGTATTCCTTCGTTAGCGGCTCGATGTACGTGCGGTGCGCAAGTTCCGGGTCCGTCATGATCGTGGCGGGGTTGGAATTCACCAGCACGATTTCGTACCCCTCGGCCCGCAGCGCTTTGCACGCCTGCGCGCCGGAGTAGTCGAACTCACAAGCCTGCCCAATCACGATCGGCCCGGAGCCGATGATCAGAATCTTCTTGATGTCTTTGCGTTTAGGCACGGTCAATCCCAATAGCGAAAATTCTCAGCCCAACCTCGGACTTGTCATCCCAACCCCCAAATTGTCATCCCGAGCGAAGCGAGGGATCCGCTTTTCGCGGGTAGGCCGCAAACAAATCGCCCGCCAAATCTTCCCACGCAGAATTGCGCCTCTCGATCAAAGCCAACTTCTTCGCCCGATTCCAGCCCTTGATCTCCTTCTCGCGGGCGATTGCTGCTCTTACATCCTGATACGGCTCAAAGTGCACCAGCCGGTAAACGCGGTACCGGCTTGTGAAACCAGGGACCAGCCCTTCCCGATGCTGCTTCACACGTTCAAGCAAATGACCGGTGACCCCTATGTACAAAACTCGAGATCTGCTCGCGAAAATATAAACGTGGTAGAACCTCTCCATGTTCAAACCCTAAAAGCAGATCCCTCGTTCCGCTCGGTATGACAGTTTTGGGTCCGTTTTACGGTTTCTTGGCACCTCGCCAATTCCTCAACTGCGCCCACCGTTTATATGCGGTTCTCATCCCCGCGAGCTCCCCGGATGCGCAAATTCCTTCATCAAATCCGTGAACTGCGTGAACAGATAATGCGAATCGTGCGGCCCCGGCGAGGCCTCCGGGTGATACTGCACGCTAAAAAGCGGCAGGGTCTTGCTCCTCATGCCCTCATTGGTCCCGTCGTTCAAATTAACGTGGGTGATCTCGACTTCACTGGATGGCATCGATTCCGGATCCACACAAAACCCGTGATTTTGCGCAGTGATTTCCACCTGGCTCGTCAATAAATTCTTCACCGGGTGATTCGAGCCATGGTGCCCGAACTTCAGCTTGAACGTCTTCCCGCCCAGCGCCAGCCCGCACAACTGGTGCCCCAGGCAAATTCCGAAGATCGGCACGCGCCCCGCCAGCTTGCGGATGTTCTCGATGGCGTAGGTGACGGGCTCGGGATCGCCCGGCCCATTCGAGAGAAACACGCCGTCCGGGCGCATCGCCATCACATCCTCCGCGGGAGTGTTTGCGGGCACGACGCTGACTTCGCAGTGGTGATCCACCAGCAGCCGCAGAATGTTTTGCTTGATCCCGTAATCGTAAGCCACCACGCGAAACTGCCGGGCATCGGGACTCGTTCCCGCTTCGCCCATCTGCTCGGCCCACGGTGAAGTGGCCAGCTCAATCGAGCCCTGCTGCCAGTCGTAGCCTTTCGCGCAGGTCACGCGGCCTGCGAGCTCCTGCCCCGCCATCAGCGGAAGCTGCTTGGCTTCATGGATCAATTGGTCGGCAGCCGTGCCATCAGTGGCCACCATGCCGCGAAGCGCCCCGACCTTGCGGATGTGGCGCACCAGCGCGCGCGTATCAATATCCCAAATCACCGGAATCTTGTGCCGGTTCAGGTACAACTGCGCCGTTTCCGTCGACCGCCAATTCGACGATATCTGCGAAAACTCCCGCACGATCAGCGACTCGATATACGGCCGCGCAGATTCCTCGTCATCCAGATTGGCGCCCACATTGCCAATGTGCGGATACGTCAAACAAACGATCTGTCCTGCATAGCTGGGATCGGTGAAAACTTCCTGGTAACCGGTGAGACTGGTATTGAAAACGACTTCCCCGCCCCGGCGCGTGATGGCGCCGGCAGCGCGGCCGTTAAAGACGCGCCCGTCTTCCAGCGCAAGGATTGCGGGGCGATGCACTACTTCCGTCGTCAGTGTGCCCTCCGTCGAACTTCATTTGTCGTTCGCCTCAGTCGTCGACAACGAACCGAAATGATCCACGGGCCAGTAGGCAAATACGGCGCGGCCGTAAATGTACTGGCTGGCGACCGGCCCGAACACCCGCGAATCGTTCGAGCTGATGCGGTGGTCCCCCATCACGAAATAGCTGCCCTGGGGCACGCGAACAGGCCCGAAATCCGTGACATCGGCGTAACGCGGCGGCACGTAGGGCTCGGGGACTATCTGCCCATTCACATAAACCGCGCCGCGGCGAATTTCAATCGTTTCCCCCGGCAGCGCCAGCACGCGCTTGATAAAGGACTTCGAGCGATCCAGCGGGTACCAGAACACTACCACGTCCCCGCGCTCGATGGGCTCAAATCGGTAAACGAATTTGTTGATGAAGATGCGCTCCTGATCGGAGAGCAGCGGCGCCATGCTGGTGCCTTCCACCTTCACCGGTTGGTAGAGGAAGACAATGATGACCAGCGCCAGGCCGATGGCGATCAGCAGATCGCGCGTCCACACACGGATTTCGTGCCGTAACGCGTGATGCGCAGGTGCAGGAGTGGCTGCGGGAGGATTCGCGGAAGGATCGGCCGGGGACAGCAAGGAGCCAGGGGCTGAGGATTGCTCGCCCGTGGGCGCAGGGGTCTGATTTTCGTCAGCTTTCAGCATTTCGTGCTGCCTCTCATTTATAGCATGCACATCCGCATTGGGCCAATTGCCCTTTGCAATGGATGCCCCAGCCTCGCGCAGCCATCTATTTTGAAGCCTCGTCCTCGCTTCCCCGTTGCCTCCAACTAACCCCGTCACCAGGTAGTCTCTTTGACCAGTTAACCCGCCGAATTTGTCATCCCGAGCAACGCGAGGGATCTGCTTTCCCCTCCTCTGGCACACTCACTCCTGCTTGCCCTGAGCCGCGAAGGGTTTACCCGCGGCCTCGAAGCGTCCTCGCTCTCAGGTTGCGTTCTTAGGCCGCTCCCCGTAGGGGTCGAGCATGCTCGACCCCATCTCGGCAGGGCGTAAGCACTTTTGTCATCCCGACCGAAGGCCCGCGTGGTTTGCGGGCCGCAGTGGAGGGATCCATCTTCCTCGGAATCCTCTCTGCTGGACTTTTCTATCCGAATCTCCTCACTCCCAGCGCCGGAGGCGCGCCACAAGTTAGCCCAGCCCGTAAGGGCTGGGTTAAGGAGCAACCAAAATCAAGAGCGCCGTAGGCGCGACACTCTCATCCGTCCATTGCGCCAGAGAACTTTGTGGCCAAGGATCGAATCGGCCTGACCTCAGTCTTGCGAAAGCGCAAAATTCAGCGAAGCAAGCGCCGCGACGACGGCGGTCTCGGTACGGAGGATGAGCTTGCCGAGCGAAGCCTCCTGAAACTGCGCGCCGCGCCCGGCGGCAAACTCCGCGTCCGTCCACCCGCCTTCCGGCCCAATCGCCAGAACGGCGGCCCTCTGCTGCTGACCGGCGAGCACCACGCGCAAGGGCTTGGCCTCCGGCGCTTCGGAAAGAAACACGCGCAATGCTTCAGCCTTCCAGGCGAACGCAACTTCCGGTTTGGCCAGTGGCTCAAGCAGGGGCACGCTTACACGGCGCGATTGCTGCGAGGCTTCCAGAAGAATTTTCGTCCATCGTTCCGCGCGCTTGGGAGCCGCCACCAATAGCGCCTTTTCGCTGCGCGCAGCAGCGAGCGGCACAATGCGCGTCACGCCCAGTTCCGTGGCCTTTTCCAGCGCCCATTCAAAGGCATCGAATTTCACCACGGCCAGCAGCAGCGTGCTATCCAGCGACGGCTGATGCCCCGGCAGTTCTTCCACCAATGCAAATTCGACGACATCGCGGCCCACCGTTTCCACGCGGCCCAGCCACACCCGCTGGCCATCGCTAAGCTCATACACCTGCCCCGGCTGCGCACGGAGCACCCGGCCCACATGGTGCGCGGCTTCGCCTTCCATCCGCGCGCGCTGCGCCTCAAATCGTTCTACAAAGAATCGGCGTCGCATCTCGCGCCTATCTTGACACGAAACGCCAGCCCTCTGTATCCGTAATTTGCGATTGAAGTTGCCTTGGTAGTGGCCGATCTTAAGATCGCCCACTACATCCTGCAGAGAAAGACACTCTCGCGGACCTGCTTCCAGCTCAAAAGCGGCGGCAAGCCGCCGCACTCCAAAATGCCCGGCTGCATTTGCCAACTAGCGTCACCTCAAACTTGCCAACACCTCTCCCGCAACAAAATTGCCTTGAAGTGGAAGAGATAATCTACAGGCAGGGAAGCCGCTCTATCCGAAGATGTCTTTCACTTTGTTGAAGATATTGGAATCCCGCTCCGCCGGCTTGTTCTCCACCTTCATCGTGGCGTGAAGCTGCTCCATCAATTTGCGCTCCTCCCGGGTGAGCTTCGTCGGTGTCAACACGCGCACGTGAAAATACAAGTCCCCACGCCCGCCGCCGTGCGGGTCTGGTAGGCCCTTGCCTTTGAGACGGAAAACCGCGCCGCCTTGCGTGCCTTCGGGAATCTTCAGCGTCTCTTCGCCGTTCAATCCGGGAACCTGCAATTCCGTGCCCAGCGTGGCTTGCGCAATGCTCAGCGGCACCGTGCAGTACAAATCCGCGCCGCGCCGCTCGAAAAACTTGTGCTCCTTCACTTCCAGGACGACATACAGATCGCCCGCCGGACCCCCGTTCGGCCCCGGCTCGCCTTCCCCCTGCACGCGCAGCCGCGTACCCGTATCCACGCCGGGAGGAATGCGCAATTCAATCGTGCGCTCGCGCTCGATGCGTCCCTGCCCGCGGCAATCGGCGCAGCGTTCCTTCACGATTTGCCCGGCGCCCTGACAGGCGGGGCAAGTGCGGTTTACCGTGAAAAATCCCTGCTGGTAGACCAATTGGCCGCGCCCGCCGCAAGCCTGGCAACTCACCACGCCAGTGCCCTTCTTCGCGCCGGTGCCGTTGCACGCTTCGCAATACTCCATCCGCGGCACGCGAATCTTCGTGCTCACGCCCATGGCCGCTTCATCGAAGCTCAGCGTCATGTCATACCGCAAGTCAGAGCCACGCTTTGCGCGGCTGCGTCCGCCGCGCCGCCCACCGGCCGCGCCGAAAAGGTCCTCGAAGCCGAAAATGTCGCCGAAAATGTCGTGGAAGTCCTGGAAGATCGTACCGTTGAAGTCGGGCTGCGCCCCGGCGCCCGCCAAACCAGTGTGGCCGTACGTGTCGTAAATCTGCCGCTTCTGGGCGTCGCTCAGGATGCTGTAGGCCTCCGTGCTTTCCCGGAAGCGCAATTCGGCATCTTCCTTGTGCTCCGGGTTGCGATCGGGGTGCCACTTCAGCGCCGCTTTACGGTAAGCCGACTTGATCTCCTCGATCGAAGCCGCCTTGGCGACGCCCAAAATCTCGTAATAGTCTCGTTGCTGTCCGCGACTCATGCTCTTCCCCTGAGTATCCTTCCTAAGCTAAAAGTGTACGGCGTTCAGATATCAGATATCAGCGATCAGGAATCCTTGCCCTCAATCAGTACTCTGCCCGCTCGATCGGCCGGAAGGGAGTCACTCCACCGATCCCTTAACGTCAAACTGCGGAGGTCTTACTGATCACTGATTACTGATAACTGCCTTCAATTCACTTCCCCCTTCGATGCGCCGCCCGGATGAACCGCTACGCGCACCAGCGCCGGCCGCAGCACCCGGCCATGGAATTCGTAACCCGGCTGAAACACCGCCAGGATCGTGCCGTCGGGATGCTCGGTGGTCTCAATACGGTCCATCGCCTGGTGCAGGTGCGGGTCAAACGTCTTGCCCAACGGGTCAATCCGATGCGCCCCCAGCTTGGCCACATTGTCCAGCAGTTGCTTGAAGATCAGTTCAAAGCCCTTGCGATAGTTTTCGTACTCCGCTTCGCGATGCGCCGCCAACGCGTTCTCGAAACTATCCAGCACCGGAATTAATCCTTCGATCACGCGCGCCGTGGCCCGCCGCCCGTCTTCGCTGCGTTCCCGCTCAATCCGCTTGCGGTAATTGTCGAAGTCCGCCTGTCGCCGCAGCATCGTCTGCCGCAAATCTTCCAGGTCCGTGGCCAGTTTCTTCACGTCCGCTTCCTCGCGCGCGGCATCGTCCACCACGGCTTTGTCTTCCGCGGGTTGGCCCACGTCCTCGCTATCGGACACGTTCAGCTTGCTTTCTCGGTCTTTCATACCTCATCCCTCAATACAGTTTGCTATTCGATCTTGCTCAAGGCTTCGCTGAAAAGCTGCGCCACGTAGGCCACCGCGGTCATGGCGCGCTCGTAGTGCATGCGCGTCGGCCCCAGCACGCCCAGTGAGCCTTGCGCCCGGTCGCTGTGCGAATAGGGCGCGCTGATGAGCGCGATATTCTCTCCCGCAGGAGAAATTTCCTTCACGCCGATTTGCACGAACACCGGCTCCGGCGCCTCAATGCACGCGTTCAATAGCGCCACCAACCGGTGCTTCTCCTCAATCGCCTCCAGCAATTCCCGCAGTTGCGCCTGGTCCGGGAATCCCGGCGAGCCCACGATTTGCGCCGTGCCTTCCACGTGTACCTGCTGTTCCGTGCTTTCCCCGAGAATACCCGGATCGCACAGCGTCAACGCGCTGCGCACAATGCCTTCGTACTTCTCCCGCTCGTTCGCCAGCTTCAGCAGCAAGTCTCCGCGAATCGCTTCCAGCGTCCATCCGGAATAATGGCGGTTCAGAAAATCGGCGGTGGCGTCAAGCTCCTCCTGTGTAAACGGCCGCGCGGGCCGCAGCACTTTATCCCGCGTGTTGCCCCCCGGCGAAATCAGCACCACCACCACGCGCCCGTCCGGCAGCAGCCACATCCGCGCATGCTCCAAAACCGTTTTGCGCAGCGGCGGCGATACGATGATGCCCACGCCCTTGGACACTTCCGCCAGCACGTGCCCCGCGCGCTCGGTTATCTCTCCCGCGGAAACTCCCGCAGCCATCTCCCGGTTGATCCAATCGCGGTCCTCGACGCTCAGCGTCGCCTGCGAGGCAATCTCCTGCGCGAAGAACCGGTACGCCTCGGCAGTCGGCACACGCCCCGCGGAAGTGTGCGGCTGGTATAGGTACCCGCCATCTTCCAGGTCCGCCATGACGTTGCGAATCGTCGCCGTGCTCAGCGCTTCCTCGAAGCGCTTGGAGATGGCGCGCGAGGACACCGGCTCGCCCGTCTCGATGTACGTGCGAACAAGGTCGGCCAGAATCTGCCGGTTACGCCGTTCCTGTAGTGCGAGGTTCCTCATAGCAGCACTCGCCACGCGGTGCTACTTACTATTCTAGGAAGCCTGTCAAGTTCCGTCAAAGACTCGCGGCCCTCAGTTTCTAACCAACCAGGCGCTCTATTCCCAGCTCTCGCGTTCCTTCTTGAGATAATCCGCCGGGTACAGCCCCTTGCCCATCCCTTTAATTGCACCCGCGAAGGACTTGGGCTTCTTGAGTACGATCATGCTGTCGTCCAACACCACCACGAGCAGTTTGTCGCCAGCTTTGAGGCCAAGGGCCCGGCGCATGTCACGAGGTATCGTGATCTGGTATTTGAAGAAAGAGTAGCTTCCGCCATTCTTTACATCTAGGACAAAGTAAAGCGCCAGGTCAAGCGCCCATCGGTACAGCTCTTCAGCCTTGCATCCCAAGTTGCCCAACTCCGGGCAAGCTGGTAGTGTTTCGTTTCAATCAATTCTCGTGAGCGCATCCCGCCTCACCAAGCTCGGATTCTTTCACTTCATGCAATTTCAATGAGTTGTCATCCCGACCGAAGCGGCCCGATTTTTCTTCCGCGCCGTTTTCTGGCGCGTCGGGCCGCGTAGCGCGATTTGTGCGCCCCGCGCGCTTCGCCGGGGCGGAGGGATCTGCTTTTCTGCATTCCAGTTCGGACGCCAACCCCAATCAGCCCATCTGATCGGTAATCTTCAAATCTCTCGTGAGATATCGGCGCTAGCCCTCAGGATTGCGCCGATGACTTCTTCCGACATGCAGACTTCCCGCCGCCGCCAAAAATCATGCACGCGCCCAGCACAAATCCAAAGTTGTACCAGCCGCCGTTGTTATGCACTTCGTAGAAGTGCACCTTGTCCGAAAACAGCGAAATGATGAAAGTCACAGGGCAGATGAAGCCGTGCCACAGGCCAAGCCAGAACCCGGCAATACTTCCACCGGCCCCGGCGCTGTGCGCCAGCACATTCGGACCTGCCGCGCAACCCACCAAGAACAAAGCGGCCACAAATAGCAGGCCCAGCAAAAACGCCCTCTGAAATCACATCTCTTTTCTCCTGTTCCCTATTCCAACGGCGCTCACCCGGAATCCTACATGGTAGATACGTAGGCATGGCCAGAAAAGTCTCAAATGGCCTCTTCGCGCGCCCTCCCGCATCATTTGGAGGGTAGGTCTGGTTTGCGTTGGGCGAAGTGGAAATCGTGACTTACCATTAGGAGGGCAATATGGCGAAGAAACTGAAGCCGGTGCATCCCGGGGAGATTCTCCGCGAGGAGTTCATGGCGCCTCTCGGGCTGAGCATGAACAGGATGGCGCTGGACCTGCGTGTCCCCGTGACGCGGATCGCGGACATCGTTGCCGAGCGCCGCGGCATCACCGCCGACACGGCCCTGCGTTTCGCGCGCTACTTCAAGAACAGCCCCGCCTTTTGGATGAACCTGCAAACACGCTACGAACTGGAAGTTGCCGAGGATGAAATCGCCGCCAAGGTAGCGCGCGACGTGCAACCGTTGGAATCCGCGTCCACGCGCTGACTGGCCCGCCTTGCTTCCGCCTCTCTCAGCATTGTCATCCCGACCGAAGCGGCCCGACTTTTTCTTCCGCGCCGCAGTTCGGCGCGTCGGGCCGCGGAGTGGAGGGATCTGCTTTTCTCGAACGGCCAATCTCGGAATTCAGGCAGAGAATCCAGCGTCGGGCGCCCGCCGGTCCTGCGCTATTCCGGCTGGTTTTCGTTCTTGATTTCATCCCGCTGCGCGCTCCGCGAAAGCAGGCGGTTGGCCGCGGCATTGGGCGGAGGCGTGGGTGTTGCCACTCCGGCCGTCTCCGAGCCCAGCCCCAACTTCTCCAGCGTCAACGCATCCAGTTTGCCCGTGGGGCTCAGACCATGCGCCGACTGGTATTTCCTCAAAGCGCCGGCAGTGGAATCGTCCCACTTCCCGGTGGGCACGCCGTCGTACGAGTTACTCTTCGCCAGCGCGGCCTGAATCTCGCCAATGCGATCGGGCGCCGGCGCAGCCTGCCCCTTCACGCGGCTCGACCTTTTCCTGGATGAACTTCTTCCGGATCTGCTGGATTTTCTGACAGTAGTTCCTGATCGTTTGGAATGGGACGAGGCCGCGCTGCTCGTAGCGCTGTTGTGACTCATGTTCGACGCAGTATTCTGTGCGGCAACTGCGGGCAGAGTCCCACTGCCCGCAGCCATAGCCGCAAGAATCCATGCTGTGAGTGTTTGCCTGCAGAGCCAGGTGCGCATGTCTGGGTATATGCGTTCTCGGTCGTCGTTTACTTGCCGTCCGCCGGCACTACACCCGGCAGAAACACCGTCACCGTCCGGTCGTTGTAGCTGTGGCGGCGCACTTTGAACACCACGTTATCGCCGGCTTTCAGCTTCCCGATAGCCTGGCGGTAGTCGTCCAAGGAATTAACCGCCTGGCCGTTCACCTCGGCGATGACGTCGCCGGGGCTGAAACCCAGGTCGTCGGCGAAGCTGGCGGGCTCAACCTCACTCACCACCACGCCCTTCTGCCCTTCCATACCCACGCGCTGCGCGCGCTCGGGCGTAAGCGATTCGACGTGCAAGCCGAATTCCGCCGGGGCCGGCTCATCGGGTGTGCCATTAATGCGGTTGGCCGCATTCGGGAAAACGCGCGTGCGATCCTCGACCGTCGCCGAAGTCTCGCGCTGCTGCTTGTCGCGGTAATAGGTGATCTTGACCCTGCTGCCGATCGGCGCTCCCGCAATCGGGTTCACCAGGTCGTTGCCGGTTTTCACCGCCGTGCCGTTGATGGCCGTAATCACGTCGCCATCCTTCAACCCCGCCTTTTCCGCCGGGCTGCCGGGCTCAATGCCCTGGATGACCACGCCGTACGGCGCGCCCAGATACTTGAGGGTCATCTGGTTGGTTCCCTGCTCTTCCTGGAAACTCACACCAATCGAGCCGCGCGTCACCCGCCCGTTCTTCACAATCTGGTCATACACGCTCAGCGCTGTTGTGGACGGCATGGCAAAACCCACGCCCTCGTACCCGCGCCCGCCGGTAATGATCGCGGTGTTGATGCCGATCACTTGTCCGGCCATGTCCACCAGCGGCCCGCCCGAATTGCCCGGGTTGATGGCCGCATCCGTTTGCAGGAAGCGCTGAAACTGCCGGCCGATGCCGCCACGGTCCTTGGCGCTGATAATTCCCGCCGTTACCGTCGCGTTCAAGCCAAACGGGCTGCCAATCGCCAGCACCCAATCGCCCACCTGCACGCCGTCGGAGTTGCCCAGCTTGGCAAAAGGCAGGTCCTTCTGCGTGTCAATCTTGATTACCGCCAGGTCGGTATCCTCGTCCACACCCACCACCTTCGCCGTGTACTTGGTGGAATCGCCGTTCAATTGCACCTGGATCTTGGTGGCCTGCTCAACTACGTGGTTGTTCGTCAGGATGTACCCGCGCCTGTCCACGATCACACCGGAGCCGAGACTGCGTTCCGCCTGGGGCTGCGCATCGGGCCGCCCGTCGAAAAAGTGGAAGAAAAAGTCTTCACTGGGATCGTCCGGGTCCAGGGGGGAGGACCGGTGCTTCTTTGACTTGCGGTCAATCACCTGCGTCGTGGCGATATTCACCACCGCAGGCTCTACCCGCGTGACAATCGCGTTAAACGAACTGGACGACGGAATGGGATCCGGCAGCGCCAGCGGCGTCGCATTCGTTCCCGCGAACGACAACGCCTTCATCGCGGACACCCTACCCGATATCACCGTCCCGATCAGGATGCCGACAATCAGCGTTGCCGCCACCAGTCCTGCCACCACAATCTTTCTACGTCGCGTCCAGTCCACCATTTCTCTTACGTGATCCATCTTGCTTGCTCCTCTTTCGACCGCTACCCAGTGCGCCTTTCGGAAGTATAACATCCCACCTTGCGTGGGGTTTCCCTTCCCCTAAGATGCGCCATTTGGATAACTGGCCTCATGGCCGGGTCGTCTCTGAAACATTTTTACCCACGTCTATATTGGACGCATGTCAGCCCCACTTTGTCTATAAGTTCGCCGCGCCGCCAGATGCGCGTAAATTCTCGACTCGCGGGGACTTGGGGGGAGATCCATGCTTGTCGCTTCTCTTGCGGCCAGTAGCACGAAAACACTAGAAACCTCACGTTTTCTCGGACTTCAACGCGCTCCCATTCTACGCGCCACATTCTTTTTCATTTTGCCCTTGACATCCGCGCCGAATTCCCGCCTAATCGTCGGAAGCCGCTTCGGCGGCGTCACGTGGCGATTTAGGGCGACTTGCTCCACGTAAAAAACTGCTAAAGAGCTGGTGAAGTCACAGAGTTTCTGAGACCCTCCAAGCGCTTTGGCACGGAGGGTTTTTCATTTTCCCCCTCCGCGCTGCCCGACATCAATCTCCACGTCATTTCACACGGGGGCACCCGGCCCGGCGTGTTATTCGGTCCGAGGAGTCCACGGCGAGGTGACTTATGAAGGAACTCTATTTCTTACGATGCAGGGAATGCGGCAAGAAATTTGCCAACGCTCCCCAGTCTTATTGCGAAGAGTGCTTCTCTCCGCTCGAAGTGAGCTACGACTACGAAGCGCTCGCCCACGTGGCGCACCGCGGAGCCCTCGCGCACCGCGCCTTCAATATGTGGCGCTACGCGGAACTCCTGCCGCTGCCGGAGGGTTTCACTCCTACCGTAGCCATCGGGGGCACGCCGCTGGTCAAGTCCCGTAAGCTGGGGGCACGCTGGGGCGTACAGAACGTCTACTTCAAGAATGACGCGGTCTGTTTCCCCACGCTCTCCTTCAAGGACCGCGTTGTGGGAACCGCTCTCGCCGCAGCGCGCCGCTTCGGCTTCACGAAGATCGGTTGTTCTTCAACCGGCAATCTCGCCAACGCCGTCGCCGCGCAAGGCGCACAACTCGGATTCGATACCTGCGTCTTCGTTCCCGCCGATCTCGAGCCCGCGAAAATCCTGAACACCGCGGTCTATGGCGCGCGCATCATCCGCATCAACGGCAATTATGACCACGTCAACCGCTTGTGTACGCAGATCGCCGACCGCTTCAAGTGGGGTCTGGTCAACGTCAACCTCCGCCCGTATTACGCGGAAGGCTCCAAAACTCATGGCTACGAAATCGCCGAGCAGCTTGGCTGGGAACTCCCCGACAACGTGGTTGTCCCCATGGCCGGCGGCTCCTTGATCGGAAAGATTGCCAAGGCCTTTTGCGAACTCGCGCATCTCGGCTGGGTCGAACCCAAACCGGTGAAGTTCTTTGGCGCGCAGGCTACCGGCTGTTCTCCGATTTCCGACGGCGTGAAGCGCAATCTGCCGCGCTACCAGCCGCAAAAGCCCAATACCATCGCGCGCTCGCTGGCCATCGGCACCCCCGCCGACGGCCCCTTCGCCCTTCGCCTGATCCGCGAATCCGGCGGCTGGGCAGAGGACATCTCCGATCCGGAAATCATCGATTCCATCAAGCTGCTGGCGGAAACCGAAGGCATCTTTGCGGAGACCGCTGGCGGCGTCACCACCGGCGTCACCGCCAAGCTCATCGCGCAGGGCCGCATACGTCCCGACGAGACCACCGTCGTCTGCATCACCGGAAACGGCCTGAAGACCACCGACGCCATCGCCGCGGACTTCCCGCTCACCGAAGCCATCGAGCCGCGCCTCGAAGCCTTTGAAGCGCTCCTCGGTCAGAGCCTCGACAGCGAGGTTGCCGCCTGAGGCGCGTGTTTATGCGAATTTCCGCCCAAGCCACCTGTAAGCCCAGCCCGTTAGCGCCAGGTTCCCACTCGCCCCGCAGACAACTTGGCACCGGTGGCCCCACTCTTGCACCCCGCATCGCTCACTCCCCTCACGGCCCGTCATTCCGAGCGAAGTCCGCGCAGCGCGTCTTTTGCGCCCCGTGCGCTTCGCCGGGGCGAGGAATCCCTCTTGCCTCTTGCGCCGCTTCAAGACTCTGGTCGCATGGTGGGTTTGCAGCTTCACCCGCGTCACGTCGCTCCAGCGCCAGCGGCGCGCCACAAGTTAGCCCAGCCCGTGAGGGCTGGGAAACTTCGCGCCAAAATCGAGAGCGCCGTAGGTGCGGCACACCTTTTACGCAAATGCTCTCACTTCCGCTTGCGCCCCGTGCGTTTCGCCGGAGTGGAGGGATCTGCTTTTCTCTTCTCTCTGCCCGCCGCCTGCCCCGACCGGCAAATTCTCAATTTCTCGTTGTACACTAATGATAGGAGTCTCTAACCATGGCCATCACCATCGAAATCCCCACCGCATTCCGTCGCTTCACGGACGGCATCCCCAAGCTCGATTCCGCCGCCTCCACCGTCGCCGAAGCCCTCAACGACCTGACCGCGCGCTATCCCGCGCTCTCGCGTCACGTCCGCGATGAACAGGGACAAGTCCGCCAGTTCCTCAACGTCTACCTCAACGAAGAAGACATTCGCTTCCTCGGCGGCGAATCCTGCTCGCTGAAGGACGGCGACTGCGTCCTTCTCGTCCCCTCCATCGCCGGCGGATGAGGCGTTCGTGCTCGTGTAGGGACCGCCTTCCGAGGCGATCCGCTATTCTCCCTCCGTCATTCCGAGCGGAGCGACCCGATTTTCTCTTCCGCGCCGCAGTTTGGCGCGTCGGGTCGCGTAGTCGAGGAATCCCTCCGCCCTCTTCGACACGTAGGCAACCTGCCCCCCGTGAGTCAGTCCTCCCCGCTAATTTCCTAAAGTGATATCCTGCCCCCTTGAGAGGATCCCATGGGCCTAGATGCTGTCGTCTACACGAATAGAAAGCACCTCAACCTCGGCCAGGACGAACAATTCGCTCAGTGTGACCCGGAGAGGGGAGAAGTCTATTTTGAAAACGATGAGCCGTCTCGAAAACACCGGGTTGAGCTGACGGCAGCGGAATACCGTCTTGGCAACATCGCCGCAATTAGCGCCTTGCGAGAGGAAGCAATTCGGTTGATCGGCTCAGACAGCGTTATTGTTCAGAAGGTGCTTTACTCAGGAACTCATAGCGGAGACGCAATTCCATTGGAATCTCTCCCGGCACTGTCAGCCGAGCTCGACTCAATCATCAAGGCTGGGAAGCATTCACCGGAGTTCGCGCGGCTTATTAATTGCTTGCAAAACCTGATACATGCCGCCAATGCCGAGGGCAATCCGATCGTTTTCGTGTGAAGCGCACGCGACAACCCGCTGCGCCCCTCCCCCAAGATTCCCTTGGACTTCCCCCAAATCCGTGGTACTCTAAATCTGCGTTTGTTGCTCTTGTTTCGCCTTTTGTTTTTGAAGGGTCGCAGGCTACAACTTGCGGCCTTTTTTGTTTTCCGCCCGCTTCACCGCGGTGAGGAGAAACAACGGAAGACGCCCGGTATCCGCAAGGGTCCTGGAGAGAGAAGCATCAGATAGCTTATTTGAAAAGAGAAACTGCATTGAGTAAGGAACAAGGAACTGTAAAGTGGTTTAACGCGAGTAAGGGCTTCGGATTCATCCAGCGCCAGACCGGAGAGGACGTTTTCGTCCATTTCTCCGCCATTCAGGCTGATGGCTACCGCTCTCTCAACGAGGGCCAGGCCGTTGAATTCGAGGTTGTTCGTGGACCCAAGGGTCTGCAAGCCTCCAACGTTCAACCCCTTTAATCTGATCACTCATCTCCAGGCGGAGCGCCCTGCGCTCCGCCCTTTTTATTTCCCTTTCCTCCTTCCGCCTCTCTTTCCTCTGCGTAGTTCTTCGCCCGCCTCTCTGTCCGCTATGCTGAGATCTCTTCTTCCCCCGTTTGCTTCTCTCCCCCTCCTCTACTACTCTTCTCTCGGAGGCACCCATGCCCAACGTCATCCGTCAGTGGAAACTCGTCGCCCGTCCCACTGGCCTGGTCGCCCCAAGCGATCTCCAACTCTCCGAATCTCCCTTCCCCACCATTCAGGACGGCCAAGCCCTCGCCCGCGTCAAATATCTCTCCATCGACCCCACCATGCGCGTCTGGATGGCCGACATACCCCAGTACATGCCGCCCGTCGCTCTCGGTGACGTCATGCGCTCCTTCGGCCTCGCCGAAATCGTCGAATCCCGCCATCCCGATTTCAAGAAGGGCGACAAGGTTTCCGGCCTGACCGGCCTTCAGGACTACGTCCTCATCGACGGCAAGGAACCCCGCTCCTTCCAAAAACTTCCTTCCATCCCCTTCCTCTCAGACACCAACTTCCTCGGTCTTCTCGGCATCAATGGCCTCACCGCCTATTTCGGCCTTCTCGAAATTGGCAAGCCGCAATCCGGCGAAACCCTTGTCATATCCGCTGCCGCTGGCGCCACCGGCAGCATTGTCGGCCAGATCGGCAAAATCCACGGCTGCCGTGTGGTTGGTATCGCCGGCAGCGACGAAAAATGCCAATGGATCAAGGACGATCTCGGTTTCGACGCCGCCATCAATTACAAACACCCCGGCTGGAAGCAGCAGCTCGTTGCCGCCACTCCCAACGGCATTGACATCGATTTTGAAAATGTCGGTGGGGAAATCATGCAAGCCGTGCTCGACCGCATGAACCTTCATGGCCGCGTCGTTCTCTGCGGCCTCATCTCCGGCTACACCAGGGAAGATCCCGCCATGGCCAGCTTCGGCCAGGTCCTCATGAAGCGCCTTCGCGTCGAAGGCTTCATCATTCTCGATTACGCTTCACGCTTCATGGACGCCGGCAAGCAACTCGGCATGTGGAAGATGATGGGCAAGCTCAAGGACCGTCAGACCATCGTCAAAGGCCTGGAAAAAGCCCCCGAAGCCATCAACATGCTCTTCGAGGGCAAAAACATCGGCAAACTCATCGTCGAACTCTAAGCACCCTGCACTATCCGAGCGCCCCTCCGTCATTCCGAACGAAGTGAGGAATCCCTCTTCTCTGCGAATTCTGTGCTCTCTGTGACCTTTGCGTAAGTCTTTTCTTTCCCCGGTTTTCTTCGCCCCTACTTCTGCTGCTGCCGCTTCCTCTCCTCATCCATCCGGCGCACATACTCTTTAAACTTCGGTTTCTGCTCATCCGTCAAAAACTCCCGCATCTGTGCCCGCGCCTTCTGCCGCACCCCATCCACGTCCGTCTCCGCCTTGTCGTGAATCGCCTTCATCTCCGCGTGCCCAGCCGCGATGACCGCATCCACTTTCTGGCTTTGCTCCGGCGTCAACCCAATCTCTTTGGTCATCTCCGCAACGCGCTGGGCCCGTCGCTCCGGCTCGCTCAATGTCTGCATGCTCGGATTGTTCGCCGCAAAGATCCGGTGCCCAAAACTATACCCAAACACTCCACCAATCGCCGCTCCCAGCACGAACAACAGCGCCAACCACTCCCACGCCTTCCGCCGCGTCTCTCCGTTCATGGACGTTCTCCCTGCCCACCCACCAGCACGTCATCATTCAGCGGCGCCGGGACCGATTCAAACACCGATTCCGCCGGACGCAGCGCGAGCTGTCGCGCCAAGTCCTCCTGCCGCACCTGATACGCCCACGTTGTTCCCACCACCAACACCACCGCGCACAGGGCCACAAGCCGCGGCGCCAGCCGCCGTACACCCAGCCACACTCCATTGCTCCGTTCTTCCAACTCGTTTCCCCTGGCTCGAATCGCCGCCATCACCCGCGCCGCGAACCACGGCCCCGCCTCCGCAACTGGTTCGCCCATTGGCAGCAGCGCCCTTCGTGTCTCCGCCAGATCTTCCACCGCTCCACTGCACTCCGCGCACACCTCGGCGTGCCCGCGCGCCTCGCTCGACATCCGCGCCAAAACCGATGGCACCGTCGCTTCCTCTGCACCGCCCGCCGACACGCCTTCCAGTTCTTCCAGGAAGCGCCGGCATTCGCTGTTCTTCATTTCCAGCTCGTTAGACATTCCGGGTCCCCTCTCTTCTGCCCACGTTCCTGTCGGCCACCGCATTCCTTATTTCCGCGGCTTCAACCGTCGCCGCACACTCTCCGCAATCCTTTGTCTCGCCCGGAACAACCTCACCTTCACGGTGTTGGCATTGAGTTCCAGGACCTCCGCGATCTCCTCCACCGAAAACCCTTGCACTTCCTTCAGCACCAGCATCGACCGGTCGCGTTCCTCCAGGCACTCCAGCAGTTGCTCCACCCGTTCCCGCGCCGCCAGCCGCTCGCTCGCGTCCGGGCGCCCGTCGGCAACCTCGTCCGCCGCCTGATACTGCCGCGCCTGCTCCTCGCTCAGGTCCACCTCCAGCACCAGCGGCCGCACTTTCCTTTTCCTAAGCAAGTCCCAACATTCGTTCACCGTGATCTTGTATAGCCAGGTGCTGAACGCGGCCCGTTGATGGAATCGTTTCAGCGAAAAGTAGGCCTTCAGGAAGACCTGCTGGGCTATGTCTTCCACGTCCTCCCGGTTCCGCAGGATGCCTCCGGCCACTGCAAACACTCTGCCTTGGTGCCGCCGCACCAGGGACTCGAACGCTTCCCTGTCCCCGTTCTTGGCTCGCCGGACGAGTTCCCGGTCCTCGCCGCTCCTGGGCGACTCCGTCACAGGCTTTCCCGTCTCCGCCAGCCCGGGGAGCGCCTTGGCCTCTGATTTTGGGACGTGTGCCATCGTTATTTGGTTACGCTATTCTTAGAAACCTGTCCAGTCCCGGCACCCTGGTTTCCACAACCCACCGATGTTTCTACTTGCTACCTCTAACTACTTGTGGAATACTTAAACCATGATTATCGGTGACCGTCTTCGCGCTCTGCGCGAGGAAAAGAAACTCTCCCAGGGTGATATCGAGAAGCGCACTGGTCTTTTGCGTTGTTACATTTCCCGCGTGGAAAATGGCCATACTGTCCCAGCCATTGAAACGCTGGAAAAACTGGCGCGCGCGCTCGAATGCCCACTTTATCAACTCTTCTACGACGGCGAAGAGCCGCCCCAGTTGCCCAATCTCCCCAAGCGCAGGTCGTCTGACGACATCGCCTGGGGCAGCGCCGGCAAAGAGGCGCGCTACCTCAACAAGCTTCGCCGCTTGCTGAGCAAGTCGGATGAGGAAGATCGCAAGTTGCTGCTGTATATGGCCCAGAAAATGGCCCATCGGTAGCACCGCAATCATTCTCGTCTCGCTTGTCCAAAACTGAACGTCGAAAAGAGCCGCTCCTACGCGCCTAGGGGCGGCTTTTCTCTGCCTGCCGGGCTAGGCCCTTCCCTGCCTTGGCCCTCCCCGCCCGGTTGGTCCTGAGAGTTCTGTCCCTCCCTCACTCCCACTCGATCGTGCTCGGCGGCTTGCTGCTTACGTCATACACAACCCGCGTCACTCCCGGCACCTCGTTCACAATCCTCGTCGATATCCGTTCCAGTACTTCTCCCGGCAACCTCACCCAGTCCGCCGTCATCGCGTCATCGGACTGCACCACCCGCACCGCCACCGTCAGCCCGTACGTCCGCCCATCCCCCATCACCCCCACGCTCCGCACCGGCAATAACACCGCAAACGCCTGCCACACCTTCTCATACAGCCCCGCCCGGCGGATCTCCTCGGTCACAATCGCGTCCGACTCCCGCAGCTTCACCAAGCTTTCAGTGGTTATTTCTCCCAGTAGCCGCACTGCCAATCCCGGCCCCGGAAACGGATGCTTCACCAATATCTCTTGCGGTAAGCCTAAGTCTTTTCCAATCCTCCGCACCTCGTCCTTAAACAGGTCTCGCAGCGGTTCCACCAGCGCAAAAGGCATCTTTTCCGGCAATCCCCCCACGTTGTGGTGCGACTTGATCGTTGCCGAAGGACCCTTAACGGATACCGACTCAATCACATCCGGATACAATGTCCCTTGCACCAGGAACTTGATCTCCCCGCGCGCCTCGCCCTTCTGCAGCTTCTCCGCCTCTTCCGCAAACGCCGCAATGAACTCCCGCCCGATGATCTTTCGCTTTTGCTCCGGGTCCGCCACTCCCTTCAGCTTCGTCAGGAAGCGCTCCGAAGCATCCACCCCGATCACGCGCAGCCCCAGCCGCTCCCGGTACATCTCCAGCGTGTGCTCAAATTCGTTCTTCCGCAGCAGTCCCGTATTCACGAAGATGTTCGTCAGCCGGTCGCCCATCGCCCGGTGTACCAGCACCGCCGCAACCGTTGAATCCACTCCGCCGCTCAACCCGCAGATTGCGCGGTGCGCTCCCACCTTCTGCCGGATCGCCTCCACCGACTCCTCAATGAACGCGGCCCCGCTCCACTTCGGCTCGGCCTTGCACACCTTGAACAGGAAATTCCGCAGGATCTCCGTGCCCCGCTCCGTGTGGTTCACTTCCGGGTGGAACTGCACCGCGTAAATCTTCCGCTTCGGGTCTTCCACTGCCGCGAACGCATTAGCTGTCTTTCCCGTCAAATGAAAACCCGGCGGCAATGCCAGCACGTTATCCCCGTGGCTATTCCAGATCTTCATCGACCGCGGAAAATTCGCCAGTATGTCGCTCTCCGCCTCCTCCACGTCCAGCCGCGCCGGTCCATACTCCCGCCGCTCCGCCGGCTCCACTTTTCCGCCCAGGTTCTTCGCGATCCACTGCATCCCGTAACAGATCCCCAGCACTGGGATCCCCATCGTCAGCACCGCCGCATCGCATTTCGGCGCGTCCTTGTCGTACACCGAACTCGGCCCGCCCGACAAAATAATCCCCGCCGGTTCCAGCTTGCGGATCTCCTCCAGCGCCGTCGTGCAGGGCAATATCGCGCTGAACACCTGCTGCTCGCGCACCCGCCGCGCAATCAATTGGGTGTACTGCCCCCCAAAATCCAGCACCACAATCCCACCCTGCTCCGTCTTCAACGTCGCCATCTGTGTGGCTGATTTCATCTCTGCCGCACCTTCCATCCCCTTCACCTCATTTCATTCCCCGCCCGCGTTTTCGGGTGCCCCATCCTTCGCGCTCTTTGCGAAGGGTGGGTCTTGGGTTTTCTTCTCTTCTTTTTTCCTCTGCGAACCTCAGCGTTCTCTGCGCCGGCGTTTACCCCGACCCGGTCGAGGCGTTACCCTTTCTTTTCTCTTCGCTTCCTGATCGCTGATAACCCTCAACCCACCACAATATTGAGCAACTTATCCTGCACAAAAATCACCTTCAAAATCCTCTTCCCCGCCAGGTGTGCCGCCACTCCCGGCTCCGCTTGCGCCAATTTCAGCACGTCTTCCTGCGCTGTTCCAACCGCCACTTTCACCTTCCCCCGCACCCGGCCATTCACCTGCACTACGATCTCCACCTCTTCATCCTTCGCCAGTTCCGCATTAAACGCTGGCCACCCCACGCTCCACAATCCCCCCGCGTGTCCCAGCATCTCCCACAACTCTTCCGCCAGGTGCGGCGTCATCGGCGCCAGCATCAACGTCACCAACTCCAGCACTTCCTTCCGCACCTCCGGCCGCAGATTCTCTTTTAACGGCTCCGCCGCGTAAATCGCGTTCGTCAACTCCATAATCTGCGCGATCGCCGAATTGAAGTGCCACCGCGTCTCAAAATCCTGTGTTACCCGCCGCACCGTCTGGTGCGCCTTCCGAAGCAATCCCTTCTCCCTTTCCGTAAGCGCCTCTTGTGGCACAGTCACTCTTGACTGTGCTCTTGGGTTTTCCCCTGAGGGTGCCCCACCCTTGGTATCTAAGGGTGGGTTTTGGGTTTTCTTCTCTTCTCTTCCACTAGCCACTAGCCACTCGCCACTCGCCACTTCACTCTCATGCTTCTCCACCAACCGGTACACCCGATTCAAAAATCGCCACGCCCCCTCGATACTCTCCTCGCTCCACTCCAAATCCTTCTCCGGCGGCGCCGCAAACAACGTGTACAGCCTCCCCGTATCCGCCCCAAACTTCTCCGCCATATCAATCGCGCCCACCACGTTTCCCTTCGACTTGGACATGGCCTCTCCGCCTTTCAGCACCATGCCCTGCGTGAACAGCCGCGCCGCCGGTTCGTCATGCGTAATCAATCCCAAATCGCGCATCACCTTGCACCAGAACCGCGAGTACAGCAGGTGCAAAATCGCGTGCGTGATCCCGCCGATGTACTGGTCAATCGGGAACCAGTAGCCCACCTTCGCCGAATCGTACGGCGCCCGGTCATTCCTCGGATCGCAATACCGGTAGAAGTACCACGACGAATCCACGAACGTGTCCATCGTGTCCGTCTCTCGCCGAGCCGCCCCGCCGCATTTCGGGCACTTGGTATTCAGAAATTCCGGATCGGTTGCCAGCGGCGATTGCCCTTCTCCTGTCAGCTTCGGATTCGCCGGCAGCAACACCGGCAAATCCTTGTCCGGCACCGGCACCATCCCATCTTTTTCGCAATACACCACCGGGATCGGCGTACCCCAATACCTCTGCCGCGAAATCCCCCAATCCCTCAGCCGGTAAATCGTCTCCTTCTTCCCAAATCCGCCCGCCTCCGCATCCGCCGCCATCTTCTCAATTGCCGCCGCCGTCTCCAGCCCCGAGTACGCCCCCGAATTCACGCTAACCCCATACTCCGTGTACGCTTCGTGTGGCACAGTCACTCCTGACTGTGCTCCCGGGTTTCCCGCCTCTTGCTTTCTCTTCTCTTCCTCTGCAATCCTCTGCGTTCTCTGCGCCTCTGCGTTACCTTTACTCTTCTCTTCGCCTTTACCTTCAACTTTCAACTTTGAACTTTCAACTGCCTTACTCACCACCACCGGTATCGGCAACCCAAACTTCCTCGCAAACTCAAAATCCCTCTCGTCATGCGCCGGCACCGCCATGATCGCGCCCGTTCCATATTCCAGTAGCACGAAGTTCCCCACCCAGATCGGAATCTTCTCCCCATTGAACGGATTCACCACATAACGCCCGGTAAAAAATCCGTCCTTCTCCGCCGTCGCGATATCCTCCATCTTCACCGACGACTGCTTCATCTCCGCCAGTTTCGCTTCCAACCCCGGCTGATTCCCCGCCCCCGCAATCAATTTCCCCACCAGCGGGTGCGTCGGCGCCAAAATAATCGCCGAGGCCCCATAAATCGTGTCAATCCGCGTAGTAAATATCTCAATCTTTCCGGCGCCCGTCACATCCGCCACATCAAACCAGACCTTCGCTCCAACCGACTTCCCGATCCAATTCCTCTGCATGGTGATGACGCGTTCCGGCCATCCACCCTCCAGCTCTTTCAAGTCCTCCAGCAACTGTTCCGCGTACGCCGTCGTCCTCAGAAACCACTGCTCGATGTCCCGCGCCTCGACGCGCGCATCCTCGTGCCGCCAGCAGAACCCGCCATTCACCACCTGCTCGTTCGCCAGCACCGTGCAACATTTCGGGCACCAGTTCACGCGGCTCTTTTTCTTGTACGCAATTCCCCGCTCCAGCATGCGCAGGAAAAACCACTGGTTCCACCGGTAATACTCCGGCTCGCACGTGGAAATCTCCCGCCGCCAGTCGTAGCTGAATCCAAACCGCCGCAGCACTCTCTGAAATTCCGCAATGTTGCTGTTGGTCCACGCCTGCGGGTGGGTATGGTTCTTGATCGCGGCGTTCTCCGCGGGCAAGCCAAACGCGTCCCATCCCATCGGATGGAGCACGTTGAACCCGCGCATCCTCTTCACACGCGCCACCACATCCCCAATCGTGTAGTTGCGCATGTGTCCCATGTGCAGCGTCCCGCTAGGGTACGGCAGCATCTCCAGCACGTAGTATTTCGGTTTTGGGGGATCTACTTCGGATTCAAAGACGCGATTCTCTTCCCAACGTTTCTGCCACTTCTTCTCAATCGCCTGCGGGTTATAGTCCGCCACGGGTCCTTTTTCCCTCCGCGGGTGCCCCACCCTTGCTTTCTAAGGGTGGGTCTTGGGTTCTCTTCTCTTCAACCTTTAACTTTCAACTTTAAACTTTCAACCTCTGCTCTTCTCTGCGACCTCTGTGTCCGGCGCTTACCCCGACCTGGTCGGGGCGACCTCTGCGTTAATTCTTCGCCTTTTTCTTCGCCTTCTTATTCTTCGCCGTACTCTTCTTTCCCTTCTTCTCCATCTCTTTCCGAATCTTCCTCATCGCCGGAGTCAGCATGCTAAACCCCTTCTCCGCCGCCGGGCCCTGCAACCCCGCCAACTCCCAAATCTTCGCCACATTCCGGCGATCATCTCCCGGATCATCGATCGGCGTCTCCAGCAAAAACGCCCGCCCCGCCAAACCCTCCGGCTCCGCCGCCCCAAATCGCGGGTGCCGCAAAATCCTCGCAAACGCCGCCTCGCCAATCTTTCCTTTGCCGATATGCTCGTGCCGGTCCACGCGCCCGCCCAACGGTATCTTCGAATCGTTCACATGGAACACCGGCACATTCTCCAGCCCGATCGTACGGTCAATCTGCCCTATGGTGTTCGCCAATCCTTCTTCGCTGCGAATGTCGTACCCCGCCGCGAACAGGTGCGCCGTATCCAGGCACGCCCCGGCATCCAAATCGCGCAGCCCGCGCACCATCTGCGCCACTTCTTCCAGCCGCGACCCCACCGCCGTGCCCATGCCTGCCGTGTTCTCGATCAATATCCGCAAATACCGCAGCGGCACCTGCCGCGCCGCCTGTTTCACACTCTCCACGATCGTCGCAATCGCCTGCTCCATCGACGATTCCCCGCGCGCCCCCGGATGCACCACCAGGAAATCCGCCCCCAGCGCCACCCCGCGCACCAACTCCTCATGAAACGCCTGAATGGACCGTGTCCGCAGCATCGGCTGCGTCGCCGCCAGGTTCACCAGGTAATTCGCATGAATCACCAGCGGCCCCAGTCCTAGCTCTTCCCGCCGCACTCGAAACGCTTTCGCGTCCGTCGCCGGAATGCGCGCCACCGCCCCCTGCCACATCCGCGGGCTCGCCGAAAAAATCTGTAGCGCGTTACACCCCAGTTTCCTGGCCGATTCCAGCGCGTTCAGGTAGCTTCCCGCAATGGACGTGTGGATCCCTATCCGCAGGCTCCCATCCGTCCACGCCGGTGGCTGCGGCTCGGGTTCCGGTTCCGGGCGATACTCGTCTTCCGGCTCAAATTGTGTGTTTTCGATGAGTGGAAATTCCGCCATGCCGCTACTTTCCAACTAAATTAATCCTTCATTCTACCACACCGCCCCACGCGCCCCTGTGGGTCGCCCATTTTGGAGTGCGGCGGCTCGCCGCCGCTTTTGCGCCTGAATGCGCGCCGACAAACTGTAATTCATCTCCCACCCACCGTTCCCTCCTCATGTCGCGCAGGGCGAGCCCGCGCTCTTTTCAGCCCCCGCCTTCTGGCGGGAGCCCTGCGGCCTTTCTCTTGTGTCCGCCTTTGTAGCTCAGGCCTTCAGGCCTGAGGCTCTTTCTTGGGTTGTCTAGCTCTTGTAGGACCTGCCCGCCGCCCACCCCGTCCCGGTGTCGGGTTATTCTCCGCGTTAAAGCCCTTATCTTCGCCTTTTCCGAAACTTAAGACTGATAACGGAAAACTTATACCTCTCCTTCCCCCCATTGCTACTTCGCCACAAGGTACCTTCGTACAGTAGTAGGGGACTCCCTCCACATGCTAGAAAGGTGAAAAGGAATAAAAAGGGGCATCTCGATGAAGAGACTACTTCTACTTCTAACCTGCGCCATCGTTCTGAGCACTACGGCGCCTCTCGCCGCCTTCCCCGCGCAAAAGCCGCAGGGCGCTGGCTCCGACCGTAAATACAAGAAGGTCAAGGTCCACAAAGAAAAGCATCACCGCGAAAAGGGCGCCCCGCTCCATGCCTTTCCCAAGTCCGTGGGCTGGTGGCATCACGGTCCCGGCCCAGCAGGCGCCGGCGCAAAGTAACTCCGCCTCCATCGATCTTCATCCTGCATCCACCAGCGTCCCCGCCTCACGAGCAGGCTCTGCGCGTAGCTCTTGCGTTTCCCCTCCTGTGCCTCTTTGGTCTTTCTTTTAACGCCACCTAACCCAAGTACTTGAGGGTGCCCCATCCTTCGCGTTTTGTGCGAAGGGTGGGCTCTTACGATCGAACTCCTCGCTCCCTCTTCTCTTGCTCTTCTCTCTGTGCTCTAGGGTTTCTCCCCTCCGCTTGTCTCTGCGAACTCTGTGTCCTCTGTGATCTCTGCGTTAAAGCCTTTCTCTTCGCCCTTCCTTTCAACTTTAAACTCTCAACCTCACACACCACTCCCCCAAAAAAGTGCCGCCTCTCGAATTTCATGGGATTCCCTTAAACCGACGCCTTGCTCTTCCCGCTCTCCCCTGCCAGGCATTCATTGCAAATGCCCCCAACCTCCGTCCGCGACACGGTCACCTGCATCTGAAAATCCCGCGCAATCTGTTCCTTCAACTGCTCATACAACCGGCTCTCGAATTCCCGCACCTTCCCGCACCGCAGGCACGCTACATGGATATGGTCCCGTGGCCCATGCGTTTCGTAATAGTGCCGGTCTCCCCGCAAATGCAGCAAATCCAGCTCATCAATCAGCCCGTGTTTCTTCAGCAAATCAATCGTGCGGTACACCGTCACCAGGTGCACTGCCGCATTGATCTTTTGCGCCCGCTCCAAAATCTGATCCACGTCCAGGTGCTGCTCGGCATTGTCCATCACCTGCAGGATCACCCGCCTCTGCCGCGTCAGCCGCAGCCCCTTTTTCCGCAGCGATTGCTGCAGCGGTCCCGTCGTCGCGGCGGTATTCAGCCGTTCCCCGGACGACACGCGATGGCTTGGGGCAACCGCCATGGAATGAACCTCAAAAGCCAGAAACGTCGGACCTTGTATCGGCCGTCTGGCGCTCACCACGACCAGGCCGGAGGGGGCGATCACCTTGCGCAATCAATCCACGCTATGAATGGCTGGGCAACAGCCGAACCACGTCATTGTACATAACATAGGCAAACAGCACCAAAAGAAAGACCAGGCCCACCTGGATAAACCGCTCTTTGAACCTCAGGCTGAAGTCCCGCCGCCGTAGCCCTTCCAGCGACAGCAGCAAAATATGCCCCCCATCGAGTATTGGTATCGGCAGCAAATTCAAGATCCCCAAATTCACGCTGATCAACGCCATGAACGAAATCACCGCCGCCGCGCCTTCTGCCACGGCCTGTCCCGCCACGCGCGAAATGCCCACCACACTCTGTAACTGCTTCACGGACACGCGTCCGCTGAACAGTTTTCCCACCACCCCAAACGTTGCCGTCACATACTCGCCGGTCTTCGTCGTCGCCGCTCGCACCGCGCCTGCCGGGCTCACACGCTCATAAGCGGAATCAAACTGTGGCGCCACGCCGATCTGGTAATTCTTGTCCGTCGCTTCTCCCAGCCCTTGCTTCGGCGTAATCGCCAGGTTCACACTCTGGCCCTTGCGCCCCACCTCCACCTGCAGCGTCTTTCCCCCCGAGCCCCGCACCTGGTCCACAAATTGATCCCAATATTCAATCTTCTGCCCATCCACGGAACGAATCACGTCGCCCGCCTGCAATCCTGCGTGGCTTGCCGGCGTGCCCGCCGCCACTTCGCCGATTGCTGGAAGAATTGGCAAGTACCCGAAAACGTGAGCCTGCGGATCGTTCGTCACCGGCACATCCAGATGTCGCGCGGCCCCGCTATTCTCCACGTCCACGCCCAGCGTCCCGCCGGGATTCGTCTGGCTCACCATCTTCAGCGCCTGTTCCCAATTGGGATTCTTCGTCCCATTCAACGAAACCACTTTATCGCCCGCTTCCAGTCCATTCACCGCCACGCTGTGCGCCGCAGAAAACTCGTTCACCACCACCGGCTTGCGCTCAAATGCCGCGTACGGCACCCCCGCGATCGCGTAGTACCCGCCCAGCAGCACGATCGGGAAAACCAAATTCACCGCCGGTCCCGCGAACGAAATCACCGCCCGCTGCCAGCGCTTCTTGCTCATCAATTCGTCCGGTGAACCGGTCGGCGCCTGCTCCCCGGAATCAACGTCGCTGATGTCCTGCCCCGCCATGCGCACGTATCCGCCCAGCGGCAGAGCGCTCACACGCCAGTCCGTCGCCCCGCGCTTCATTCCAAACAGCCGCGGCCCGAATCCAACCGAGAAAACGTCCACGCGCACGCCGAAAAATCGCGCCGCAATAAAGTGTCCCCATTCGTGGACCAGGATAATCACGCCCAGGACCAGCACCATGCCGATAATCGTATTCATTCCGTCGAAATACCTCGCCCTCTCATTTTACGCCAAGCCCCATCCCCTGCCCAATCCCGCCCCCAGCCTCGTTCCAATCTGCAATCCCGCCCCAGCAAAAACTTGTCATCCTGACCGGAGGCCCCCGTCGTTTGCGGGCCGTAGCGGAAGGATCGTGGCACAACACCATCTCTTCCACCCGCTTGTGTTTGCCTTTCTCTTCTCTGCGGCCTCTGCGTTCCTGCCTCTGTGATCCCTGTGTTACCGTCCCTCTCTTCCGTCCGCTCACCTACTTCAACTTCTCCACCTCTTCCCGCGCCACTCTCCGCGCCTCCGCATCCGCCGCCAGCACATCCTCCATCGTCTCAAACTTCACTCGGGGCGTCCGGCTCAACACCCGCTCAATCACTTCCGGTATCCCCAAAAACGCCAGCCGCTTTTCCAAAAACGCCGCCACTGCCACCTCATCCGCCGCATTCAGCGCGCACGGCCACGCCCCACCCTTCTTCATCGCTTCTCGCGCCAAGCGCAAGCACGGAAACCGCCGCGTGGACGCCTTCTCAAAATCCAGCCGCTTCAGCTTCCCCCAGTCCAGCGCCACCTGGTTAGATGCCACCCTCTGCGGGTAGGTTAGCGCGTACTGAATCGGCATCCGCATATCCGGCGGAGCAAGTTGCGCCAGCACCGACCCATCCACAAACTCCACCATCGAGTGAATCGTGGACTGCGGGTGAACCACCACCTCAATCTGATCCGGCCGCACGCCAAACAGCCAGTGCGCCTCAATCACCTCAAATCCCTTGTTCATCATCGTCGCCGAATCAATCGTGATCCGATTGCCCATCCGCCAGTTGGGATGCTGCAGCGCCTGCTCCGGCGTCACCCCGCTCAGCGCCTTCACCGCCGTCTTCCGGAACGGCCCGCCCGAAGCTGTCAGCACGATCCGCCGCACCTCTTCATGCGTGCCCCCGCGCAAACACTGGTGCACCGCGTTGTGCTCGCTGTCCACCGGCAGCAGCGGTTGCCCCGCCTTGGCCACCGCCGCCATCACCAATTCCCCCGCGGCCACCAGCACTTCCTTGTTCGACAGCGCAATCACCTTCCCGCGCTTAATTGCCTCATACGTCGCCTCAAGCCCCACCACGCCCACTGCCGCCGACACCACGATGTCCGCCTGCCCGTGCGTTCCCACCATCAGCATGCCTGCGCGTCCGTGAAGGATTTCCGGCAGCGGCGTAATCCCCTTTTCCCGCAGCCGCCGCGCCAACTCGTCCACCAATTCCGCCTTGCCCACGGACACCACTTCCGGCCGGTGCCGCTCGATCTGCCCCACCAGCTCATCCAGATTGCTCCCCGCCGCCAGCGCCACAATCTGAAATTGCCCCGCCAGCGACTCCACCACCGAAAGCGTCTGTCGCCCAATCGATCCCGTCGATCCCAATATCGATAGTTTCTTCATACTCTTCGCCCAATCCCTCTTCTCTACTACCTGTGGCACAGTCACTCTTGACTGTGCTCTTGAGGTTCCTCTTCCACCGCCATCTAAAACCTTGAACTTGAGGGTGCCCCATCCTTCGCGCTTTCCAGCGAAGGGTGGGCTCTTACGACCGGACGCCTCAGCCCCTCTTCTCTCCGATCCTTAACTTCCTAGTACCCTTGGATTCACCAGCACCAGGTAATACCAAATCACGGGTATGCACAGAATCAGCGCATCAATGCGATCCAGTATCCCTCCATGCCCCGGCAGGAGCCCTCCCGAATCCTTGACCCCCGCCGACCGTTTGTACGCCGACTCCAGCAAATCTCCCATCTGTCCCGCCACATTCCCCACCGCTCCCATCGCCAGCAAATGTCCCACAGGAATCTTGATCCAGTAGCTGAACGCATACGCCACCACCAGCGACCCCGCCATACTCCCAACCGACCCTTCCCACGTTTTCTTCGGCGATAATCTCGGCGCCAGCAAATGTTTCCCAAACGCCCGCCCCACAAAATAAGCCACTGTATCCGCCGCCCAAGTAATGCCGCAGGCAAATAGCAGAAACTTTGGTCCGACCGCTCCCAATCCGTGCAACGGCACGGCATACGACAATGGAAACGCCACCAGCAACAGCCCGCTCGAACTGATCCCCGCCGCAGGCAGCGCCTCAACCAGCGCGCGCTTTCCCCACAACGTGATCACCGTCAGCCCCAACACAAACAGGAAGAAGACCCACAAAGCCGAGGGAAGTTCGCCCAGCGGATGCCCAAACAAAAAGTACACACGATCCGTGACACGATTGTCGTACGCCGTCATCCATTGCGCGTAGATCAGCAACACCGCGCACACCACCGTCCACACCCGGTACGCCCGGTGCCCAATCGCCTCGCCCAGCCCGAAATACTCCCACAGCGCCACCGCCGTCAGCACCGCCACGGCCACCGCCACCACCGTCGTCGAGCCCCACAGCACCAGCCCAATCACCACCGGCATCAGCACCACGGCGGTCGCCACTCGTTTCCACGTCATCTTTTCCACGCCCCGTCATTCCGAGCGGAGTCTGCGGAGCGAGGAATCTCTCTTCGCTTCGTCATTCCGATCGCGCGAATGTCCTTTAAATCTGCCCGCATTGCCCCGCGGGCAAGAGCAAACCAATGTCCCCCAATTATACAGTCAACCCGCCTCTATCTCTTCCCTGCGAACTCTGTGGCACAGACACTCCTGTCTGTGCTCTTGGGTTCCTCTTCTCTGAGAATCTCAGCGTCCTCAGCGTCGGCGTTTACCCCGACCCGGTCGGGGCGTTATCTTTTCTCTTTGCTCCTCACTCTTCCCCCTCGACTCCCCATCCACGCACACCCCCACCCACTCCTCCCCACTCTCCATTGTCCAAGGGAAATCGAACGTCCTACCGCGCCGCCCGTGCAGCCGCCCCGCGCTCGGAATCAATCCCGCCGTACCTTCGTTCCCGCTTCTGAAAATCCAGCAGCGCCTCCAGCAAACGCGCTCGATTGAAATCCGGCCACAGCGTCTCCGTCACAAAAATTTCCGCATACGCGATCTGCCACAGCAGGAAATTGCTCACCCGCATCTCCCCGCTCGTGCGGATCAGCAGGTCCGGATCGGGCAATTCCGCCGTATACAAATGCCGCGCCAGCAGCTCTTCCGTAACCGGTTGCGTCCCTCCATGCCCGTTGCGTTCCATCAGGATCGCGTTCATCGCATCCACGATTTCCGCCCGGCCCCCGTAGTTCAGCGCGATCGAAAGGACCATCCCGGTATTCCGCGCCGTCTCTTCCGTGGCCTCGCGCGTATCCTTCTGCACCCCCGCCGGCAATTCCTCCGGCCGTCCCAGAAATCTCATCCGGACATTGTTCCTCTGGAGGAGGGGCATCTCCTTGCGCAAATAGTCGCGCAGAAGCTGCATCAGAAACTCGATTTCCGCCTTCGGCCGCCGCCAGTTCTCCACCGAAAACGCGTACAAGGTCAGCGCTTCCACGTGCAGCCGCGCGCAGGTTTCAATCGTCGTGCGCGCCGATTGCGTTCCCGCGCGGTGTCCCGCCGCCCGCAGCAGGTGCCGCTTCTGCGCCCAGCGCCCGTTTCCATCCATGATCACTGCAATGTGCCGCGGCAATCGCGCCAGGTCCAGCTTCTTCAGCAGCACCGCCTCTTCCGGTGTAACCGGACCAAGAGCCTCGGGAGCCAGCGTCGCAGGTTGTGTTCGGGTATGTGCCACGGTCTTTCTTTCCGCCAAATCTTCTTTACGCCGCAAAGTTAACACACCCGTCGTTGCCCGCGCAATTGCCCTGTTCCCCCAAAGTTACGCGCACTTATCCCCACTCCCCGCACCCGGTAGCTCACCCCTTCAGGGGTGCGCACTTCCCTTACGCCAACTTTCTTTCTTTACTTACCACTGAAAACTTATAACTGAAAACTCTTCCCCGCTCACCCCGCACCCCCATGCACCCACTGCAAAATCGCCTGCCCCACCAGCGCCATCGTCAGCGCGATCATCGCGACCGCCGTCACCCACGCCACCACATTAAACGCCAGCGTGTTCGTGTGCTCGCCCATCAAATCTTTCCGGTTCACCAGCAACAGAATAAAAATCACCACGATCGGCAGCCACACGCCGTTGCCCACCTGCGAAAATATAAAAATCTTCCACAGCGGCACGTTCGGTATCAGCACGATCCCCGCACCCACCACAATCAGAATCGTGTACAGCCAGTAGAACGCCGGCGCCTCGCGGAATTTGTGGTCCAGCCCCGCCTCAAACCCCATCCCTTCGCAGATCACATGGGCCGTGGACAGCGGCAAAATCGTGGCCGAAAAGATCGACGCGTTTAGCAGCCCGAACGCAAACAAATAGCTCGCCCACCTTCCCGCCAGGGGCACCAGCGCTTTCGCCGCCTCCCCCGCGTCCGTAATATTCGTCAAGCCCGCCCGGTTCAACGTCGCCGCCGTGCACACGATGATGAAGAACACGATGACCATGCAACTGATGCTCCCGAACAGCACATCCAGCCGCGCTTGCGGGTAGTGCCGCGGCCCCACCTTCTTCTCCACGAATGCCGCCTGCAAATAGAAAAACTGCCACGGCGCAATCGTCGTTCCCACCAGCGCGGTCAGGGTGATCAGGTAGCTCACGTCAAAATGTATGCTCGGAATCGCCGTCATGCGCGCCGCCAGCATCCAGTCCGGCTTCGCCAGCAGTGCGGAGAACAGGTAAGAGAGATAGAACACGCACAAAACCAGAAATATAACTTCCACCTGGCGGTACGTTCCCTTTAGCACCAGCACCCACACCAACAATGCCGCGATCGGCACCGCGATGTACTTGCTGATCCCGAAAAGCTGCATCGAGGCCGCCACGCCCGCGAATTCCGCCACCACGTTTCCCAAATCCACCAGGAATCCCGTCACCATCACGAAAAACGTGGAACGGAACCCGAACTCCTCGCGGATCAGGTCGGAAAGCCCCTTGCCCGTGATCACCCCCATCCGCGCGCACATCTCTTCCGTCACATACAGCGCGATCGTCATCGGGATCAGCGACCATAGCAGCGTGTACCCCAGCGAACTCCCCGCCTGCGTGTACACCGCGATGCCGCCCGCGTCATTGTCCACGTTGGACGTGATGATTCCCGGCCCGATCACCGCAAGGAACAGCGCGACGCGCCGCCGCCACGCCCTCCCGCGCGAGAAAAAGTCAATCGTCCTCCCGCGCATGCGGTCAATCGTCTTGTTGATCAATCCCAGCTTCATCGCCGCCCAACCGATCTCCCATTCCTCTTAACAACTATGCCGGTTTGTCTTGGCAACTCGTAAACCCCGTTCCGTCATTCCGAAAGGAGTCCGCGGAGTGAGGAATCTCTCTTTCTTTTCTCTGCGAACCTCTGCGTTCTCCGCGTCCCTGCGTTATCTATACTCTTTTCCCCCCGCCTCCTGATCTCTGATCGCTGATCGCTGCTGACTTAAAACTGAAAACTTATAACTGACAACTACTTCCCCCTACCCCTTCACCAGCCTCGACACCACGTCATCCACCGTCACCGTCCCGATCGGCCGCTTCTCCTCATTCACCACGCTCAGCATCCGCAAATTGTATTTGTCGAACAGCTCAAACACATCCTTCTCGCTCGCATCCGCCGTCACGCTCAACAGCGGCTCCGTCTTCATCTCCCCCATGCGCTGTTCCGCCGCCGCCAGCAGCATCCGCGCCACCGGCACCGTCCCCGAAAATTGCGCCGCCTTGTCGATCAGCACAATCGTGTCCAACTGCTCCAGGTTCAACTCCTGCGTCCGCATCCACTCCAGCACTTCCTCCCGCGTGGACTCCTCGCTCACGAACACAAACTCCGTGTTCATCATCCCGCCCGCCGTCGATGGATCGAACGCCAGCAGTTCCCGCACCTCATTAGCCTCCCGGTTCGGCATCTCTTCCAGGACTCCCTCCGACGCCTCCTTCGACAAATCCGCCAGCAAATCCGCCGCCGCATCCGGCGCCATCTCCTCGATAATGTCCGCCGCCTTCTCCGGATCGAGCTTCTCCACGATCTGCGTCGTCAGCCGCTCGTCCAGTTCCGCCAGCACCGCCCCCGCCGTTTCTTCATCCAACGAAGCGATAATTCCCTGCCGCTCCGCTGCCGACAACTCCTCCATCATCTCCGCCAGGTCAGCCGGGTGCAGGTCTTCCAACTTTTCGTGCGTGATCCGCAATTTCACGCGCCGCAGCGGGTCCGGCTCGATCAGGTTCACAAACTCCCACCGGATCGATCGTTGCGGCAGCTTTTTCTGCAGCCGCCGCACCATGGCCGCCGGAGCCACCCCCTGTAACAGCCGCCGCACCGCCCCCGGCAAGCCCACATCCACCTGTGCGATCCGCAGCTCCACATTCCCGTTCGTCCGCAGTTCCGCCAGGTCCACGTCGTTCACGCGCACCACCTTGCGCCCCGCGGTATCGATGATCTGCTGGTCCAGCAAATCCTTTCGCACCGCCAGCCACCCCTCATTCGGCTCATAAGCGGCCAGCGCCCGCTCGCTTACGTTCAATTGGATCCGTCCGGGTTCCACCGCGGACACCTGGTCATGCCGCGCCACCAGCGGTGCAAACCGTCCGCGCGAAATCAGGAAGTGGGAGATGCGGTTCGGCTGCTCCGCCGGCTCAATAAAAAATTCGCGCACGCGCCCGACGTAGTTCCCCTGAACGTCGTACGCCTGCGCGCCCATCAGTTCCGTGGCATAAAGCATGGTGCGTCCTCCTTTCCCCCTTCACTTTGTACCGGCCGCCTCTGTGGCACAGCCACTCCTGCTTGCCCTGAGCTTCGAAGGGACTGTGCTCTAGGGTTTCTGTTCTCTGTGAACTCTGTGCTCGGCGTTTACCCCGCTCCGCCCCGAGCATCTCGGGGACCCGGTCGGGGCGAACTCTGCGTAATCTTTACTCTTTCTCTGCGCTCCCTGGGGAACCGTCCCCCGAATCCCCAGCACCCCAATCGCTTCCTGATCACTGATTACTGATAACTGACTACCGTATTACCGTCCTTCCCGCCCCCAAAAACAAAAAAAGCCGCAAGTCCTCTCGACCGGCGGCGGATCAACAAAACGCTGCTGTAACGCAACCCTTAGCCGGCGGCGAATCCTCCTTGGGCGACAACCCTCACGAGATCTTCGCGGTGCTCGCCCCTTTGGCCATTCCACACCGGGGCCGACCCCGAAAAACTCGCGGGCCTAGCGGTCAAGTGGCTGAGACTCCCCCCAATCCATCTAGGGTGAGGTTCGAGTTCGCTGGACGCGCTCATTGCAGAGAATTCACTCCGATTTCAGTGATAAACCTGACCCTTCCCATTGTCAACATGAAATCACTAAAAAATTCCCCATCCCGCAAAATAATCCCCTAATTACAAACCGCAATCCCGCATCTGGATTCCCAACTCCACCCAACACTGTCATCCCAACACCACTCCCAGCTATTTTGGAGTGCGGCGGCTCGCCGCCGCTTTTACAGCGTCAGTTCCGCCGCCAAACCGGATCTCACGCAGGTTTTGAACTCTTCCACTCTTTAACATCTTCTCTCTACCCGCCACCTGCCCTCGCCCCGTCGCTGTGTTATCGTCCCTTCTTCCTCTCCCTCCCAAATAACATGTCCCCCGCCTCCACCCCCCTTTTCCGGCAATCCTCCACATACAGCACCAAATAATTCTTCAAAATGTAGTCCTTCGTCCCATACCCCAACTCCTTCGCCGCACGGTCAATCGCCTCCCCCGGCCCCTCCAGCTCCAGGAACGTCCCCACCGGGGTCTCGTCCAATTCCAGCAGCAGCCCTTGCGCCCACTTCATCCGTCCCGGCAACCGGTACGTCGTCCGGTACTTCTCATACCGGAACCATCCCCGCAGCCCCAGCCCCTCGAATATCTTCTGCAGACCCGCCGCATCCGTCAGCACCACTTCTATCTCCTGCCGCACCTTGTAACGCCGGTCCCGCGCCACCGGCGCCGCCTGTCCCATCGCCAATTCCTCCGGCGGGCTTTTGAATGTCAGCACCACCCGCGGCGCGCCCTTCCCCGCTTTCCCACGCTTGCCGCTCTCCGGCGTTTCCGTGCGAATTCGCAGCAATTGCCCATGCTTCGCTAATCCCCCCTGCGGCGTATCAAAAATCAAATTCATCTCGTGAACGCGCCCGCTCCCGGCCCCCACCAACTGCGCTCCCAGCCTCTTCAGCGTCCGCCGCAACGCCCGCACATCCTCAATCCGCAACTTAATCTCGGTCTCGTATCCCATGTTCCTCACTCTTCCACTCTCTTACTCCTTCACTCTTGAACTTTTCCACTTTTCTCCTGATTGACGGGGGGTGCCCCAGGTTCGATTTTTTACCTGGGTCCTGGGTTTCTCCCCCACTTTTTTACTCTTTCACTCTTGAACTCTTCCACTCTTCCTCCCCTTTGCCGCAATCCCATTCTCGGTTACGATAACCCTTTCAGGCCTTCCCATACACGACCCATGTCACACGACTCTCCATCTTTGGCGGCTTCCCCACTGCCCGAAGGCAATCCCGGCACTCCCCTCCATCCCCCCGTCGCCCTCCGCGAGTCCGTCGAGCACGTCATCCACGGCGATCGTCGCGTGGACCATTACGCCTGGCTCCGCCACAAAAACGACCCCCGCGTCCACGCCTACCTCGAGGAAGAAAACGTCTACGCCGACGCCTTCCTGAAACCCTCCCAAGCCTTCCAGGAAGCCCTGTACCAGGAAATGCTCGGCCGCATTCAACAGACCGATCTCAGCGTCCCCTACCGTCTCCGCGGCTACTCCTATTACACCCGCACGGAAGAGGGCAAGCAGTACCCCATCTACTGTCGCAAAGAGGAATCCCCCTCACTTGGAACTGACGCCGCCGACTCTCCCTCCGAGGAAATCCTCCTCGATCTCAACGCCCTCGCCGAAGGCCACCCCTTCCTCGGCCTCGGCTCCTTCAACGTCAGCGACGACAATCGCCTCCTTGCCTATTCCACGGACAACACCGGCTTCCGCCAGTTCGTCCTCGAAGTCAAGGATCTAGAGACCCACGAACTCCTCCCCTTGCGCATCGAGCGCGCCACCAGCGTCGCCTGGGCCGCCGAAAATCTCACCCTCTTCTACGTCGTTGAAGACGAGGTCTCCAAGCGTTCCCACCGCCTCTACCGCCACGTCCTCGGCTCCGGCATCCCCGACGCCCTGCTCTACGAAGAAAAAGACGAGCGCTTCCGCATTGAAATCGAGCGCACCCGCAGCGGCTCGTATCTCCTCCTCGTTTCCAATAGCCACACCGCCAGCGAGATTCGCTTCCTCCGTGCCGATCAACCCTCCGGCGAATTCCGCCTCATCGCGTCCCGCGAAGACGATCACGAATACTACGTCGATCATCATCCCGGCAGCTCCGAAGACCCCGCCGGCGGCGTCTTTTTCATCCGCACCAATAGCGCCGGCCGTACCTATCGCTTGATGACCGCACCCGCCTCCGACCCTGCACGTTCCCGCTGGCACGAAATCATTCCCAACCGCCCCGGTGTCATGCTCTCCGCCGCCGAAGCCTTTCGCACCCACATGGTCCTTTTCGAGCGGGAAGACGGCTTGCCCTACCTCCGCATCGTGGACCTCACGCGTCGCGCCCCTTCCGCCCTCGCCGCCTCGCGCCGCATCGAATTCGCCGAGCCCGCCTACAACGCCACCCTCGGCGCCAATCCCGAATTCGACACCTCCCACGTCCGCTTTCACTACGAATCCTTCATCACCCCGCGCTCTGTCTTCGACTACGATCTCCACACCGGCCAACGCATTCTTCGCAAACAGCAACCCGTCCTCGGCGGCTACGACCCCACCCTTTATGGCAGCGAGCGGCTCCACGCCACCGCACCCGATGGCACGCAAATTCCTCTCTCCGTCGTCTATCGCCACGGCACTCCTCGCGATGGCAGCGCTCCACTCCTCCTCTATGGCTACGGCAGCTACGGCCTCTCCATGCCCGTTGCCTTCAGCTCCAATCATGTCAGCCTTCTCGATCGCGGCATCATCTTTGCCATCGCCCATATCCGCGGTGGCGGCGAACTCGGCAAGCCCTGGCATGACGCCGGGCGCATGCACCACAAGCTCAACACCTTCACCGATTTCATCGCTTCCGCCAACCATCTCATCGCCGAAAAATTCACCTCCAAGGAAACTCTTGCCGCCGAAGGCGGCAGCGCCGGCGGCCTCCTCATGGGCGCCATCGCCAACATGCGCCCCGATCTCTTCCGCATCGTCATCAGCCACGTTCCTTTCGTGGATGTCCTCAACACCATGCTCGACGCTTCTCTCCCGCTCACCGTCGGCGAGTACGAAGAGTGGGGCAACCCTCTCAAGGAAGACGACTATTTCTATATGAAGTCCTACTGCCCCTACACCAACCTCACCCGCAAGGATTACCCCGCCATGCTTGTCAAAACCGCCCTCAACGACAGCCAGGTCATGTATTGGGAGCCCGCCAAATACGTCGCCAAACTCCGCACCCTCAAAACCGACGCCAATCCCCTGCTCCTCAAAACCAACCTGGGTGCAGGCCACGGCGGCGCCAGCGGCCGCTACGATTACCTCCGCGAAATCGCCTTCGACTACGCCTTCCTCCTCTCCGAACTCAACATCCGCTCCTAACCGGGTGCCCCAGGTTCGATTTTTTACCTGGGTCTTGGGTCTCTCTTGGGTCTCTCCTTCCTCCCGTACGCTTCGTCGGTTTCTTTCTTCCTCTGCGAACCTCCGCGCCTCTGCGTTATCGCTTTCCCCGGCAACCCAAACTTGTCATCCCGACCGGAGCGGCCCGATTTTCTTCTGCGCGCCGCTTTCTGGCGCGTCGGGCCGCGGAGCGGAGGGATCTGCTTTTCTCTGTCCTTGTTTCCTCTGTGTTCCTATCTCTGCGTTCCCTCTCCGTTCCCTCTGCTGCCCCTGCGGTAATCTTTTGACTTTCTCTTTCTTGCTCTTCTCTGCGAACCTCTGCGCCTCTGCGTTATCTTTTCTCCTTCTTTCTCTGCGCCCACTGTGCTCTTCCCTCTGTGAACTCCGTGTTACCGTCCTTCCTCGCCCTCCTTTATCTCCTTTACTTCCTTTACCTCCTTTACTTCCTCGCTTTCCTTTACCTCCTTCCCTGCGATACGCTCTACTCCAAGGAAAACTCGCCCCAACGCATTACTGAAAACTTACAACTTATAACTTCCCCATGTCCGAACCCACCACCCCACTCATGCAGCAGTACCACGCGATAAAATCCCGCTACCCCCACGCCCTCCTCCTCTTCCGCCTCGGCGATTTCTACGAACTTTTCTACGAAGACGCCATCATCGCCGCGCGCGAACTCCAAATCACCCTCACCTCCCGCAATCGCGAAAAAGGCCAGCCTATTCCCATGTGCGGCGTCCCCTACCACGCCGTCGATGGTTACCTCGCCCGGCTCATCCGCGCCGGCTTCAAAGTCGCCATCTGCGAACAGATGGAGCAGCCCGGCCCCGGCAAAAAGCTCGTTCGCCGCGAAGTCTCCCGCGTCATCACCCCCGGCACGGCCACCGACGTCTCCGTCCTCGATGCCCGCGAAAACAATTTCCTCGCCGCCGTTTCTCACAACGTCGCGCAATCCACCATCGGCCTCGCCCTCGTGGATCTCTCCACCGGCGAATTCCTGGCCACGGAATTTTCCGGCGCTTGTGCCGAAGAATCTCTCCGCGATGAATTGCAGCTCCTCCGCCCCCGCGAAACCCTGCTCCCTCGCCCGCAACAACTCTTCGAAACCGCGAAAACTTCCCTGCTCGATGGCGCCGGTGGCGTGGAAACCCGCCTCGAAGACTGGATCTTCCAGCGCGATTACGCCGAACGCATTCTCCGCGAACAGTTCGGCGTCGCCGAATTAACCGGCTTCGGCCTCGATGATCACCCGCAAGCGCAATCCGCCGCCGGCGCCATCATCCACTACCTCCGCGAAAATGCCGCCCGTGGCGAAGGCGACGCTGCCCCCAGCGTCGAAGCCCTGCGCCATCTAGACCGCATCCGTTACTACGAGCAGCACGACACCCTGGTCCTCGATCCCGTCTCCGTCCGCAACCTCGAACTGCTCTCCCCCATCTTCACCGAAGAGACCAAGTCCACCGGCCCCACCACGCTCATCGCCGCCCTCGATTCCACCGTCACCGGCATGGGCGCGCGCCTCCTGCGTTCCTGGATGCTCCGCCCGCTCATCGATCCAGACGCCATTGCCGCCCGCCTCGAAGCCGTCGAACATCTCCTCAAGCAAACCGTCGTTCGCGGCGAAATCCGCAAAGAGCTGCGCGGCATCCAGGACCTCGAGCGCCTCACCAGCCGTATCACTCTTGGCCTCGCCAGTCCCCGCGAACTCCTCGTCCTCCGCAAATCCCTCGCACAACTCCCCGTGCTGAAAAAATTCCTCACCCCGCCGCAATCCGGCGGCAGCGACCTCATTCACATTCTCTACGAGGAAATCGACGAGCTCACCGATGTCCGCGAGCGCCTCGAAAAAGCCCTCTCCGACGAGCCGCCCGCCGTTGCCACCGAACCCGGCATCATCCGCTCCGGCTATCACGCCGAACTCGACGAGCTCCGCAATCTCAGCCAGCACAGCAAGCAGATCATCGCCTCCATGGAAGAGCGCGAGCGCAAGCGCACCGGCATCAACTCCCTCAAAATCCGCTTCAATCAGGTTTTCGGTTACTACATCGAAATCTCCAAGCCCAATCTTCCCAACGCCCCCGCCGATTACGAGCGCAAGCAGACCCTCGTCAACGCCGAGCGCTTCACCTCTCTCGAGCTCAAGGAATACGAGCGCAAAATCCTCGCCGCCGATGAGCGCATCCTCGAAATCGAACGCCAGCTCTTCATCGATCTCCGCTCATCCATCGCCGCGAAGGCCTCGCGCCTCCGCAAAACCGCCTCCGCCATCGCCCAGCTCGACGTCCTCGCTTCCTTCGCCAAGCTCGCCGCCGACCGCAACTACACGCGTCCCGAATTCACCTCCACCGGTGAACTCCTCATCGTTGCCGGCCGTCATCCCGTCATCGAGGAATTGCTCAAACAAAAGGGTGAGCGCTTCATTCCCAACGATCTTTGCTTCGAGCCCGGCCGCCAGCAGCTTCTGCTCATCACCGGCCCCAACATGGGGGGCAAATCCACCTACCTCCGCCAGGCCGCCCTGATTGTCCTCATGGCCCAGATGGGTTCCTTCGTTCCCGCGCGCCAAGCGCGCCTACCCATCACCGACCGCATCTTCACCCGCATCGGCGCCAGCGATAATCTCGCCCGTGGCCGCTCCACTTTCCTTGTCGAAATGAGCGAGGTCGCCGCCATCCTCCACCACGGCACTCCCTCCAGCCTCGTCCTCCTCGATGAAGTCGGCCGCGGGACCGCCACCTTTGACGGCCTCTCCATCGCCTGGGCCGTCGTCGAGCATCTCCAGAAAAACACGCGCGCGCGCACCCTCTTCGCCACGCACTATCACGAACTCACCGAACTCGCCGAGCTTCTCCCCACCGTCAAAAATGTCCACGTTACCGTGAAAGAAACTCCCAGCGAAATTATTTTCCTCCGCCACGTCGAGCCTGGCAGCGCCGACAAAAGCTACGGCATCGAAGTCGCCCGCCTCGCCGGACTTCCCCGCAGCGTCATCGAACGCGCCCGCGAAGTTCTCAAGCGCCACGAACAGAGCGAGCACGAACTCAGCGAAACCCTCAGTCCCGGCGCCGCCGAACACGGCCACTCCAACGGCAACCAAGCCGTCATGTTTACCCCGCTCGATCGCGCCGTCCTCGAACGTCTTCGCGCCGCCAACCTCGACGACCTCAAGCCCCTCGACGCCCTCAATCTCCTGGCCGACCTAAAGAAACAAATCTCCTGAACTTGAGGGTGCCCCACCCTTCGCGTCTTTCGCGAAGGGTGGGCTCTTATGCTCGGACACCTCGGTCCCTCTTCTCTTCTCTTCTCTTCTCTGCGGACTATGCGCTCTCTGATGTCCTCTGCGTGATCTTTGTTCTTCCTCTTCGCCTTCCTCTGTGACCTCCGTGTTCTTCCCTCTGTGAATTCTGTGCTACCGTCCCTCTTCTCTTCTCACCTCTTATTCCTTATCTATGCTAAAAACTAATCCATATGCCCACAAAGCCTCTTCTCCTTCTCGGTCTAATGTCCGGCACCTCCGCCGACGCCATCGACGTAGCCCTGGCCCAAATCTCCCCCACCCATCCAAAACTCCTCGCCCACACCACCCGTCCGCTCCCCTCCGCACTACGCGCCGAAATCCTCCGCATCGCCGAAGGCGCCCCCGCCTCCGCCGCGCAAATCTCCCAACTCAATTTCCGCCTCGGCCAGGCCTTCGCCGATGCCGCCTTGGCCGCTCTCCGCCAATTCCGCATCCCCCCATCCCGCATCGCCCTCATCGGCAGCCACGGCCAAACCATCTTCCACCAAGGCCGCCCCATTCCATTTCTTGGCCACCCCACCGCCTCCACTCTACAAATCGGCGAACCCGCCATCATCGCCGCCCGCACCGGCATCACCACGATCGCCGACTTTCGTCCCGCGGACATCGCCGTCGGGGGCCAGGGCGCGCCTCTCGTTCCCTACGCCGACTATCTCCTCTACCGCCACGCCAAACTCGGCCGCGTCTCCCTCAATCTCGGCGGCATCGCCAACATCACCGTCATCCCCGCCAACGCCAAGCCCGCGCAACTCTTGGCCTTCGACACCGGCCCCGCCAACATGCTCATCGACGCCCTAGTCGCCCACTTCACCCACGGCCGCCAGCATTTCGACAAGGACGCCCGACTCGCCCGTGACGGCCGCGCCATTCCCCCGCTTCTCAACGAACTCCTCCGCGATCCCTATCTCCGCCAACCCCCGCCAAAATCCACCGGCCGCGAATACTACGGCGCCGCCTATCTCGAAAAACTCCTCCGCCTGGCCAAAAAACATCGCGCCCATCCGAACGATCTCCTCCACACCGTCACCCTCTTCACCGCGCTCTCCGTCGTGGACGCTCTCCACGGCTTCGTTCTTCCCAAAACAAAAATCCAACAGCTCATCGTCTCCGGTGGCGGCGCCCACAATCCGCTTATCATGGCGCAACTCGCCGCAGCCCTGGCCCCCATCGAAGTTCTCCCCTCCTCCCATCTCGCCATCCCCGAAGACGCCAAGGAAGCCTACGCCTTCGCCCTCCTGGCCTACGAAACCTGGCGCCACCGCCCCTCCAATCTCCCCAACGCCACCGGTGCCACACGCCCCGCCATCCTTGGTAAAATCTCCTATGCCCCGCCCCGCTAATGCGCTCCGCACTTTTTGTAGGGGTCGAGCATTGCTCGACCCCATCTTGGCAACCCATGTAACCCCACCGTCATTTCGAGCGGAGTCCGCGAAGTGAGAAATCCCTCTTTCATCTCTTCTCTGCGTCCTCTGCGGCCCCTCTGTTCCCTCTGTGGTAATCTTTTGTTTTTTTCTTTGTTTTTCCTCTCTTCCTGCTCCCGCCCCGCCTCCCCCGATCCCTCCACCCTCACCTTCGTCATCGAATCCAATCCCGCCAACCTCGATCCTCGCTTCGGCTCCGACGCGCAATCCCAGCGCCTCTCCGCTCTGCTCTTCGACGGCCTCGTCGAACGTGACGCCGAAATGAATCTCCACCCCGACCTGGCCGAATCCTGGGACACGCCCACTCCCCTCACCTACATCTTCCATCTCCGCAAAGGCATCCTCTTCCACGATGGCCGCCCCGTCACCTCCTCCGACGTCAAATCCACCATCGACTTCATGCGCAACCCCGCCAACCGCTCCCCCAAGCGCGGCGCCTTCCGCATGATCAACACGATCGAGGCCCCCGATTCGCAAACCGTCATCTTCCATCTCAACGAACCCTCCGCCTCCTTCCTATGGAACCTCGAGCGTTCCGCCGTCGGCATCATTCCCGCCGACGCCCCCTCGGACTTCTCCCGCCATCCCATCGGCAGCGGCCCTTTCCGCTTCGTCAGCCAATCCCAGGACGACGCCGTCATCCTCGAAAGCAATCCCAACTATTTCCGCGGCGCTCCCAAACTCCACAAAGTCATCTTCCGCATCGTTCCTGACACCATCGTCCGCGCCCTCGAACTCCGCAAAGGCAGCGCCGATCTCGAACTCAGCTCTCTCTCCCCAGACATGATTCCCGTCCTCGCTCGCCAACCCGCTCTCCTCGTCTCTCAGCGCCCCGGCACAAACTTCACCTATCTCGGCATCAACATGGAAGACCCCATCCTTTCCAAACGCGAAGTCCGCCAAGCCCTCGCCTACGCCACCGACCGCGATTCCCTCATCAAATTCCTCCTTCATGATGAAGCCCGCAAAGCCAACAGCCTCCTCCCCCCAAATCACTGGGCCCACGACGCCACCACGCGCCAGTACAATTACGACCCCGCGCAAGCCGAAAAACTCCTCGACGCCGCAGGCTATCCCCGCAAAGCCGACGGCACCCGCCTGCATGTCACGTTGAAAATCTCCACCGAAGAACAAGCACGCTTAATCGGCGCCGCCCTTCAGGATCAGTGGAAAAAGGTAGGTATTTCGCTGGAAGTCCGCCCTCTGGAGATCGCCACGCTCTTCGCCGATCTCGCCAAAGGCAGTTTTCAAATTTCTTATTTACGCTGGGTAGGCGCCAACAACGATCCCGATGTCTTTGAACTGGTCTTCAATTCCAAACGCATTCCGCCCGATGGACCCAACCGTGGCCGCTATCGCAGCGTCCGCATGGACGCGCTCACCGATCAGATTCGCACCGAAATGGACCGCGAAAAACGCAAACAACTCTGTTACCAAGCCCAACAATTGGCCGCCGAAGATCTTCCCTACATCCCTCTCTGGTACCCCGACGTAGTCTCCGTCCACGCCAAACGCCTCGGCGATCTCCCGCTCTCCCCCACCGGCGACTACCAATTCCTCTCCGCCCCCTAACACCTTTCCAAACCGTAACCCAATGTCATCCCGACCGGAGGCCCGCGCAGTTTGCCGGCCGGAGCGGAGGGATTGTGGCAACAGCACTGCGCCTCGGCTCGATTTTCGAATTTCGCTTTTCGAGTTTCGCCGGGTGCCCCAGGCACGGAGTGAAGCTGTGAACAAACCTATTTGGTTGGTTTTTCGTGTTCTTCGGGGTGAAGCAAAATCTATACCGAGGCGCGAAAAATCGTTTGTAGGGCATCTAATTGCGAAAAGTTTTTGAGACCATTTTCGGGGTGGGGTTTTTTTACAGCTTCAGTGTGTGCCTGGGTCTTGGGGTGTCTTCTCTGCGAACCTCTGCGTTCTCCGCGCCGCCGTTTACCCCCACGCGGTCGGGGTGTCCTCTGCGAAATTCTTTCCCGTTCTCTTCAGCTGTTGACTGTAAACTGTGAACTGTAAACTTCCGTCGGAGGCGCCTATGAATTCACGCAAACTAATCCCATTACTCGCAATTCTCCTCTTCTGCCTCTCCACCGCCAGCGCTCAATCCTCCCTCTCCCCCGATCTCCAGCAAAAAATCGACAAACTAGCCGCCGACGCCCTACTCAAAACCGGCGTCCCCAGCGCCTCCCTCGCCATCGTCAAAGACTCCCGCATCGTTTACCTCCACGCCTACGGCAACGCCCGCCTCGATCCCCGCACCCCCGCCACTCCCGCGATGCGCTACAGCATCGGCTCCATCAGCAAACAATTCACCGCTTCCTCCATCCTCCTCCTTCAGGAACAGGGCAAGCTCTCCCTCGACGACAAAGTCTCCAAATTCCTTCCCCATCTCACTCGCGCCAACGAAGTCACCATCCGCCAACTCCTCTCTCACACCTCCGGCTATCAGGACTATTGGCCGCAGGACTACGTCATGCCCAACATGCTCCAGCCCACCACCGCGCAACAAATCCTCGACCAATGGGCCCGCAAGCCTCTCGATTTCGATCCCGGCACCAAGTGGCAATACTCCAACACCAATTTCGTCATCGCCGGCCTGATCGTCGAAAAAGTTTCCGGCATGCCCCTCCTGCAATTCCTCCAGCAAAAAGTTTTTCAGCCCCTCTCCATGACCAGTGTCCTCAACACGGATCAGGAGCGCCTCGGCGACACCGACCCCGCCGGCTACCTTCGTTACGCCCTCGGCCCGCCGCGCCCCGCACCCAAGGAAGGCAAAGGCTGGCTCTTCGCCGCCGGCGAGCTCGCCATGACCGCCGAAGATCTCGCCAAATGGGACATCTCCATCATCGACCAGAAACTCCTGAAGCCCGCTTCCTATCGTGAATTTGCAACGGATGTCCTGCTGAAGAATGGTCTCGGCACGCGCTATGGCCTCGGTGTGGATGTGCGCAACGATGGCGGACACCGCTCGCTTTCCCACAGCGGCGAAGTTTCCGGCTTCACCTCCGAAAACATCGTTTTCCCCGACGAACGCGCCGCCATCGTGGTCCTCACCAATCAGGACGCCGTCGACGCTTCCGGCACGATCGCCCACGCCATCGCGCCCCTGCTCCTCTCGAGCGACGATCCCGCCACCCCGCAAAAACTCGAACAAGCCCGCAAAATTTTCGCCGCCCTACAGCACGGCGCCATCGACCGCGCGCTCTTCACCGACAACGCCAATTTCTACTTCAACGCCCAGGCCCTCCAGGATTTCGCCGCCAGCCTCGGCCCCCTGGGCACCCCCGACGAGTTCACCCAAACGCGCCAAACCCTCCGCGGCGGTATGATCATGCGCATGTACCGCGTCAAATTCCCCAAGCAGGAACTCCAGGCCTGGACCTACGAACTCCCCACCGGCCAACTAGAGCAATTCCAGGTCGCCCCCCAGGACTAGCCGCCGCAATCCACCCTGTAGCTCACCCCTTCGAGGGGTGAGGCTTGCGATCGGGCGCCTCGTTCCCCCTTCTCCTTGTATAGGGGTCCAGCATCGTTTACCCTGAGCTACGAAGGGCTGGACCCCGCCTCGGCAACATCTTAGCTGCGTTGTCATCACGACCGGAGCGGCCCGATTTTTTTCTTCGCGCCGATTTCTGGCGCGTCGGGCCGCGGAGTGGAGGGATGTCTCTTCTGCCTTTCTCTTCTCTGTGAACTCTGTGCCCTCTGCGTAATTCTTTCTTCTTTGTGCCGCACATCGTTCCTTGACGCCTTCAAAACTAGACTGTACACTTCCCTTATCTGAACTGGAGATTTCCCAAATGCCCAAACCATCTCGCCAAACTGCCACCCTCCTCATCCCCGCACTCCGCGCCCGCTCTCACTTCGGCAAGCTTCTCAACCGCGTCGAGCGCGAGCGCCGCTCCGTAGTCATCGAAAAGCGCGGCACTCCCCGCGCCATCCTTCTCAGCATTCAGGACTACGTCCGCCTCGCCGCCCCCGAACCCGAAATCCTCCAACTCCTCGGCGCCGAGTCCCTCCGCAAGGGCACGGACAAGCTCACCTCCGCCCAGATCGACCGCCTCATCCGCAAAACTCGCGCCCGCAAACCCAAATCCTGATGCTCGCCCTACGCCTCGTCCTTGACACCAACATCATCGTCTCCGCCGCCCTGAAACCCTCCGGCTTGCAGCGCACCGTTCTCCTTCTGGCCCTCACCCGCCCCGCCCGCCTATACATCTCTCCGCCCATCCTCGCCGAATATCGCGACGTCCTCTCTCGCCCCGAACTCCGCATCCGCAAAGCCCTCTGCCGCCAGTTTCTCGACCTCCTCCGCAACCATGCACACCTCATCTCCCCTTCCCGCCGCATCGCAGCCGCCTCCGACCCCGCTGACAACATCTTCCTCGAATGCGCCGACGCCGCCCGCGCCGACTACCTAATCACCGCCAACCCTCGCCACTTTCCCCCATTCTGGAAACAATCCAAAATCATCTCCTCCCGCCAATTCATCACCCTCGCCGCCCCTCACCTCGCTCCCTGACCGCCACGCGACTCCTTCCTTGTAGGGCCCGCCTTCCGAGGCGCGTTGTTTGCGCCCCGGATGGGGTTGCGAGGCGGGCCGCTCTTGGGTTCCTCTTGGATTGCACCGCCAATCCCGAGTACTTGAGGGTGCCCCACCCTCGTCGTATGAGGGTGGGCGCTTACGATCGCACACCTCGCTCCCTCTTCTCTGTTGGGTGCCCCAGGTTCGATTTTTTACCTGGGTCTTGGGTTCCTCTTCCCCGCGAATCCCTACGCACCGCTCGAGACTGTCATCCCGAGCGAAGCGACCCGACTTTTTCTTCCGCGCCGAAGTGTGGCGCGTCGGGCCGCGCACTCGAGGGATCTCTCTTGCTCTTGTAGGGCCCGTCCATCCGAGGCGCGCTCTTTGCGCCCCGGATGGGGTTGCGGGGCGGGCCGCTTTTCGGATCCTCCCCTCCCTCTTCGCTTATGTTTCCGTCTAGCTGAAACATGCTATATTGAGGTAACTGGGGTGTTTTTTCTCACTGCCCGGAAAGGATTGCAGAGCGACGGTGGAACGAATTCCACTCGCTCTTTCGCTTGGCTAGGGCAAGAGCATGGCGTACGGATGGAACAGCAATCAGCCTCGACCTCAGAAACGATGCTGGTGCGGGAGTGGAAAAAAAGAAAAAAACTGCCACGGTATGGGAGCAGCCTCTGCGTTAGTGCCGGCTGTGGCAGCAGGATCGCATCTTCGTGAAGTGACAAAAAAGCCGGAGGTGACAGTAACCCCATGGGGAGTTCCGGGGGAGGAACACAAGATTATTGTGGCTCCCGTTTTTAAGGGCACTGCGGGTCCGACTCAGGCTGAGATTGCGGGGCAGCCAGGAAGGTACCGTGTCCAGTTCTTGCTTGCCCGACCCGGTTATCCAGTTACAAAAGAAAGGGAGCATAAGTTTATTGATGATGTGGTGGGAACTTCACACATCAGAATCGTGAAGCCGGAAACAGAGCGGGGTTTGAACGACCCCGAACGCATCCTGCTTCAACTACATGGAAAGAATTATCAGATCACCGGCATTGCTAACAAGGATGGCTTTCTGGGGAAGCTCGTTTGCGAACTGGATGCAGACAGCAACCAAGCGGCAGAGACTGAGGCCTACGGTTCCCTCGCGCCCTTCTTAAGCGCCTGGTCGATGAACGTCGACGTCCCGATCCACGTGGAAACAATACAGGTGACGAATCTAACGACCCACGTGAGCTTCCTGCGTGCTGTCACGCCGCATTTTGAGATGAACCTGATGGGTGGAACGCACCCTTTCTTCCTGGACGAATTTTGTCAATACGCCAGCATTTATCGGGAAGGACTGAACACGAACAGCGCGTTCTACCGCTTCCTGTGCTTCTACAAGATAGTCGAGAGCTTGATCGGGAAACGGGGACGGGAGGCGAAGGCAAAAAAACTGGCGGGTCAAGATCCTCGGCGCTCTTACGAAGTGATACCGGAAAAGCCCGAGGACATGCTGGCACTCCTGAAGCGGCTGTACCCATGGCGCGACACATGGGACCAAATGGCGCTCACTCACATTTTTCCGCTGGAGGTTTTGGGGCAGAAGGTGACAGCAATCCGCGACAAGCACTTTAGGCCATTACGGCTTGGGATCGCCCACGCCCTGTTAGACACGGGGGAGATTACCGTAGTGATTGACAAGATGGAGTACATTCAAGCCGTGAATAAGTGGCTGCCACTATGTCGCATTTGCGCGCGGTGGATGCTTCTTACTGACTTTCCTCGGGAATGCTCACTGGCGATGAAATAAAACCACGTACCCCGCACGCCGCCTCTGCGTGTGGGTCTTGGGTTCCTCTTCTCCGCGAACTCTGCGCTCTCTGTGTCCTCTGCGTAATTCTTCGCCTTTCTCTTCTCCGAAACTCTCAACTGTAAACTGTGAACTATAAACTCCCTCCCCCCTCACTTCTTCCCAATAAATCGCAATCTCCCCGTGAACGCTCTCCCCTGCCCTCCAGTAAACGCCAAAAAATTCGGCGCATCCACGTTATTCACCACCACATTCGGATTCGCCCGCCCCAGCACATTGATCGCCGACCCGCGCACCGCAAACAAATACCCCCGAAACCGAAACTTCTTCTCCAGCCCGATATTCAAGCTCGCATAATCTGGAAACCGCCGCGAATCCGCCGCCCCAATCAAAAATTGCTGCTGGTTCACCACGCTGAACGGGTACCCCGTCCGGTACTCCAATAAGCAACTGAACAGCAAGCCCCACAACGGCGTCGGCATGTTCGCCCACCCCAAAAACCGGTTCGGCGCATCCCACAACAGCGGCCCGCTCTGCTGCGCCGCAAAATACAGCGCCCCCAGCACTGGATCAAGCACCTGGTCCGTGTTCGCCCGCGATCGCGTGTAGCTCCCAAACACCTCCGCGCCCCCGCCGAACGAGTGCCGCCCCGAAATCGTCGCCCCGCGGTACTTGTCCCTCCGCGTCGATTGCAGCAAGAACTCGCTGCCAATCTGCCCCGGCGTTTGCGTCTCGTACACCAACCCGCGGCGCTGGTCGCGCGCCAGCAGCTCCACCAAAACGATGGTCTTCTCCCCAAACCGCTGCTGCCACCCCGCGCTCGTAATATCGAAATAAGGCTGCCGCAACGCCCCCGGCTGCAACACAAACTGGCTCGTCGCCGGCCCCGCTAACACCTTCCCCGTCGCATCGTACAGCGTGTCCACCTGCTGCTGGTCCGCCGTCTGCCCAATCACCGAAAGGTTCAGCGGAATATCGTAAATCCCCCACCCAATCGAAAACTTCGCGGTCTTCTTCGCGAACGGCATCCAGTTCAGCGACGCCCGCAGTTCCGCCATCGCCGATTGCACCAGCCGGTCCCAATCCATCCGCACTCCCGCCGTCGCAATGAAGTGCGAATTGATCGTCCACGTATCCTGCACGAACGCCCCGGCCAGCGTGTTGGCCACGCGAAAGTCCGCCGGCCCCGTAAACGTCGTCACCCGGCTCAGCGTCGTGTTGTCGCTGTACAGCGCCTGAATCTCCCCGCGCACGCTCGATTGAATCATCCGCACGCTCGAAAGATTCGCCCCTCCCGAAACCGTGTGCGTCCCGTGCCAGTGCAGCGAAGCCCGCGTCGCATCCACAAATCCCTGGTACCGCCGCCCCTCCTGCTCCGCCGCCTGAAAATAATTCCCCGTCGCGCCATCCACCAGCAGCACATACGGCGCGCTGCCCTGCGGCTGCGAATTGTCGTAGCTCTGCTGCCCCGCAAAACCAAACTCCACCAGCGTGTCGTGGAACCAATGCTGATCCTTCACCGAACCAAACAGCTCATGCGTCCCCAGCGTGGTCGTCGTGGACACCGGGTGCAGCGCATCCAGCCCCAGGTCAAAATCATCCGCGTCGTTGTACAAAAAACTCAGCACCAGGCTGTGCCTCGACGTTATGTGCCACAGCAGCCGCGACAAACTGTCCCCCGCCCACACCGTCGAGGTATCCGGCTCCCCCGGCGCCAGCCCCTTCATCACGCTCAACGTGTGCTGCACGCTGAACGCCTGCGAAAACCACAGTTCTCCGCTCACGATCGGCCCGGACACTTGCACACGTGGATAAAAATCTCCCAACTGCACGCCTTGTTGCACATTAATCCCGGGAATGAAATCCGTGGCATTGAACCGCCAGTGGTCATCCCCATCCGGCGTATCAAAGCTCAACACCGCCGCGCCTGGATGCGCATATTCCGCTCCAAACCGCCCCGTCTGCACCTCCGCGGAGCGCACCGCATCCGCGCTGAATCGCGTGTCCAGCGAATTGTTCACCGGATCCCCGATCTCGAATCCATTCAATAGGTATTGCACCTGCGTGGCCTGCGACCCCGCAAGGTGCAGCAGCCCCTGGTTGTCCAGCAAGACCTGCGGCAGCACGATCAGGCTTTCCTGCAAATAATGGGAGCTCGGCACGGGAATGTCGCGGATCTCCACGGTCGTCAATGTGGTCTTCTGCGTGGTTTCGGAGGTTTCCACCTGGTTGGCGGGCGCGGTAACGTCCACCTTTTCCCGCAATTCCTCGGCGTGATTCAGCGTAAACGAAATTTCCCCGGAGTCCGCCGCCAACTCGAACTTCTGCCCCTCCAGGATAAAGAAGCCCGGCTTCGCTATGTGCGCGGTGTATTCTCCGGCGGCAAGATTGGGAACGCTAAACGCCCCGGCGTCGTCCGTCGTCCCCCAAAAAGTTTGCCCGCCGGTCATCTCAAGCTTTACTTGAGCTCCACCGACGGGCAGTCCATTCTCATCCACTACGCGGCCCCGCAACGTAATCGGGCTATCCGCTGCAAGGCAAGCGCCCGCCACAAGCAGCAGCGCCGCCAGCCCTGTGATCAAGATGTGAGCTCGTTTCACCGAAGCCCCTCCCTGTGTGGGAGTATGACTTCAAGTCCTACTTTCCATCAGCCCAATTCCGCCAACCATCACTCGGAGTGCGGGAGCTTGCTCCCGCTTTCACGGTGTATATCACTACCTCCAAGCGAGAGTTCATTCTAAGCTCTACAGCGCCAGGGTCCAGCATCCAGACTCTAGTTAGGCATCTTGTAAGCGCCCGACATTATTGGGTCTCCATATTCACGCCAACGCACCCAACTCTGTCATTCCGAGCGGAGCGGCCCGATTTTCTCTTCCGCGCCGAAGTCTGGCGCGTCGGGCCGCGTAGTCGAGGAATCCCTCTGTCGCCTTTCTCTTCTCTTCGATCTCAGCGCTCAGCGCCGGGGTCCAGCATCCCGCCCAGACCCCGGCACCCACTCGTTTCTCGCGGCAGCTACTTCTTCTTCTTGCTCTTGGCCTTCTGCTTGTCTTCGACCACCGCTTGCGCCGCCGCCAACCTCGCTATCGGCACGCGGAACGGCGAAGCGCTCACGTAGTCCATGCCAACCTGATGGCAGAACTTCACGCTTTCGGCATCGCCGCCGTGTTCTCCGCAGATGCCCACCTCCAGCTTTGGACGCGTCTCGCGCCCCTTTTCGATCGCCCACTTTATCAACATTCCCACGCCCTTGATATCCAGCGTCTGGAACGGGTCGCCGTGGAATACGGCGGCCTTCTTTTCGTCCACGTAGTCGGGCAGGAAGCGCCCCGCATCGTCGCGGGAGAGCCCCATGGTCGTCTGCGTCAGGTCGTTGGTGCCGAACGAGAAGAATTCCGCCACTTCGGCGATCTCGTCGGCAAGCAACGCGGCGCGCGGCAACTCAATCATCGTGCCCACCATATAGTGCAGCTTCACACCGGCCTTCTTGATGAGGTCATCCGCAACGCGGCGTGTCGCATCCACCAGGATTCCCAGCTCCTTCTTGTCCAGAGTGAGCGGAATCATGATCTCAGGTATTACTTTAACCTTCGCCTTGTGGCATTCGATCGCCGCTTCGATGATCGCCCTCACCTGCATCTCCAGAATTTCCGGATACGTGATGGTCAGGCGACACCCGCGGTGTCCCAGCATGGGGTTGGCTTCGTGCAATTGCGCCACGCGGCGCTCCACGGTTTCCACGGAAATGCCCAGTTCCTTGGCCAGTTCCGCTTGCTTGGCGTGCTCGTGCGGCACGAACTCGTGCAGCGGCGGATCGATCAGGCGAATCGTAACCGGAAAACCATCCATCACCTTAAAGATGCCGATGAAGTCGCGGCGCTGGAACGGCAACAGCTTGTCCAGAGCCTTGACGCGGGTCTCCTTCTCGTTCGCCAGGATCATCTCTTGAATCGCCAGTTGCCGCTCGTGGCTCTTCTCCGGCTGCTCGAAGTCGGTGAAGAACATATGCTCGGTGCGGACCAGCCCAATGCCCTCCGCGCCGAATTCAAGAGCCTTCCGCGCATCCTGCGGCGTATCCGCATTTGTGCGCACCCCCAAGTGCCGGATCTCGTCGGCCCACTTTATGATCGTGTAGTACGCCTTCGGCAATTCCGGCGTGACCAGCGGCATTTTCCCCTCGTACACGATGCCTTCGCTGCCGTCCAGCGTGATCCAGTCGCCTTCTTTCAGCGATTTGCCGCTCTTCCCATCGGTCATGATCTTGGTCTTGTAGTCGATGTCCAGGGTTTCCGCCCCGGCCACGCAGCACTTGCCCCAGCCGCGCGCCACCACGGCCGCGTGACTCGTCTTGCCGCCCGTAGCCGTCAGGATGCCCTGCGCCACCGCCATGCCGCCCACATCTTCCGGGCTGGTTTCCCGCCGCACCAGGATGACCTTCTCTCCCCTTGCGGCCCACTCTTCCGTCTCGTTCGCGGAGAAGCACATCTTCCCGACGGCCGCGCCGGGCACCGCGTTAATCCCGTGCGCCAGTATCTTCGACTCCAGCGTCTTGCGGTCCACCTTGCTGTCAATCACCGGATAAAACAGCCGCTCGATGTCTTCCGGCTTGATGCGCAGCATCGCTTCTTCCTTCGTGATCAGCTTCTCGTTGGCCATGTCCATTGCGATGCGGAAGGTTGCCGCGGGCGTGCGCTTACCGGTGCGCGTCTGCAGCATGTACAGCGTGCCTTCCTCCAGCGTGAACTCCATGTCCTGCATGTCGCGGTAGTGCTTCTCAAGTGTTACTCGAACCCCCTCGAGCTGCACGTATGCCTTCGGCATGATCTTTGCCAGTTCGCTCAGGTGTACCGGCGTGCGTATGCCCGCCACGACGTCTTCGCCCTGTGCGTTGGTCAGATAATCGCCGTAGAAAATCTTCTCGCCGGAACTCGGGTCGCGTGTAAAGCACACGCCCGTCCCGGAGTTGTCGCCGGTGTTCCCGAACACCATCTGCTGCACGTTCACCGCTGTGCCCAGCAGCCCGGTGATCTTTTCCACCCGGCGGTAGGTGACTGCCTTTTCCGCCATCCACGATCCAAACACCGCGCCAATTGCGCCCCACAACTGCTCCAGAGGATCTTCCGGAAATGGCTGTCCGGCCTTTTCCAAGTAGTAGGCCTTGTACTCCCCGACCAGTTCTTTCCAGCCGCTGGCCGGCACTGCGGTATCTTCCTTCACGCCCAGCCGCTGCCTCATCGCCCGCAGCTTGTGCTCCAGGTCTTCCTTGGGCATGCCCATCGCCACGGTGGAAAACATCTGCACGAAGCGCCGATACGCGTCGTAGGCAAAACGCTCGTTGCCGGTCACCTTGGCGATGCCCTCCACGGATTTGTCATTCAAGCCCAGGTTCAGGATCGTCTCCATCATGCCCGGCATCGAGCGCGCCGAGCCGGAACGCACGCTCACCAGCAGCGGGTTGTCGGGATCGCCGAGCTTTTTCTTCGTCACCTTTTCCAGCCTGGCGACGTTGTCAATCACCTGCTTCTTGAGTTCCGCCGGGTACTTCTTGTTGTTCTTGTAGAAGTGATCGCAGGCTTCCGTCGAGATGGTGAAACCCGCGGGGACGGGCAGACCGATTTTGGTCATCTCGGCCAAACCTGCTCCCTTGCCGCCGAGCAGATCGCGCCATTCGCCGTCGCCTTCCGCTTTTCCTGCACCAAAGAAATAGACCCACTTTTTCACGGTACCCTCTCTTGTTTTTCACTGCGGTTACTGGCGCGCTACGCATCGCACTCATTTGGGATTGGAGTGCATAATGTCGGCGCGCCGACAATTTTCATAAGAAAACTGCCGCAAAACTCGTAACTCAATACCTAAAGTAAAACTTTATATGGATGACTAACCAATCTGTCTCGCTCACATCTCACAACCCGTCATTCCGAACGGAGTCTGCGAAGTGAGGAATCTCTCTGCTCTTCTCTGCGACCTCTGAGTCATCCGCATTCCCTCTTTCTGTCCTCTGTGACCGGCGCCCGCCCCGACCCGGTCGGGCTGTTACCGTCCCTCTTGCAATTCTCCGAAACTGTCAACTGTGAACTGTAAACTCTCCTCGCACTACTTCCGCTCTTCCCCGCCAAGCTCGCTAAAATCCGCAATCGTGGTGAACTCCCGCAGCAACTCCGCCAGCAGCGCCAGGCGGTTCTTCCGCACTGCCTCGTCCTCCGCCATCACCATTACTTCCACAAAAAACTGGTCCACCACTTTCCGCAATCCCGCAATCTCGTCCAGCGCCTCCTGATACTTCCCCGCGCGCTTGTCCTCGCTCACCTTCCCCGCCGCCTTGCGCACCGCGGCATACAACGCCTTCTCCGCATCCTTCTCGAACAAATCCACATTCACATGCTGCGCCGTCTCCGCCGGAAGGTTGGCCTTCTCCAGGATTTTGCGGATGCGCTTGAACGACACCGCCAGCGGCTCGAAGTTCTTCGTCTTGCGCACCGCCTTCAGCGCGCGCAGACGCTTCTCCACGTCCACCAGGTCCTCGCTCCCCGCGCGGAAAACCGCGTTCACCTCGTCGTACGCATAGCCATGCTTTTCCCGCAGCACGAACCGCGCGCGGTCCAGGAGGAACTCCAGAACCTGCGCTTCCTGCGCCGGTGTCACCGCCTTCTTCGGCGGGTGCGTGAGCAGCGCCTTCGCTGCGGCGCCAATCGTCAACGACAATGATACGGGCAATTTGCGATCAAGGATGATCTTTACGATGCCCAGCGCGGCGCGGCGCAACGCATACGGATCGCTCGAGCCCGTGGGAATCACCCCCGCGCTAAAGCAGCCCACGATGGAATCGATCTTGTCCGCCAGCGCCACCGCGCACCCGGTCAGATTCCGCGGGATGGGATCATCAAGCCCCACCGGCAGGTAGTGGTCGTACACCGCATCGGCCACATCTTCCGCTTCGCCCTGGGCCCTTGCGTACAGCCCGCCCACGACGCCCTGCAATTCCGTGAACTCCCGCACCATTTCCGTGGCCAGGTCGCACTTCGCCAACTCGGCGGCGCGGTCCGCATCGGCCACGTGCGCCTGCACCATGCCCAGGTTGAACCACTGCTCCGCCAGCCACCGCGCAATGGCCCGCATGCGCTCAACCTTGTCGTGGTAGCTGCCCAGGCGCGATTCGTAGGTGACCCTCTGCAGCTTCGGCAAATAGTCGGCCAGTTTGCACTTCTGGTCGGACTCCCAGAAAAACCGCGCATCCGTGAAGCGAGCGCGCAGCACATTGCGATGTCCGATGCAGACCAAGCCCTGCGGATCTTTGGCCAGATTGATCACGGCCAAAAAAGTGTTCACCAATTCCCCGGCCGAATTTTCCATGGCGAAGTATTTTTGATGGCCGCGCATCACGGTGATGAGGATTTCGTCCGGTAGATTCAGGAACTCCCCGTCGAAGGTGCCCTCGATGACATGGGGATATTCGTTGAGATAGGTCACCAATTGCAGAAGGTCCGGATCCTTATGGAGCCGAATGCCGGAGCCGGCGCGCTTGATGTGTGACTCCAGCTCCCGGCTGATTTTCTCCATGCGCTTGGCGGGGCGCACAATCACGCCGTTGGCGAGCAGCTTCTTCTCATAGTCCGCAAAATCGCGCACGCGAATCTCCGCTTTGCCCAGGAAGCGGTGCCCCACTGTAATATCTCCGGCGGTGATTCCCCCAAAGGAAAACTTCAGCGGCTTGCCACCGAGCACGCCCACCAGCCAACGCACCGGGCGGATGAAACGCGCGCCCTCCAGGCCCGTCCAGGTCATCGTGCGCGGCCAGGAAAGGTCGTGGATCACCCGCGGCAGGATTTCGCTGAGGAGTTCGTGGGCCGTGCGCCCGCGCTTCACGACTTTCGCGGCGATGTACTCGCCCTTGGGAGTCTTCACGATCAGGAGATCGTGGAGCGCCACGCCCTGCTTCTCCGCGAAACTCACCGCCGCTCTTGTCGGCGCCCCGGCATTGTCGTAGGCCACCGACTTCGGCGGCCCGGTCACTTCATTCTCCACGTCCGCCTGCTTGGCGATCAGACCGCGCACCCAGGCGGTCAGGCGCCGCGGCCCGCCAAAGGTTTCCACGGCGACGCCTTCGTTCAGGCTCTCCGCGGCAAGGTGCTTCTCCAGAATCGTTTTCAACTCGCCCACGGCGCGCGGCAACATCCCGGCGGGAATCTCCTCCACCCCAATTTCGAAAAGCAGCTCCACGCGTTTGCCGGGTTTCGAAGAAGCGCCCGCCTTCCCCGCCCCAGCCCGCGCCTTCTTCAGAGATGTCTTTGTCGCAGCCCTCATCCAACCACCTCAAACACAAACTTCCATTTTTTGGAATTGTCGGCGCGCCGACAATTTCGCGCCCCGACGTCCGTCTTCCCAGTCAAAACCATAACGTCGGCGCTCCTGCGGCTACCCCGTAAGTCGCGTTCCATTTCGGGAATGTCGGCGCGCCGACAATTTGGAGTGCGGCGGCTCGCCGCCGCTTTTGCGATCGCAACCCCACCTCCCCATCGATCGCTTGGGCGCGATTCCATTCCCCGTAAAAGCGGGAGCAAGCTCCCGCACTCCAAACGCACTTTTGCCATTTCGGGAATGTCGGCGCGCCGACAATTTTGCCCCGGCACGAGCGCGCCGACCAAACCTCCGTCATTCCGAACGGAGTCTGCGGAGTGAGGTGCGGTTTTCCATCGCGCGTTTTTTGTGCGATGAATCTCTCTTCCATCCCCGCTAAAAGCAGCCGAGGGATTTCTCGGGCAAAAACCGCCCTCGAAATGACGGGGCACGGCGAGAAGGTGCGAGCGGACATGGTTCCTGAGTGAGCTTCGTGAGGGTCGTCGGCTGTCCCTGGAAAATGTCGGCGCGCCGACATTTTCCAGCCCCTGTAGGCGCCGAACTTTAGTTCGGCCAGCATACACACCGCAAAACTCCGCCTGGCCCGCCAAGAAACCGATACGATCAACCGCGCTCGCGCACTGAACTCCGGATTCCAAAAATAATATTGTCGGCGCGCCGACATTTTTGCCCCCGACATCCATCCCGCGCTCGCAAATGTTGCCACTGCCGCTCAGCCCGCCACCCCGCCAGCCGCGTTCCAATTCGGGAATGTCGGCGCGCCGACATTTTTCGCCCCGTCGCTCTTCCCTGCCGCCCCTCATCCCCGCACCCCACTCTTCGCTTCGGCGCTCTGCTCCAGGTACGCACTCGCCGTCCGGCACGCCAGCGTGCGCACCCGCGCCATCAGCGCCGCCCGCTCCGTCGTCGAAATCACCCCGCGCGCATCCATCAGATTGAACAGGTGCGAGCACTTCAGGCAGTGGTCATACGCTGCCAGCAAGGGGTAGCGGATGCGCTCGATTGTCGGCGCGCCGACATTTCCCTCCAGGTGCTTCCACCCTTCCAGCAGCTCCCTCGATTCCTTCTCGTGCAATTCAAACTCAGCCCGTAGCGCCTGCGCGTCGCTCCGGTCAAAGCTGTATTCCGAGAGTTGCTGCTCTTCCGCAAGCCGGATGTCGCCGTAACTCTTGTCCTCCGTCCAGCGAATCTCGTACACGCTCTCCACATCCTGCAGGAACGCGCAGATGCGTTCCAGGCCATACGTGATCTCCACCGAAATGGGGTCGAGCTCGATGCCGCCGCTCTGCTGAAAGTAAGTGAACTGGGTGATCTCCAGCCCATCCAAAAGCACCTGCCAGCCAATTCCCCAAGCCCCCAGCGTGGGCGCTTCCCAGTTGTCCTCTTCAAAACGCACATCGTGCGCGCGAAGATCGATCCCGATGGCTTCCAGGCTCTTCAGGTACATGTCCTGAATCTCCGCGGGCGCGGGCTTCAAGATCACCTGATACTGAAAATGTTTATACAGGCGGTTGGGATTTTCGCCGTAGCGCCCATCCGCGGGACGCCGCGACGGCTGCACGTACGCAACGCGATACGGGGAAGGGCCGAGCACGCGGAGAAAAGTTTCCGGCGCCATCGTGCCCGCGCCAACTTCCATGTCGTAGGGCTGCTGCAGCACGCAACCCTGCTTTCCCCAGAAGTGCGCCAGCTTTAGAAATAAGTCTTGAAAGGTCAAGCCTTTGTGCTTCACTTCAAGTTTTGCTTTAACTGTCAACGCGTCTCTCCGAATTCATCACTCACTTCCGCTGCCGCGCGAAAAATGTCGGCGCGCCGACAATTTTCCCCGGACGACACTCTCACGGCGTCTCCAGAAGTTGCCGAGTTTTCAACTCCCGCTCGGTGTGATGCTCGATCCAATTCAATCCTGCTTCGCGCAACTCCTTCACCGCGGGTAGCGCTTCGATTGCCGCATCGAACCGGTCCAGGCGTTCTCCCGCAAAGCGTTCCGCGAGTTCCCTGCCCGCGAACGACACCGGCTTCATGCCGGAGCGGCGATGCTCCTCGCAGAGCAGCCCGGGATGCGACGCAGCCTGATACGCCGGTTGCTTCCCGAAGGGCTTGCCGCACGTGGCGCAGGCATTGAAGCGCGGCAGCCAGCCCGCCAGCCGCACCGTCCAGAACGCGAAGTAGCTCAGCGGCAGGGCCCCGCTGTTGCGCCGTTCGATTTCCCGCACGGCCAGCAGGATCAGCCGGAACATCGGCTCGGACACTTCCCGCTCGGGCAGAACCTGCTCGGCGATTTCGCTGACCAGCGCCAGGCCGGTGCTGAGGCCGTAATCGCTCTGGGCCTTGTAGAAGGATTCGAGCAGTTCGGCCTGCTGGATGCGTACAAGGTCGCGCGTCTCGCGCTCGATATACCAGAGCTGCGCGTGCGAGAGCAGCTCCAGGGTCGAGCCGTAACGGTTCTTCAGGCGGCGTGCGCCCGCGGCTACACCCCGCATGCGGCCCGACGAACGTCCCAGGAAACTGACCAGGCGATCCGCCTCACCCAGCGGGAAGGTCTTCAGGATGATGGCTTCCGTTTCGCGGGCAGGCATCGGTTGTCGGCGCGCCGACCACGAACTGCGGCACAGGCGTTACCTGCGTCCATTGCGCGCACATGCAGGACTTACTTACTTACCATACACCACGGAACATCGCAATGATTTGCAAACAAATGGAGTGGAAAACAAGGGCCATGCCCGCGAGGATCAAGCGCCTGGGGGACACAAAAATTGTCGGCGCGCCGACAATTGAGAATGGAGCAACGCCAGCAAGACGCGAATGGGCCGCGCCAGGGGAATTCCTGTAGCTCAGGCCTTTGAGGCCTGAGGGTTTTCCCTGCGCTGGCTCGGTTGCAGATGCGATGGAAAGCCTCACCCCTGAAGGGGTGAGCTACATCGGGGCGCGTTACACCGGGGCGGGCCACAGCTTCCGGGCCGTTCGCCACAACAAGCAAATGGCTTGACGCTCCTATCAAGACATCGGGGAAAACGCCATTTTTGGAAGGCCCCAGATTCTGTTAACCAGAGTCCTGCCGGGGCAACATTATAGGACACACTTCCCCGCCCCGCGGCGCTTTGGGGCGGGCTTTTCGTTTGCCGCCCTTTCCGCTACTCTGTCGGCATCCTCATGCGCAGGGCACCCAATCGAGCGCGCTTCCTCGCTGGCTCATGATTCCGCTGAAGGACATCAACCCGACGCGCACCACGCCGTTTGTCAACATCGCGTTGATCCTGGCGAATGTGCTGGTCTTCTTTTATCAGTTGAGCTTGCCGGCGCGGGCGGAGCGGGCTTTTGTGATGGCCAACGCCACCATCCCTTCGCACGTCTCGCAATTCCTAGCCGGACATGCGGGGCTACAGGCGGCGCTCGAGCCGCTCTTCACCAGCATGTTCCTGCATGGCGGCCTGATGCACCTGCTGGGGAACATGCTGTTCCTGTGGATCTTTGGGGACAACGTCGAGGACTACTTCGGGCACGTGGGGTATCTGTTCTTCTATATTGTGTGCGGGATCGGGTCGGGGTTGATGCACGTGCTGTTCAACCTGAGCTCGCCGCTTCCGGCGATTGGGGCCAGCGGAGCGATTAGCGGGGTGATGGGCGCGTACATCCTGCTCTTCCCCCGGCACCGGATTCTGACGTTCTTCTTTATCTTTCTGATTCCGGTGCCGGCTTTTCTGATATTGGGGTATTGGTTTGTGCTGCAGTTCCTGGAGGGGGTTGCAACGGTGGGCGGGCGCGCGTCTGGCGGGGTGGCGTGGTGGGCGCACATCGGGGGATTCTTGTTAGGGATGGCGATTACCGCCGTGGTGCGGAGGAGGTAGTCAGTTGTAAGTAGTAAGTTTTAAGTAAGGGTAAGAATAAAGAAGCTCACGACACCAGCCAGGTGGGGATGAACGCCGGACACAGAGTTCGCAGAGAAGAGGGACGGTAAGACAGAGGTCACCCTTCGCAAAAAGCGCTCAGGGCAAACAGAGAAGAGGAAGGCAGGCGTGCTGGTCAAGAGAGGCGGAGGCCGTGAGGGACGAGAAGCGGGGCCAGGGGCAGAGAGCGCAGGCGAATTCCGGTGGCATCGAAGATGGCGTTGCTGATCGCCGGCGCCACGCCCACGATCGGCGCCTCCCCCGCTCCCACCGGGGGTTGATCTTTCCGGTCAATCAGGAGTGCGTCCAGCGGAGGAATATCGCTGAAGCGGGGTACCCGGTATTTTGAGAACAAATTGTTCAGCACGCGCCCATTTTCAAATTCGACGGCTTCAAACAGGGCCCCGCCAATTCCCATGATATTGGCGCCGATAACCTGATTGCGCAGGCCGTCGGGATTGACGATGGCGCCACAATCGAAAGCGGTGAAGATGCGCCGGATCTTGATGTCGCCGGAGCTGCGGCTGATGGCGACTTCCACGAAAGTGGCCACGTAACCGAGTTTCTCGAAACCGCCAGCCACGCCAAATCCATGATTCGCAGGCTTCGTTGCAGCCCAGCCAAATTTCTTGGCGCCCTCCGCGAACACCGCGCGCAAGCGCTCCTCTTTCAGATTGTTGATGCGAAATTCCAGGGGATCCATCTTGAGCGAGTAAGCGATTTCATCCATGTGGACTTCGCGCGCGAAATGATTGGCGGTGGCCGCGAGTCCGCGGTACGAGCCCTGGCGCAACGGTGAGTTCACGGGATGGAACTCGATACGCTGGTTGGGAACTTCGTAGTACGTGCGGATACCAGCAGCGCCGGAGTTGTAGTTGTGAAATTCCCACGCGGTGATTTTGCCATCGCCGCCAACGGCGCTGCGAACGTCGATCACTCCGGCGGGGCGAAAATAGGCCCAGGTGAACTCCTCTTCCCGCGTCCAGACAACTTTTACCGGGCGCTTGGCCGCGCGTGCCAGGCGCGCCGCTTCGATGGCACACTCGCCGGAGTGCTTGCCGCCATAGCCGGAGCCCGTATCCGGCATCATGACGTGAACTTTTTCCTCGGACAGGTGAAAGGCCGTGGCCAGTTCACTGCGAACCCCGAAGGGGCGCTGCGTGCCGGTCCATACCGTCAGATGATCCTCGCTCCATTGAGCCAGCGCGGCGCGAGGTTCGAGCGGGGCATGGGCGATGTAGTTCACGTTGTAGGTCTGCTGCAATTGCCGCGTAGCTGACGCCAGGACGGTATCCACATTCCCGCTCTCGAAGCGGGAATTGTCGTTACGCTCGCCGCGCGGCAACTGGTTCTGCTTCAGGTACTCAAACAGTTCCTTACTCGAAGGTTGCGGCTCGGCCTTCCATTCCGCCCGCAGCAAAGAGGCCGCCTTCTCTGCCGTTGCGGAACTTGGCGCTGCAACTCCCAGAAAATTGCCATCGCGTACCACAATGACTCCCGGAAGCTTCTCCGCCTCCGTCGTGTCCGCGGATACAAGAGTGGCGTTGAATGCGCGGGGCCTTACTACCTTTCCATAAAGCATCTCTGGAAGTTGTTGATCGGAGGGATAGCGATGCTTCCCGGTAACAAAATCACGGCCATCGATTTTCGGCAGCGCTTTTCCGGCAATGGTCCATTCGGTCGGCAGGATCAAGGGATCTTCCGCCGGAACAACCTGGGCGATCTGTTGGCCTTTCACCAGTTGGGCGTAGCTCAAAGAGCGTTTCGTTTGCGGGTCTGCAATCATACCGTCTTCGGCGTGCAATCGCGCTGGATCCACGTTCCATTGCTTAGCGGCCATGGCCAGCAGGACGTCTCGCGCCGCGGAGGAAACGCGCCGCAATTGCAGATTCATGATCGGGGTGGTGCGGCTGCCGAATGTGCCCATGTCAAAGGGCACCAACTGGGTATCACCCATGACCAGGCGAATCGACTGAACCGGCGCCTTCAGCTCTTCCGCGACCGCCTGCGTCAGAGACGTGCGGATGTTTTGCCCAACTTCCACTTTCCCCGTGAACACCGTTACGGTTCCATCTTCCCCGATATGCAGCCACGCACTGATTTCCTGCGGCAGGGAATCTTCCGGATTTCTCCTGGCAGCGCCCGATTCCTGAGACGCTTCAGCTTTTGAAAAAGCGGTGGCGATGAAGAGTCCCGCTCCCAGAAATTTGAAGAATTCGCGGCGGTCGCTCTGAAACACGTAGGAAGCTGGAGCCGTGAGCTCGTAGCGCTCCGGCTCAATCGTGAATGGCATTTTGGGTTTGGGAGTCATGACTGCGCCCCTTGCAGAAGGGTGGCAGCTTTGCGGATGGCGGCAACAATGCGCGGGTACGTTCCGCAGCGGCAGATGTTTCCCTGCATGGCCGTCTGAATCTCCACCTCTGAAGGGTTTCGCGTGGCGTTCAGCAGGGAAACCGCGGACATGATCATACCCGAGGTGCAGAACGCGCACTGCATCGCGCCTTCTTCGAGAAACGCCTGCTGGACGGGATGAAGCTGCTCACCCTTGGCCAGACCTTCAATGGTCGTAATCTGCTTGCCTGCGGCTGCCCAGACCGGAACCATGCAGGAACGCCGCGCCTTCCCATCAATCAGCACGGTGCACGAACCGCATTGACCTTCGCCGCAACCGTATTTGCTTCCTGTCAAATCGAGGAGTTCCCGGAGGACGGTGAGGAGGGGGGTCTCCTTGTCCGCCGCAAACTGGTATTGTCGGCCGTTGATTTGAAGGGTTGTTTCGCCCACTCTTGCACTCCTGCCAGCCACTCATTCTCGCATGAATCGTGAAAGGAGAGATACCAGCGATCAGGAAACTAAGAGCAAGACTTACGCAGAGGTTGCCCCGACCGGGTCGGGGTAAACGCCGGCGCTGAGGACGCGGAAATTCGCGGAGAAGAAGGAGAAGAGAAAGGCGGCGCAGGGATCCCTCGACCCCGGCGAAGCGCACGGGGCGCACAAATCGCGCTGCGCGACGCGCCAAACTACGGCGCGAAAGAAAAAGTCGGGCCGCTCCGCTCCCTCCTGCGGCGGGCAGGCGGGATGACAATTCCGATTTTAGGCGGGGAAGTCAACTGGAAAGGAGGGAGCTGGGTTTACTGGAGGCAAAAAAAGAACGGCGAGAGAGTTGATACCGTCCTTTCGGCCCGCCCAGCCATTTGGCCAATATCGCTCTTTCTCGCCGTCCCCTCATAAATTGTAAAGAGGGTAACAGGGCGCGCTGTTCAATTTTATACAGTTTTGAAAAAGCCTTCTTGCTAGGGTGATTATGGCGTGGAATGGTCATGCCCAGACGGAGTTTCGGGGAAAATATGAAACCACGGAAACTCAAGAACAACGGAAGTAACGGCTCATTTGATCCGCAAGTTTTCCTGGATACCGCGGGGGTAGCGAGAAAAGTTGTTGAATATCGAAGAAATGAATCCATCTACTCCCAGGGTGATGCGGCGGAAACGGTCATGTACATTCAGAAGGGCGGCGTGAAATTGTCGGTGGTGAATGGGTCCGGAAAGGAAGCGGTGGTGGCGATGTTTGGTCCAACGGACTTTTTTGGCGAGGGCTGCATGGCGGGCCAGCCGCTGCGGATGGGCACGACAACAGCCGTCACACCGACAACCCTTCTGGCCATCCAA